>Ga0307423_1001080_pt1 | contig 16984 bp, 16 predicted proteins | sample SalMarWE160310MG_FD_202154 | JGI IMG/M metagenome (GOLD analysis project Ga0307423, IMG submission 202154) | Salt marsh sediment microbial communities from the Plum Island Ecosystem LTER, Massachusetts, United States - WE1603-10 | ecosystem: Environmental > Aquatic > Marine > Intertidal zone >...
GCAGTGCCTGAAATAGAGAGATTAACAAAAGCGATGGCTAAATATATTTGAATATGAACCTGTTTTCCAACCAGGCTGCCAAAATGAGCGGTTTCATCATTCGCTTCCAAAACAATGCTGGCTCCGCTTAATGAAATGTTTTGCGTGAATCCACTGAGGTCTAAAGGGGCTTTATCCGGATCATCACTAAATATTGTAATATTGACTTGGGTGGGGAGCTGGTGCCTGATGGATTTGCGAATGGTGTATGAAAACGTTTCGTCATGGGATTCCGGACGGCTCTGATACAGATCATGGATAAGACGCTTAACACGCTGATATTTCTTGTAAATTTTCATCAGTCTTCGTTTGGAAATTTTCGCAAATTCAACACGGGTCATTGTTTCAACAGTTGACCGAGATATCTTATCTTCCTCAAACGGATAAATTTCACCAAAAAAATCGTTTTCCATCAGATTTTCGGAAGATTTCTTTTGGACCTTTTTTCCGTTCTCCAAACGATGGTAAATCGTTTTCTCCACAGTACCGGACACAACAAAATAGAGGTTATTCTCTTCATCACCGAATTGTTTCATCGTGCTGCCTTCAGGAAAATACCGGACAACCAGCATACTCATAAAAGCAATCATTTCAGGATATGTCATCTTGATGAAAAAGCGCTGTACTCCTGTGTTTTTAGATCTGGTTTTACGTAGGGATGAATAGAAGTCTTGCCCCTCTTGATAAGAGAGCCCAAGGAGTTGCCATTCAAGGATTTTGGAGGCGATGGCCTGTATGATCATTTCTGCTTCAATAAAAAGTTCGGCAGCTGTCCCATATGCGTCGGCGGCGGCATAAAACGATTTCTCTCGTTCCAAAAGGTCGGCAAAGAATCTATGGAGCCAAGGATCATTTGGAAAGGCCTTAAGCAGATTTTCAAAGTCTTTGACAGAATCGATGGTGACAGAACCATCTATAATACGGCTTACGATGCTCTTCCGTTTTGTTGTCCGGTTGTTCATTACTAAAATCCTTATTTAGTGATGAGAACGTTAACATCATGTGCGTTGGTTGTTATATGTTATAAAATAAGATACGGTCATACAATTATCCGTTTATTTATAGGCAATGGTGAAGACCAGGTGTAATAGTGAACACCAGGAATCCTCCTTTTGTGGTGAACGGCAATTGCCGGGAATGTTATTGAAGCTCTTAATGCGAAGATCCTTCATCATTTTACATGCAAGACAGGTAGAAAAACCATGGGGCGGTAATTCCGTTTCAAATTTGGGCGATAGTTGGTGCGTTGGCAGGTGGGATATATTTGATTTGTTTTTACCTTTATTCATCGAATTGATTCCTTTTAAATATCATCGGCAATTTCAAAAAAAACTTGATTTTTAAAATAAGCTGTCCACCCAATGCATCGAATTGGTCATCATATCGGAAAAAAATTATGTGTATCATAAATTGAAAAATTTGTGATGACACGGAAGAATTAAAGGTCGTGGAGTTCAATGAAGGCACTGATCATAGTAAAAATAAGACCTTCCGAAAGGGATAAACTATCTAACGATTACTCAAGGAGATTTACAGAATCTATGAAAAAATCGAATTATAGGCAAAGAGAATGCTGTAATTATCTTTGGGTGGGCGAAGATGATTTGGCAGGGATCAAAAATAAGATTTACTTGACCTGACACCAGAAAAATACTATTTGTATATCAATTTTTATTGCGCAAGCAGTTTATTTCCAAAAATGCGCCCGCAGATTTTACATCATACTGCGCTTGACGGAACGCTTTATCCCTTCTGCAACTATAATTCCGGTCACAGCCACAGAGACAGGGTGGAAAGAGAGTATGCCGAAAGCCGGGCTCTTTGAGAACTTACAATTCCCTGTTTTCAGACACCCACACCACGGGGGTTTCAGAAAAAGCCCTGCTGATGCTAACTTTATGGCCAATTCTTTACCTGAAATCAAAGTGGGGGAAACATGGAAAAGAAATCGAAACCTGAGACAACCAAAACTAAGCCGATAAACATCGTGCTACAGAAAGACTTGATTAAAAGAATAAATGCCTTTTGTGCCGAACAAGAAATAACGATCCATGAGTTTGTGACTGACGCCATAATAGAAAAATTAAACCTTGTTTACAAAGAGAGACGAAAAAAGGACAGACTGTAGCCGGTATCAATATCGAGACTTGCTTGACTTGATAATGGGTATTGTATGATATCTGGAATTTGTAGGATTTGGCTTCAGGTTATGTTCATGGCAAGAATAGGTAATCAACCACACATCTCCTTTTCTATCGATTCATCCCATCCATTACGCCACAATGTAGTATATAACCATTTGAATTGTTTTGCGATACTATGTAAATAATGCAATAATTTTTGTGTAATTTATCCCACAATTACATGATTTTTTCTGTGAGTTTTCATGCCTATTTTTCATCCAATTACGTTAACCATTTGAATATTCTGTTACTATTAGACAGCTGATGGTTGTTGCATGATCTTTGCGTGCAATATACAATTTAATAAGCGTTTTTATGCGTCCAGGATAAAGGAAAACTAAGAGTTATTTTATTTGCATTTATTAATAAAGGAGGAATGGGATGAAGAAGTTTTTAATGGTTTTATGTGTTCTGGTTATGTTTTTTGGACTTGTAGGCTGTCCTTCATCTGATGATCCGGCAACCACAACCAGCTTTAAGTCAACAACTTCAACAGTTTCCACTTCTGAAGTTTCAGATTCCGGTGCTGCCGCGGTTCCCGAGCCCGCTACACTTATACTGCTTGGCTCTGGCTTGGTAGGTCTTGTCGCATTCGGACGCAAAAAATTTAAAAAGTAGTTGGTCATGAGCCAGCTATTGCCCGATAACGGAGGAAGACGTTCAGGCATTGAAAGGCGTCAGTTTTCGTATCATCAACATATTCCTGAACGAAGGTCTGGTAAGGACAGGAGAAACGGAATAGACAGAAGGCTGAAGCTGAGAACGTCAAAATAATAAAAACATTTTAAAAGGGCAGGGTCGTTCGACCCTGCCTTTTTATTTTTGTCAAAGGATAATTTGTATTGCAGTAAGGGTGTTTTAATTTCAGGTTGTTGCCTATATTTTTATGATTCATATCAAAGAATCTAAATATTCATTTATTACCACTTGGGAGAAACTCAGTCCAGATTTCACCACCACATTACAATACCCAACTATGCTACAAGTTTTACCCATTTCTTCCTATCCGTTAGAACTATTTAGCATTTTTACACGGGGGCCATTTTTTCTCCAGACCCAACACGTATCAATGAGATAGTGATCAATTATTTCTGATGGAACATCACCAGAACTTGGCCTACTGGCATTGTAAGTCCAGTAACCCTGCTTTACAGTCGGAACTATTGAAAGTAGAAGGGTCGTCAGATGTAAACACCTTTTGCTTTCACGAAGAATTTTTTTCACTTTAGATATAAATCCCGGTTCTATTTTCATACCTTTGATGGGATCAAGACTGTCAGATGTCTCATTGCACCATTCGTAAGGAATGGTTGGCATTTTCACATTTATATCCTTAATTGTCAGTGATGAACATTCTATAAGTAATTGTATGATCATGTGATGTGGGGAGTGGGGTTGTTTTTCTTTTCCTGAGACATAGATGGGTATCAGAAGATCATCTTTCAGAATGCCTTCAACGACCATGTTTTCTTCATCATATTCATAAGTAGAAATCTTTATACTTCTTGTATGGATCTTTCTATCTCTGCACTGGTCGACCAAATTCATCGTTACCTCCGCCGATTTATTCAAATTTTTTTGTAGCTGGTGACTTCACCTGTATCCTCTTGTGAGTTAAGGATTTCGTAGTAAATTCAAAAATATGCATACACAATTCCCCTTGAACGGTCAAGGAAATAATGAAACCTGAAATTCGGATTCTGGTCGGAGTGAAGTTCAACTTGCTGCCCAATGGAATGTATTTGAATTTTATATTCCATCGGGGTGAAACCTATGGGTCTTTTCTGTTTAACTGGGGCAAAGATCCCGTTTCAGGGAGGATACAGAATGCATGATTGAGATATGATTCAAAAATAAAATATACAGGTCAGTTTTTTGACTTGACAAATACGAACGGTCGTACTATTTTGTTGGCATGGCAAAAGGAGAAGACACCAAATTTACTGTTTTGGAAGTCGGTCTGGATATGGCCAGCCAACTGGGCCTTGAGTGCGTGACCATCGGAAATCTTGCCAAGGCAACGAATTTGTCCAAAAGCGGGTTGTTTGCTCATTTCCAGTCCAAGGAGAATCTTCAGATCGAGATCCTCAATCACGCAGCTCGGTCATTTTCAGAAGGTGTCATCATCCCGGCACTGAAAATCAAAGCCGGCATCCCACGAATCAGGGCACTGGTCGACAACTGGATTCAATGGACTTCTGAATTGACAGGGGGTTGCATTTTTGTTTCCGCCAGTGCGGATTTCAGCGACCGCCCCGGAAAGGTCAGGGATGTTTTGCTGCATCAGCAGAAAGAATGGATCGATTGCCTTAAACGCATCGCCCAATCAGCCGTTCAGACGGGTGATTTCAGGCAAGATATTGATGATGACCAGTTTGCCTTTGACCTCTATTCTCTTTTGCTCGGCTTTCATCTTTATTATAATTTACTTGACGACGCTGAAATCAAAAAACGTCAGGAAGCCGCACTCACCCGAATATTAAATTCCTATAAATAATAAGGAGATAATATGGCAAAAAAAATTGTTAAAATGAAATCGATAAGCACGAACGTTCGTTATATTAAGACTATGCAAAGAGGCATTCATGTTTTGCTGACAGCATTATGGCATCTTTGGCCCAATGCGACGAAAAACATAATTCTCAACCGGTTTTTTAAACCAACGTCCTATGCCCTCACACCATTGGAAAGACAATTTCTTGAAAATGCCACGTCGTTTCATATTCATGTTCATGACAAAGACATTCGATGCTGGAAATGGGGACAAGGACCCGGTATTCTCTTTGTTCATGGGTGGAACGGTCGCGGCGTAAATTTCGCTTATTTTTTTAAGCCGTTTATAGACGCAGGATATTCGGTCATCACCTATGATGCGCCGGCTCATGGAAAATCTGATGGGCATGTCACCAACTACTTTGAACTCTCTGATACGGTAAGATCTTTCTTGGATCCGTCCCATGGCTTCAATATTCAGGGTATGATCGCTTATTCTATCGGTGCATCCGCCGCGATTAATTGTATTTCAAAAGAGAAACCTCTTATTGATGTTGTCCTTATTGCTCCGGCACTTAAACTGAAAGAAATATTGTTCAATGCCTTCAATCATCACGGCATACCTGAAATTGTATATCAGAGTCTGATTGCGGAGATGGAAAGATACTACGGATACGATGTACATCAAGACAATCCTGATGTGCTTGCAAAAACAATCTCGACAAATATGCTGATTGTTCACGACAAGGATGACCGAACCATCTCTTATACGGACTCAAAGATACTTTCTGAAAAAACAGACAATGTTTTTCTGCACACCACCGAAAGTTTGGGTCACAAGCGAATTTTGAGAGACAATGCGGTCGTAGACGTCATCACATCGTATATTTTTAACGGGCAATTAAAGCATGATGATCAGTTGATAAAAAACGTAAATACTAATTAAACCTAAAAAAAATAGAGAATCCTCTACTTTCGCTTAATTAGGGGTAAACCTTTTCCCAAAGGAGAACCTAAGTTGAGCGATTGTCAAGGTTGCCGCCCCGGAGAAATAGGCTTCGCATTTCACAGGGCAGGCAGATATAAGATAGATGCTGTTCCGGCTATAGTTAACTATGTGTGACGGCATCTGACTCAGTTCGAAGATCCCGCTTGCGGGGAGATGAGGTAAGATCGACAAGCCCAATAATTCATTAAAATTAAAACCAATTTGGTCTCATTTTAAAATTTGAAACGCTCAGCTTAAGGAGAAAAAAAGATGAGAGATTATAAAGACATTATAGAAGAATACCGCAATGGAGACTCTGAAACGCGCCTGTATCTTTTTCTGTCACATCGGTCGTTAAGAGATGAATTTTTAGAAATCGATCAAAACGTTACAGCAGTCGGATTTTCAGCAAAGCCCATCAAAAATAAATGTCGTATGTGCGGAAATTGGGGACAAAGCTTAATCAGTGCTTTAAACTTAAACTGAGCGTTTCATATAGTGACAGGGCCATAAAAAAATCATGTAACCATGTTATGAAACGCGGCTATGCCGCTCGGTTTGGGGTTTTAACAACTTTTGGATCCCTTCTAATGTGGGTTCGGCCAGCAGAGCCCGGGCATATGCAGATGCATCGCTTACGCTGAGATCGACGATCGTCTCCTGAACAGAGCGCAAATAATGCGGATCAACACTAAAAGTCCTGAGTCCTGCTCCGATAAAAAAGGGGATGAATTCGGGTTCATGGCCCATTTCCCCGCATACCGTCACATCAATTTCAGCCCGGACGGCCGCCTGAATGATGCGGTACAGCGATCTGAGAACAGAAGGATGATAGGGTTGATAATAGGCAGCCACCCTTTCATTGGTTCTATCCACCGCCAGCATGTATTGAATAAGGTCGTTGGTCCCGATGGAAAAAAAATCCGCTTCCTTGGCCAATTCATGGATAATATCCATTACCGCCGGCAGTTCAATCATTGCTCCAAGGGCGGGTGCGGGATAAAAGGGCAGTTTTTTGCGAGCCAGATCAACCATGGCTTCTTCTACTGCATAACGGGCCTGGCGAAACTCATCAATGGCAGAAATCATGGGAAATACGATTTTTAATTTCCCGGCCCCGGCCCCAGCCCCAGCCCTTAAGATCGCTCGCAGCTGTTGGAGAAATACTTCCCTGTGGTATAATGAAAAGCGGATCGACCTGAGACCCAGTTCGGGATTGGCCTCCTTTATGCCTTCTATATACGGCAGTAATTTTTCGCCGCCGATATCCAGCGTTCGGATGGTAACTTCCCGGCCGCCCATTTCATCGCACAGCCGTTTGTAGACCAAATACTGCTCCTCTTCGGAGGGAAGGTTGGATCGAACTAAAAAGGGAAATTCGGTTCGGTACAATCCGATTCCCTCGACGTTGAGGTCTTTGGCCAGTCTTATTTCACTGAGCAGATTAATATTGGCCAGCAGTTTAACCGATTCACCGTCGAGGGTTCTTGTTTGGGCAAGAATGGGACGGATGGCTTTCTTCTCAGCCTTTTGTGTCTGGTTGCGGAATTCAAAGCGCTGGATAATGGTTTCAGAGGGTCTGGTGTGAATGCTGCCGATATCCGCATCCAAAATCATGGGGGTACCATCCGGAAGCTCCAGCAAATCGCTACGCTCGGCAATCACCATGGGAATTTTCAGAGACCGGGCAATGATGGCGACGTGGGACGTCACCCCGCCGCTCACTAAAACAATTCCCTTAACATCTTCAGATGCCAGTTTAAGCAAATCCGATGGCAGGAGTTGTCGGGCGATAACGATCCGACCTTCGGTATGATCCGTGTCTTTCGATGTTTCTTTGTAAAGGTTGTTGAGCAGGCGCCGGGCCAGATCTTCAATATCCTGAGCTTTCTCCTTCAGATATGCGCTGGGAGCTGAAGAAAAAAGAACCATATAATGTCCGGCAACCTCTCTAACCGCCTCGGGCACAGATATCCCTTGTTCTATTTTTGTCAGCATTGCATCCACAAATCGGGCATCTTTGAGAATCATAAAGTGAGCTTCAAAAATCAGGGATGCACTTTCCGGCAAACGCTGAGCCAAGCGATCCTGCAAATCCGTGAGCTGTTGTTTGGTCGCTTCTACTGCTTTGAGAAAACCCTGGGGGGTGGACACAAACTCCGAATCGGGTCGATGAGACAGCAAGGATTCGCCATCGACTTTCAACACAACAACAGGGGCATGGGCAAATCCCCCTGAGGCTGTTTTACCTTTAATAAAACGGAGTCTTTCCAGCAGATCTTCTCCCCGGGAAGGAACCGTTTTGTGGTTTTGGTCGATCATCAATCGGGCGTTTTCGATGGCTCCGGTCAACTGAGATGCAATGGCCCGCATGGCCATCACGTCGATCTCATCAAAATAATCGGGATGTTCATGCTGTACCACCAGAACGCCGATTTTTTCATTTCCCCGATGAATCGGAACCGCGAGAAACGATTCAAAAGGATCTTCATCAGCCTCTTCAAAGTACTTGAAATTGGGATGGCTACTGGCATGCGCTTCACAAATGGGTTTCAGAGATTCAAAAATTTTTCCCACAAGGCCCTCGCCGGATTTCATTCTTACCCGACCCACCGCTGATGGATTCAAACCAACGGTGGCCTGGAGCACTAAATCCAGGGTGGTGTCATCGTAAAGATAGATGGAGCCCACGTTGGCATTGAGGTGGTGTGCCACCATCTCAACGGTTTGCTGAAGGAACCCCTGGATATCGGTACTGCCGATGATGAGATTGGCCAGTTCTCCGATATCGCAAAGTAGATTCAGGTGATTTCTGTTTCTGTTCCTGGATTGCGTCATTACATCCCTGCCGTAACTGCGTTATAAAGATACGATAAAGGTTTTCTAACTCGGACTCCTCGATTAACGATGCTTTGTCTCACTCCGGCAAAGCACAGGTGAGGTCTTTGATCTTGGCCTTGCAGGTCTCCACATAATGAGCGGCTGACAGGGCCGCCATGCAGCCGTCGGCTGCCGCCAACACGATCTGGCGGGCATACCTTTCACGCAGATCACCCACTACATAAATGCCGTCGATGTTGGTGGCGCATTGATCGTTGGTGATTACGAAGCCTTCCGGAGACATGCGAATACCGGCCGGCACCAGCTGATTGTTGGGATCAAAACCGATAAATATAAAGACACCGTCAATGGGAAGGTCGTGCTTATCCCCGGTCTTGGTGTCCTGCAAAGCCACGGCATTCACGCCGTCGGTGTTCGCCTTGATTTCAGTGACAACGTTGTTCCACAGTACCTCCATCTTACACTCAGCCTCGACGCGCTTTTGCAGAATCATGCTGGCACGCAATGCATCGCGGCGATGGATCAGGTAGACTTTGGCAGCCAATTTGGCCAGATAAAGCCCTTCTTCGCAGGCGGTATCGCCTCCTCCTACGACCACTAAATTTTTGCCCCTGAAAAAAAAGCCGTCACACACAGCACAATAGGATACTCCTTTGCCGTAGTATTCCTCTTCTCCAGGTATGTCCAACTTTCGGGGCCGCCCGCCCGGGGCCAGTATCACGGCATGGGTTTGTATTTCCCGTCCGCCGGCGGTTCGTATTGTATGAAATTCGAGGCCCGGCTCGATGACCGTAGCTTCGTCGTTGAGTTCCTCGATACCGTAAGCGCGGGCATGCTGGGCAAATTTCATGGAAAGTTCGCTGCCGCTGATATTCTCGAAGCCAGGGTAGTTTTCAATCGCGTCGGATTGGTTGAGTTGGCCGCCGGGCACCCCTTTTTCGATAAGCACGGTCTTTAAGGCCGCCCGCATGGCGTAGATGGCGGCTGAAAGGCCGCCGGGTCCTCCGCCGATAATGGCCAGATCATAAAGTTCAGGTTGTGACATGATGTATCTCCTTATTTTCACCTAATCTGAGCGTTTCAAATTGTGACATGATAAGATAGCGAATAGATATCAACGGTTAATAACGAATTCAGGCGTAAAGATTTCAGTCGGCATATCTTCCCATAACCTTTGGCAAAATGAGGCGCGGATCTTATATCGACCGGGCAAGATATCATTGGTCAAATTCCAGCGGATCCCCATCATCTGACCAATATCAGAAAACTGCGGACATTGGCTTTTTGCAGCAATTGCAAATGACGGTTTAAAATGGGCAATCTCATTCGATTGACCGTTCTTTTCTACTTTTTCCAGAACAAATTCAGGATGTACGCCGATGGGAAATGCCGTCATTCGGATGAATCTCAGGTCAATCATCTCCCCTGGGAGATAAATGTCATAGTCTGTAACGAGCCCGATCAGCTTGTTTTGTGTTGAAATATCCGTTCCCACGCCGGATGTTTTCTCATCCCATGAGCGAGCAGGCCCCACATCAATATGTACGAGTTCTCCCTTGTAGTAACCTGTTCCGCCGAACCCCAGTTTTTTAACCGTGTTCCAGACGCGTTTTGATGAAGTTCCTTTAATTTTTAGGTCTGCCGCCATTCCATATTGATGGAGGCTTGCCTTTGCAGCAAGTCTTCCCTTGTTACGAAGATCGGTATTGTATTGCGGGCTTCGCCATCCGGAGACAATGGTTATCCGTGCCCCTGGATGAAGATTGTCTTCTAAATAGTCGAGAAACTCGATTAGCCGCAAGGATATGGTGGAAAGTGGTCTGTCCTTTTCCGCCCCAAACAGACGATAAATTGTTTTAAGAGCCTTTTCATCATAGATGCCTTTGCTTTTCCGGTATTGACCATTGAACGATATCCCGTTTTTGTCACTGACAAGGTTGATCCAACCATCGCCGTGATAAAAGTAGCGGCTGACATCTGTGATATTTTCGGATGCGAGGCAACTCGCTGCAACGAAACCCAAAATTAATAGGGCTACAATTCCAAATTCTAGGGTCGTTTTCATTTGATACCTTAATAGTGTCCATCCATAAATAAAGATTTTTGTTCAAGATCAAGACATGCGAAAAAAATAACCACAGGCATATGTTTAATATTCTGAGGATTATTTTTTGAGCATAACACAGAGATTGGGCAAAAAGATCATTTATGGATGGACACTAAATAGAAAGTTTCATCGTTTTTCTGGATATGTCCATAAAGGCCTGCAGCGCCGGGGATATCCACTTATCTTTATGCCGAATCATCAAAACACCCGTCTCCAGCGGTTCATCCAGCCACGGTATCTTCTTTAGCTTTTCTTGGGCAAGTTCTTCTTTGACCGCTATTTCCGGTATAACCGTTATGCCGAGCCCTTTAATAACGCACTGTTTTATCGCCTCGATACTGTTGAACTCCATCACCACCGAGGGGCTTATATTTTCAGCGGTGAGCATCTCTTCAAACTGCATTTTGTAGCTGCAATCATGCTTTGGCAAAAGAATCGACTGGCCGTTTAGATCACGAAAGGTCATGCCAACACTTTTTGTGAGGACATGATTCGGATCGGATACAAAAACAAGAGGTTCGATTCGAATCAATTCCGCCGTAAGATCCGCGGCATTGACAGACTCTGCCAGTAAAAAGGCCACGTCAATGATGCCGGACCTCAACTCCTGCCCAAGCGTAAAAAGGGCGCAGCTGCTGACATCAAAGCCTACCCTCGGATATTGGCTTTTGAATTGCTGGAGAACCGAGGGCAGAAGATACGTCCCCACACTTTGCGGCGCCCTGACGGATATAGAACCGACCAGTGTTTCAGAATTTGAGACTTCAGTCAGTGTTTCCTGTTCAATGTCGATCATTTTTTGGGCATACCGCATCAATTTCTGTCCGGCTTCGGTAATCACGATACGCTTTCCCAGTCGATCGAAAAGGGAGACGCCCAATTCCTCTTCAAGGAGTTTGATCTGGGCCGATACAGTGGACTGGGCGTAATTGAGTGCATCCGCTGCGCGGTTAAAATTCATCAAACGTGCAACGGTTTGGAATGTTTTGAGTTGACGCAATTCCATAGCCGTTTCCTTCAATCGATTTTTTAGATTGCTACTATCAAATTAATTCGTTGGACACAATATTATTGATAAGGGATAATGTAGTGCAGCCGGTTTGGGCTGTCAATAGGATTCAAGGGGTCAGAGGATCGAGTGAAAGGTTTAACAATTATAGAGCACTCAAAGAATGGCAAAGGTTTTAGCTGAGACGTACGTCTGTACGCCGCAGCCGGAAACTCGCGGAGAACGCCGAGCGAGACAAAAAGGGCCATTTATGGATGGACACAAAAGAAGAAAGGAGAAAAATCGATGAAGCAAACAAAAGAGGAATTCGTAGAACTCGTTAAGAAATTACGCAATGTACTAAAAACTGACGAATGCGTTTCCTGTTCGTGCCCGAACACAAGATGTGAATGGCATGGAGATTGTTACAATTGTATAAGACTATACCGTCATTTAGGTCATAATGTTCCAAACTGTCTAAAGCCTGTTATCAATAAAAAAATAACAAGAATTAAAGAAGCCGTAGAAAACGAAATACAAGAGATACCCAAAAGGTCCGATGAGCTATACGATTATCTATATTCAGTTGCACCGATAGAATAATTCAAACCCGGTCATTTCATTAAAATTTTCGGGCTAACCCGGACAGCATCACTCTATTTCACAGTGACCCGATATTCGGAATTTTTATCACAATTTTTATATCATTTTAGGTATTTTACAAATTCCAAATATCGGGTCGCGCTGCCACGGCAAAACAATAATTCACTGGAATAGAATCTTTCCGGCGTTTACCGGATGAGGCGCTCACCGAATATATGGGTGTGGATCTTAAATTTTAAATCCTGTGTCCTTCCCAGCCTCTCAACTTGACAACCAATTCTTCAGGAAGTGGCGCTGATTTTTTAGCCTTCTGGTCGGTATTCACCCACACAACCTCGCCTTTAACCAAAGTTGTTTCTTCATTTTTTGGGAATATTTCAATTAAAAACGTCAGGCTGGATCTTCCTATTTTTCCTGTCCGAACATGTACATTAATCTCGTCGTCAAAATGACTGGGGGCAAAAAATTCTACCACAGCCTTGACCACATGAAAGTCCGTGCCAGTGCGTTTGACATGTTCGACATAATTGAAAGGAAGATTCCGAAGGTATTCGTTTATAGCCGTGTCAAAGAACGTCAGATAATGGGCATAAAAGACAATGCCTTGTGCATCTGTCTCTGCATAGCGAACACGAAAGGGGAAGAAAAATTTATAATCGGATTTGGCCATGATTAAATATTCCGTTTAATAGTTAATGTATCTAAAATCTAAATTACCTTTTTTGCTACCAAAGTTAATCAGTTATGACAACTATTAATTGTCTTGAGGTATCAAAGGCTTTCATTTTTCAGATGGTGTATTATTATAATAGAAAAGTCCGTTTAAGAGCGCCTTGCTTGTTGAATATAAGCGTTCGTGAGAGGAGTAAATTGCCATGAGTCCTGTTGAAGCATACAAATCCGCCGGTGAGAAGGCAGACAAGTCCGCCACAAAAACGGTGGACAATCTCCAGGAGCGGCGGCACAAACTTTTGGCCCTGGTACATATTGCAAAAAAAGAGATCCCCCTTAGAGATGATGAATATCGGGATGTTATTGCATACTGGGGTGTCAGGTCTTCGGCAGACATGTCTATCCCGGAACTTGAGGAGCTGGTGAAATATTTTGAGTCCTTGGGGTTTATAAAAAAAGTGCCGGATCCCAGGGATCCGGGATCCGGGGTTGGCCAGATGAGAGCCCTCCAGGAAAGAATCAGAGAAGAAGCCGGAAAACTGAACAATGGAGAAGAAAGACTGAAAGGACTGGTTAAAAAAATCGCAAAGGAAAACGACCTTAAAGCTTGTCGAAACATAAAGAAGTTAAAGCAGCTTCTTAAGGTCATTCGGTTATTACAACAAAGAGAAAACTCTTAACACTGCTGTACGTGTTCACGGGGTGTGCTTCCTCGGGACATGTCCGTCAACATTTGCCTTATTGCTGTAATCTCTCCGCACACGCCTCATATCCCGAAAGGTTATTTTTTCAGCATGTAGGATTACCCCACTATTCTGGATAGGGCATTGGTTGATGATAACCCCCCGATGAAACGACAGATGAAAGGTTTCATAGGGCAGGCAAATTTCCCCGACGATGGGGTCTTCGCTGTATTCCGACGTCTAAGGATAGGTATTTTCGCGTTGTTTCAGCACAGTACAGGGTTTTCTGGCAGGGCCGAATAATATTTTGTATGTCAATTGACTAAAAGGTTGTAAAGAAAAATTGAATGCTTATATTAACCGGTTGACCTTTAATTAATACGGAAATGTATCCAATGAAAAAAACTATCAGAAATGAAAAAATAAGAAACATTGCAATCATCGCGCATGTTGACCACGGCAAGACAACCCTTGTTGATGCCATGTTCAGGCAGAGCGGGCTCTTCAGGCCGGGCCTTGAGGTTGATGAGAGGATCATGGACAGCATGGACCTGGAACGGGAAAGAGGCATAACCATTGCCGCAAAAAACTGTTCCGTACAGTGGAACGGCGTAAAAATTAACATCATCGACACGCCCGGACATGCCGATTTCGGCGGAGAGGTCGAACGTGCCCTGTCCATGGCTGACGGTGCGATTTTGCTCGTGGATGCGTCTGAAGGACCGCTGCCACAGACCCGTTTTGTTTTGAAGAAAACCTTTGAAAAAGGACTCAAGGTTGTTGTGGTAATCAACAAGATCGACAGAAAGGATGCCCGTCCAGATCAGATTCTCGATGAGATATATGACCTGTTTATCGACCTCGATGCCGACGGTGAACAGCTCGATTTTCCATACCTGTATGCCATCGGACGGGAAGGCATCGCAAAAAAGACCCTTGCCGAAAAAAGGGATAACCTTCATCTTCTTTTTGAAACCATCCTCGATGAAATACCGGCCCCTGAATACGATCTCGAAGAACCGTTTCAAATGCTGGTGTCTGATCTCGGATATTCAGATTATCTTGGCCGGCTTGCCATCGGAAGAATTTCTAACGGAAAAGCCGAGTTCCATGACTCCATGGTCTGTATCAATGACAAAGGGGAACACCTCCCGCTCAAGATATCCAAACTTCAAGTATATGACGGGATGATTCTGAGAGAGGTTGAAGCGGCGGAACCCGGCGATATTGTCGTTCTCTCCGGGATCGAAGATGTGAAAATCGGCGACACGATCTGCACCCGGGAACATCCTAAGCCCTTGAAAAGAATAACCGTAGACGAGCCGACCATCTCTATGGAGTTTACCATCAACACCTCTCCATTGAGCGGAAAGGAAGGCAAAATTGTACAGTCCGGCAAAATACGCGAACGGCTGATTAAGGAGACCCTTAAAAATGTTGCCATCAGGTTTGAACAGACTGAGGACAGGGAAAGATTTATCGTAAAGGGCAGAGGTGAATTTCAGATGGCCATTCTCATCGAAACCATGCGGCGGGAAGGGTTCGAGCTTTCCGTGGGCCGCCCAAAGGTGATTTACAAACATTTAAACGGAACCATTCTAGAGCCCATTGAGACATTGTTTGTGGATTGTGATGAACATTTTTTGGGAGTTGTCACCGAAAAGCTTTCCATAAGAAAGGGGCGGCTGACAAATCTTGTCAATAACCAAAGCGGAAGAATAAGGGCGGAATTTTCCATTCCTTCACGCGCTTTAATCGGTTACCGGGATGAATTTCTCACGGACACAAAGGGAACCGGAATCATGAACACCCTTTTTGCAGGATATGAGCCGTTTCGCGGCGATTTTCCCACCCGGTTTACCGGCTCTATTGTTTCAGACCGGCAGGGGAACTCCGTGGCATACGCCCTTTACCACCTTGAACCCAGGGGCCGCCTTTTCATTGTTCCCGGAGAACCTATTTATGCGGGAATGATTGTCGGTGAGCACAACAAGACCGTTGATATCAGCGCAAATCCAAGCAAGGAAAAGAAGCTCACAAACATGCGTGCTTCTGGAAAAGATGAAAGCACCGTATGTTCGCCGGTGCAACCCATGACTCTCGAAAGGGCCATAAATTTTATAAAAGACGACGAGATGGTGGAGGTAACCCCACAATCCATAAGGCTGTTTAAAAAAACCCTTTCTGTAAAAAAACGGCATTTAATGCAGCCGTCAAAAAATAGTCATTGACGGCTTTAAAAAACTCCAACTTCAGGAAAGTATTCTGAAAGGAGATCATATAATGGAAAAAATAAAACGCATTGCTTTGGTGGCTCACGATAATAGAAAAAAAGATTTAATCGAATGGGCCGAATGGAACTATGAGGAACTCATACATCACAAATTGATATCTACAGGAACCACAGGCAAGTTTGTTGAAGAAGCGATTAAGAAAAGGCTGACTGATAAAGATGCACAACATTTTAAAATAATGAAACTGAAATCAGGCCCGCTGGGAGGAGATCAACAGTTGGGCGCGATGATAGCGGAGGGAAAGATCGATCTGGTTATATTTTTGTGGGATCCCATGCAGCCGCTGCCCCATGATGTTGATGTAAAAGCGCTCTTAAGGATATCTGTTTTATACAATATTCCGACGGCCTGTAATCGTTCCACCGCGGACTTTATGATTTCATCATCTCTTTTAGATGCCGAGTATGAACCCGAACTTAAAGATTATTCCGAATACATATCACGAACTGTAAAATATGAATAATAACAAAAAAGAAATCGATAAACGCCGGACCTTCGGCATCATCAGCCATCCGGACGCAGGCAAGACCACATTGACCGAAAAGCTCCTTCTTTATGGCGGTGCCATTCAATTGGCCGGTGCCGTAAAGGCCTGCAAGGCACAACGATATGCAACCAGCGACTGGATGGCCATCGAAAAGGAACGGGGCATATCCGTCACCACATCGGTGATGAAATTCAATTACAGGAATTTCGAGATCAATCTTCTGGATACCCCCGGACACCAGGACTTTTCCGAGGACACTTACAGGGTTTTGACCGCCGTCGACAGCGCCTTGATGGTCATCGACAACGCCAAAGGCGTCGAACTCCAGACCGAAAAGCTCATGGAAGTTTGCCGCATGCGCAACACGCCCATTATTACTTTTATCAACAAGCTGGACCGGGAAGGCATGACGCCGATTGATATTCTTGACGATATCGAGAGCAAGCTCCAGATCGAGTGCACCCCCCTTTCCTGGCCCATTGGCATGGGAAAGAGATTCAAGGGAGTTTACAACCTCTATAAAAAAGAGCTTCACCTTTTTACGCCCGGCCAGGAAACGCGTCGCAGGGAAGGCTTGGTGATTAAAGATCTTTCAGACGCCAAACT
>Ga0307423_1001081_pt1 | contig 16982 bp, 24 predicted proteins | sample SalMarWE160310MG_FD_202154 | JGI IMG/M metagenome (GOLD analysis project Ga0307423, IMG submission 202154) | Salt marsh sediment microbial communities from the Plum Island Ecosystem LTER, Massachusetts, United States - WE1603-10 | ecosystem: Environmental > Aquatic > Marine > Intertidal zone >...
CTTGCAGTCGATTTCCGCGTCACTTTCCACATGAAAGGCCGGGATCCCCTCCTGCTCCGCGACCTGAACCAATCGCTGGGTGTTCCCACTGTTTCGCCCCCCCACGACGATCACGGCATCCACCGTCTTGGCCATCTGTCGCACCTCAGCCTGGCGCTTCTGGGTTGAATCACAGATGGTATTGAATACCTTAAAGTGCGGGAACCGTTCAGCCGCGACGCGGGCGACGCGCTTCAGAAGTTGATCGTCCTGTGTTGTCTGAGCCACGATGATGGCCCTCTCCATGGGGGGAAGTCGGTCCAGATCTTCCGACCGACTGATGACATGGCCCCGGCCTCCGGCATATCCGAGAAGGCCCACCACTTCAGGGTGGTCCCTGTCGCCGACGATAATGACCCCATTGCCCTGCTCGGCATATCGCTGAATGATGGTTTGAACCTTGATGACTCTGGGGCAGGTTGCATCGATGATGGTGTGGCCCGCATCGACGAGGGTCTGTTTAACCTCGGGCGGCACGCCATGGGCCCGTATGACCACACTTCCGGGTTTCGCATCAGAAGTCTCGTCGAGGACCCGGACCCCCTTTTCCGCCAGAATTTCCAAAACCTGGGGATTGTGAATCAGGGGGCCACACATATATATGGGGCGCTCTTGGGTGTTGGCGGCATCGAGAACCATCTCAACCGCCCTGCGGACACCCATGCAAAATCCTGCTGTTTTGGCGAGCTTAAGCTTCATAACTCAAGGTTTGCGCCCCCCTTGCCGTCAGCTCTTATCGGATTCACCCGAGTGATAACAGCAGAACCTTGAGCTGGAAAAAGGTTCACGACCCTTCAGTCACGAGCTGTTTCAAATGCTTTTCAATCAGAATCTCGATCAGCGGAGGAAGTGGGGTGGACGGCAAGCCGACAACTTCCGTGTTCTCCTGGGAGAGTGGGAGGAGAAACTTCTTGGCCGGACACGAAGCCACGGCCTCGGCGATTCTGGGCGTGACTTCGCCCATCATGGCATGCGCCATGATGACCCCTATGGGTGCCACCACGACATCGGATTGGAACACCGTACGCACAATCGCGTTTTCGCCGGAAGCCCCTCGGTTGGCTCGCGCCTTAAGCATGTAAGCGGTGGCAATGGCGTTGGTTCCGAGGGCGACGATCTCCACGGATTCGCCAAACACATCCTTGAGTTTCTTGATGATGGCACTGCCGATACCACCACCCTGGCCGTCGATGACACAGATTCGCATCTTGGTTACCGAATTCTCCTTCCCTTGCCAGACAAGAGTTGAATTCTTAAGCCGGAAATAAGGATGTAAGAATCGACTGAAAAGTTAGCAGATTGCCACAACGGGGTCAACGAATTACGCCGCCGCCCCGCCAAAACGGGATCTTCGAGAAGCAGCGGGGTATTAAAAAGTTAATCAAAAGAGAGGACAAAGGGACTTCAGGCTCTCAACGCATTTCCCCATGTGTTCGCGGCATCTCTCCTGCCAGGCACTTTGATGCTCAGGGTCTCGAAGTCTCCTGCCGCGCCCTCCGAGGGCAGACAGTCGATTGACCATCGAGTCGGGCAGTTCATCGGGCAGTTCCACGCCGTTCATGATCGCCCACGCCAAGGTCCAGGCACGGGCCACATTGGCCGGATTGTAACCCCCGCCGCCCAGGGCCACCCAGGGACGACCCTGTTTGGTCAAGGCGGCAATGACCTTGCAGAACCCATTGGTGGTCAGCTCGAGTGCGGCCAGGGGATCATTCAGGAAAGTGTCCACGCCGAGCTGAGAAACGATCACGTCCGGGTTGAACCCTTTAATCAGCGCTGGAACAATGGCTTCATAGCCCGCCCAGAATACCCGGTCGTCTGTGCCGGGCAGCATGGGAACATTGACGGCGTAGCCCTTCCCTTCACCGTGACCGATTTCATGGATGCCTCCGGTTCCCGGAAACAGGGTCCGCCCGTCCTGATGAAACGAAACGGTGAGCACCCTGGCGTCCTCGTAAAACGCCCACTGGACCCCGTCTCCATGATGGGCATCGATGTCCAGATAAAGAACACGCTTTCCCTGGTCCACAAAATGATAGATGGCCAGGACAGGATCATTGACATAGCAAAAGCCAGAGGCCCTTCCCACCTCCGCATGATGAAGACCGCCGGCAATGTTGAAGGCAATGCGAACCTTGCCCGCTGAAATCAGTTCGGCACATTGAAGGGATGCCCCCGCATGAAGCTGCGACCACGCCCAGAGTCCCGGGAAAACCGGATTATCCCCGGGGCCGATGCCATAAGCGAAATCACCGCGACTCCCACCCGAACTCGCTCTTTTCAACGCTTCGATATAGTCAGATGCATGAAAGCGCAGCACCTCGGATTCTGTGGCAGGCCTGGTTTCAATGAGTTCGGTGTGAGGAAGCCTGAAGAGGTCGTAAGCCTTGCACAGGTCAAAGGTGAGGCCGAGTCGTTCAACGCGCAGAGGGTGCGTTGCTCCATAGTCGCAGGAGAGATATTTCTGAGTGTAAAGAAAGGCCGTCTTCATCGGTCGCCCCCGTAAACTTGAGTCTCTCATATCATAACGGGTTTCAATGGCACAATGGCGATGGCTTGACTGGCCAAGGCATCTAGCGTATTTGATTAGACCCAACACGGTGCCCCCCGGGTATCGTGGATGGGCACCCGTTAAACTCGAAGATCCGCATGTCTTGGCTGAAGTTATAGACAATGGGCCGCCCTGCTGAAAAACCGAGACCTTTGAAAAACGTTCATTTTTGTTCAAGGTCAAGGAGGGCGAGGATTTTAACCACAGGAATACTCAGAGTATTTCGAGGATAGCGCCGGACGGCTTCACTACGTGCAAAACCGGAGCCCGACACCGAGATTGGGCAAAAAGGGACGTTTTTCAAAGGTCTCAAGCCGGGCGCGTCGGAGGCAATGCCATGGAAAAAAAGATCTTGCTCACCGTTGATGGCTCGATTCATTCAACCCATGCGGTTGAATATGGGGGAAGAATCTCTTCGGTCGTCAAAGCGTTGACCTACACCCTGTTCTTTGTTCAGCCCACCGTCTCCCAGTATCTGATCGATGAGGCTGAAACCGATCTCACGGCCAGGGCTGAGTTAAAGAAACTCATCCGAAAGAATGCGGGCATGGCTCGTGACATCCTGGAAAAACACAAAGCCCGCATGGTCAGGATGGGGATTGCCGAAAAGCGCATTGACACAGACACCCGCCCGAAGGTGTTGGGCATTGCCAAGGACATCATTGATTACGGCCAGCAAGGCCTCTTTGATGCCATTCTCATTGGACGAAGAGGCCTTTCCCGACTTCAACAGTGCTTCATGAGCAGCGCAGCTGCTAATTTGGTTCAGCATTCAACACTGATTCCTGTTTGGGTGGTAGACGGCGAGGTGACATCCAATAGACTCATGCTTGCAGTGGACGGGTCTGAAGCCTCGCTACGAGCCGTCGATCACGTTTGCTTTATGACAGGGGGAAACGAGAAAATTAAAGTCACCCTCTTTCATGTGATGCCTATGCTTGGGAATTACTGTGTGATCGATTTTAATGAAACCGAAAAAGGGGCCCACAAGGTCATTGCTCCAGGCGCCAAACAGTGCATCGACCGCTTTTATGCCCACGCTAAGAAGATATTTGACAACGCAGGCTTTAAGGAAAAGCAAATCGAACTGAAAGTCGTCAGGCGAGCTATGGATGTTGGCAGGGCTATTGCGACCGAGGCAAAGAAGGGCGATTACGGAACGGTGATCGTTGGAAGGCGTGGGATCAATGACGCCTTCTTCATGGGAACCGTTTCGAGACAGGTTCTCGATAAAGTCGTCGGTCGGGCCGTGTGGGTCGTCCCCTGATGGGCCATGGCCGAAACCACCTGCAGCCAAAGAACGCCGGGGCGGGTCATTACCCTAACGTTGCAAAAGTTGAGGATGCCGCATATGCAAGGCGTCAAGGGTTCAGCTGTAGTCGTCTACGCCGGATCCTTGACAACAAAGCAGATGCGGTATCATCAGCTTTCCCGAAGGGTAAACAACAGGGCAATTATAAAGGATCCCTTGACCGCAGCTGACGGGCGCTCCACAAAAGGCATTGCAGCTTCCTAAAAGCTGTGTACTCACAAATAGTTGTTATCTCTCTGCCGTGTTGTTTATGCAACATTAGGGATTATTCTGTTGACCCTTATCTAACTTCCTTATTATAAAGAAGAAGTGCCATACGGGCAGCGTTTCTCTTGGGTGAACCCCAACGTTGCTTAAACAACAGGGCGATTATGACATAGTTCCTGAACCTCTGGGAGGGAAAGGGCCGTCGTCGTCTTTTGAACTCGGAAAACATCAGGGGAAAAGGCCATGCCTATCTATGAATTCTACTGTGAGGATTGCAATACGGTCTTCAATTTCTTCTCCAGAACCGTCAATACGACGAAGCATCCTGCTTGCCCAAAATGTAAGCGGAAGAAGCTCGAGAGACAGATGTCCACATTTGCAAAAATTTCGGGGGCAAAGGAGCAGGACGGCTCGGACGATTTGCCGATCGATGAAGCCAAGATGGAAAAGGCGATGAGCTTATTGGCCAGAGAGGCCGAAGGGATGAACGAGGAGGATCCCCGCCAGGCGGCCAACTTGATGCGGAAGCTTTCAGATGTGGCCGGTATCGGGCTTGGAGCTGGCATGGAAGAAGCGCTCAAACGGATGGAAGCGGGAGAGGACCCCGAACAAATTGAGGCGGAGATGGGAGACCTTCTTGAGGAGGAGGAACCTTTCCTTTTGGACGGGAAAAAAGGACCCCGGAGCCGACAGGTGCCGAAGCGGGACGAGACCCTCTACGATCTGTAAACCGGTTGGAATCCTATGGAATATGGACGACCGCACGCTCTGCGTGTGTGTGAATAAGAGGTTACATTGATGAGCCCAGAACAGGTCATATGGAAAGGCCCCGACATTGATCGAATGCTGACGCGGATGACGGGCCAGATTCTGGAAAGACACGGGAACACGGAGAATCTCGTCCTCATAGGGATCCGCACAGGGGGCGTCTTTTTAGCGGACCGCATCAAAACCAAGATTCTTGCTCTCCGGGATACGGACGTTTCCAGGGGGGACCTGGACATTACCCTTTACCGGGACGACTGGACCCGTATCGGACATCACCCGATTGTCCAAAAGACTGAACTGCCTTTATCACTGGATGGAAAAGAGGTGATTCTGGTGGACGACGTCCTTTTTACCGGCAGGACGGTTCGCGCCGCCATGGATGCGCTGATCGATTTTGGACGTCCCGACCGTATAGAATTGGCGGTGCTCGTAGACCGGGGACATCGTGAGTTGCCCATCCAGGCCAATTACGTGGGGACGCCTATGGAAACGCTTCATGACACCACGGTGAACGTGTACCTCGAGGAAAAAGCCGGAAAAGACGAAATTACCCTCAGTACCAAGTAAATTCCAGGGTACCGCTTCCTTCCTCACTCTCCCGCGAGGCTCTGCCGCAAGCCGGAATCCTGCTTCACTTTTTTCATTCCGCCTTGATTTAGTATTGACAAATTTTCTTTTTTCGTATACAAGGGGACCTCTTTCAGAAGGATCAAAAATCCATCATAAAGACCGTTAAAAAGAAAGGAGGGTGTTGGCATGCCAACTGTTGAGTTTCAGGGAAAGACCTTCGGGGTGGATGAAGACGGTTTTATCGATTCTTTCGAGAACTGGAGTCCCGAGTGGGTCCAATACGTAAAGACGACCGAGGGGATCGATGAGCTGTCTGACGAGCATTGGAAGTGCATCAACTTCTTGCAGGATTACTATAAGAAGAATGGAATCGCACCGATGGTCAGAATTTTCTCCAAAGTCACGGGTTATAAACTCAAGCACATCTACGAGCTGTTTCCATCTGGCCCGGGTAAAGGCGCATGTAAAATGGCTGGGCTTCCCAAGCCGACGGGATGCGTCTAAGAAAAACGTTTCTCATTTTGGATTAGTTCGGATGTCCGAGAAAGAGGCTTTACCGCGGGGTAAAGCCTCTTTTTTTGCCTGGAGAGGTCATGAAAAAGACCATCAGCGTCAAGACAACAGCTAAAACGGAGTTTATCGATATTACCAGGAATATCGAAGAAGCCATCCGATCCGAAGGGGTCACGGACGGCGCGTGCCTGCTCTTCGTCCCCCATACGACGGCCGCCGTCACCATTAACGAGAGTGCCGACCCGAGCGTCAAGTCCGACATCCTCATGGTCTTGAACAAAATGGTTCCTTGGGAAGAATCCTATCGTCACTTGGAGGGGAATTCGCCGGCCCATATAAAATCGAGTATCATCGGCCCCTCGGAAATCATCGGGGTGGAAGCCGGCCGTCTGAGTTTAGGAACGTGGCAGGGTATTTTTTTCTGTGAGTTTGATGGCCCTCGCACCCGAAAGATTCATATTCGATCCCTGTGAGTCATTATGAGTCATTAAAGGATGTTGGACTCGCAAAAAGTCCAAATTAGACGGCAAAGCAAAAAGCTCCAAATGCAAGGCGTACATCTCTTCATAAGCCGCTCAGGCGCAATCCTGAGGAATGAGGCGTACTTATAGTACGTCGCAGTGACTTGCCCTGTTAAATCGGCCCGGCCGTCTCGCGTAGCGAGAATTTAACAGGGCGAGGATGCAGTGCAACGCAGAAGTTGGACTTTTTGCGAAGCCGTCAAGGATGAAACCGGCAGTGGAACCTATGGATGAAGCCGATAAGGCGATACTGAACCGAATCCAGTCTGGATTTCCCATAACCTCCCGTCCGTTTCTGACGATTGCCCAGGAGCTGGATCTTGATGAAAATGAGGTCATTAGACGCGTTAAGCGTTTAAAGGAGCGTGGTATTATTCGGCGGATCGGCGGGAATTTTGTCCCCGGCAAGCTCGGATTTGTCAGTACACTCTGCGCTGCCCGGGTCCCTGAGGAGAAGATCGAAAAGTTCTCAGAGACGGTCAACCGATATCCCGGCGTCACGCATAACTATCGCAGGGATCATGAGTTCAACATCTGGTTCACGTTCATCGCTGAATCGATGGAACAAATAGAAATTTATTTAAAGGAGATCGCCTCCGAAACGGGTGTGGCGGAGATCCTCAACCTTCCCGCGACAAAAGTGTACAAGATTAAAGCGCAGTTCGACCTGTAGACATGACCCGACATTTTCATTGATCGGCGTCGCGCCTGTGAGGACCCGTCCTCATCCATCAACGACGTGAAAAGTGCCGGATACCGGTTAGGCTTTCCCTGTTCCAAGGCCCCGGGTCAGGACGGCGTGTGAAGAATACTATGGACGATCTTCGTATTGCGGCAGTCGTGATGCGCTCCGTATTGGGGGAGACGCCCGACAACCTGTCTCGCATGCAGGCATGGGTCAGGGAAGCGGCTTCGGGTGGAGCGGCCCTGGTCTGCTTCCCGGAGTTGAACGTCACAGGATACAGTGTGCGGGAGACGATTCGCTCTGTGGCCGAACCCATACCGGGCCCCTCAAGCGAAGTCGTGGTTCAGACCGCGCGGGAAAACCGAATCGTGGTCCTGGCAGGCCTTGTGGAAAGGGACGAGGAAGGGAGGATATTCTCAACCCACCTCGTCGCAGGACCCGGGGGGCTTCAGGGAGTCTACCGGAAATGCCATCTCAGTCCGTTTGAACATCCCATTTATTCTGCGGGCAACCGCGTCCCGGTGTTTACTGTGGGGGAGGATACGGTCTTCGGCATTGAACTTTGCTATGACACCCACTTCCCGGAGCTCAGTACCTTGCTGTGTCTTAAGGGAGCAGACATTCTCTTCTGTCTTCATGCTTCCCCTCGAGGCACCCCCCAGGAAAAGTTCCAGAGCTGGATGCGCCACCTCACAGCGAGAGCTTATGATAACGGCGTGTTTGTCGTTGCGTGCAATCAAACCGGTAGGAACGGAAACGAACTCGAATTTCCGGGTCTTTCCCTGGTCCTGAATCCATCAGGCGCGCTGATGGTTCAGCGCGTCAGTTCAGAGGAGGGCATCCTTTTTGCTGACTTAAAGGGCGCCGAGTTGGCTTATGTTCGGGAAAATCGGATGCGGTTTTTCCTCCCCAATCGACGACCTGATCTTTACGATGGATTGACCGAGAAGAGGCCTTCAGCAGGCGGAGGCGATGACCTGTACGGGCAGACGAAAACCCTGAAGGGACAACCCTGACCACACTATTTTTTTAAAAGGAGGCATAGGGTCATGGCAGAAGGCACGGTGAAGTGGTTTAACGACAAAAAAGGCTTTGGTTTTATTAAAATGGATGAAGGCGAAGATGTCTTTGTTCATTACAGCTCGGTCCTCGGCAGCGGATTCAGGACGTTGTACGAAGGGCAGCGTGTTCGGTTCGAAGTTGAAGACGGACAAAAGGGTCCTCAGGCGGTGAGGGTTGAAGTGGTGTAGTGAGCCGAGATTCGGGGCCAAAGGGCCCTCGCACGCACTGCATTCGATGTGGCACCTGCTGCACCAAGGGAGGACCGACCCTGCATCAGGTGGACGCACCACTCTTTGCCAAGGGCAAGCTCGGCAGACGGCACGTGTACACCCTGAGAAAAGGTGAAATCGTCCGGAACATTGATGAAAATCTAGTGGCTCTGGATCAGGAAATGATTAAGATCAAAGGCGCAGGCGAGACATGGTCATGCATCTTCTACGATGGGGACCGGAACGCCTGCCGGATTTACACAGACAGGCCTCTGGAATGCCGCGCTTTACAATGCTGGGACCTTCGAGAACTTAAAAAGGCCATGGCCGGGCCCTGTCTTCAACGAAACAATCTTATCAAACCGGACGACGGCCTCCGGAAGCTCGTCGAGGCTCATGAAATGAGGTGCTCCTATGCCGTCTTGGAATCGTCTGTGAGGGAGCTTCGGGGGGCCAAGGCGGATGTCGCCGTCCAGGAAATTCTTGACCTGATGCAGTACGACCACACCATGAGGTCGTTCTTGGAAGAAAAGTTGAAAATTGATCCGGCAGAAATGGATTTTCTCTTCGGCAGACCTTTAACGACAACGATCCGCATGTTTGGACTGCGTATCAAAGAGGAAGACGGCGCTTTTACGCTGCTGCCGATCGATTGAAGCGTCCTGCGGGGCATGGCTATGGCTGTTGCGGTTCAGGAAGACGCGTCTTGTTTCAATAGCTTTTTTAACCGTCTTTTGTAGAGTTCTCGTCTCAGCTGACTGATATGATCAATGAACAGAATCCCGTTCAGGTGGTCAATCTCGTGCTGAAGCACGATCGCAGGCAATCCTTCTTTTTTGAGCTCAATGGGATTCCCCTCTCTGTCAAGACCTCGCACGGTCACTCGTTCAGCCCTTTTCACGTCAGCCCGGTAATCAATAATGCTTAAACACCCCTCCTGATCGACGATAACCCCCTCAGCTTCAATAATTTCAGGATTAATGACGACCACCGGCTTCCCCGGCTCATCCTTGGGTGACGTGTCAAAGATGATGATGCGACACGGCGCTCCAATCTGGTTGCACGCCAAGCCGATACCGGGGGCATGATACATGGTTGCCGCCATATCGTCGATGAGCTGCTGGATCTTCCCATCGATGTCGGTAACCTGCTCTGCCGGCTCACGGAGGACCGGGTCCGGGTAAGTGAGTATCCTTCGTACAGCCACTGTGCTTCCTGATCCTTCTACGAAACCTCTTCAAGACATCCAAGGGTTGTTTCCGAAGAAGCCAAAGGGCACCCCGCAAGGCAGCCTCGAGCAAAGGCGCCCTGCGGGGGATTAAGGTTGCCTGTTACCTCAAAGCGAGGTTCAGGGTCTCAGTGATCACAAACGTTGCCTCCGGTGACCAGGGAATCGCTCAGATACTGATGCAGCAGTTCCTCCGGCGTGAGGCTGGGCGCACCGGTAATAACCTTGATGCCGTTTTCTTCAAAAAGGCCCAACGCCCGCTGCCCCATCCCTCCTGCAATAATCACGTCGACGCCAAGTTCCCGGAGCCAACGAGGGAGCACGCCCGGCTCATGAGGCGGTGGTTCTATGCTCTCTTTCTTTTTGATTTCCCGGTCCTCCACGTGGAGGACAACAAATTCGGCGGCATGCCCGAAATGGGCTGTGAGCTTTCCATCGGCAATCGGGATGGCGACCTTTATCATCCCATCTTTTTTGGCTTTTTCTTCCTTAGCCGGGGACGCCACCTGAAGGGTCTTTGCCTTGCTCTCCTGTACAATGGTATCGACAATCTGGTTGTACGCCTTTGACATCTCTGAATCCGGATACTTATCCAGGTATGATTCCCCCGCATCCGCGCATTCCACCATCCTCGGGTCAAAGGGAAGCCGTCCCAGAAAGGGAACGTTCATGGCAAGGGCTGTTTTGAGCCCCCCGCCGGAACCAAAGATATCCATGGGTTTGTTGCAATGAGGACAGACAAAACCACTCATGTTTTCTATGAGTCCGAAAACCGGCATCTTCACGGTTCGACAGAAATTGATCGACTTTCGGATGTCCGCCAGAGACACCTCCTGAGGCGTGGTCACAATGATCGCTTGGGCGCCACGGATTGTCTGGGCCACGGAGAGTGGTTCATCCCCGGTGCCGGGTGGCGCGTCGATAATCAGATAGTCGAGGTCCCCCCAGGCAACGTCAGAGATGAATTGTCGAATGACATGGGCCTTGATCGGGCCTCGCCAAATCACGGCCTCGTCCGTGTCCTGAGCCAGGGATTCAATGGAAACCACCTTCAGATTCTCAGAATATGATTTAGGCACCATTTGATTCTCTTCACTGATGTCCAGCAACCCCTTGAGACCGAGCATCCGGGGGACATCCGGCCCGTGAAGGTCCACGTCCATCAGACCTACCTTGACATCTTTCTTGGAAAGAGCCACGGCCACATTGGCCGCAACACTGGTTTTGCCCACACCGCCCTTGCCGCTCATGACCAAGAACTTGTGTTTGATACGCCCCAAGGATTCCTGGATTGCTCGATCCTGTGGGTCCATGTCCGCGCCGTGCTGGCATGAGCCATGTCCGCAATTCTTTTCCGTGCTCATACAGAGTCCTCCTTCATAATGATGGTCTTAAGTTCTAATTATCCATTAAGCATGTATTGTGATCTTTTCAAGTTGACCGCGTCTTCCCGTTCACACCCAGTGCCCCTCAACATTAGCCTCGGCCACGGGTTTTAACTCACCACTATTGTATTGCATGACTGCATCGATCACGCGCCCTTTGGCCCCTGTCACCACTTTGATGCCTGCCGCGCTGAGCACCCGGAAAGCCTTTGGCCCGCAATTGCCGGAAATGAGAACATCCGCCTTGTGGTCCGCGACGATCTTTGCCGCTTGAATCCCAGCGCCCTGGGGCAAATTCAGATTCTGTTTATTTTCCTTGACCTCATACTCCAGCGTTTGCGGATCCACAATAACGAAATATTTTGCTCGGCCAAAACGAGGATCCATTTGAGAAATCAATTCATTACCCGTAGACGTTACCGCTATTTTCACTTTTGTTGATTCCTCCTTGTATTTTTGTCTTTGTAAGGCGACCCGGGATCAGGCTAAGCCCGCATGTTCATTTCGTGCAGCACCGCTTGGGATTCTCACAGCCCGATCCCTCCCCGCAGCACGGCCCCTTCTCCCGCGGCCACCCAAAACTCCTCCCGCGATTTTGCCCTTTCATGACGTAGCCTCCTGAAGCGCTCATGATCTTTTCCGCCGGTTCTCCACATTCAGGACAGGGGGCAACCGGGTTTTCCTCAAGGGACTGCAATTTTTCGAAGGTACGGCCACAGGCCGGACAAGTGAATTCGTAGATCGGCACCTGACACCTCCCTTTACGCATTCTGCGCTTGTTTCAGTGTATCCATGAGCTCTTCCGCCCTGATATAACCCGACACCCGGATTTCCACGGCTCGAACGCCCTCTGTGCGCTGAACCGCTTTTTGAATCTCGTGAGCCAGTTGAAATGCCATGGGGCACACCGGTGAAGAGGGCTCAAATGTCAGTCGAACCCTTCCCTCATCGCCGGCTGAAATATCCTTGATAAGCCTCATTCTCATGACGTCAAGATGGGTTCCGGGGTCGATGACCCCGCTGAGGGCCCCTTCGACTTTTTCCAAGAGCGTCATCGCAAACCACCTTTTTGGTAGTAGACTTCAGAGCCCTTCCTCACCCTCTGAATCATGCCCTTTTCGATCAAGGGCTCAAGAGTTTTCACAAGACTGTTTACATGAACGTTGAGGCCGGAGGCCATGTCGCTCAACGTACAGGGACGCCTTTCCAGAAGATTCAACAGGTCTTCTTCCATACCGGCCTTCGTCTCGTGTTTTCCTGAATCCTCAAACGGCGCGATGACCTCTGCAACGTCACCCAGCACCCCGCAAAACATGGTCAGGGTCTGCCGGGAGGCCCGGCGGGCATTGGCCTGAGCCGTGGGGCGGACGGCCGTATTAATATGGACTTTTTGGGGCCTTATTCTGTCGATCCAAGCCTTGAACTTGCGCGCGTCCGCTTCTGTGGCGTTGACGCCATCCAGGATGAAAATTTCGAGCCATAGTTCCCCTGAATAGGTCCCGCGAAAGTCGATCAAGCCCCGGACCATGGTTTCAAAGGCAATATCAGGATGAGGACGATTGATCGCCTCAAAGCCTTTTTGATCGTGGGCATCAAGAGAAGGCAGAACAACGTCGGCTTCCATGAGTTCTTCTCGAACCTGATTGTCCCACAGCAGAGAGCCATTGGTAATGACGGCGACCGGAACAGCGGTTAGCCCCTTGATTTCGTGAATCACTGTGCGCAGTTCCCTGTGCAGGGTCGGCTCCCCTGAGCCCGCCAGAGTAATGTAGTCCGGCCGCGCGGCTTCTTTGAGCCTCTCTTCCAGCTGACCCATGATCAGATTGACCGGTATATAGGGCCTACGGTTCACTGTCTTTCTCGTGGTGGGCCCGAGCTGACAATAGATGCAATCGTAGGAACAGACCTTGTAGGGCACAAGGTCGACGCCCAGAGAACGGCCCAATCTTCGCGAGGGCACAGGCCCGTAGACATGGCGTTCTTTCATGACAGCTCGTTTAGAATCCCCCTGACTTTTTCCCAGACCCCTTTGATTTTTTTTGAGACGGCCCCGTTGGAGAACTCAACCACACTCTTGCCTGCCACCATAGCACGGGTCACCACCGTGTCGTAAGGGATGCGGCCCACCAATTCGATTTTATTCTCTGCACAATAGTGCGCAATCTGATCCGACATGTCCTCATTGATATCCCATTTGTTGATGCAGCTGAGGGTGGGAATGTTAAAATGCTCAGCCAGCCGGCCGACCCGCTCAAGGTCGTGCAAGCCTGACAAGGTGGGTTCTGTCACGATCAGGACGGCATGGCTGCCTGTGATGGACGCGATGACCGGACAACCGATCCCAGGGGGGCCATCCACAATGATGGTCCCGAGCCCCCGGTCTTCGGCCAAGACCTTCGCCTGATTCCTGACCAGACTGACCAGGAGACCGGAGCTTTCCTCCGCAATGTTCAGGCTGGCATGAACCATGGGCCCGAACCGGGTGTCCGAGATGTACCACTTGCCGCAGGCATGTTGGCTCAACTCGATGGCTTTGACCGGACAGAAGTGGACACAAACCCCGCATCCTTCACAACTGATTTTGTCTACCTCGAGGCTCGGCGTAATGGCATTGAACTGGCACCAATTCACGCATTCGCCGCATTGAATGCAGGTCTCCGGGTCTATCCGGGCAATGCGGCCGCCTTTGAAATCTTCCTCATGTCTGACCTGGGGCTCAAGGATCAAATGGAGGTCAGCGGCATCCACGTCAGCATCGGCAAGGACCTTGCTTTCAGCCAGAGCCGCAAACGAGGCCACGAGACTGGTCTTGCCGGTTCCCCCTTTTCCGCTTATGACGGTCAACTCTTTCATGCAAGCGCCCTATCCATAGAGACCGAGACAGAGGTCTTGATTTTTTCGTAAAGATTCTGAAAACGAGCTTTCATCTCGGGCATGACCTCGACCATAAGGACGCCCCGGGAATAGGCCTCGGCGATCCGTCGGTTATCTGGAATTTCCATCAAAATCGGTATCCCTTCCCGGGCCGCATACTCTGAGACCCGGGTATCGCCCACGTCCGACCGGTTAATGATCAAACCAAAAGGTATGCCGAGGATACGAACCGCCCCGACGGCAAGTTTCAAATCGTTCAAGCCGAAAGGCGTCGGCTCGGTCACCAGGATGGTGAAGTCCGAACCCCTCAAGGCCGCGATGACGGGGCAGGACGTACCCGGTGGGGCATCGATAATGGCCACCTTGCCGGGTTTGATCTGCGCCTTCACGCGTTCGATCAAAGGGGGAGACATGGCCTCGCCAATCCTCAGGAGGCCGTGCACGAACTCCACGGACCCGGACATTCCCGTCTCCAAAATGCCCAGCTCTCGGTCCTTCTCAGAGATGGCCTCCTGGGGGCAGACCATCATGCACCCCTTGCAACTGTGACACAGCTCGGGAAATGTCAGAACTTTTTTTCCGATGACCGTAATGGCGCTGAATTGACACAGCTCACCGCACGCTCCACAGAAATCGCACCGCTCCAGATCGACTTCGGGCACCGGCGTGGTCACCGTTTCCCGATGTTCGATGTCAGGTCTCATAAACAGGTGGGCGTTCGGCTCTTCCACATCGCAGTCCAGCAGCTGGACGTTGCCGTCCAGTGAAACGGCCAGATTGGTCGCTATGGTCGTTTTACCGGTGCCCCCTTTTCCACTCGCAATAGATATGATCATACGGTTAAAGCTCTATTTTTGGGGGTGGATGCTTTACTCTCTTGTCATGGCCTTCCCGCACTTGGGGCATGCTTCTTCAAAGCAGGGCTTCCCCTGCTTGTGCACCAGCCGCTCTCCACAGCCCGGGCAAACGCAGTTTCCACCCGGGCCCGGACGGCTCCCCCCGCGGCCAGCGCCGCCGACGGCACTGCCTTTCAACCCTCTTCCGGTCCCCGGCCCCTGGCCTTTGGGACCCGTTCCATCTCCTCTTGGCATTGCAGTCTCCTCTTCTCTAATTCCTTGGATTGTGTCTGCGGTTTAAGATTTTTCTGGTTCCAGTTCCTCAATGCGCTTGTGAATTTGCTTCATCTGCTCTTCCAATGCGCGAGCGTCTTCTTTGAGCGCGCTCAACTCTTCTGTGCGCGAGAGTTGGCCGGCAGGCGTTGCGGGACGCATACGACACATACCCCGTCCCGTGCCCATGCCGCCACCCCGACCGCATCCCTGGCCGCGCCCCATGCCGGTTCCACCACCACCCCGATCAAGTGCCGGCTGCTCACGTGAGAACGTCTCCAGACTCATGCCTGCATGGCTCTTTGCATTGGGCTTCTCACTGGGTTTCATCCGGCCACTCCTGTAACGCTCGGCGGCCTCGCGGACGGAACCCGACACGTCGGTAATCACCGTGAGACCCACTTCCGCGAGCACTTGGTGGGCATTGGGGCCAACGCAGCCGGTAATGACGGCCTCGGCCCCCTTGTCCGCAACCATCTTGGCCGCTTGAATCCCCACGCCGCCGCCTAATGCGGCACTTGTGTTGGGTACAGCCTCGAAACGCATGTCATCCGGGTCGACGATGATAAAGTACTGGCAGCGGCCGAATCTGGGGTCGATTTCAGAGTCAAGGCTTGTTCCCGTTGATGTGATAGCTACTTTCATCGACAAAATCCTCCCTCAAGCACGCCTACACGACCTCTTTAACATTCTTGCCGGCGTTTGGTCCCGGACTCGTTACAAAGATATCCTCAATCTTCAGCACGATGGCCGACTTGGGCGTGAGATCAGGTTTTTCTTTTTTAACCATCTCAACGGCCATGTCATAATTTTTGCCGGACGGTTCTATTCGGGGCGTGCCTTTAAACTGGTATCCTTTCCGCGGTTTTACATCCCAGTCCCAAACAGACACGGCCATCACGGGATTGTGTTGAATGTTTTCAAAAGTCTTTTTCATAAAGATGTCGGCCAACATGATCTCATCATCGGACAGGATCTTGATGAAGTGAATGGCCACCACGTTTGGTATCCCGTCCTTGGTGCAGGTCGCCACAGCGTAGCCCCGTGTTTTCTCCATAACGTCTTTCATGTCTTGCGTTAATTTTGCCACTTGGAGCCTCCTTTCTTCTTACCCGTTATCTGCCAGGCCAAGGGATTATCGCAGTTCCCAAAATCACCTTACGATAGCCACAAGTCGCCCGAGGGAAAATCCGATCGCCGTTTGGGGCCAGGGACCTATTCTTTTTTCGTCACCCGATGAAACTTCTGTCCACTGCAAGACGGGCACCTCTTGGGGCGGCCCGTGCGGGGCGGCTCTTCCCACCGACAGTCGCAATGATCGCACAAAAAGACCCGGTTGACGCTTGGGTCCACCCTTTTATAGTTTCCGCCTTCCACGTTAATCGCCTTGCCGTGAATCAGGGCATCTGCCACGGTCCTTCGCGCCTGTTCCACAATCCGCCCGAAGGTGGCCCGCGATACACCCATCTGCTTGCCGGCCGCTTCGTGGGAAAGTCCCAAAAAATCCGCAAGCCTCATCGCTTCGAGCTCATCCAGGGTCAACTGAACCTGTTCCAGGTCGACCATGGGCACGCCTCTGGGTTTGAAGTAGTTTATCTGCGGGTCGATGGTCACAAGGCGACTTTTTTGGGGACGTACCATGGCCCCTCCTTTATAAGCATATGCTTAAAACAACATTAGACACTCCCGCTGACCCTGTCAAGTTTTTTCTCTTGCGGTTCTTGAACCCTGGTTGATGCTCAACCTTGCAGGGCTTTGCGGGCCACGAGGTGTGGAACCGTTTCAAGGACTCAGCTCACGGCAGGGCTCTCACATAATGGGCGAATTGTCGAAAGCTCAGGTTGGAAAACGGGTCGAATTCCGCAAAAAGCTCAAGTCCTGGTATAAGCGCTTTCACCACGGGAATATCCAGATCTTTGCGTGTGAGGTTGACATAAACGGGCCGGTAG
>Ga0307423_1001082_pt1 | contig 16975 bp, 10 predicted proteins | sample SalMarWE160310MG_FD_202154 | JGI IMG/M metagenome (GOLD analysis project Ga0307423, IMG submission 202154) | Salt marsh sediment microbial communities from the Plum Island Ecosystem LTER, Massachusetts, United States - WE1603-10 | ecosystem: Environmental > Aquatic > Marine > Intertidal zone >...
CCACAGCCTGTCCGGCGCCTGCCCCAGCCGGGCTCGGAGGTCCGCACGCCTCCTACGTGCGCTCTCGCTCCCTCGGGGCTGCCAGCGCACGATGTCCCTGGACCCCGAGCCGGCCACGACTCCCGATCGGTCCCTGATCGAGCGCGTCCGCCGCGCCTTGGGAGACCGGTATGAGGTCCGGGGCGAGCTGGGGTCCGGAGGGATGGCCACCGTGCTGCTGGCGCACGACCGGAAGCACTCCCGTGCGGTGGCGATCAAGGTGCTGCACCAGCGGCTCACCGCCGGGTCCGGAGCGGACCGCTTTCGGCGGGAGATCGCCATCGCGGCGCAGCTCGCCCACCCCCACGTGGTGCCGCTGCACGACTCGGGCGTGGCGGACGGCCTCCCGTACTACGTGATGCCGTTCATCGACGGCCAGACGCTCAAGGGCCATCTCGCTTCATCGGGGAAGCTGGGTGTCCACGAGACGTTGGCGGTCGCACGAGACGTGGCCGATGCGCTCGACCACGCCCATCACATGGGCATCGTGCATCGCGACATCAAGCCCGCGAACATCCTGCTCACCGCAGGCCACGCCCTCGTGAGCGACTTCGGCGTAGCGCGCGCCCTGGAAGCCGCGACCGTCGAGGATGTCACGCTTACGGAGGGGGCTCCCGTGGGGACGCCCGCGTACATGAGCCCCGAGCAGGCGCTGGCCGACGGCGAGGTCGATGGCCGCACCGACGTGTACGCCCTCGGCTGCCTCGTGTACGAGATGCTCAGTGGAGAACGGCCCTACACGGCCCGGACCGCCGCCGGCCTCCTCGGGCGTCACGTGCAGGGTCCGGTGCCTTCGCTGGTGGGGAGAGACGGCATCCCGGTCGGGGTTGCCGAGGCCATCGAGCGGGCTCTCGCGAAGGACCCGGTCGACCGCTTCGAGACCGCGGGTGCGTTCGTCGCCGCGCTCGAGGAGGGAGCCCGAAGCAGGAGTGCCCGGCGGTTCTGGAGGGCGAGGACGCACCGGGTGGGAGCCATCGTCCTGGTCACCGTAGCCGTCTCCGCGGCGCTCTTCATCCGGGCGAGCACCCACCGGCGCCCACCCGGCGGTGCTCCCCGGTCGGTGGTCGTCCTCCCGTACGAGACGAGCACATCGACCGACGAGGAGCGGGTGCTCGCCGCCGACCTGGCGGCAGACATCACTGTGGAGCTGAACCACTGGGACGCGATCTCAGCGGTGCCCCGCGTCGCGCTCGCGGGCCCGATGTTCGACCTGGGGGTCAGGGGTCCCACGTTCAGGACGGTCGAGTCGGGGCTCGACGTCGGGCGGGTGCTGGGAGTGGATGCCGTTCTCGCAGTCCACGTGGAGCTGCGCGGTGACACCGCGGACGTGGAGGGCAACCTGTTCGACGTGGCGTCCGGGGCGTCGTCGGGGCGGCCCCTCGTGGCCGCGGCGCCCAGGGGCGCCAGCGATCTTCCGCGGATCATCGCCTACGGCATGCTCGGTCTGGACGACGCGACGCTCGGCTCCGATCTGCACCTTCTCACCTCCAGCCCGGAGGCCCTGCGGGCGTTCGCGCGGGCCAACCGCGCGTTGGAGCGGTGGCAGCTGCCCGACGCCAGGGTGGGCTTCGCGGATGCGATCGCACGGGACTCGACCTTCGCGCTGGCCTACCTTCGCCTGGCGCAGACGCTCTACTGGGGCGCGGCGGGAGACCCTCACGGGCTCACGGAGGTCGGGGACGACCTCGCGAGGCTCAGCGCCCTCGCGGCCCGCAATGCGGCGGGGCTCTCGGCGCGGGACAGCCTGCATGTCCTGGGGTTCTACGAGTTCCAGGCCGGGGCGTACGAAGAAGCCCGCTCGATCTATCGTGAGCTGCTCGACCGGCAACCGTCGGACGTATACGCGCTTCTGATGCTGGGCAGCGTCGAGTACTCCGATCCGTGGTTGGCGGAGACGCCCGACGGGCTTCGGCCGCGGTCCAACCTCAACGTCGCTATCCGGTCCTTCGAGGAGGCGCTGCGCCTCCAACCCACCTTCGAGCTCGGGTACGGACACCTCTTCGACATCCACGCCGCGCTCACGCGAGCGGCTTCGTTCCGCGCATGCCAGGGCTTCGAGGAGCCGAGGGACGAGTACATCGCGCCCTGGGACGACATCGGGCCGGAGCGGAAGCAGGCGTTCTGTCCCGTCGTATCCGATTCCATCTCGTGGATGGCGTACGACGACTTCATGGCGCTCGATCCGGCACCGGTGCGCCTGGGCGCCGACCGGCTGTTCCGGCAGTCGCTGCGGATGCTGCGGAGGTGGGTGGCCTTCGCCCCGGACCAACCCAAGCCCCTCCAGGAGCTGGCGGCCGCCCTGACCGCTCAGCGACTGAACATGCGTTCGGGCGCCCCGCAGGAGCTCGCGGCGCTCGCGCAGGAGGCCCGGGACGCGCTCTCCAAAGCGTTGTCGATGATGCACGACACCGTGCCCGCGGACCTCTTCCGTCTTGCGAACCTGAAGCTCGCCGCCGGGGATCCGGAGGGCGCGCTCGAGCTCGTCGACCGCGAGCGCGCGCGGGGCGGCGGACGGCCTCCGGACTTCGCGCTCAACACATACCTCGCCAACGGCCGGATCCAGGGAGCCCTCGATCTGGCGTCCTCCGAACGCGTGCGGCTCTTCCTCGAGGGGGACAGCGACCGCCTCATCCCGTACGGCGGAGCCGAAAGCGTCCTCGACCGTGCCGCGATGACGGTCGGATTGACCGAGGGGACCGATCTGCTGCGAGACGAGCTGAAGGACATCCGGTCCCGCTGGGCTGGAGACGAATACTCCGACGCGGACCGTCGTGTCCTCGAGGCGGACGCGACCACGCGGCTGCTCGCTGCCCTGGCGTCGGATTCCCTCGCCCGGCGGGAATGGGCGGCGGGTGTGAGCGTGGACCAGCCCCTCTGGAATGATCTGATCCGAGTGGAGTCGGACGCGGGCTCCGCCACCGGCGTGCCTCCCGACACCGCCGAGGCCCGCCGCGTACTCGGGCCGGCGAGCCGGAGCTTCGTATCCGGTCGCATCGCCTACCGGGCGGGTCGGTTCGAAGAGGCGGCCCGCAGCTTCTCGCGCCTCGACAGCCTCGCGCTTTCGGTGGAGTTCTTCGACCCCGGATGGGAGCTATGGGCGGTGTCGATGTTCTGGGCCGGGCGCTCCTACGAAGCGGCGGGCGACACCGGACGGGCCGTGGGCGCCTATGAACGATTCGCCTCGGGGTGGGCCCGAGCCGACGACCTGGCCCTCCCCCTGGTGCGAGACGCACGCGCGCGCGTCTCGCGGCTGATGCGTGATCCGTAGCACAATCGTCGACCCCTACAACAGGAGTGTCCAACATGTCATGCGTGAAGTGCAGCGACGGCTCGTGGCAGTGCAGCTCGGGCTCCGATCCGTGCGGAATGAACCAGGAGATCGCAGGAGAGGTGAGGGGGAAGGAAGAGCGGTGCTACTACATCTACACCAAGAAGGCCGGGGATGGTTGCCACATGCGGATCAAGGATCAGTCCGATCCCAACCCCGGCGATGGCTGGGAGGACGCAGGCCACATCTGCTTCAAGTTCGAGGTGCTCACCGACGCCAAGACGGGCGACTGCTTCGTGAGGGTAACCCCTCTGCCGTAGGGTCGCGTCCCGCACGGGGAGCCCGCATCGCTACCCGCCCCTCAGCCACCGGTCGAAGAACGCCGCCGACCGGCGCACGAGGTCGTAGCGGCTGGCCTCCGTGGCGACGGTGTGCCGCTCCACCGGATAGACCATCACCTCGAACTCCTTCTCCAGCTCGACGAGCCGCTGGATGAGGCGGGCGGTGTCCTGGAAGTGGACGTTGTCGTCCACGAGCCCGTGGGTGATCAGGAGGTGGTCCCGGAGTCCTTCGGCGTAGTAGATGGGGCTGGAGATCCGGTACGCCTCGGGGTCCGCGTGGGGGACGCCCAGGATCCGACTGGTCCACTCGTCGCTGTAGTGCGCCCAGTCGGAGACCGCGGCGCGGGCGATGCCGGCCGCGAAGACCCCCGGGTAGCGGAACTCGGACATCAGCGTCATGAAGCCGCCGTACGAGACGCCGTAGATGCCGATGCGGTGCGGGTCCACGCCCTCGCGGTCCGCCAGCCAGCGTGCGGCGGCCACGGCGCCGTCGACGTCGCTGATGCCCATGGCGCCGGCGATGTCCGTGCGATAGTCGCGGCCGTAGCCGGCGCTCCCCCGGTAGTCGAAGTCCAGCACGGTGTAGCCTTGCTGCACCATGTAGTTGAGAAAGCCCAGGTGCAGCGCGTAGCCGTATACGGTCCACCCCCGGTGGGCGAACTGGCGGTAGCCGCCCCCGTGGACGTGGATCAGGGCAGGCTTCGACGGATCCGGACGGTCCGGACGGTACACGGCGGCCCACAGCGGCCCGCCGTCCGGGTGCTCGAAGGACACGATCTCCGGAGCGACGAGGGGGTGCTCGAAGTACGCGTCGGTGCCGCTCACAGTGACGCGCCGGCGCGTGGGCGCCTCGATGGGCCCGAGCCAGAGGTCGGGCATGTGCGTCGCGTCGTCGGAGACCAGCGCCAGGCGACGGCCGTCGGGTGACGGGACGCCGGCCTGGCGTCCCGCTCCGTCGGTGAGGCGCGTCGTCTCCCCGCCCGCGGCGGGCATGCGGTACAGGTGATCGTCCGAGGGATGCTCGCGGCCGGCCTGGAACAGCCACCACGAGCGGTCCCGCGACAGCGTCGCGCCCCGCACCTCCCACGCACCGGTGGTGAGGGGTGTGACGCTTCCGTCCGGCTCCATCAGATAGAGATGGCTCCATCCGCTCCGCTCGGACGCGAAGACGAAGCGGTCTCCGGCGAGCCACTCCATCAGGGCGGGCTGTAGGTAGTTGGCCTGGACCGGCGGGCCGCCGATCCACGCGTCGTCGTGGTCGTGGGTCAGGACCGTCGCCGCACCCGTGGCCAGGTCGACCTGCGCGAACCAGACGTCCTTGTCGTCCTCGCCGATGAACTGCGCCACGGCCCGGGTCCCCTCCAGGTTCCACCGGGGGCCGTGGGAAACCGTCGCCTCGTCGCCCGCCTCCGCCAGGTCGACCCAGCGCACCTGGACGCTGTCGGCGGGCACCGTCGGATCTACGTCCACGACCCCGAGCCGGTAGCGGTCCCGCGGCTCGCCCGCCTTCGCGCGCGCATCGTGCACGCGGCTGTAACCGGAAGGATCCAGATAATCGACGTACTGCGTCTCTGGCCGGTTGGTTGCCGGGGTGTGGGCCCGGAACGTGACGTACCGCCCGTCGGGCGACAGCGTGATCTCCTCCAGGCGCACGGACGCGGAGACGGGGATCGTCTGCGGGATCCCGCGCCTGGCGGCGGCAGCCGCCGCCACCTCCCGGCGTCGTTCCTGGTCGCGCACGTGCTCGAAGAGCTCACGCTGCTCCGTGGCCAACCAGCGCCCCTCCTCCGTGGCGGCGGGCATGGGGGAGGACACCTTGTGCGCGATCGTGGTGGTGGCTCCGGTGGCCACGTCGTAACGCAGGAGGGCGTCGCCCGCTTGGAAATGCACGGCGGCACCCCGCTCCGCGATGCGGACGTCGGAGACCCGCTGCGTCCCGTCGACCACTTGTCTCGTTCCCGGCGCGGCCCCGGCTCGGAAGACGAACACTGCGCTCCCGCGGCCCCACGCCGCGGTGCGCCCGTCGGGACTCCAGGAGATCCCCTCCGCGGGAATCTCGGACTCGTTCCCAGGGGGCACTTCCTCCACCCACGCCCCTTCCGGGTCCGCGCGGAACCACGGGTCCGCGTCGGGCACGTCCTCGGAGCTGGGCCTGCGATTCCACCGGAAGTAGACGACCGAGCCGTTCGGTGCCCAGCGCACGTCGCGCACCCCGAGGCCCAGCCACCGGTCGTTGCGCGAGGCGTCGCGGAGCGTCAGGGGCGTGACGGTGGCGGTCTCCTGCGTCAGGGCCGACTGGCGGACGGGAGTCGGCTGCCGCTGCCACGCGGCGACGGGAAGCGGACCGAGGCCCAGGGCGACGAGACCGCACAGCAGGAAAGGGCAGAACGGGGCGCGGGACGCCGTCATGGGGCCTCCTCCGGATGCAGGCGGGTGTGCCGACGACAGGGCAACGTGTCCCGCCGCGCGGAGGGTCGCCAGACCCCCTGTGACACGTTCTGCGTCCGGTTCCCGCGTCTACCGCGAGCCAGAACGGTTCCGAGCGGACCTGCCCCCAGCTACGGAGAAGAAGCCATGTCGTACTCGAGACTCGCGCGATGCGTACTGACCCTCGTCGTCGGCGGCCTCGCCGCCGCTTGTGCCGCCGACCTCACCGCTCCCGTCGACGAGGGCCCGACGTTCGAAAGTCGTTGGGACATCGACGTGGTCATCCGGTACCTGCACGCGTCCACCGAGCTGACCTGCGACGGGAAGACGATCATCGGCACCGCCAATCCGGGTGAGTTCCAATACCGCATCACCGGGAAGTACGGCTCGATGTCGAAGAGCGACGAGTCGAACGGCTACGGGACGGTCACCGGGGCCTCCCGCGAGCTGAGCCCCGACGAGAACTGGAACATCGCGAACAAGACCTGGACGTTCGAGAACCTGGGGCAGGGGGAAGCGGTGGCCCTGACGATGTCCGTCACGGAGTGGGACGGCCCGTCGAAGGACGACTACATGAACAACCTGAGCAACACCCTGCAGCTCGACCCCAGCTCGCTGCTGCCCTCGGGCGGGACCAGGGCGGATCGCGCCCTGGGCGTGGGCAAGTCCACCTGCGGGCTCACGCTGTACTACGACATCACGGTCCGGCAGCGGCAGGTCCAGGTGAGCTGATGTCGGTCGGAGACGCGGGGTCGCGTCGTGCCCGTGCGTCGCGACCCGCGTCTCGGCGTCAGCCGGCGAGCTGCGTGGTGAGGAAGGCTCGCGCCGTACGCCAGTCGCGGTTCACGCTGGCCAGGGACACCTGGAGCACCTCGGCGACCTCCTCGAGCTTCATGCCGGCGAAGAAGCGCAGCTCGACGACCTGCTCCTGGCGGGGGTCCAGGGCCCCGAGGCGGGAGAGGGCCTGGTCGATGGCGATCAGCTCGTCGGCGTTCGCCTCCTCGCCGGCGGCGTCGTCCAGGAGCGTGACGACGGGCTCGCCGCCGCCACGCTTCTCGGCCTTCCGGGCCACGGCGTGGTCGATGAGGATCCGGCGCATCGCCCGCGCCGCGACGGCGAAGAAGTGGGCCCGGTTCTGCCACCGGACGCGCTTCTGGTCCACGAGCTTGACGTAGGCTTCGTGGACGAGGGCGGTCGCGCTCAGCGTGTGCCCGGCACGCTCCGCGCGAAGCCGCGCCCGGGCGATCCGCTTCAGCTCGTCGTACACGTGGGGGAAGATCCGGTCCAGCGCGTCGCGACCGGACCCGTCGAGCTCCAACAGCAACGCCGTGATGTCATTGGCCTCCGCCATTGGCGTCCCCGGTCCGAGTTTGGGTTCGGCGCGTGGTCCCCAAGATACGGGCAGCGCTCGCACCGGAGCCATGCCCGCTGCGCCCGGGTTCTCCCCCGTGACACGAAGTCGGCTCGGTTTCCGCGTCTCCCTGCGACACAGCGAACGCACCCCGATCCAGGTGGCAGCCCATGACTCTCCCCACGGAACGACCCCGCGCCCGGCATCTCCTGACCTTGCTCCTCGTAGCGGTGGCTTCGACCGTTTCCTCTGGCGACGCGTCGGCCCAGAGTGCGCCTGCCGACGCCACCCCCCCGACGAGGAGCGGCTTCCACCTCTCGGTCGGGGTAGGGTCGGCCTCCGTGTCGGCGACGTGCACCGGCTGCGACATCGACTTCTTCCAGGACCGCACGAACGGCTTCTCGGGGAGGCTCCAGATCGGCGGCGCGCTCACACCGCGCTTGGTCCTGGCCGGCGAGTTCCTGGGATGGATCAAGAACGACGCGCAGCTCAACCGCCGCATCGCCGCCCTGAGCGGCGTGCTGCTCGCGTATCCGAGCGCGTCGTCCGGCTTCTTCGTGAAGGGTGGCGTGGGCGTTCTGCGCGCCGTCGCGGAGAACGACATCCTGGTCGTGCAGAGCGACGCGATGATGGGGTCGACGGGCATCGGCTACGACGTGCCCCTCGGCGGCAGCGCCCTCCTGACTCCCTATGTGACCTACATCCGGACGTTCGCCACCGAGACGTGGGCCAACGGCGTCGTCAGCCCCGTGCCCATCTCACCGAACGCCATCCAGCTCGGGGTTGCCATCACCGTGCATTGAGGCGGGGTGCGCCCCGCCGGTCCGGAGGGGCGCGGGCCGGCGGGCGAGCTCAGGGGCTTTCCGTTGCCGCCGCCAGCCGCTCGCGTGCCTCGACGGTGCGCCGGTCGTCCGGGCCGAGGGCGGTCTCGAGGCGCGCGGCGCCCTCCCTCAGGAGCGGTCTGCCTTCGTCAGCCTTCCCGGTCAGCACCAGGCAGCGTCCCAGCCGGCTCACCGTCTCCGCCAACAGCCAGTGGTCGGCAGGGAGCGCCGCCTCGCGGATCTCGAGGGCCTCGCGCAGGAGGGGCTCGGCCTCCGTCGCGCGATCGAGGTCGATGAGCACCTCGGCCAGGCCCACGAGGCTGTATGCGATAAAGGGGTGCCCGGGCTCCAGCACCTCGCGCCGGAGGGCGAGGGCCGAACGATACAGGGCCTCGGACTCGTCGAGCTTACCCTCGGCACGGAGGGCGCCTGCCAGCTCGTTCATGCTGACGGCGACGTAGGGGTGCCGGTCACCCAGGGCGGAGCGGCGGATCTCCAGCGCTTCCCGATACAAGGCTTCGGCACCCTCGGCGTCCCCGCGATCCTCCAGGAGGAGGGATCCCAACTGGCCGAGGCTGTTGGCGACGGACGGGTGCATCGGCCCGAGGGATCGGCGCTTCCGCTCGATGGACTCCCGGTAGAGCCCTTCAGCTTCGTCGATGCGACCCAGCTGGCGCAGGATGAGCGCGTGGTTGGCGATGGCGATCGCCAGCGCCGGGTCGTCGGGATCGTTGGTTCGACGGAAGCCCCGGAGCGCCGCGCGCATGAGGAGCTCGGCTTCGGCGAACCGCCCCTGGGATTGGAGGGCGATGGCGAGGTCGTTCCCGACGTTCGCCGCGCCCATCCCGTCGGGTCCCTCCATCGCCAGGATGCGCTCGTACGCGGCGCGCTGGACCGCCTCGGCGCGGTCGAGGTCGCCGAGCTGGCGATAGGCGTTGCCGAGGGCGTTCGCGACCTGGGCCACCTGCAAGGGGTCCGGATCCTCGACCTCGGTGAGGGCGGCCTGCGCCTGCTCCAGAAGATCCACCGACTTCCGGTACGCGCCCAGTGACCGGTAGGTCGACCCGAGCACCGACAGCAACGACGCGCGGACGACGGGCTGGTCCGCCAGCTCCTCGCCCACGCGGGCTGCCCCGTTCTCCAGGAGCTCGCCGGCGGTCATGGAGAGACCCTGGGGGGCGTCTTCGCGGAGATTCATGGGGTCGGGGCGCTCGAAGAGGCTCTGCAGGAATCCAGCGACCTGCTCCGCCTTATCCGCCTCGAGGCGCGCCTGGGCGCGCTCGCGACGGAGCTGGACGGTGTACCACCCGACGCTCGTCGACGTCAGGAGGAGCCCGGCCATCGTGGCCGCGACGGCGGCGCGGTTCCGGCCCACGAACTTCGCGAGACGGTAGGCCGTGGAGTCCCGCGTCGCGTGCACCGGGTGTCCGGTGAGGAGTCGGCGGATATCCTCCGCGAATGCCCCCGCCGACGCGTAGCGGCGCTCGGGCTCCTTGCGGAGCGCCGTCAGCGTGATGTTGTCCAGATCCCGGGCGTAGCGGCGCGGTCCCCTCCCCGTCCCCGCCGACGTCGGGGGCGGCGGGGTTGCGGTCAGGATCGCGTCCTCCAGCTCGCGCGGGCCGAGATCGGAGCCGTAGGGTCCGCGACCGGCGATCAGCTCGTAGAGCACGACCCCCAGCGAGTAGACGTCCGTGGCGGTGGTGATGGGCTCTCCGCGCACCTGCTCGGGGGTCGCGTAGCGGGGGCTCATGGGGCGCACACCGGTGCGCGTCAGGCCGGTGTCGATCTCGGTGCCGTCACCCGTCAGGACCTTCGCGATCCCGAAGTCCAGCAGCTTCACGGTGCCCGCTTCGTTGACGAGGATGTTGCCGGGCTTGAGGTCGCGGTGCACGACCAGGTTCGCGTGGGCGTACTGGACCGCGTGACAGACGGTCTCGAAGAGCGCCAGTCGCTCCTCCATGGATAGCCCGTGGTGACTGCAAAACCGGTCGATGGGCACGCCCTCCACCAACTCCATGGAGAACCACAGGAGGCCCGCTTCGGTCCGCCCGCCGTCCAGGAGGCGCGCGACGTTGGGGTGCGCAAGGCGAGCCAGGATCTGCCGCTCCTCTGCGAAGCGGTGCACGACCTCCTCCGACGCCATGCCCTTCCGGATCACCTTGAGGGCGACGCGGTGCTCGAAGCCCTCGTGCTCGGCCAGGTAGACGGTCCCCATACCGCCTTCGCCGATGGGCTCCACGCAGAGGTACGGACCGATGCGCGCCCCGATCAAGGGATCGGGATCCGCCGCCTCCGCGTCGTCGCGGTCCGGCATCGACGCCAGGCCGAGCTCCGCGAAGGCCTCGTCGGCGGAGCCCGCAAGGACGGACGCGGGATCCGCGTCCGCGTCGAGCATCGCCGCAACGTACGCGCGCAACTCTGCGTCGGGCTCGGCGCGGACGAGAAAATCCGCGCGGTCGTCGGCGGGCCGCTCCAGGGAGGCCGCGAACAGCTCCCGGACGCGCCGCCACCGACCGGGGTCGATGGGCGGGAGGGTCATCCCGCCATGATAGGCGCACCGCGCTCCTTCGCGACAGCCCGCGGGCGACGAGTGTCGGGCGGCCGGGCCGCGCCTACCCTCCGCCCAGCAGCGCGTCCGCCTGCTTGCGAGCTTCCGCCACCATCGCGTCGGCGCGCTCGTCGGCCTCCCGCACCATCGCGTCCGCCTTGTCGCTCGCCTCCTTGCGGATGCGATCCGCAACCGGCCGGGCTGCGGCGCGCGCCACGGGATTCGTGGCTTCGGCGAGCACCTGGTCCGCGCGCCGATTCCCTTCGGCCCGTACCTCGTCGGCGAGCCTGCGAGCCTCGGCCCGCACGGCGGCCGCGCGCTCCTCGGCGTCCGCGACGATGCTGTCCGCCTGGGCCTGGGCGCGGCGTCGTGCTTCCTCGCGGGCCGAGTCCACGCGCTCGTCGGCGGCCTCCACCCGCCGTCCCACCGCCTCTCCGGCGGCCTGCTGGGCACGCTCCTGCGCCGACGTAGCCACGCCACCGAAGTTGGTCTGGAGCGAGGGGTCCGTGACGCTCCCGCCAACCCGCACGCCCACGTCCACGGTGTCGGCGGTCTGCAGGTCGAAGCCGACGCGGCCCGCCTGGGAGGCGAGGCTCTGGACGACGCGGTCCGCCTCGGCACCGAGGGCGGCCCGGGGGATCGCCAGATCCAGCGTGTATTCCATCGACTGATCGACGCCGGTGGAGCCGGACACCGTCATCGCGAAGTTGCCCGCGCGCACGCGGAACGGCTTCACGTGCATCCGCCCGTCGCGGATCTCGATGGATGATCGGATGGCGTTCAGCGTGGGGCTGCCGAGGTCCGGGAGCTTCAGGACGTCGGCGAGCCGTTGCATCAGCGGGAATCCGTCCAGCGCGACCCGGGAGGTCAGGAGAGAGCCGTTTCCGTTCAACACGTCGAACAGCGGCGTCATGTCACGGCTGAGGGCGCCGCTCATGTCGAGGTTCGCCGAGAAGGCGCCCTGCGCGAAACGGGCCACCGGGGCGAGCGTGCGCACGGTGAGGAACGCGGCGGACGCGCCGGCGATGTCGAGGCTGTCCAGCGCCAGCCCGACGCCGAAGGTCGGGCGCTCCACGTCCGTGGTCTCGTAGAACCCGGTCACGCCGATGCGGCCGCCCAGCGTGTTCATGGTGAAGTCGTCGAGCGTGGCCCGCTGGTCCTTCACGTGGACGGTGCCGCGCGCGTCGGACATCTCCAGGCCGTTGTACGTCAGCCGGTCGACCGTGGCGTCCAGCGTGAGGTCCAGCATGGGCGGGACGGGAATCACCTCGAGCTCGGGGTCGTCGGACCTCCACTCGTCCAGGTCGAAGTGCCGGCTGCCCACCGTCGCGCTCCCGCGCAGCTCCTCTCCCCGCAGGACGAAGCCGAGCAGGTTGTCGATCCAGCCGGTGGCCTGGACGTCGCTGCTACCCAGCTGCGCCTCGAGGGATTGGAGCTCCGCCCGTCGCGGGGAGAGGGCCAGCGTCGCCTCCTGCACGGCCACCGGCTGTCGGAGGCCCGCCGCGCTGACCGTCACGTTCCGGGCGGACGCGGTCCCGCTGGCACTCACCCGGTCCCAGCGCGCGCTGTCCACGTCGGACATGCGCGCTCGAACGGCCGCGTCCGCGGTGACCACGCCGCTCAGCTCCTCGACGGACGCGAGCTTGACCGTGCGCCCCACGTCGGCGAGGTCGAGGGTGCCCTGGACGCGTGCGTCGACGTCGGGGTCGGAGACGGGGGTGCGCAGCGTCATCGAGGCGTCGACGGGCTGGTCCCCGATCGCCACGTGGAAGCGCTGCAGGCGCACCACCGTGCTGTCCACGTCTCCGCCCGGGTTGTCGACGGAGAGGTCGAGGGCGATGTCGCGCGCCGGCAGGGGGAGGTCGGGATAGCGGAACGTCCCGTCGGCGACGGAGGCGTTCAGCGCGAACGACGGGAACGACCCTTCGGCGAGCTTGCCGCGAACGTACCCCTGCACAGTGAAGGTCCCTGACGTCTCCAGCGAGGCGAAGTCCCGGGCGTAGATGGTCGGCACCAGGGACAGGATCTGAGCGAACTCCGTGCGGGGCGCCTCGAGCTGGACGTCGAGGGCGAGGCCCTCGCCCTCCTGCGCGGCGCTTCCGGAGAAGCGCAGCACCAGGTCGTTCAGGCGCAGCTCGTTGTCGGCGAAGGTGAACCGCTTCGCCGCCATGTCGGCGTCCACGTCCGCCGTGAAATCGAGGGCCACCCCCTCCAGGTAGGGCACGCCCGCGAAGCGCACGGTCGCCGCGTCGGCGTGGGTGCTCGTGCTCACGACCAGGCGGTCCCGGGCGAAGTTCCCGCTCAGGTCGTGCCGGAGGCCATCCAGGGTCGCGAACAGGTGGGTCTGCTCGTCGTCGAGGAGCACGCGCCCGCCCGAGATCTCGAGCCCGCGCAGCTCGATGCCGACCTGGCGGACGGGCGCTCCTCCGCCCGCCGGGGCCGCGGCCGACCGGGCCTTCGCGATGTCCCAGCTCGCGGTGCCGTCCTCCAGGACGCGCAGGCCCACGGACGGCTCGTCGAGCCGGATCGACCGGACGAGGATCGGCGTTCCCTTGCGCCATGCCCCGATCACGCTCGCGACGTCGAGCACGAGGGCGAAGCGCTTCATGGACACCAGCGTGTCTCCCTCGAAACGGTCGATCCCGACGACGGACAGGTCGTCGAGCCGAACCGTGAGGTTGGGGAAGTCCCGGAAGAACGTCAGGCCCACCCCGCTCCAGTCGACGCGGGCGTCGACCGCCCCGTCGACGGCGGCGCGCGCACGCGCGGCCACGCGGTCCTTGAAGAAGAACGGCACCGCGGCGAGCGCGATCAGGACCAGGACGAAGAGCGCGCCAAGGGCGATGAGAACCTTCCTGCGCACCGTCATGACTCACCTCGAGATCTGCGGATCGTCACCGCTCGCCGCCGCGAGAGCGGGCCAGGGTGGGCATCCCCGTGGATCAATCTCACCACGTCGGGCTACTGTACACCATGACCCTGTCCGAGGTGAACGACCTGATCCGTCCGGCCACCGGCGGGGCGTCCGGCACATGGGCCGACTTCGGCCTCGGACGCGGCCTCTTCTCCCTGGCGCTGCTCGAGATCCTGAGCGATCGGGGGTCCGCCTCGACGGGGCGCTCTTCGCCAACGCGCTCCACTTCGTGTGCGAGCCCGCCGTCGTGCTGGCAGGGCTCTCGCAGCACCTGCGACCGGGCGCGCGCCTTGTCGTGATCGGCCGAGGCTCCGGAGCCGGGGTGACGCGCCCAGGCGGAGACGCTCGTACTCGACGTCTCAGTGGCAGCTGCCCTCGAACGGTTCCGCCCCCGGGTCCGCGTAGGTCGGATCCCCCACCATCCCCGCGAAGAGCATCGTCCCGGACAGGCGCTCCCGGAGCGCGAACGCGAAGGGACGGTCGGCGATCAGCCCGGTGAAGGAGTCCGGCCCCACCCCCACGGCCGTGACTGCCGCCGCGCGCGTCCCTCGCTCGTCCACCTCGATGAACGTCTTCTGGCGCACGAAGTCGATGCAGAGGTGGTCGCCCAGGGGCGACATCCGCGTGAAGTCGGCGTCGGCGCCGTCGCCGAAGGCCACCGCCATCCCCATCGCCTTCAGCGGGTCGTTGAGGTACGCGTCGTACGTGAGGGTGAACTTCGGGATCGACACCTGGTCGACCTCCCGCTCGTGCAGGCTCGCGATCACGTTCGCCCACCCCTGCGCGTCCAGGCCGCGTAGGAACGCCCGCGCGCCGCCCTCGCTCCAGGGGACGACGATCACCATGGCGAAGGCGCCGCCCCCGTACGGGAGCTCGACCGCCGCGTAGTCGGGTCCGCCGCCCAGCGGAAGCGTCACGTGGTCGAGGCTCATCATGTCCACCTGCACGGTGGACCCGTCCTCGCGCGTGAAGTCCTGTCGGTGCGTGTCCGCCGGGTCGAACTGCGTGGTCCACGAGCCGTCGAAGTAGATCGCGTTCAGGAGGATCATCTTGAGGACCGGATCGAGCCGGTCGAGGATCCGCTCGATCAGGCCGTCGGTGTTCTCCCGGGCCCAGGCGTTGATCGAGTCCAGCGTGGCCGGGTCGCCGAAATCGGCCGACTCCGCTCGGGCGTCGAAAGCCGCGGCGACGGTCTGGAAGAACGCGTCGTAGAAGGGGAATCCCCGGTTGGCCCACACGGCGTTGGCGATGTCGAAGCGGACGTCGGGATCGAGGCTCGTCAGGAGGTCGATGAGGCCACGGTAGGCGCCGTTGATCTCCTCCTGCGTGAGCTCACCGAAGCCCAGCGTCTGGCGCATGGCGTCGAACGTCGTCCCCGCGGCGCCGTTCATCGTCATCCCGAGCGCCATCGAAGCGCTCAGTGGAGAAAGCACGATGTTGGGTCGCCCGTCACGCCCGGCCACGTCCGCGACCAGAGCCAGGCCGAAGGCGTTCGCATCGGCGACGACGGCCTGTTCCGCGGAGGTCAGCGCGCGGGGGAGCTCGGTGATCGGCTCGGGGCCCGGCCCCAGGGGGTCGCCGCATGCGGCGAGGAGGAGCGCGGCCGAGGCGAGGATCCTGAGGTCGGAGATTCTGGTAGACATGGGGACGTCGCCGGTTCGGAGCTTTCGAAGCTGTGGTATCGCGCTCCCGCCTGGAAGGGAACGATCGGCTGCCCGGCCGCGTGACGAACGCTGGCAACCTGCCGTGGCCCTGACGTATTGTCAGGCCCGGACGACCTTCCCGCTGACAGGAGACGTACCATGCAACGGCTTGTCGTCAAAGCCGCGACCGTCACGACGGTCGCCGCGCTCGCGCTGCTCTGTGGCACTGCCACGGCCCGGGCGCAGGAGACCACCCGCAAGGTGGAGGGTGGAGGGATCTCGGTCCCCGGATGGAAGGGGACGCTGGACCCAGGTGCTTCGGGCGCGATGCTCGATCAGTCCAAGCTCGCCAAGGAGGGGAATGCGCTGCACGTGACGACCGGCCCGGCGGTGACGTACTGGAATCCGGCCGACACGGCCAGCGGCGCATACACGGTGAAGGCGACGTTCACCGAGCCGAAGTATATGAACCTGAACGATCACCCCCATCCCTACGGGATCGTGATCGCCGGCAACGACATGGGCGCGCCGCAGCAGAGCTACCTCTACTGCGCGGCCTACGGGAACGGCTCGTTCATCGTGCGTGGGTTCGGTCCGGAGCCCTTCCAGATGAACGGACGCCGTGGCGAGACGAACGGCGCCGTCCACAAGGCCGCCGGGCCGGGCGAGCCCGTGACCCAGGAGATCGCCATGACGGTGACGGCCGACCAGGTCCAGTGCTCCATCAACGGCGCGATGGTCGCGAGCTATCCGAAGGCGGCGTTGGTAGGGGAGGGCAAGCTCAAGTCCACCGACGGCGTGTACGGGATCCGGTTCGCCCACAACACCGAGGGCACGGTCACCGGCCTGACGGTCACCAGGTAGCGGGCGCGTGCTCCGGGGTCCCATGCGCCGCTGCCTCCCATCGCCGCTCGGAACGGTCCTCGCTCTCCTGGGCGTGGTCACGGTCTCGGTACCGGGCGGCGCCGTGGCACAGCGGGCCCCGGAGCCGACGCTCGCCCTCACGCACGTCACTCTCGTCGACGGTACGGGTGCTCCGCCCCAGTCCGACCGAACGATCCTCGTCCGGGGTGACCGCATCGCGGCGGTGTTCGCGAGCGGCACGCGGCCCCTGCCCGACAGCACGCGCGTGGAGGATCTGAGGGGGAGGTACGTGATCCCCGGCCTGATCGACGCGCACGTGCACCTGAGCGGCTCGGCCCCCGACGCGACCGGCTACGAGGAGCTGCTGCGCTGGATGCTCCTCGGCGGCGTCACGGCCGTGCGCGACATGGCCGGCGACGCGAGGGTGCTGGCGTACCTGGCACGCGCGGCCGGGCTGGACGAGATCGCCGCGCCCGACGTCCGCTACTCGGCGCTCATGGCAGGCCCGACCTTCTTCGCCGAGGACGCCCGGGTGGCCGGCGCGTCCGAGGGCGTCATGGTCGGCGCCGCGCCGTGGATGCGCGCCGTCACGTCCGCGACGGACCCCCGCCTGGCGGTGGCGGAGGCGAAGGGCACGGGCGCGACCGCGCTGAAGCTGTATGCCAACCTTCCGGCGAGCCTCCTGGCTGATCTCACGCGGGAGGCGCACCGGGCCGGTCTGCTCGCCTGGGCGCACGCCACGGTGTTCCCGACCAAGCC
>Ga0307423_1001083_pt1 | contig 16967 bp, 12 predicted proteins | sample SalMarWE160310MG_FD_202154 | JGI IMG/M metagenome (GOLD analysis project Ga0307423, IMG submission 202154) | Salt marsh sediment microbial communities from the Plum Island Ecosystem LTER, Massachusetts, United States - WE1603-10 | ecosystem: Environmental > Aquatic > Marine > Intertidal zone >...
GTGGACCATACGACCTTCAACCCAGAGACGCCCGTCGTCGTCGAGATGCCCGATGTCGCCACTGCGATGCCATCCGACCGGGTGTGAAGCTGCACTCGTAGTGGCCCACAGCTTGTCATAGCGATCCCGGGCGTGAGCAGCCTGGACGCAGATCTCACCCGAGACCCCCGGATCGGTCGTCAAGTCCCCCGTGGCATCGCCGAAATCGTCCAACGGGCTCACACTCACCTGGACTCCTGTGACGGGCGAACCGACGCACACTCCGTTGCCCTCGCCTGCCCGTTCTATCTCAGCGAGGCTGATGTCGGCCACAGGAAGTACCTCGGTCATCCCGTATGGGGTGTGCAGCTCGGCATTTGGAACTAGCCCCGACACCCGGCGAAGCAACTCGAGAGGCACCGGCGCTCCTGCAGACATCAGAAGCCGGACGTCGAGAAGTGCGCTTTGTAGGTGCGGATTGAGATCGGCCGCGGTCTTGTCGATGTTGACGAGCGCTGCCGGAGAGGCGAAGACCATGGTGGCCTCGATCGCGGCTGCCGCTCCCGCCAATGCTTCTGCGGTGAGGGTTCCCGGCTTGGTGATCTCCATGTCGGGGACGACCGACGGAATCCCCAGTGCCGCTCCATACAGTGCGAACGGGGCGAATGCCGCCACCAGTCGATCGTCGGGCGTTATGTCGTATAGCTCCCTGACGATGTCGCGTTGCGCCTGAGCCTGGCCGTGCCGGTAGACAACGCCCTTGGCCGGCCCGGTCGCCCCGGAGGTGAAGACAACAACTGCCGTATCTGACGCTTCGGGCGGTTCCGGCAAGCTCGCGTGCTCCCCGTGCTTGCGAATGTCGGGTAGCGATGTCCACACCCCGAGCGCTGCGGCTGCAGCGGACGACATTGCCTCGACCGCGATGCGCTTCCCCGGCCAGCGCAACACACGGGCGGCGGCCATGGCCCTTTCAACACCGATTATGTATCCCGGTGCTGCGCTCTGCAGCGCCCTGGTCATTCCTTTGACTCCAAGACCGGCATCGGCGATGACGGGGACAGCTCCGATTCGCCAGCACGCATAGAGGCTGACGGTCAGGTCGATCCCCGGGGGTATCAGTAGGGAAACACGATCACGTTTGCCGATTCCCAGCGCCGCCAGACCTGCTCCGACCCGCGCCACATCGTTCGCCAGTTCGGCAAACGTCATCACTCGCTCCGGCCGGGCGCCATCCATTTCGATCACTGCCGGCCGATCCGAGTCCCGGAGGTGGTCGATGCCCGACCACAACGGTTCGCGGTCATCAGTCGCCACGGCAGGGGTATCGGTGTGCAGACCGGCCGCCCAGGCAAAGATGGGACCGGCGATATCCATGTCCTCGGGGGTCAGGTGACCCGCCTTGCCGACCCGGTGAACATCGGCATTGCGGAATCGAGCCTCCAGGTCACGCAGGTAGCGATCCGAGAAGACCGGATCAGACCCTCCCCACAACAAAAGAGCCGGCAGATCGGCCATCAGTTCGATACCGGCCTGAACGGCTTCCAGAGCAGGCATGCTCGGGTGATCGGGTTCGAGAGGGATGTCTGCAACAAATGTCGCGACCGCCTTGCGACGGGCGGCGGATCGATACGGGGCCCGGAACGCGGCACGTACCTCTCTGGAGAGCCGGGGGCGGGCGAGCCGTAGGGTGCCTGCGATAAAACCGGGCGTGCGGGTGGCGAGCGTGCTCAGGATCGGTCGGCTGCGAGCTATCCGAATGAGAGATGGTGCTGGTGACCCGGGAGGTTGATACACAGCTGTGTTCATCAGAACCACGCCGGCCAGGCGGTCCAGGTTCCGGCCCGCCCATCCCAGCGAGATCGGGCCACCCCAATCGTGGGCGACGGTGACGATCGGGCTGCTGATGTCGAGTTCCTCGACAACGGCGCCGAGATCCTCGATACGACGGGCCAGTCGGCGCACCGTCCCCGTCCGGTCGGAGTAGCCCATGTCGAGATGATCGGGGGCAACAACCCGGACGCCGGGAGGCGCGGCCGCAAGCAGGCTCCGCCACAGATAGGACCAGGTCGGGTTGCCGTGGACACACAGCAGCGTCAGGGCCGCATCGGCCACCTGGTTGTCGAGAACGTGCCAGGTGCGGGTGACGCCGTCGGCGTCGGCGGCGACGATCAGCCGCGACCAGGTTGGATCAAGCCCGGCAAGACCGACTGGCGGAAGAGTCGCCGCCGCGGTGTGCCGGGAGGTCACCAGATGAGTTCGGTAGCCATGGCGTTGATGCCCGATCCCATGCCGAGCAACATGACCCGGTCACCGGCTTCGAGCTTGTCCTGCTCCATCGAGAGCGTGATCGGGATGGAGGCGGGGCCGACGTTGCCGAGGAACGGGAACGTCAGCGGGACCCTGGCCATGTCTATGCCGAGCCGCTCACACAACATCGACGTATGGACCTGAGAAACCTGGTGGATGATGTATCGATCTGCGTCCAGCCAGCCGTATTCGTCGGCATCGCCCCAGGCGAGTTTGGAAACGTCGAGACCGGCATTGAGCAGGCCCTTAGTGTCGGTGCGCATCTTGTCGATGGTCCCGACACAGAGATTGTGGTGGCTGGTGTCTGCCCGGGAGATACCTCGCACGAAGCGGTGACTACCCGGGTTGTCCGAGTGACGGCCGATAACCGCGGCAGCGCCGCCGGAGCCAAGCGTGAGGCTGGCAAACTCCGCGAAGAGATCACCCATTGTCGACTCCGGACTGGCCAAACGTTCCAGTGTGGCCTCCTGAGTATGGCGGCTGCCCTCACCGTCGACGATCAGGGCGTAGTCAATCTGGCCGGACTCGATCATGTTCCCGGCAATCTGGGTGGCATTCATGAATCCGAGACAGGCGTTGGCCAGATCGAAGTTGAGAGCCCAGCTGGGCAAATCGAGCTCATTGTGGATAGTGACTGCCGAAGATGGTTCGAGGCGGTCCCGGCAGACCGAAGTGTCAATGAGCAGGCCGATGTCGTCGACACGCACACCGCTGGCTTCGATCGCTTTGGCGCCTGCCGCTGCTGCCGCGTCTGTGAAGAGATGCCCCTCGGGCCACCAGCGTCGCTCTTTGATGCCGGCGAGACTCTCGAGCAAGCCCGCTTGTCCACCCAAACGTTCGTAGGTCTCCGCAAGTCGCTCGTCGAAGGAGTCGGAAGTGACGACCTCGGGTGCCTCGACATGGGCGATTGAGATGAGCGAGGTATCTGTATATGTGAACGCTGCGTTTCCGGACATTACGGGGTCTTTCTCTCAGTTGGGACTGGATTCTCGCAGGAAACGTCGCGCTAGGCGCCATTCCACCGACGTCGGCCCGACACACGGTATCGGTCGATGTTACGACGATCGGCTCGCTCGTTCGTGGAAAAAGACCTATGAACTCCGACAGGAGGGCCCCCGGGTCGTAGATGTGCGGCCGGGAGGCTCTGTCGTCGAGGGCCTCAGCGTGCATTGTGCGGCACCGTCAAGATGCCCGTGTGCCACGTATGCTTGCCAGCGAGGAAGGGGATATTGTGAGCGAAATCGAAGAGATCGCAACCCGGGTTGCATACCGGACCTGCCCGCTGTGCGAAGCGACATGCGGGCTGGAGATCAGCCTCGAAGGCGACCGGGTTACCCGGATCCGCGGCGATAGAGACGATGTGTTCAGCGCCGGGTTCATCTGCCCGAAGGGCTCGTCACTCAAGCAGCTTCACGACGACCCGGATCGGCTGCGAGCACCGCTGATACGACGTGACGGAGTACTGGTCGAGGCAACATGGGAAGACGCGTTCGCATTCATCGCGTCCCGGCTACCGCAAATCATCGCCGAGCATGGCCGAGACTCTGTTGCGGTCTACCTCGGCAATCCCAATGTCCACAACATGAGCGGTGTCATCTACAACCGGGTGTTGCTCAAGATGCTGGGGACCAGGTCGATCTTCAGCGCGGCAACCGTGGATCAGATGCCAAAGCATGTCTCCTCGGGTCTGATGTTCGGTCATCCCGATACCATCTCCGTGCCGGACATCGACCGCACCGGATACCTGTTGATGCTCGGGGCCAACCCCAAAGTGTCCAACGGCAGCCTGGCGACAGCCCCCGATTGGCCGGGCCGGATCGCGGCGATAAGGGAGCGGGGCGGCACAGTGGTCGTGGTTGACCCGCGACGTAGCAAGACGGCTGAGATTGCAGACGAGCACATTTTCATCCGGCCCGGGTCCGATGCTTTGTGGTTGGCCGCCATCTGCAACGTGATCGTCGCAGATGGCCTCGTCGATCTCGCCGACCTGGAGGGTCACATCAACGGGATCGACGCGGCGGCCGCCGCCTTGCGCCCGTATACGCCGGAGATGGTGGCGGCGGCTTGTGGCATCCCGGCAAGAACAACTAGAAGGATCGCCCGCGAGTTTGCGGCCGCGGAGTCCGCAGTTGCCTACGGCAGGATCGGGACACACACCACCCGATTCGGCACCATTGCATCCTGGCTGGTCGACACACTCAACGTGATTACCGGCAACCTCGACTCGCCCGGCGGCGCCATGTTCCCCAAGGCCGCGACCGAAAGGCCCCGATCACGCCGTGGTTTCCGCACCGGTCGGTGGACCAGCCGGGTCGACGGGTATCCCGAGGTGCGGGGGGAGCTTCCTGTGGCGGCTCTCGCCGCCGAGATCGAGACGGAGGGACCGGGCCAGATCAGGGCGCTCATCACGGTCGCCGGAAACCCGGCATTGTCGACACCCGACGGGGCCCGCCTCGACCGTGCCCTGGATGACCTCGATCTGATGATCAGCGTCGACATCTATCTGAATGAGTCCAGCCGGCACGCCGATGTCGTGCTTCCCGCCCCTTCTCCATTGCAGCGGGCTCACTACGATTTTGCGTTCACTGCCCTCAGCGTGCGCAACGTGGCGAACTACTCGCCGGAGGTCATCCCCCGCGAAGAGGGAACACCGGACGAGTGGGAGATACTGTTGCGTCTCGCGGCTATCAGCAGCGGCATGCCACCCGACTCCGATATCGGTCCGCTCGATGACGGTGTCCTCATGACAATGATTTCGGCTGCCGTCGGTGCCGAACAGTCCCCGATCAGCGGCAGAGACCCCGCTGAGGTGTATGCCGGGACGGCAGGAGACCACGGTCCCGAACGCATCCTGGACTTCCTCATCCGCACCGGACCATACGGAGACGGCTATGGAACCCGGCAAGGCCTGTCGCTGACGGAGCTGCGCGCCAACCCGCACGGAATCGACCTCGGCCCTCTCCAGCCGCGGCTGCCTGAGATTGTGACGACGCCGTCCGGGCGGATCGAGCTCGCCCCGGATTCGCTCATCGCGGCATTGCCGGGGCTGGACGAACTTCTCGGCCACGACGAGCCGGCGATGGTGCTCGTGGGCAGACGGACCCTGCGCAGCAACAACTCGTGGATGCACAACATAGAGGTGTTGGTCAAGGGGAAGGACCGCTGCACTCTCCAGATCAACCCGGACGATGCTCACCGGTTGCGGGTGGCCGACGGTAGCCGGGTAGTCGTCACCTCGAGCACCGGATCGGTCACCGTACCCGCGGCGATAACCGATGCCATCATGCCAGGCGTGGTCAGCCTGCCCCATGGGTGGGGCCACGGCAGCGAAGGCACCGCAATGGAGACGGCGGCGCGGCGACCCGGAGTCAATTCCAATCTGCTCACCCCATCGGATCTTGTCGATCCATTGTCGGGCAACGCGACGTTGACCGCGATCCCCGTCGAGGTGAGGCCGGTTTGAGCGATCCTGCCCGTTCCGACCCCGACCACCACCTGTGGCCTCAGGTCACCGTCTTGCGGTAGACCCGAATGGCGAGTGGCACAAAGACGATCATGATGGCGGCCGACCAGAACAGCGAGAGGAATACCTGGCCTTGCACGGTTGGTGCGTTCGACACGGCATCAGCGATCTGGCTGGCCGTCATCCCGGGCCGGAAATCAGCGAGTGCTTCCCGCCCCAGCATCAGACCCCGCAGCGCATTAACCGTGACGGTTATCGGCTGATTAATCGCAAAACCCTGCAACCAGGCGGGCATGGTCTCCGTTGGCACGAACACCGAGCTGGCGAAGACAAGCGGGAAGACCGGCAGGAATACTGCCGACTGTGCTGCTTCGGGGCTCTTCACCGCAAGCCCGATGGTGGCCATGATCCACGACAGCGCAAACGAGAACACCATGGCGACTACCAATCCAGCACCGAACCTGACGAAGTCACTCTGGTAGCGAAACCCCATCAGGAAACCCATGGCGACCATCAGCCCGATGACGAAGCCGTTCCTGATCAGATCCGACAGGGTCCTTCCCGCCAGAACCGCCGAACGGGCCATGGGGAGCGACCGGAATCGGTCGATAACGCCCTTGGACAAATCCTCAGTGAGACCGAGAGCGGTCTGCCCGGCGCCAAATGCGGCAACCTGGATCAACAAGCCAGGCAGCAACCAGTTGATGTATTCGCCCTGAGCAATAGGTGGAATGGCAACACCGATGGCACCACCGAAGACGTAGTTGAAGAGAAGAAGAAACATCACCGGTTGGACGGTGGCGAATATGAGCAGCTGGGGCAGCCTGATATTGCGCAGCAGGTTGCGTCGGGTGATGACCCTGATGTCCTTGATCGTTTGACGTGCGCTGATTCTGGTGTGGCGGACCGTTTCAGTTGCAGTGGTCATCAGCCCGCCTTCCTATCCCGGCGCCCGCGGCGCCCCGGCTTCGCCGCCGGTCCGCTCTCTGCCTCCGCCGCAGCTGCGCCCCGACCCGTCAACGTCAAGAACACGTCGTCGAGACTCGGCTTGCGCAGTGCGACATCCTGAGCTGTTATGCCGGCTTCATCGAGGCCACGCACCACTTCAACGAGAGTCTGTGATCCCTCAGGAGCGGGCAATCGCAGGATCTTGCGGGATTCTTCGAACGTCACTTCGTCTGAGATCGCACCCATCGCTTCGAGTGCCTTCATCCTGTCCTCGTCCGCTATGTGCAACTCGACGACCGAACCGCCCATCTTGTCCTTCAACTCGTTTCCAGTCCCCTCGGCAATCAGCCTGCCCCGATCGATCACGGCGACACGTTTGGCGAGCTGGTCCGCCTCATCGAGGTATTGCGTCGTGAGCAGAACGGTGGTGCCACCCGCAACCAGATCCCGGATGAGACCCCAGAGATCGAGACGGCTCTGCGGATCGATGCCTGTCGTCGGTTCATCGAGGAACAGCACCTCCGGTCTCCCCACCAGGGATGCGGCAAGGTCGAGACGTCGCCGCATGCCTCCCGAGTACGTCCGCACCGTTCGATCGGCGGCGTCGTCGAGGTGAATCCTCTCGAGCAACTCCCCAGCGCGCTGTTTGGCATCGACGGCAGAGAGGTTGTAGAGCCGGCCGACCATTTCGACGTTCTCCCGACCGGTCAAGTAGTCATCGACAGCGGCAAACTGACCGGCAAGCCCGATGTGGGTTCTCGCGGCAACAGGATCTGCCCTCACATCGATGCCCGCCACTTCCGCATACCCGGAATCAGCCTTGAGCAACGTCGTGAGCACACGAATCAGAGTGGTTTTCCCGGCACCGTTGGGGCCGAGCAGCCCATAGACAATACCGGGCTCGAATTCCAGGCTGATGCCATCGAGGGCCCGGGTCTCTTTGCCGAAGGTCTTGACAACGCTCTCGACGCGCACGATCGGATTGTTCATTGAGGTTCCTTCTGTCACCACGCCCGGCGCCGGCCAGGTTCAGCTCACGCTGGTCGGGAATCGTAGGCGATAGGAGTGATCCCTGGTGACGTCCTCGGACGAAACGGGAGCTCCCGCCCGGCCAATCCCGGGCAGCGCTCTTCGTCTCAAACACACATCGGCGGTGGCAGAATCAACCCATGGGTAGTTTTGATGCGGTGGTGGTCGGTTCAGGGCCGAATGGGCTGGCAGCGGCAGTAGAGCTGACCCGGTCCGGCCGTCGAGTGCTGGTAGTCGAGAGCTCCGATTCCATCGGCGGGGGCACCCGGACCGCCGAGCTCACCCTTCCGGGTTTCATCCACGACGTCTGCTCCGCCATCCATCCCTTTGGCGCGGCATCACCGTTCTTCAAATCCCTCGACTCCATCGATTGGATCCACCCAACGGTGCCTGTGACACACCCGCTCGACAATGGACGGGTTGGTGTGCTGCACCACGACCTCGACGCGACGGTACGGAGCCTCGGCGCCGACGGGCCCGCCTATAGGAGACTCATCGGCCCCATGGTGGCACGGTCCGATGCCTTGATAGACCGGGTTCTGGCGCCGATACGACCGATCCCGGGGGACATATTGGGCCTGGGGAGGCTCGCCATCCTCGGTGCCGTGCCCGCCAGCGTGCTCGCAAAGACGTTCCGCACCAAAGAGGCCAGAGCAATCATTGCCGGGCTCGCCGCTCACTCCATTGCGTCCATGTCCACACCCTTCACCGGTGCGGTCGCCGGGACGTTTGCGACAACGGTGCACAGCGGTGGATGGCCTCTCGTTCGCGGCGGTTCCCAGCGCATCGCCGAGCTCATGGCCGGGACCATCCTCGCTTCGGGAGGAGAGATCGAAACGGGAAGGACGATCCGATCTATCGCGGAACTACCCCGTGATGCGGTCGTCATGCTCGATGTCATGCCGCCGGCCGCTGACGAGATCGCCGGCACCGACATGACCACAGCGACACGCCGCCGCATGCGGTCGTGGCGGTCCGGGCCGGGTGTGTTCAAGATCGACTGGGCTCTCGATGGCCCGGTCCCCTGGCGGGATGACCACAGCGGTTCTGCGGGAACGGTCCACGTCGGCGGCACCTTCGCAGAAATAGCCGCTTCGGAGCGCCAGGTGCAGCGTGGCGAGCATCCGCAACGGCCATTCGTGCTTGTTGCCCAGCAGTCGCTGTTCGACCCGGATCGAGCCCCGGCCGGAAATCAAACGCTCTGGGGGTACTGCCACGTGCCGTCGGGCTCGAACGTCGACATGACGGACGCGATAGAGGCTCAGATCGAGCGCTTCGCACCCGGCTTTCGGGACCGCATCCTCGCCCGGCACACGATGGGTACGTCTGCCTACGAGGTGTACAACCCCAACTACGTCGGTGGCAACATCGCCGGCGGGGCACTCACCACGAGACGGTTCCTCGGTCTCGGTGCCTCGCGGCACTATCGGCTTGGTGAGCGGGTCTATCTCTGTTCGTCTGTGACCCCACCTGGTGCCGGCGTGCACGGCATGTGCGGCTATCACGCGGCGCGAGCTGCCGTTCGAGATCGGGGCTGAATCGTCCCGTCGTCATGGGTGCGTGCCGGATCCAATCACCGCGGCCCCATCCGAATTGTCGATGACGTACTTCCACTGCCCATCGGGTTGGCGCCGTAGTACCTCGGCGCTGACACCCTCGATCGGTGACCCGTCTGGACGTGTCACCGTCCACGACCAGTGGACGAGGGCGATGTCACCGGATTCGAAGACAGCGGGGTGGTTCAGGCTCAGAACGTAGCCTGACTCGAAGAACTCCCGATGTGCCTCGCCAATCGCTTCGAGTCCCCGTACCGACCCTCCCAGATCTGCAAACACCGCATCGTCCTCGTAGAGCGCCAGTACGGCATCGATGTCGCCCGTGTTCAGCAGGGATACCAGCCGCTCACTGACATGTTCTGGTCCGTCCATTGTCGAAACTCCTCACCTGGTTCTACCAGAAGCTACAGATCGACCACGGTCCCCTCGACGGCGAGAGATACATCCTGCTCCTCGGCGACGAGGCCCGCGATGACATCGAGTGTTTCGTCATCGTGACCGGGATCGTGGTGAAACAGCAGCGTACGTCTCGCTCCCGCCCGCCGCGCCAGCTCGATCGGATATCGATACGAACAGTGCCCCCAATCGATCTTCTCGACGAGCTCTGCCGGCGTGTACTGCGCATCGTGGATGAGGAGATCGGCCCCGGCGGCGAGTGCCAGGGCAGCTTCGTGGTATTCGCCGATGCCATCCGGTCCCCTGCCGAGATCCGTCGGACTGTGGTCCGACAAATACGCAATCGATCTGACTCCATCCTCGACCCGATATCCGAAGGTTCGGCCCCCCTTGTGCGGGATCTCCGCGGCAAGCACCGTGAAGCCTTCCGTCTCGAACGTCCCCGGGTCGACCCCGCTCACAATCCAATCACCTCGCAGCCCTCGCACATCGATGGGAAACGCGGGAGGTGAAAGCGGGCGAGCCAGGGCCTCATACGGATCACCCTGTGCGGGGAGGAACACCCGAACCCGGGAGCCGGGACGATCCCCTGCGCCGAAGAATGGAAGCCCGTAGACATGGTCCCAATGGAGGTGGCCGAGAAGAATCGACCCCCGGAACGGCTCCGCCTCGAACAGCGGGCCAGTGGTCGCCAGTCCGGACCCGGCGTCGAGCAACAACGTGGGTAGCTCACCGTCCCGCGCAACTGCGACACATGAGGTATTGCCTCCGTATCTGATGAATCTCGCTCCCGGTGTGGGTATCGATCCGCGCGTTCCGAGGAGTGTCAGCTGCATCGCGGCCCCCATCCAGATCGGCGATCACATGCCGGCTCACCACACCCGGCCCGCGGCCCATGCGGTCTATCGTGTGGCCGGTGACAACGACAATCGTGCTTGCGGAAGACAGCTTCATCGTCCGTGAGGGGATCCGAATGCTCCTGGAGGGAGCTGGTTACGAGATCCTGGCCATCGCCGAGACATACGATGAGCTCGTCGACGCTGTCGACGCCGCTACTCCCGACGTAGTCATCACCGACATTCGCATGCCGCCCACGAGGACGGATGAGGGCATCAGGGCCGCAAGGCATATCAAGACCACCCATCCCGAAGTTGGGGTGGTCGTTTTGTCCCAGTACGTGGAACCTGAGTACGCCCTCGGCCTGCTCGAGGGCGGGTCCGCCGGCCTCGCCTATCTCCTCAAAGAACGGGTCGCAGACATCAGCCAGCTCGAGGACGCCATCAGCTACGTCTGCAATGGTGGCTCGATGATCGATCCCAAGGTCGTGGATGCCCTCGTCGACGCCCGGCTGAAACGCAAGGAATCCAAGCTCCACCGTCTCAGCCCGAGGGAGTCCGAGGTGATGGCAGAGTTGGCGACCGGCAAGAGCAATGCTGCAATCGCCGACGCTTTGTACCTGTCGGAACGAGCCGTTGAGAAACACATCAATTCGATATTCATGAAGCTCGATCTCATGCCCGAACGCAGCACCAACCGTCGTGTGATTGCAGTGATGATGTACCTCGCCGAACAGGGGTAGGTGTGGAAAACCCCACCGTGACAAACATGCCCGCCTCCTTCTCGCGATCGGCTTGGTGGGAGACGATGCCATCGTGACCATTGCCAAACGCCCGATCCGTGTCCTCATCGTCGATGACCAGGCGCCGTTCCGTGCTGCCCTTCGCATGGTTGTGGAGTTGACGGACGGCTTCGAGGTAGCCGGAGAGGCCCACGACGGAGAGTCGGGCCTAGCCATGGCCGACGAGCTGGCACCTGACCTGGTGCTGATGGACGTGCAGATGCCTGGCATCGGCGGTCTCGAAGCAACCCGTCGGCTCACCGCCGCCCACGACGGCGTGAAGGTGATTGTTCTTTCGACGTACCATGCCGAGGAGTACGAGGCGCCTGCATTGGATGCCGGGGCGATCGCGTTCATCTCGAAGTCCGACTTCGGGCCCCACAGCCTTGCGGCATTGTTGGAGGCAGACGCAGACTCATAGGTACCCATGCGCTGGACTCGAAGACTCACCACTCACCGACCACGGGGTGGGAACCTATAGGCCCCTACCGCCGACTCACGACCTTTCACCAGGGCTGGCTCGATCACGTCGCACTCGGGTGGTGTCTCGAGACCGGCATGGGTCGCTTCGCTGAGTACTGTCTCCCCCGGCTCACCCCACTGCTGCAGCCGCTGGGCGAGGTTGACGGTATCGCCGACCAGGGTGTACTCGACACGCTCTTCTGATCCGAGCAATGCGGCGGCCACCGGTCCGCTTGACAACCCGATGCCGAGGCCGAACGCATCGAGACCCTCCGTCTGCCACGCGGCATTGACCAGCGCCTGTGCTTTGTGCATGTCGATAGCGGCGGCGACGGCGTGCTCGGCGTGATCAGGGTCCGGGTCGGGCGCTCCAAACACAGCCATCACGGCATCACCAACAAACTGCATCACTGTGCCGCCGTGGCTGAGAATCGCCTTGTTCATCTCGGCTCGATGACGGTTGAGCTGGCCGGCCAGCTGGGTAGGGGCAGCCCTCTCCGCGATGCCCGAATACCCGCGGATATCCGACATCAGCACAGTGACGTCCAGCTCTTCGGTCTCGCCGATCCGGCGGCCGCCTTGTTTGAGCTTCTCCGCAATACCGCCCGGGAGAAGCCGGGACAGCTCTTCACCCTGTTCTTCGCGGAGGGCAATTGCCCGCTGCAGGCTTCGCAGCTGCTCCACTGCGGCACGGCTTCCCGCCGACACGCCTGCAGCCAGCTTCACAAAGAGGGCCTCTATCCGAGCATCTACGTCCGCTGCGGTCGTCTTCATCGCAACCGCGATGCCCTTGATCGGGGTCCCCTCCGCAATATGCTTCAGGAGGCGCTCTTCATCAACGTTGAGGAGGCCATCCCTGCTCACCGGTCGGGTAAGGGCCTCAACGATCTTGGGGTCGAGCATCGAGCCGCCGGTAGCTACCTCGCGAATCGCCCGGACCAGCTGGTCTCCTTCAGCGACACGATCCTTCAGCAGATAGGCATACCCGGCGGCTCCCTCAGATAGAAGCGCCACTGCGTATTCCGGGTCGTCGTACTGAGAGAGGATGACGATCCCGGTTCCCGGGTGGGCCTTGCGTACGATCTTGGCGGCCTCGATGCCTTCCCGCATGAAGTCGGGTGGCATCCGGATGTCGGTAACCACAACCTGGGGTGCTGTGGCCGTCGCTCCATCGACGAGCCCGTCGAAATCGCCGGCGAGGCCGACGATCTCGATGTCGTCCGCGAGGGCGATGAGCGCGCCTACTCCCTCGCGCACCAACAGGTTGTCATCGGCCAGGAACACCGAGATCGTCATACAGCCATGGTGAGACGCGGATCACCGATCCGCCAGGATGGAAGCCCGTCGATCCGGGGTGGGGTTTCCCACACCTCAGTTTGCCTGCTCACACCATCGCAACCCGACGTCGCGTAGGGAACAGTGGGCTGTGTACTCGCGCCGAGGAGGTAGCAATGCGGTACGAATCGACAGTAACGGCTCTCGGTTGGATCCCATCGGAAGCAATCAGGGGGATGATGAGGCTCCCAATCGACATTGGGGTCGGCCACTACGATCCCCCGCCTCCCGATTTCGTCGACGACGATGTGCTCGCGGGACTCATCAGAGACGACGCCATCCGGTTCGCCAATCGCCTCTCGGCGTGGATCGACGTGGATGGTGAGGAGATCATCGATGCCGGATACTCGGGGACGGGCATCGTTGGCTCAACCACCGCAGGTATCGGTCCCTTCAAAGTCACCTTCCCCGGCGTTGCCTACCCGGTTATCCAGCAGCCCCCTGTTGTCACGAACGGAAGCGCCCAGTTCACACAGACGGCTGGGGGGCGCACCGGGGCCCCGTTGCCGCGGCGCATCGATCGCCCTCCGTTCGTACGGATCAGCGGACCGACTGCATGGTCCACTCTGACGCTCGAGATCACGCCAGACGGCAAATCGTCCTTCGAGCTCTCTGGCGCATCGCCGTTCCCCCGGCAGTGGATCTACGACGACAACGGTGATCTAGCAATGAAGACGGCGACCACCGACTGGAAAACGTGGACCAGGATCCATGACCACGCACGCTCTCCGTGGCACGGGGTGGAGCACACCCCGCTCGTGGCCGAGGTTGCCAGCCCGACGGAACGTGAGTACTCCAAGGACTTGATGCAATCGAAGCCCGGGTTCCGAGACGTGAAGCCCGGCGAAACCATAACGGTCCAGGGCGAGCCCGGCGACGAGTTGTACCTGGTCATTGACGGTGTCTTCGACGTCGACGTCGATGGGAAAACGGTCGCCGAGGTCGGACCCGGCGCCATCGTCGGCGAGCGGGCAATTCTCGAGGGCGGCGTCCGCTCCGCCACCGTGCGAGCTCGAACCGAAGCCCGGGTCGCGATACAGCGAGCCATAACCGCAGACGACGCCACGCTGGCTGCTGTTGCTTCCCGGCACCGCGCCGAGGATGGATAACCTTCATGGCGTCGACACCTGATCCTGCCAGGCAAACCAAACCCAAAACCCACTCAGGGCACTTGCCAACCCCCACCGGCGGCACCATGATCCAGGACCGGGATGCGGCGATCGACATATGCCGCGGGAGGAGGAATCCATGTCCGCTCTGAGCGCAACGCGAGTCCGGCGCACTTTTGCAGCGGAATTGGCGCCCGTTCGGGCGCTGCGCGGTGTCGATCTCGAAGTCGAGCATGGCGAGTTCGTCGCCTTGATGGGACCGTCAGGTTGTGGCAAGTCCACACTGCTCAATATCTTTGCCGGTCTCGACACGGCCGACGAGGGCGAGGTCATCGTCGACGATCTCCTGATAACCGGCCGTGACGAGCGGTGGCTGGCCGAATTCCGGCGTCGCCACGTCGGGATCGTCTTCCAATTCTTCAACCTGCTCGAAGGCATGTCGGCCCTGGACAACATCGCCTTAGCGGCAATGCTCGGCGGTATGAGCCGCCGATCTGCCGAATCCCGCGCCAGAGATCTACTCGATCTCCTCGGCCTCGGCGATAGAACCGAGCAACTACCTGCATCGCTGTCTGGCGGTCAACGCCAACGGCTAGCCATTGCGAGAGCGTTGGTCAACGACCCGACCGTCCTACTTGCCGACGAACCCACCGGTGCGCTCGACAGCGAGGGCGGTACCGAGATCCTCGAGTTGTTCCGACGACTGCATCAGAATGGGCAAACGATCCTGATGGTGACCCACTCCAAGGACGTTGCTGCCGGCGCATCCAGGGTGGTGCAGATGTCCGACGGCCGGGTCGCCGACCGCACAGCTTTGGCAAACAAGGTCAGAGATATCCGATGACGGCGGTATGGACGTGGTTCCGCCTCGATCTGCGACAGCGCTGGCGGTCGCTACTCGTGGTGGCACTTCTTGTCGCCTTCGCATCCGGGACGGTGATGACTGCCCTGGCCGGTGCCCGGCGCGGTAACAGTGTGGTCGACCGTCTGCTCGCCCGGACGCTCCCCACGACCATCGTCGCTCTCCCCAACGAGCCTGGTTTCGACTGGGCTCCGGTGCGGGACCTCCCCGAAGTTGCGGCCCTGACCGGGTTTGCGGTCACCGACTACCTAATCGATGAATTGCCACCGGGCGATGACGTGGGAACGTGGTTCCCATCAACAGACGCCGAGATATTCGACACGATCGAGCGACCCGTGGTTCTCCAAGGTCGAGTCCTCGACCCAACCCGTCAGGACGAGGTAGTGGTGAGCCCGAGATTCCTTTCCCACTACGCGATGCAGGTGGGCGACAAGCTGACCCTCCACATGTTCACACCGGAGCAATTGGACGCTTTGGTGACCGGTGATCCGGGACCACCGACCGGACCGGCCGTCGAAACCACCATCGTCGGCGTGATTCGTTCCTACTGGTTCTCCGACCACCCCGGGGATGAGTTCGGAGGCGTCGTGCCGTCGCCGGCACTGTTCCCTGCCTATACGGACAACTTCCTCGGGTCCCACCGCGACTCCGGCTACGTGAACGCCTTGATCCGGCTCGAGGGTGGCGCGGCGGACATCCCCCGCTTCAAGGAAGATCTCGCCCGTATCGCCGGCCGGAGCGACATTGATGTGTGGGACCAGACTGAGTCCTGGGACCACACCCGGGAGGTGACGGGGTTCGAGGCGGCCGGCCTCACAGTCTTTGCCGTCACCGCGGCCATCGCAGCCCTCTTCATCGTCGGACAAACCGTCGTGCGTCACGTCACGTCCACACTCGGAGACCTGGAACCGCTGCGCGCCGTCGGCATGACGCCTGCCGAAACCCGTGCCGCTGTCGTCTTGGGGCCGTTGCTCGCCGCGGTTGCCGGCTCTGTCGCTGCCTCCATCGCCGCCTTCTCGGCCTCCCGATGGTTCCCGATCGGGACAGCTGCCTCTCTGGAACCGACTCCCGGTGTGGCCATCGATCTGGTGGTCGTCGCCATTGGCTACGTCACGACAGTGTTGCTGACGGCCGGCGGCGCGGCGCTCAGCGCCATCGCCACACTACGCAGACGCGGGAACGAAACGGCGCAACGACGTTCGGCCGCGGCCGCGGGCGCCGTCCGCGCCGGCCTACCGGTGCCTTTGGTAGTCGGGACGCGCTTCGCTCTGGAACCCGGTCGGGGCCGCCACACGATCCCGGTGCGACCGGCCCTGATCGGCGCCACGATCGGGGTTCTCGGAGTGCTCGCCGCGCTCACGTTGTCGAACGGCATCAACGACGCCGTTGGCAACTTGCAGAGGTTCGGGATCACCTACGAGGGCGGCGGCTTTGTCGGCTACAACGGCTTCGATTTCGCCGATACTCAGACGATCCTGCCTGCGGTCGCGGCCGACCCCGACGTGGTGGCGGTGAACGACACACCGATGGACGTGGCCCAGGTCAACGATGTCGCAGCATCGTTGTTTGCCATAGACCCCGTGAATCGACCAATCGACCTCGTCTTCACGAGCGGCCGGGCGCCGACCGGGCCGGACCAGGTGGCACTAGGCCCCACCACCGCCAGGGCCGCAGGACTCGGGGTTGGCGACACCGCGCTCTTCACCGGGACATTGGGGACTCGTGAGCTGACGGTCTCGGGAGTCGCGTTCGTCCCTGCCGGCCCGCACAATGACTACGACTCCGGCGGATGGGTCACCGCCGACGGCTATCACTCACTCTTCGACGGGCACAAGTTCCATTTCGTACTCGTCGACCTGCGCGACGATGCGGACCAGACGGCCGCGAAGGAACGAATTGCCGA
>Ga0307423_1001085_pt1 | contig 16957 bp, 15 predicted proteins | sample SalMarWE160310MG_FD_202154 | JGI IMG/M metagenome (GOLD analysis project Ga0307423, IMG submission 202154) | Salt marsh sediment microbial communities from the Plum Island Ecosystem LTER, Massachusetts, United States - WE1603-10 | ecosystem: Environmental > Aquatic > Marine > Intertidal zone >...
AGGGGACGGTCTTGACAACCAGGCCACCTCGATGCGCAAGTGATCCCTCCCCACGTCGGAGCGTGTGTTCGTACAGTTCGGGGGTCTTCAGATCCCAGAAGACGTTCTTGATCGACGCGATGCCGTGAGGAGCAAGTGATCTCATGGAACCAGGGTACGCGAACCGTGCAGCAAGCGCTGGGGGCTCGCTGATCCAGCTGACAGCTCACAGCAAACGGCTCACAGCAGGAACGCCCCGCTTGGTGCACATGGTGTCGCCCTCCGGCTGTTGGCTGTCAGGTGTTGGCTGTCAGCTCGCTTCCGCCAGTTCCGTCGCGATTGCCTCGGCCCACTCGCGCACGTGTTCGGGATCGCGCCAGTCACCGACCGCGAGTGCCTTCTTGTTCCCCTGCGCGGCCTCGGTCAGGCGGCCCCCGAACGTCACGTGCCCTTTGGCACCGACCATGGCCATCGCTTTGCGGACGAACCGCACGGGTGGGATCTGAGTGGTCCGGGCACTGTCGTCGAGTGGCCCGCTGCTGAACAACCACACCGGTCGCTCTCTCAGCGCTCCCTGGAATCGTTTGACGAAACGGCGCGCGTCCCGGTGCCACCGGAAGATGTACAGAGCGCCGCCAACGATCACCGCCTGGTAGGACCCGACGTCGCGCACGTCCACGGCGGGCACGACATCGACATCGTGTCCCATCTCCCGCAAGTCGCCACCCAGCATCTCTGCAAGACCTTTCGTACCCCCGGTCTTCGACGCGTATGTCACCAAGATCCTCATGAGGATTCCCCCTCTCCGGTCCTGACCACCATGCCCAATGAAGCGGCCGACTCCTAGAGTCGACCGGCCCAATCTGGAGAGAAACGTGGGAGAGTGCGCTTACGATGGCCAAACGGTACGAATCGACGGGCTCCGTTCGGACGGCCAACCGGGTGGTCATGGGTCTTGTCCGCCTCGGACTCACGGGACGGCGCGTCTCCATCCTCACAACGACCGGTCGCCGATCAGGCGAATCCAGATCGGTGCCGGTCACCGTCTTCGAATCCGACAACACACAACGTATCTTTCTCTCGTTTTGCGAAGGGATGGGGGTAGGTTGTCATTGAAGGGAGGACAATGGACGAGCAGACCGGATCGCATCGAGAATCGTCGGGGGCGGGAACATTGATCAGGATCGGTGCGGCGGTCGTCATCGCCGACTGGCTCCTGTTCGCCATCATCCTCGATATCTACTACTTCTTCTGGGGGACGCTGCTGGTTGCCACGTATGCGCTCTTCGCCACATGGGTTCGGGCCAACCGCCCCTCGGCGACATGGCCGGTGTCATATCAGTGGACGCTGAAGCTGCTCGGCTACACGGCGGGGATTCTCGGGGTCTTCGAACTCCTCGACGACCTTCGGTACGGGTTCCTCGACAGTCTTGGGAGCATCCTCGGAGGCCTCATCTTCTACGCAGGTGTGTTCATCATGTTCTGGGGAGCACGGCAACTGGGCGAGACGACGAGCTGAGTGCCCTGAAGACTTGCACAGTGTGCAAGTTTGCGTAGACTGCACATTCGTGTCTGATCTTCGCTCCAAGAAGAAGCTCGCCACGTACCACGCGCTGGCCACGGCCGCCCGTACGCTGACCATCGAGCGCGGCCCCGACGCGGTCACCGTTGAGGAGATCGCCGATCTCGCCGGCGTGTCACCGCGGACGTTCTTCAACTACTTCTCCTGCAAGGAGGAGGCGATCGTCGGCTCGGAACCCACGATGGTCACCGCCCTCGCCGAACAGGTCCAACAGCGACCACCGGACGAGGACCCCCTCACGGCGCTCGAGAAGGTCCTCACGTCCGAGGAGAACGCCGATCTGGCCGACCACTGGCGACAACGAGTTGAAGCCCTCGAGATCGAGTCGACTCTCGAAGGAGGAGCGTCAGAACAGGCCCTCCGTGAGCGCATCGAAGCGCTCAAGACTGTCCTCGAACTCGAGGACAGCTCCGATCTGGCGCAGCGGTGGAAGCAGCGCATGGAACTCGCGCGGCGTTTCCCACAACTCCTCCCCCGCCACCTCGCGGCGGTAGCCCAGCTCGAGCGGGCACTTGCGAGTGCAGTCGCCACCCGCCTCGGCGTCGACCCGAACGTCGATCCCTACCCCCGGCTCGTGGTAGCGGCGGCGGTGGCGACCATGCGCTCGACGATCGGCTGGTGGCTCCAAAGCAACCGACGCACGACGCTCGGCGAGGCCATGCACCGCGCGTTCGAAATGCTCCGGGCCGGTCTGGGTGGTCCTTCGAACGGGGAGAGAGCCTGATGCTGCTCAAGATCCTCCGCGAACACCTGCGCCCCTACAAGAAGTGGATCATCATCCTGGCGTCCCTCCAGATGGTCGGCACGATCGCGTCTCTCTACCTACCGAGCCTGATGGCCGACATCATCGACAACGGCGTCGTCAAGGGCGACACCGGCTACATCGTGAAGACGGGCGGGATCATGCTCGCGGTCACGTTGCTCCAGATCACCTGCACGATCATCGCCGTCTACTTCGGTTCCCAGACCTCTATGGCTTTCGGTCGCGACCTGCGATCGAACATATTCCACACAGTCAGTTCGTTCTCCAACAGGGAAGTCGGCCAGTTCGGAGCACCGTCCTTGATCACCCGCAACACCAACGACGTCCAGCAGGTGCAGATGCTCGTGATGATGACGTTCACGATGTTGATCGCCGCACCCATCACGATGGTGGGTGGGGTCATCATGGCTCTGAAAGAGGACGCCGGTCTCTCGTGGCTGGTCGCCGTGGCGGTGCCGATTCTCATCGTGATCGTGGGCTTCATCATTCGGAACATGGTCCCAGGATTCAGGAAGATGCAAACCCGATTGGACACGGTCAACAAGGTGCTTCGCGAGCAAGCGTCCGGTATCAGGGTGATTCGAGCGTTCGTCAGAGAACGTTTCGAAACCGACCGCTTCGGGAACGCCAACACCGACCTCACCGACGTGTCGATCAACGTCGGGCGGTGGATGGCGGCGATGTTCCCCTCGGTGATGCTCGTGATGAACCTGTCGACGATCGCCGTGCTGTGGTTCGGTGGCATCAGGATCGGCAACGGCGACATGCAGATCGGCGCGCTGGTCGCCTTTCTGTCCTACCTGATCCAGATTCTGATGGCGGTGATGATGTCGACGTTGATGCTCGTCTTCGTCCCGCGCGCCTCCGTCTCCGCCGACCGCATCGGAGAGGTGATCGAGACCGAGTCCTCAGTCGTCCCACCGGACCACGGGATCCGCGAGGTGTCGACACGAGGCGTGCTCGAACTGCGCTCCGTCGGATTCCAGTACGCAGGAGCGAGCCATCCGGTTCTACGCAACATCTCGTTCACTGCCCTCCCGGGCCAGACGACCGCCATCATCGGTTCGACCGGTGCAGGCAAGTCCACCTTGCTGAACCTGATCCCGCGGCTGTTCGACGCCACCGACGGACAGGTCCTCATCGACGACGTCAACGTGCGCGACTTCGATCCCGACAGCTTGTGGAACAGGATCGGAATCGTTCCCCAGAAGGCCTACCTGTTCACAGGGACCGTGGCCTCCAACCTGAGGTACGGCAAGCCCGATGCCACCGATGCGGAAATGTGGTCGGCGCTGGAGATCGCACAAGCGAAGGACTTCGTCGAAGCCATGTCAGAGGGCTTGAACTCGCCGATCGCACAGGGCGGAACGAACGTGTCGGGCGGACAGCGTCAGCGGCTCGCGATCGCCAGGGCCTTGATCCGCGAGCCGGAGATCTACCTGTTCGACGACTCGTTCTCCGCGCTCGACATCATCACCGACGCTCGGCTTCGACGAGCCTTGAAGCCCGTCACCAAAGAAGCGACGGTGCTCATCGTCGCTCAGCGCGTGTCGACGATCATCGAATCCGACCAGATCGTCGTCCTCGAGGACGGTGCGGTGGTCGGTCTCGGAACACACTCCGAACTCATGGTGACCTGCCCGACCTACCTGGAAATCGTCGAGTCGCAGATCGGGGCGGAGGCATCATGACCGCGCCGAAGAAGATGCAGGAGACCGAGCGGATCGGTGGGGGCGGAATGGGCCACGGTCGGGGACCATTCGGCGGCGGGATGGTCGGCCAGAAGTCGATGAACTTCGGTCCATCCGCCAAACGGCTCATCCGCAGACTGCGCCCTCAGAAGGCGAAGATCACCGTCGTGATCCTGGCCGCGATCATCGCCGTCGCCATGTCGGCCATCGGACCGAAGGTGCTGGGTCACGCGACCGACATCGTCTTCTCGGGCGCCGTCGGGAAGATGTTCCCCGCCGGCATGACCAAGGACCAGGCGGTCGCCGGCCTGCAGGCGGCGGGACAAGACAAGGTCGCGGAGATGCTCTCCGCAATGGATGTGGTTCCGGGCCAGGGCATCGACTTCACAGCGCTCGGGGATGTGCTGCTGATCCTCGTCGGTCTGTATGGGGTCGCCGCTCTTCTGACGTTCCTTCAGGGCTATCTCTTGAACGATGTCGTTCAGAACACGGTGAAAGACATGCGGTCGGAGGTCGAGGACAAGCTGAACAAGCTGCCGTTGCGCTACTTCGATACCCAACCGAGAGGTGAACTGCTGAGCCGGGTCACCAACGACATGGACAACGTGTCCCAGACCCTTCAGCAGACGATGAGTCAGGTGATGACATCCGTGCTGACGATCGTGTTCGTCATGGCGATGATGTTCGACATCTCCTGGTCGCTGGCGCTGATCACGCTCGCGACGGTCCCTCTCAGCATGTTCGTCGCCGCAAAGGTGATGGGCAGATCTCGCGGCCACTTCGTCAACCAATGGCGAAGCACGGGTGTGCTCTACGCCCAGGTGGAAGAGGCGTTCACCGGCCACGCACTCATCAAGGTGTTCGGACGCCAGAGAGAGGTCCAGGAGACGTTCGAAATCGAGAACGAGGAGCTATACGAAGCAAGCTTCAGAGCCCAGTTCTTCTCGAGTCTGATCATGCCGATCATGATGTTCATCGGCAACCTGAACTATGTCGTCATTGCTGTCGTCGGCGGACTACGTGTCGCAAGTGGAACACTGACCCTGGGCGACATCCAAGCGTTCATTCAGTACACGCGGCGGTTCACTCAGCCGGTCACGCAGGTCGCGTCGATGGTCAATCTCCTACAGTCCGGCGTCGCGTCGGCGGAGCGGGTCTTCGAGTTGCTCGACGCCGAAGAGGAGGAACCCGACGAGCATCAGCCTCGACTGATCGAGAACCCGCACGGCCAGGTGAGCTTCGATGACGTGTCGTTCCGGTACGAAGAGGATCGGCCGCTCATCGAGCATGTCTCGCTGAGGGTGGAGCCCGGCCAAACCGTTGCGATCGTCGGCCCGACAGGAGCCGGCAAGACAACACTCGTCAACCTGGTGATGCGCTTCTACGACCTCGACGCAGGCCGCATCACGCTCGACGGTGTCGACGTCGCAAACATGCGCCGCCAGGACCTGCGGTCGGAGATCGGCATGGTGCTTCAGGACACATGGCTGTTCAAGGGAACGATCCGTGAGAACATCACCTATGGGAAGCTGGACGCAACCGAGGAAGAGATGCTCGAGGCGGCCAAGGCCACATTCGTCGACCGCTTCGTCCACAGCCTGCCTGATGGCTACGACACGATCGTCGATGACGAAGGTGGCAACATAAGCGCCGGCGAGAAGCAGCTACTCACCATCGCGAGGGCGTTCCTCGCCAATCCCCCGCTGTTGATCCTCGATGAGGCGACCAGCTCGGTCGACACCCGCACCGAGCTACTCGTGCAGCACGCGATGGCCGCGCTGCGGAGCGACCGGACCAGCTTCGTGATCGCGCATCGCCTCTCGACGATCCGCGACGCTCACCTGATCCTTGTCATGGAGGACGGCAGGATCGTCGAACATGGTACGCACGATGAGTTGATGGCCGCCGGCGGCGCCTACGCGACCCTCTACAACACCCAGTTCACCGGACCTGATGTCGAGCTGCCGGCCCCGCAGATCCCCGCCATGCAGCCCGTCTACCCGCGGCCGCCGGCCGCGGGCGCCGGCGACTGAGATCTCTGCGCACGACGACTGACCGGCGCCGAACCCAGGGCTCGCAGCGTGTGGCTACCCGAGGGCCGCCCGGTCGGCGATGAGAACGGCGTTGGGTGCGTCGACGGCACCGGCGGGGATCGACCGGTCCCTGGCAAGGAGACGTGACACGGCCGTCTGCTTGCTCGCCCCGGCGACGAGCCACAGCACCTGTCGGGTGGCCGCGAGTGCCGGGTAGGTGAGGGTCATCCTCCGGTGTCCCATGTAGGTACCAGCGGTGAGCGCCACTCGGCGATTGCGGACGTTCAGTACGGCGTCGCCCGGCACGAGCGACGCCGTGTGTCCATCGTCGCCGAGGCCCAGATGAATCACGTCGAGGCGGTCGGGCAACGTCGACGTGTACCGGTTGCATGCCGCCTCGAGATCATCGTCGTCGACAGGCATCGGCTGGATCGTTGCCGTGTCGGGAAGCGACTGGATCAGGTGCTCCAGGTTGCGGTCGGGATCGTCTCGGGGAACGATCCGCTCATCCACCTGGAAGAACGTCGTCTGCCCCCACGGGAACCCCGTGTGTTCACGAAGCCGCCGAAACATCGGCCATGGCGTGTGGCCACCGCTGACAGCGATCGTGAACGTCCCCCTGTCCGCCACGGCGCGTTTGGCGGTTTCCAGCACCAGATCCGCCGCATACTCGGCCGCCGCCTCTGCGGTGGCCTCTGCGTGAATCTCCACACTCAGCTCTTCTTCTCGTCGTGCCCGCCGAACTGCTGACGCATCGCGGACAGGGCGCGGTTGGCGAAATCGGCCAGCCCGCGTGACGCGAAACGTTCCTGGAGCGCCGTGGTGATGACCGGAGCCGGAACACCCTCTTCGATGCTCGCGATGGCCGTCCAGCGACCTTCGCCCGAATCGGAGACCCGACCTTCGAACCCTGAGAGGTTCGGGTCCTCTGCAAGCGCGTTTGCGGTGAGATCGACGAGCCATGAGCTGATCACGGCGCCCCGCCGCCACACCTCGGCGACCTCCGACACATCGATCTGGTACCGGTATGCCTCCGGATCTCGTAGCGGTGTGGTCTCGGCGTCGATGTCGGCCGTCTGCCTGCCGGCGTCGGCACCCTTGATGATGGCGAGCCCTTCGGCGATCGAGGCCATCATCCCGTACTCGACGCCGTTGTGAACCATCTTGACGAAGTGCCCGGCTCCGGCAGGACCGCAGTGGTGGTAGCCGTCGGGCGCCGTACCGTCGGTGCGCGTCCTGTTGGGGGTCGGTTCTGCGGCATCGCTGCCCGGCGCGATCGACTTGAAGATCGGATCGAGATGTTGAACGGGTTCGTCGTCGCCACCGATCATGAGGCTGTAGCCGCGCTCGAGCCCCCACACGCCACCGCTGGTGCCGCAGTCGACGAAGTGGATTCCTCTTGCCTTCAGATCGGCGTGTCGGGCGATGTCGTCGCGGTAGTACGAGTTCCCCCCGTCGATGATGATGTCGCCCGGCTCCAGCACGCCGACGAGCTGGTCGACGACTTTGCCAACCACGGCTGCGGGCACCATCACCCACACTGCTCGCGGTGCAGAGATCGCCGAGGCGAACTCCTCGAGGGAACGCGCGCCCTGGATGCCCTCCTTCTCGAGTGCAACCACGGCATCGTGGTTCACGTCGAACGCGACACAGTGATGTCCGTCTGCGGTGAGGCGCCGGACGATGTTGGAGCCCATGCGCCCCAGTCCGATCATTCCTAGTTGCATCGGTCGGTCGGTGCTCATGATGTCTCCTTCTGCAAAGCGAGATAGCGTGTGATGAGGTTGTTGGTTGAAGCGTCGAAAGCAGGTTCCTGCTCGCCCTTCAACATCGGTGCGATCTGCACGGCGAGCGTCTTGCCCAGTTCAACTCCCCACTGATCGAATGAGTCGATCCCCCACACGGTGCCCTGGGTGAACACGCTGTGCTCGTACAGCGCGACGAGTGTCCCAAGACGGTACGGGTCGAGAACCCGGGCCAGGATCACCGTCGTCGGCCGGTTCCCCGGCATGACCCTGTGAGGAACGACCGCCGGATCGGTTCCATCGGCCAGGACTTCCTCGGCGGTCTTTCCGAACGCGAGTGCACGGGCCTGGGCGAGCATATTGGCCATCAGCAGGTCCTGCCGTTCCCCTTGGGGTGACATGGCGAAGCCGATCAGGTCGACGGGAATCGCCGTGGTGCCCTGGTGAAGGAGCTGAAAGAAGCTGTGCTGTCCGTTGGTACCCGGTTCCCCCCAAGAGACCGGCCCGGTGTCCCATGAGACCGGGTTCCCTTCGGCCGTGACCCTCTTGCCGTTGGATTCCATGGTGAGCTGCTGAAGGTAGGCCGGAAATCGATGCAGGTACTGGGCGTAGGGAATGACTGCTGCCGACTGGACGCCGAAGAAGTTCCGATACCAGACCGCCAGCATCCCCATCAGCACGGGGAGGTTCCGCTCGAAGGGAGTCGTCCGGAAGTGCTCGTCCATCGCGTGGAAACCGGCAAGCATCTCGTGGAACTTGTCGGGTCCGATGGCGATCATCGTGGAGAGACCGATCGCCGAGTCCATCGAGTATCGGCCGCCGACCCAGTCCCAGAACCCGAACATGTGGTCGGGATTGATTCCGAACGCTCTGACCCTCTCTTCGTTGGTGGAGACTGCGACGAAGTGCTTCGCAACCGAGTCCGGTCCGAGCGCCTTCATGATCCACTCTCGCGCCGCGGACGCATTGGTCATCGTCTCGAGTGTCCCGAAGGTCTTGGAGGCGACGATGAACAGAGTCGTGGCGGGATCCAGATCGCCGATGGCCTCGTGGAGGTCGGTGGTATCGACGTTGGACACGAACCGGAATTGGAGGTCGCGCCGGCTGTAGGCGAGAAGCGCCTCGTGTGCCATGACCGGACCGAGGTCGGATCCGCCGATGCCGATGTTGATGATGGTGCGGATGGGATGTCCGGTCGCGCCCTTCCAGATGCCCGATCTGATCTCATCTGAGAATGACGCCATTTTGTCGAGCGTCTCGTGCACTTCGGTGACGACATCCACTCCATCGACGACCAGGCTCGCGTCTCGTGGGAGACGGAGGGCTGTGTGGAGCACCGACCGTTCTTCTGACACGTTGATGCGGGCACCGGTGAACATCGCCTCGATCCGGTCTGCGAGGCCGGCCTGGCGGGCCAGATCCACCAACGACGTGAGTGTCTGAGAGTCGACGAGATGCTTCGAGAAGTCAGCGGTGAGACCGACGGCTTCGACGGTCATCCGACTGACGCGTTCGGGATCACTCCTGAAGAGATCGCGTAGATCGTGTGTCGCCAACCGATCGTGGTGTGCTTCGAGGTCCTTCCACGCGGCGAGGCCGGTGGGAGGCGAGGGTTCCGTGGTCATGGGACGATTCCTTGGTCGAGGCGTGGTTCGTGGCTTCTCCCTGGTACGCAAATCCTACCCAGCCAGTACTTTTCCAGAATTCGAGGCGAGTTCATCCCACGTTCTCCTGCCGCGCCCCACGTACCGTTACGGTCAGGTGAGGGACATGAGTCTCTCCTCCACCCGGCGGGACCCACCGTCCTGGTGAAACGAGCCGAAGTGTGTACCGGCTATCGCTGCCCGGGTCCACCAGGTCCGCTGCCTCTCGGCTGACGGGGAGCTCCCGGGATCAGCCTGGGGGCTCTCCCACGATCGGACGAAGCACGACGAACGCAGCGATCTGCGCGACCAACGCGGCCACGACCATCACGGCCAGCGACCGTTCGTAGAGGAATCCGAGCATCGCTCCGCCCGTCAACAGGGCGATCCCGTAGGAGGTGTTGAAGATCCCGTAGGCCGTCGCTCGCCGCGTGGACGGCGAGAGGGTGGCGACGGCAGCCCGCATCGTGGACTCCTGCACACCCATCGAAGCGCCCCAAGCGACCATCGCTGCCCATCCCACCCATGCCACCGACGTGAACGAGAACAGGGCGAGCATGGTGAAGAAGGGCATGACGATGAGCACACGAAGTCCACGAGTGTCGTAGAGCCTGCCCGAGACCAGCGCGGCAAGCGCATCCACGGCCATCGCGAGCGCAAACATCAGGGGAATCTGCGGATCGCCGACAATGTGCCGATCGCTGAGGTGGAAAGCGATCAACGGGAACGGAGCGAACCCGATGGCCGCCAGGAACACGAACACCAGATACCGGCGTGCGTTGCCGTCGCCGAGCTGTCGCGAGCCGGCGCTGTCCTCCTCGACAGCGTGATGGGTCGGGGGCATCTGTCGCCTCGCGACCAGCAACGAGGCCAGTGTCAGCACGCCAGGGATGGCGAGCACAAGGAACGCGAACCGATAGTCGTTCTGTCGGACGGCAAGAATGGCCGCCAGCAAGATCGGGCCGGTGACCGCTCCGGTCTGGTCGAGGGCTTCGTGGAGGCCGAATCCCCACCCCATGCCGAGTGGCTCAGCGGCGTCGGCAAGCAGGGCATCTCTCGCAGGTGAGCGAACCGCTTTGCCCAACCGTTCGGCGACGACGAGGGCCAGGGCGAGATCGACACGTCCGACGAGTCCAAGAAGCGGAACGGCGATCACGGTGAGTGCGTACCCGGCAATCGTCATCGCCCAGTAGGCGCGGGTTCGATCCGCGAGGAAACCGGTGACGGATCGAAGGGCGTAGCCGGCGAACTCACCGACACCGGCCACGAGGCCGACCACTCCGGCAGTCGCCCCGAGGGTCAGAAGATAGGGGCCGATGATGCTGCGCGCACCCTCGTACACGATGTCGGCGAGGAGACTGACGATGCCAAACGCGACGATCGTCGTCATCGCGCGGCGTCTGATGTCCGACCCTCTGGGCGCCCCACTACTCACGACCGGGGAACCTACCACCGGCGGGCAGCTTCTGCCGGGTCACGTGAGTCAACCGTGGTCCTCGAACCGTTCGAACGCATGGGGGGTCGTTCGGGTTGGTCGTTGGCGATGATATCAAGCACGTCGATGCGGGCCGCCTTCCTCGTCGGGAGTGCTGCGGCGATCATCCCGCAACCGCCGAGACGATGCTCAGCTTCCGATCCCAAGCGTTCTTGCGAGGAATGAGGCCATCTGGTCCCGTGGGACCATCAGGTCGGGGCAGTACGCGCGTGGGCTGGTCGAGCATCCGGTCGTGATACCGAGGTCATAGATCAACTCGACGGATGGTGCGTACCAGGCGCCCGGATCGACGTCCGTAAACACTCCTCGCACCGTTTCGAGGTCCGAAGTGTGGTGAAACGCTCGGATGAGGAACACGGCCATCTCGGCCCGCGACACCGACCGGTCGGGGCGGTAGGTTCCATCCGAATAGCCTGTCGTGATCCCCAACTCGTACATGCGCTCGACGTACGGTGTGTACCACTGACCGGCGGGAACGTCGACGAAATACCCGTGGTAGGGCATGGAGCTGACATCTTCCCCCATTGCCCGGATCAGGAACGCGGCCATGGATGCCCTGGACACGAGATCACTCGGGCAGTACCTGTCGTTCGCCGGCGGATCGCACCCGTTTGTCAGCCCGGCGGACGCGATCGCTTCGATGTTCGCCTCGTGGAAATCGCCGTCGTCATCGACGAAGCGACCCGCGTAGTTGCCGTCGCTCAGCCGCACATACACCTGGCCGGCACCATCCTGAAGGATGCGGGTCGAGTACGGACCCAGGGAGAACGTATCGCCGACATCGTGTACGTGGGATGTGCCGGTCGTCGTAGCCTCGGCCGGGATCTGGGCGACTCTGGTCTCGGTACCGAAACACGGGTAGGTATCGGGCAGCCAGCCATCTCCTGAACACGCAGACCGTCTCGAGTCGACCACATACACCTCGACGCCGCTCTTCAACAGGAGGGAGTCCCATGCGTCGGGCGCCCGGTAGTCCAGCTCGTAGAAGTAGCCGTCCGCGCCCTTTGGGACCACCACCATCCCGTACCCATCGCCGCCTACGCCTGCGAGCCGAAATGTCTGTGTTCCCCCGTCGTAGATGCCGACCTCCGTGGAGTCGATCCAACCTGCGGCGTAGCGGTTGTAGCCGGTCGTGCCGATCGGTTCGCCAACCACTTCGTACCCGCTCATGTTGTCGACCGGGTTGTCATACTCGAACGCGCCTCCTGTCGGACTGGGCATCAACCCTCCAAACGAGTGGGGCCACCAGATGGCGTGGCCGATCTCGTGAGCGACGGTGTTCCAGCTGGCACTCTGGTAGGGAGGAATCGTCGTGACCGCTCCGGCGCCGACGATGACGCTCCGACCACTGCCCGGGTAGATGGCGAAGTCGGGGTAGTTGGTGGCGCACCCACCGACGGTTTCCGCGCAGAACCACCCAGGGTTTCCGTACCCGGAGCCATACCCGCCGTTCGTGACGATCACCACCCCGTCCGGCTTCGAGGTGGACGCGGCGGCGACCTGTGTTTCACATCCCGGGGCCCACGGTGGTGTCCAGTAGGCGGCATCAGACGGGTCCTTGGGGATGACGTCGTTGGACGCAACGGTCCCCCCGACTCGGAAGACGGGCTGGTAGAGACCTTCGGAGAGCCACCGGTAGTAAGGGGTGATGTGGGCGTTGAGATCCTCGGTGACCGAACGGACATCGAGAGAGATGTCCCACTCCGGCACGTCGCAGATCCACACTTCCCACACATCCCGGCCCAGCGAATATGAGGTGGAGACGGTGTCCCGGAACGGGACCAGATGGTTCGGATCGCCTGCGTAGGGGTCGGACGCCGCAAGAGCTTCGGTGGCAATCGTCATCACGAGCGCGACTGCAAGGGTGAGTGCGACACCGGCCCTCTGACGGAATCTCATCGTTCCCCTCTCGATTCCCACGTCCGGAGAAGGCTACACGGGTCGACCCGATCATCAGGTCGGTCGACCGGGCCGGTGTCCCTGCCGCCGCAGCACACCCAGGCATCGACTGAGTAACCTCGTCGCATCGCCAAGGAAGCGAGCAGCACGTTGTCGATTCGAGATGAAGTGGCGAACGGTCAAGCCGCTGTTTCCAGGACCACGTCCGAAAGTGAGGAGATGTTTCTCATCACGGTGGCACGCGCCATCGAAGACGGGCGTCCGGCTCCTGTCCCCTTGCCCTTCCTGGCCGAGTGCCTCTCTATTTCCCGGGTGTCGGCAAACGAGATGGCGAAGAAGCTGGTCGGTCGCGGATTCATCGGGTACGAGCCCTACCACGGCGTGACGCTGACGCAGGAGGGTACGGCAATCGCCAACAGCGTGCTGCGACGGCGGCGGCTGTGGGCAGTCTTCCTGGCCGAACATCTCGGGCTCACCCCGGCCGCTGCAGATGCCGTGGCCTGTGAATTCGAGCACATCACGCCCAGCGAGGTTGCCGGTCGACTCGCCGATTTCTTGGGGGATCCAAGGGTTGGTCCCGGGGGCAAACCAATCCCGGCTGCCGACACTGCGTCGGAGTCCACGATGCTCGAGACGCCCCTGACCGACCTGAAAGCCGGTCGCCGAGCCCGCGTGACGAGTGTTGCCGGAGACTCTGCCATCCGATCGTTTCTGATCGACGAAGGGCTCTCCGACGGTGTCGAGATCACACTGCTGGCCGTTGGCTCTGACGGAGGATGCCTCGTCGAAACGACCCGAGGGCGAGTGCACCTGTCGGCGGCGATCGCTTCTGGTGTGGCTGCCAGCCCTGTTGCGTGACGCACGGTGCCCAATCCTCCACGGGCGTTGCGTTGATGCTCCCCGGTCCGATTGGATTAGGTGCGCCTAATCATTTAGGTTAACTGTGGCTAACACAGTCGAGGGAGCGGGATGTTCGCCAACTACCTCATCGGCCTGCGGGAAGGCCTCGAAGCGGCACTCGTGGTAGGCATTCTGGTTGCCTACCTCGTCAAGTCCGGCAGTGCGCGACTCGTCTACAGGGTGTGGCTCGGAGTGGCCGCAGCGATTGCCGTTTCCCTTGCCGCAGGAGCGGCGCTGACGTTCGGACCTCAGGGACTGAGTTTCGAGGCCCAGGAGGCGATCGGAGGTGTCGCATCGATCGTCGCGGTCGGCTTCGTCACCTGGATGATCTTCTGGATGGCGCGCACATCACGTCTGCTGCGAGGAGACCTCGAGAACCGCGTCGACAGGGCTGCCGGACGAGGATGGTGGAGTCTCGGGCTGCTGTCGTTTCTCGCTGTCGGTCGGGAGGGTCTGGAGACCGCGCTATTCCTGTGGAGTGCCACTGAGGCGACGGGCTCGACAACGCACCCCCTGGTTGGTGCCGTACTGGGACTACTCACCGCGACCGCGCTCGGCGTGCTGATCTACCGGGGCGCGATCAAGCTCGACCTTCGACGGTTCTTCACCGCAACGGGTGGTCTCCTCGTGATCGTAGCGGCAGGCGTGTTGTCATACGGCTTCCACGATCTCCAGGAAGCCGGCCTTCTTCCCGGCCTGAGCACCTTGGCGTTCGACGTTTCCGCAACCATCCCTCCCGGCTCGTGGTACGGGACATTCCTGAAGGGCACGTTCAACTTCTCCCCGCGCACGACGTGGCTCGAGGTGTCGGCCTGGCTCGCCTATGTGATACCTGTACTCGTGCTGTTCGTCAGGGGTGCAAGGCCCGTCAAGACATCCACCGCGCCGATTCCTGCCCGAGTGACCTAACGTCGTGATGCGCTCCCTCACAACCCCCCTCGTCCTTGTCGCCATGCTGCTCGCCGCCTGCACCTCGAACCACGCTCCAGATACGATCACCGTCCGGAGTACAGACCACACCTGCGAAGTCGCGCCTGACAGAGCACCCGGCGGGCATCTCGTGTTCGACGTCACCAACGCGGGGACGGAGGTCACAGAGTTCTACCTCCTGGCCGAGGACGGTGTTCAGATCATCGGCGAAGTAGAGAACATCGGTCCGGGGCTCACTCGCAGCCTCGTGGTCGAAGCGGACCCTGGAAGCTACGTCGCCGCATGCAAGCCTGGTATGACCGGCGATGGCATTCGAACGATCTTCACGGTCGGCGACTCAGGGTGAAGTGGCCGTCGCCTCGACCAGGCGGAGGTGCTCAGACCGCACTGCAGACCATCATCGCGGCGCTGGACGCCCTGCCGGCGGCCGCCGACCTCATCGGCAGCCGGCCGTCGCGACCACGCATCCTCAGCTCCTCGGACTGATCAGCGCCACCCGCGTCGAGTACGTACTCATGGGCGCGCAGGCGTTGCTGCACGCCGCTCAGGGATGATCGTCACTCAGCCGCTTGAGCACTCTGGCGATGTCCTGTTGAGGCATGCGCGAGTTCTTCGCCTCGTCAATCGTCAGGGCGAGTTCCTCGGCGAGCGCGTCGCCTCGTCCGGTCAGTCCTGCCCCTCCAAGTTCGTCGATGAGATCACCGAGCACCTCGATGAGGGCCCGCAGAACAAACGGTTGGGAGGTCGCCGCGAGCCGGATCTCTGAGAACGCCGCGTGGACGTGATCTGAGCGTGAAGGAGTCTCGGCGAGGAACACCCGCTGGCGCTTCGGGCCGCTGAACACGCGGGTCGGAGGATCAGAGATCAAAATCTCTCGGATGGGCACCTTGAGATGGTGGATGACGTCGACGGCTGTCGTCGGGTCATTGACTCCAGGCGACAGCGCCTTCAGGGCGATGTCAACCAGCAGACGGATCCCGAACGCCGGGTTGGTGGCAACGGATCGTTCTCTCCCTGCCCTGATCGACCGCCGGATCCGGCGGGCCAACCGGACATCGTCTCCGGGGTTCGGCCAGATCGTCACGAGGTGATCCCCAACGGAGACGGCCTCACCGAGACGAACTCTGACCATCGCTACCGAATCCGCGGGCAAAGAGGATGCCAGAGTTCGTGCCTCGATGTGCAAGATCCATCCCGAGCGATCGGCGACCACCGTCATCGACTCACCATGAGGAGTCGCCGTCCTTTCGGGCGATGGCTTCGCATCTCCGACTTCCCGATGTTCACGGCGGACTGCCGCGAGGGCGGCGCCTGCGATGCGCTGTACCACCGCGTCGATCTGGACCCTTCGCAGTGAGTGATCCAGGTAGAGAACGATCCCGACCACCGACGCGATGCCCATCACGATGGCGAGCGTCACCGAGACACTGCGGGCCGCGTCGACCCCGTCGTCGAGGATCGAGCCGAGCCCACCGAGCACGACCAACGAGTAGATGAACGTCCCGACCACCAAACCCAGAACGACCTGCTGGAAGGGATCCTCGAAGAAGCCACGGAGCGCGCGGGGCGAGTACTGGTTGGCGGCCATCTGAGTGGACAGGGCGGTGATCGAGAACACGATGGCCGCCACCGTGATCGTCGCTCCTGCGACCGTGGTGACGATCACTCTGCCCCCGCTCGCCGTCGTCGAAAGCAGGAACGGAAGTCCCGTGTCGATCTTCTGCGTCTCGAAGACCAGAGCCAGCAGCGCTGCAGCCGCGCAAATGGCGATCACCGTCAACGGCAGCAGAAACAGGCTCCCTTGAACCCTCCGACCAAACAACCCGGTCACGTCTCGAAACCTAGCCGCGGACCTTGCGGTACGCTGTCCTCGGAATGACCCACACCCTGCTTCTTCCCGGGCCGCGCTGACAGACGGTCGGACGCGGCGTACCCCTCCCCCGGAGGGGTTTTCTCATGGAGTGACATGACCGAACATCGCTACACGGCAGAGCTGGCGGGCCGCATCGAGCAGGCCTGGCAGGATCGCTGGGAGGCCGAAGGCACGTTCCACGCGCCCAATCCTGCAGGGCCGTGGGCCGAGCCGGATGAGGTGGCGGCGTTCGACGGTCATCTCCTGATCCTCGACATGTTCCCCTACCCGAGCGGAGCGGGCCTGCATGTCGGCCATCCGATCGGCTACATCGCCACCGACGTGTACGCGCGTTTCAACCGGATGCTCGGCGTGAACGTCCTCCACTGTCTCGGCTACGACGCCTTCGGTCTGCCTGCCGAGCAGTACGCCATCGAGACCGGCC
>Ga0307423_1001086_pt1 | contig 16952 bp, 18 predicted proteins | sample SalMarWE160310MG_FD_202154 | JGI IMG/M metagenome (GOLD analysis project Ga0307423, IMG submission 202154) | Salt marsh sediment microbial communities from the Plum Island Ecosystem LTER, Massachusetts, United States - WE1603-10 | ecosystem: Environmental > Aquatic > Marine > Intertidal zone >...
GACCTCCGTCTCCTCCCGACGGGGCTGGTGGGGCGAGGGGCGGTCCGGCGTTTGCCGGGCCGCCCCTTTTGCTTGAACCCACCCGGTACACGCCTGGAGGCGGGTTCACGACGGGCCGCCGCCCCCGGGCCTGTCATACAGGGTTGGCGCCCAGGTCACCCACCCTCCGAAGCGACCTGACGCCAGACGCCACCAGAAGGGAGGGTGAGCCCATGCCGACCAAGCGGATGAGACGCCTCTGTGCGCTCCTCGCCCTCGGCTCTTCGGCCGCGGCGTGCGACACGACGACCGAGCCGGATCCTGCAACGTTATTCGACACCGACGAGGCCCTGGCCGACTACGCGGCGGTCGACGGCGTCCGCGCATCCTCGGGGTGGGAGGGGTTCCAGGCGCTGAGGGGCCGGATGCCCTTCGCCGGGTCTTCTTCGGCGCTCGAGGTCGTGGGCGCGTTCGAGGCCGCCGGAAGGGCCGCCGGCGGGAGGGCCTTCGCCCTCGACCTGGTCCGCCGCCTGCAGAGCGGCCTCTCGCACGGGCCGGAACGCACGCCGATCATCTCGGACAGGCACCGCGGCGGCACGTTCGTCTACGACCCGGCTACCGACGCGTACGCCTTCGACCCGGACCGTGAGGGCGCTCCGGCGACGGGTGTGCGCTTCGTCATCTACGAGGTGGACGCCGGAGGCCGACCGATCGTCGACGAGGAGATCGGATACGCCGACCTGGTGGACGAGGGGGACGGAAGCCCGGAGGACATCGCGCTCCGCCTGATCGTCGTGGCGCACGAGACCACGGCCCTGGACTACCGGACCACGCTCGATTTCGGTCTCGGAAGAGGCGCCCTCACCGTCCGCGGATTCCTGCAGGGGGAAGACGGCGTGCGCCTCGATTTCGACATCGGCGCGGTGGACACGGAAGCGTTTGGCCGCTCCGCGCTCGACGTCACGTTCGAGCTCGGCGTGGACGCGAGGGACTTCAGCATCTCCGGCAGCGTGAAGGGCGTCGAAGAGGGTAGCGACGGCGAGGGCAACGTCGAGCTCCTGGTTCGCCACCGGAGCCACTCCATCCGACTGGACATGGCTGGCCGGGCCGGGCAGCTCGACGGCTCCGTCCACCTGAACGGCGATCTGTTCGCCACGGTCACCGGCGACGCCCGGAATCCCACGATCCTGGGCGCGACCGGAAAACCCCTCCGTCCCGGCGAGCTGCTGATGATGCGGCAGGTGGTCGATACCGTCGAGGACGTGTTCGACTTCCTCGAGGATCTCGTGGATCCCGTGGACGGGATCGTCGTCCTCGGCATCATCCTCTGACGCCAGCGATTCTTCGTGGACTTCCGGTCCGTCGCCGACCCATCTTTGGACGATGGGCCAAAAGGCGACGGACCGGAGCCCTTCACATCAAACCTCGAGGCCACCATGCGACCCACCCATACGCGCGCGGTTCCACTCGCCCTGATGACGGCAACCCTGCTGGCTGCTCCGGCCGGCGCCCAGGAGTCGACCACGAGGGGATTCAACGCCGGCATTCACGTGTCGGGCGCATCCCTCCAAGTGGAGAACAACGACCGGAGCAACGCCGGAGGGGGCGGAATCCTGTTGGGCTACGGGTTCAACCGCACGATCGAACTCTTCCTGCAGCTCGACGGCGCCCAGTTCGACGTCGCCGACACCGAGGTCGACGGCACGTGGACGATGGGGCACGCCGACCTTGGCGTGCGCTTCCACTTCGCCAACTCCCTCCGTAGCTGGGTGCCTTACCTCCAGGCGGCGCTGAGCGGTCGGGCGGTCTCGGTCTCCGATGCGGTGCTCAACCAGGTGACCCAGTCCCAGGACGTGAGCATCACCGGCGGCGCGCTGTCGATCGGTGGGGGGATCATGTTCTACTTCAACGAGGCCCTGGCGATGGATCTCCAGCTGGCCTGGAGCGGCGGCAACTTCACGGAAGTCGACGCGGGGAACGTGAAGGTGACCCTGAACAATCCGATCGACGCCCAGTCGTCCCGCCTCAACATCGGACTGTCCTGGTGGCCCTAGTCGGGGCCGGAGCTAGTCGCCTCCGCCTTCCCTGAGCCGCTCGAGCGCGGCCTGCTGCTCGGGACTGAGCAGGTTCTTGATGCGCACCAGCATCTCCAGGTGGGCCTGCTTGATCTCCTTCTCGGTGTCCAGGACGTTGTCCAGCTGATCCAGGGCCCGGTCCAGGTCGACCCTCGTCGGGCCCATGATCTCGCCGAGCTGCTGCATCTCGTCCTGCAGCTTCCACTGGAGCTGGACGACCCGGCCCTGGAGATCCCGGATCAGGCCGCTGATCCGATCGCGCTGATCGTCGGTGAGGCCGATCGCCCGCCGGTGCTGCATGATGAGCTCCGGCGGGAAGAGCCTGTTGAACAGGGGATCTTCCTGGACCGAGGGAGCCTCCTGCGCCAGCACCGCTGGTGCCGAGACGCCCAGGATCAGGGTCGCCGCGAGGAGTGCCACGCAGTGCCTCTTCATGATCGCTCCTTCGACCGTGGGGGCGTCGATGGCTCGCGGTCCGGATCCAATCCCACCGCGGGCCCACCGATGGACGGCAACGACCTGACCACCTCGATGCCGGGCACCTCCAGAAGTCCCGACGTGGGGGACTTCCATGCCCCGGACGCCGCGTCGCTCTGGTAGGCGGCCACGAGGCGCTCGAAGTCGTCCTCTCCACGCGTTCGTCCCTTCGTGAAGAGGATGCCCGCCACCGTGGCTGCGAGCGCGGCCGACGCCCAGGCTCCCGCACGCACGAATCGCCGCCGGGAAGACCAGCGGCCGTCCGAGCGCCGGCCCCGATCCGCCGCTGCGACGGAGGGCCGTGCTGCCGCGTCCCTCCTGGCCTCGTCCAGCATCGCCTGGAAGTCGGGGACGTGGCCGGGCCGCTCCGTCTCGGCGCGAAGCCGAAGGAATCGCTCCCGCAGCCGGTCGTCTTCTCGTAGGTGGCTCACCTGGCTCCTCCGCCCGCTTCCCCCCCGGACAACAGGGCTCTCATCCTCTTCTTACCCCGCTCATAATGTACCCGCGCCGATCCGAGGGATACGTCCATGATCTCGGCCGCCTCGCGGATGGTCAGGTCCTGGTAGAACACCAGGTGCAGCACCTCCTGCTGCCTCCGGGGCAGCCGGCCCAACGCCTCCTTGAGGGCACGATTCGTCTCGGAGCGCTCGGCCGCCTCGTCGGGTCGCTCGATCGCGTCGACATCCGTCCCCACCAACGCGAGACGCTCCGCCCGCTCCCGATGGGAACGTGCCCTGCGTAGGTGTTCGCGGGCCGTCTGCCGGATCACGCCGAACAGCCACGTGCGAAACGTGGACTTGCCGCCGAAGCGGGCCCTTCCCGCAATCACCTTCAGATACGTCGCCTGCAAGACGTCCTCTGCGTCGGCATCGTTCCACCCACAGCAGCTCGAGGCCCAGCCGAAGCTGTCCTCGTGGAGCCGTGCGAGCCGGGCCTCCAGCTCATCGGGCATGAGCTCAGATGAATCCATCCGGATGTCGCTGGCTGTCCCGGCTCCGAGATGAGTGACGTGAAGGATCGTCGTATATGACGACCGCGCGCCCATCCCGATCGATGGGGCTGTGACGAAATAGTCGATGCGATCGAGCGCGTCCATGCCCGGCTCCCTCCGGGCCCCGTTGCTTGACCCTCTCCACGGCCGAGCTAGATTTTCCATTCACGCGGGCGTAGCTCAGTTGGTAGAGCATCAGCTTCCCAAGCTGAGGGTCGCCGGTTCGAACCCGGTCGCCCGCTCTGAGGTAAGACGAAGCCGGCTAAGGACTTACGACCCTTGGCCGGCTTCGCGCATTTCTGGACGGTAACGATAGCAGTGACAAACCAGGGCACAAGAAGAGCGCCGGAAGGGCCCCGGCAGCCGATTCGGCCGCCGGGGCCCTTCCTACTCGTCCCCGCTGTGGAGCCGGTCCCTCAGCGATGCGGCGTCAGTGCGGCAGCGCCACGCTGATCGACGCCGTCACCGGGAACACCAACGCCTGGTTGAACGGTGTGCCCGCCGGGTCGATCTCGGTCAGCGAAGCCAGGTCGCTCTTCTTCGTGAACGCGAGAAGCCCTTCTCCGCCGATCGCCGCGGTCATGTTGTGGCCCACGTGGTACCCGAGCTCCACACCGGCATCGACGTCGGGGTAGGTCTTCGTCACGTCGGACATGCTGCCGTCCGCGTGGAGGAACGCCTGGGTACGGAGATTGGTGAAACCGGCACCGACGTCCGTGGTCACGAACCACGGTGTGGCGGCCGTGCGCACGCCCCCGAAATCAAGCTCCAACCCGCCCCCGAGGTGCATCAGACTTACGTCCGGCATCCCGTGGGCCGGCGCGATGGGGATGTTCTTCTGGCCGGGAAGGGCGTCGTAGTCGCCGTCCACCCGGATCGCGAACCTGTTGGTGAGGTGCCACGCGGCATCGGCACCCAGGTTGAGGCCTACGTTCGTGAAGTCCTGCAGGTGGTCGGCCGGAATGGCCGCGCCGGCCTGGACCGCCACATCGAAGGCCTTCGGTTGATAAACGGTGGCCCGGTACTGGGCGGAAACGCCTGCGGGAGCGAGCATCAGGGCCGCACCGGTCAGGGCGACGGCCGTCGTCATCCGTAATTCGATCATGGTGACCTCCTTCTCATGCAATCACCTCGAGCGGGAGCTCGAGGGTGGAGGGCGATCCGCAGGGATCGCCCGCTTGTTCACGAGGAGGTGCAAACAGCGTTCCAGCCCGCGATGCGGACTGCACGTGTAAGCGGATGTCGAACCAACGGGTCATGCAAGATCATGCGGGAGCGCACCTGGGGCGTCAGGACTCGTCCAGGTCGATCCAGCCCGCGCTGCCCGTGGGCGACCGCACGTAGAGGTAGCTCCCGTAGTGACCCAGGACCGGGACCTCCTGGCCCGCATCCAGCTCCGAGACCACCGCCGCGCTGGCTTCGGGTCCCCTCAGGAGCGGTCGCCGCTCGTAGGCCGTGCGGGTCTCGATCGGCTGGTCCAGCGACTCCGTCAGACGGGCCGCCACGTATCCGGAGACGCCGTCCGGCAGCCGGACGCGGTACCAGTCGCCGGACCCAGCGAGCACCCGCACGGGCGTGTAGCGATCGACCTCGCGGACCACCTCCGCACGAGCGCCCGGTGCCGCGCGCAGGTGGATCTCCCCGTTCCCCGTGCGCATCCAGCGCCCGAGAACGCTCAAGTCCGCCGTCAGCTCGGAGAGCGAGCCCCGTGGCGTGCGCAGGAAGGGAGCCGGATCGACGGCTCCTTCGCCCCGCCGGTAGATCCCGAAATGCAGGTGGGGGTGGGTGGTGCGCGCGTTCCCGGTGTTGCCGACGAAGCCGATCACGTCGCCGACGTGCACCTCCTGTCCGGGCCGGACCGCCTGGCTGTCGAGGTGCGCGAAGTACAGGCTCGCATTGCGTGCCGGGTCGCGCACCCACACGACTTTGCCGCCGAGGTTGGTGACCTGGACCCTCCGCACCACGCCGTCGGCGGCGGCGAGGACCGGCGTACCGCGGGGAGCGAAGATGTCGACGCCCTCGTGGCGTCGTCGCCCGGCGTCCCGGTCGGCGCCCCATCCGCTCAGGATCGCCCCCTCGTTGCGCCCCTGTACCGGGAACGCGAGCTGCGCCTCGAGTCGAAGCGTCACGCGGTAGTGGCCGCCTCGCAGCAGCTCGGGCTGCACGCGCAGGATGTACTCGCCGCCGCGCCAGGGCTCGTACGCGAAGTCGCCGGGGACGGAGTCCGCCGTCAGGACGGGACGGAGCGCGTCGGTGGAGTCCTCGGGTACCCGGAACAGATCGACGAAGACGCGCGTGCCCTCCTCCGACGTCACGTCAACGGACGCGTCGAGGCGCTGGCCCCGCCCGATGCGCACCCGGTAGGCCGTCGCCCCGGCCTCTTCCGGGGCGATGAAGCCTTCTTCCTGGAAGGGAAGCTGCACCAGGGGCGCGTTCGCGACCGCCTCGCGGCTCGCCTCGATCCAGTCCTCCACCAGGGCGGTGCTTGCCAGCCCGGCGTCCGAGAGCGACCCGAGGTAGGCTTCGTGCGGTGTCAGGTCCCGCCAGTGGTCCCGGGCCTTGTCGACCTGCTCGCACGCCGCGAGCGCGGCGACCGCGGCCAGCGCGAACGCGGTGTGCGATGGGGGGTTCAGCTTCATCCGTGAGCCTTCTTGGGCGTGGCCGAGCGTTTGATTCCGTACGCGCCCTCCCTCGCGGAGGTTCCCGAACCTCGGGAGCATCCGGCCCGCCGCGCAAGACGGGTCCGGCGCCGGCGTCGAACCCGTCTGGCGGCCGGGACGAAATTGAAGGGCAGGGGCTCGCGCCGTTAGCTTGTTCCGCCGTTCCTTCTACGCGTGCCCACGAGGGGCGCCCGGGAGCACCGTGGTCCGCATCGCCGAAATCGAAGCAGGAAGCATCGCCGACGAGCTGAGCCTCGAGATCGGCACGCGCATCGTGCGGATCAACGGCGAGCAGGTACGGGACGGCATCGACCTGACGTTCCTCCTGGCCGACACCGCTCTGGAGCTCGAGACCGTCGCCCCATCGGGCGAGTCCGTGGTCTACGACATCGAGCGGGAGCCGGGTACGCCGCTGGGCATCGTGCCGGCCCCGGATACCGTCCGTGAGTGCGCGAACAAGTGCGTGTTCTGCTTCATCGACGGCAACCCCGAGGGCGTGCGCGACAGCCTCTGGCTGCGCGACGACGACTTCCGCCTCTCATTCACCTACGGAAGCTACGTCACGCTCACCAATCTGGGACCGAAGGGGATGCAGCGGCTGGTGGACCAGCGGATCTCGCCGCTCTACGTCAGCGTGCACGCGACAGAGCCCGAGGTGCGCGAGCGGCTGCTGGTCAACGAGCGCGCCGGCCTGATCATGGATCACCTGCGCCTCCTCCTGGAGGGGGGGCTGGAGGTCCACACCCAGGTCGTGTTGTGCCCGCAGTGGAACGACGGGGTGCACCTGGAGCGGACGATCGGGGATCTGTGGGGGCTGGGCGAGGGAATCCGCTCGCTGTCGATCGTGCCGGTCGGCCTCACCCGCTACAACCTGAACCGCCCGGTGCGGCTCCTGACGGCCGAAGAGGCCGCGGCGGCCATCGCCGCGGTGGACCGGGCGAGGGCGCGCGCGCTGGGCGAGCGGGGCTTCGGCTGGTGCTACGCGGCCGACGAGACGTACCTGATCGCCGGAGCGCCGATCCCGGGGGCGTCGTACTACGACGACGGCGCGCTCTACGAGAACGGCGTGGGAGCGGTCCGCCGCTTCGTGGACGCTTTCGACGCCGGCCTCGGCGGCGTTCCCCGCCTGGGCGGGCGACGGATCCGCCTCGTCACCGGCCGCTCCATGGCCCCGTTCCTTCGCGAGCGCGCCGGACGACTGGCCGCGGCCACGCGTGCGGAGGTCGAGGTGGTGGAGGTGACGAACCACTTCTTCGGGGAGACCTGCACGATCGCCGGGCTCCTGGCGGGTCGGGACATCCTGCGGGCGCTGGGTGGCGGACGCTCCGAGGACGTGGTCGTCCTGCCGGCCGAGGCGCTCAACGCGGACGATGTGTTCATCGACAGCATGCCCCGCGAAGAGCTGGGCGCGGGCCTGGAAGGCGCGACGCTCCTGTCCGGCTACGAGATCACGGAGGCCCTGGCAGCGCTGTGAGCCATCATCTTCCGGTCGTCGCCGTGGTGGGCCGGCCGAACGTGGGCAAGTCCACCTTCTTCAACCGAGTCATCGGACGCCGGCTGGCAATCGTGGACGACCGTCCCGGCGTCACGCGGGACCGCAATTTCGCGCGTGCGGAGTGGGCCGGGCACGCCTTCTTCGTCGTGGACACGGGCGGCGTCATCGAGGACAGCGACGAGCCGCTCGACCGGGCGGTCCGCCAGCAGGCGATGGCCGCCGTCGACGAGGCCGACGTCATCCTCTTCCTCGTGGACGGGAAGACGGGCGTCCACCCCCTGGACCAGAAGCTGGCCGAGGTGCTGCGCAAGGCCGACCGGCCCGTTCTGCTCGTGGCGAACAAGATGGACAACCTCCCCAACGACACCTCGCACCACGACTTCTGGTCGCTGGGGATGGGGGAGCCGATCCCCGTGAGCGCGATCTCCGGGAAGGGCTCGGGGGACCTCCTCGACCGGCTGGTGGACGCGCTCCCCGAGGCTGCGGACGTGGAGCCCGAGGAAGGCGTGATCCGCGTGGCGGTGGTCGGGACGCCGAACGTGGGGAAGTCGAGCTTCATCAACCGGCTCTTCGGGGAAGAGCGCGTGGTGGTGAGCGACGTCGCGGGGACGACGCGCGATCCAGTGGATACGCCCTTGCGCTACCACGGGCGCTCGCTGGTCTTCGTGGACACCGCGGGGCTGCGCCGCCAGTCCAGGATCAAGGACTCCCTGGAGTACTACAGCCGCCTCCGTGCCGATCGCGTGGTGCGCGAGGCCGACGTGTGCATCCTGCTCGTCGACGCCAGCGAGGGCGAGCTGCATCATCAGGACGTGCGCATCGCCGAGATGGCGTGGGAGGCGGGCGCCGGGGTGATCCTGGTGGTCAACAAGTGGGACCTGGTCGAGAAGGAGACCAACACCGCCCCGGCCTTCGAGAAACAGATGCGCGAGCGCTTCCCTTTCCTCACCTGGGTGCCGATCGTGTTCGCTTCCGCGCTCACGGGGCAGCGCATCCGAAAGACGCTCGACCTGGTGCTCGAGGTCCACGACGAGCGCGCGCGTCGCATCGAGACGCACGAGGTCAACGAGGTCCTGGAAGCGCTCGTGCGCCGTCAGCCTCCCCCCCACCACCGCGGCCGCCCGGTCAAGCTCAAGTACGGAACGCAGGTGTCCACGGCACCGCCCACGTTCGCGCTGTTCGCGAACTATCCGAAGGAGGTGCCCGACCACTACATTCGCTACCTCCACAACGGGTTCCGTGAGCGGTGGCCGTTCACGGGCACGCCCCTGAGACTCAGGATCCGCGGAAGCCGCGACTCGTGACCTACCTCCTCCTCGCCCTCTCGTACCTCTTCGGCGCCACCCCGACGAGCTACTGGGTGGGTCGGGCGTTCCAGGGCATCGACCTCCGCCAGCACGGCTCGGGCAATCTGGGCGCCACCAACGCCCTGCGCGTCATGGGTTGGCGGTGGGCGGTGCCGGTGATGATCGTCGACGTGGCCAAGGGCTTCGTGCCCGTGCGGTTCTTCCCCGGCCTCGTGGACGCCTCGTTCGGGTGGACGCTCGCGTTCGGGGCGGCGGCCATCTTCGGCCACATGTTCTCGCTGTGGGTCGGGTTCCGCGGGGGAAAGGGGGTGGCGACCAGCGCCGGCGTCTTTCTCGGGCTCGCTCCCTGGGCGGTGCTGGCCGCCTTCGTCGTCTGGTCGGCGGTGGCGGCCACCACGCGCTATGTCTCCATGGCCTCGATGAGCGCCGCCGTCGCCCTCCCGGCTCTGGTCGCGCTCACGCCGCACCGCGGTGGTCCCGCGCTTCTCTGGTTCACCGTGGCGCTGGCGCTCTTCGTGGTCTGGGCGCACCGCTCCAACGTCCGCCGACTCGTCCGCGGGGAGGAGAGCCGCATCGGGACGACCGCGGAGCGCGCGCCGTGACCGACTCCGTCCGCGCGGCCGTGGTGGGGGCGGGAAGCTGGGGCACGGCCCTGGCGGCGCTGCTGGCGAAGCGCGGGAACGAGGTCGTGCTCTGGTCCTACGAGCAGGACGTCGTCCGCTCCATCGCTTCGAGCCGCACCAACCCGTACCTTCCCGACGTCGCCCTTCCCGACGCCTTGCGCGCCACCCACGACCTGGCGGAGGCCGTACGGGGCGCAGCGCTCGTGGTCTCGGTGAGCCCGTCGCAGTTCGTGGGCAGGGTCATGGGAGAGGCCGCGGAGCACATCGCTGCCGGCGCCATCGTGGTGAGCGCTTCCAAGGGGCTCGAGATCGACACGCTGCGCCGCATGGACCAGGTCCTGGGCGACAAGCTCCCTCCAGCGTTGATGGAGCGGTTCTGCGTCCTCTCGGGGCCGAGCTTCGCCGTCGAGGTTGCCCGCGAGGCGCCCACGGCGGTGGTGGTGGCCTCGGAGAGCGGGGAGGCCGCGCTCGTGGCGCAGAGCGTCTTCCAGACGGGCTATTTCCGCGTCTACACGAACACCGACGTCGTGGGTGTGGAGCTGGCCGGCGCCCTCAAGAACGTGATCGCGCTGGCGGCGGGTGTGACGGCCGGTCTCGGCTACGGGCACAACACCCAGGCCGCCCTCATCACGCGTGGGTTGGCCGAGATCACCCGCCTGGGGGTCGCCATGGGGGCGCAGAAGGCTACCTTCTCGGGGCTCGCCGGGATGGGCGACCTGGTGCTCACGTGCACGGGAAGCCTGAGCCGGAACCGCACGGTGGGCTACCGTCTCGGGCGGGGGGAGACGCTCGAGGGGATCCTCTCCGACATGAAGGCCGTCGCGGAGGGAGTGAAGACCGCGCGCGCCGTGCACGCGCTGGCGGCGCGCCACGGCGTGGAGATGCCGATCTCCGAGCAGGTGCACGCGATCGTGTACGAAGGCCGGGAGCCCGCCGAGGCGCTCAGGGCCCTGATGACACGCGATCCCAAGCCGGAAGAGTGGTCATGAACGCGGAACGAGGATTCCCCGTGGACGAGCCGATCGCGAAGAAGGCGTACTACTCCATCGGCGAGGTCTGCGACCTCACGGGCCTGAAGCCCCACGTGTTGCGCTACTGGGAGACCCAGTTCGACGTCCTCAGCCCGACGAAGAACCGCGCGGGCAATCGGGTCTTCCGGCCCAAGGAGATCGAGCTCGTCCTGCTGGTGAAGCACCTGCTCTACGAGGAGAAGTACACCATCCAGGGCGCACGCAGGCGCCTCCAGGAGATGCGGTCGTCCGGCGAGATCGAGGAGGAGCGCCAGGACGTGCTGGAGCCCGAGGTCCTCTCCGGGATGAAGGCGGAGCTGCAGAGCCTCCTGGACATCCTCACCCCTTCCGAGCCGGATCCCGAACCCTGAAACGCGACTGTCCAGGACCAGGAACCCCGATCCTCGACGCCGGTACCGGGACGCCATGAACATCCTGTGCACCAACGACGACGGCTACCTCGCCAACGGGATCCGCGTCCTCGCCGCCGCCGCCACATCCCTCGGGTCCGTCACCACGGTCGCGCCCGACCGTGAGCAGAGCGCGACCAGTCACTCCCTCACGCTCCACCACCCGCTGCGCGCTCGCCGGACCGTGGACGGCGCCTTCGTCGTCGACGGGACACCGACCGACTGCGTGATCCTGGCGCTCAATGAGCTGATGCCCGAGAGCCCGGACGTATGCCTCTCGGGTATCAACCACGGCTCCAACATGGGCGAGGACGTCCTGTACTCGGGAACGGTGGCCGCCGCCATGGAAGCCACCGTCTTCGGAATCCCGGCCATCGCCCTGAGCTACACCGGCGAGCGCCACGAGGAGCTGGAGGGGTGGGAGGGACTGATCGCCCGGCTCCTGGAGCGTCTGCTCGACACCCGGTCCTTCCCGAAACAGACGCTCTTCAACGTGAACCTCCCGGGCATCCCGCCCGAGGAGGTCCGCGGGATCAGGATCACGTCGCTGGGGCGCCGCAAGTACGCGGAGTCCATCACCCGGGCCCTCGACCCGTCGGGGCGGGAGTACTTCTGGATCGGCGGCGGTGTGGCGGCCTGGAGCGGGCCCGACGACTCGGACTTCCAGGCGGTGCGCGACGGCTGGATCTCCGTCACGCCGCTGCACCTCGATCTCACCGACTACCGCCTCCTGGAGGAGATCCGCGGGTGGGACCTGGCCCTGTAGACGACCCGCGCTTCGTCGGCTATCGGCGCAAGCTGATCGAGGACGTCCGTGCGCACGGGATCGACGACCTGGAGATCCTGGAGATCTTCGACCGCGTTCCCCGCCACATCTTCCTTCCGGAGGGCGTGCTGCCGCGGGCCTACGAGGACGCGCCCATCCCCATCGGGTACCACCAGACCGCCTCGCAGCCTTCGCTACAGGCGTACTACCTGACGCTGCTCCGGCCCGGACGTGACGAGAAGGTGCTGGAGATCGGCACGGGGAGCGGATACCTGACCGCGCTTCTCGCGCTTTTGTCGGACCGGGTCTACTCGGTCGAGCGTGTGCGCGAGCTGTCCCAACGAGCCCGCCGGGCCCTCGACGCCATGGGATTGAAGAACGTGGCGCTGCTCGTCGGAGACGGCACGATCGGCTGGCGGAAGTACCAACCCTTCGACGTCATCGTCGTGTCGGCAGCCTCGCCGTCGATTCCTCCCGCACTGGTGGACCAACTCGCCGACGGAGGTCGCATGCTCATCCCGGTCGGATCGCGCGCATCCCAGGAGTTGGTGCTCGTGCGCCGGGACGCATCCGGCCTGAGCGAGGAGGTCGTGAAGGGGGACTGCACGTTCGTCCCGCTGCTCGGTCGCTTCGCCTGGAGGGGGGAGGCCGGCGCATGAGCGGCGAGCCCGAGGGCAACAGGGCGGCGGACGGTCCGACCTCCGTGGGTGCGACCATGCACGGGCGAGCCCGTCCGGGCTGGGTTCGGCGCCTGTACGACTGGGTGCTGCACTGGGCCGAAACCCCCTACGGACCCCTCGCGCTCTTCCTGCTGGCCTTCGCGGAATCGTCGTTCTTTCCGATTCCCCCGGACCCACTCCTGATCGCCCTCTGCCTCGGCGCCCCACGGAAGTCCCTCCGCTTCGCGGTGGTGGCCTCGGTGGCATCCGTGGCGGGCGGCGTGCTCGGGTACGCCATCGGGGCGGGGGCGTGGCACCTGGTGAACGAATGGTTCTTCACCTACGTGCCCGGCGTCACGCCGGAAGTGTTCGCTCGCGTCCAGGGCATGTACGAGCGTTGGGACTTCTGGGCGGTGTTCCTCGCGGGGCTCACCCCGATTCCCTACAAGGTGTTCACCCTGTCGGCCGGCGTCTTCGGCATCGATTTCGGCGTCTTCATCCTCGCGTCGGCCCTCTCCAGGGGACTGCGGTTCTTCGCCGTGGCCGCGCTCATCTACCGCTTCGGGCCCCCCATCGCCCGATTCATCGACCGGTACTTCGACCTCCTCGCCGTCGTGTTCGCGGTCCTGCTGCTGGCCGGCTTCATCGTGGTGAAGCTGGTGCTCTGAGGCCCGGTCGGCGTCGACCACGGGCGTCGTTTTTCGTTTCGCGGCCGTGAGCCCGCCGGTATATTCGATTCGGGATCTATTCGTGCCCCGGAATCCAGCGGAGCCCGTGTCATGAGCGAACACGACCACAGGGACGGACCCAGCGACCCCTCTTCGCCCCCCTCCCGGGACGGCACGCGGGGACCGACGCTGCCGCCCCCGGCTTTCCCGCCCGGAAGCCGGCGCACGGATGCACGCCGCCACCTTCAGCACGACGAGCTGCGCGACGCCTTCATCTCGCCCGACGAGCCGTTCGAGAGGGCGAGCCACGGCGACGACGACGAGGACTTCGACCCCGACGACGTCGTGGTGACCGGCATCGGAGACGATCCCCACCTCGATCCGCTGGAGCTGAGCCCCGGGGGCGACCCCTACGTCAGGGAGCTCGCCGACATGGTGGGCAAGCTCGCGGAGGCCTTGCGCCGCAGGGGCGAAGCCGGCCTGCAGACGCTTCCCGGCATGTCGACGTTCGAGGGGACGCTTCGCGCCTACTGCGTAGGCTACCTCAGAGGCCTGCACGCGAGGGACGAGCAGGGCTGACCTCGACCGCGCCCTTGAGTTGCTCCATGATCCTGCTGCGTTCTTCGGCTTTGTCGGCCATCACCCGCTTCCGAGGCAAACGTCACGGGGTGCGGGAGATCATCGAGCGGGCCCGCGACCTGGCTACCGATCGTGTGGTAGCCTTCATCACCCTCCTCCAGACGCTGCCCTGAGCCAGTTCCACGCCGGCCGCACGGGGTTCCTCCCGGCCTTTGGGGCACAGCCCGCGCGGGTTATCTTGGCCACTGGCGACACCGGCGCTCAATACCGGCCCCCGATTTCGGCACTGTGCCCTAAAGGTGCCCTAGCCAAGAATCAGAGGCGCGGAGGCGAAAATCGATACCCGGGTGCCACAGAACGAGTTAGGACCACTCGTCCCCGTAGCTCAGGTGGATAGAGCGACTGCCTCCTAAGCAGTAGGTCGCGCGTTCGAGTCGCGCCGGGGACACTTCAGAAGTGTAAGAATCACAACAACTTACAGGAGGTTGTTTCACCGCAGAGCGACCCCTAGATTACCCCGAGTCACAGAATTAGTCACAAATCGGCCCTGTGTTCGGGGCATCTTCGGGGGGTAGTCGATGGCTGGCCGAGGGACGATGTGGAAGGCAGATGCACGCAACCCGTACCTGAAGTGGAAGCGGCAGGGCGGGGGTGAGTGGTGGGCGTACGGAGACTTCCGCGAGTTCTCCGATGTCGGCGGCACCCAGGTCTCCCTGAAGACCACGGACCAGGACGTGGCGGAGGAGAAGATCGCCGCGCGGGTGACGGAGTTCCGGCAACGCCGCAAGGAGCGGGCGGTGTACGGGGCTCAGGTGTCGAGACGCCTTGGGGAGTACGCTCAGCACCACCTCATCAAGAAGGCGAAGGCCGGGAGCGTCACGGAGCGGCACCTCTCGGAGACCGAGTACCGCCTCCAGACGGCCATCGAGTTCTTCAAGTCACGCAAGCTGCTCATCGAGATCGACGCACCCGCGGTCTCGCGCTTCGTCGCGTGGCTCCGGGTGAACCGGTCGGGCAAGGGCGGACGACCCCTGAAGGACACGACCGCCCGGAAGTACATCAACGCGCTCTCCCACCTCTACACGCGGGCCCAGAGCGAGGGAGTCGTCCCGGCGGGCTACAACCCGGTCCACGCGATGCTGGACAAGCCGTCGAACGAGGCCGAGGGGGAGGCCAACTGGTTCGAGGTGGATGACGCGGCGACCATCCTCCACGCCGCCTCCGTCTACGACCCCGGGCAGGAGCGATCCTACGACATCACAGGCCCCGTGCAGCTCCACGCAATGGTGGCGACCCTCCTTCTTACCGGCATGCGCCGGATGGAGATGTTCGGGCTCCTCGTCAAGGACGTGAACTTCAAGCGAAAGACGGTGAGGGTGTGGCCCAACGCCTTCCGGGACCTGAAGACCAAGACGAGCCGGCGCGTGGTCCCGCTGTGGCCCCAGCTCGAGGAAGCCCTGACGCGCTACCTGGACAGTAAGGAGGCCCCGACGGGGGAGCTCCTCTTCCCCTCACGCCGCACGATGAACCTCAAGAGTGCCGAGACCGTCATGGTAGACATGAGGAAGAGTCTCGATTGCCTCGCCGAGGTGATCGGGTGGGGTAGCAAGGACATCCGTACGAAGATGTTCCGCCACACCTACTGTGCGGCCCGCCTCCAGACGCTCGACCAGGGACACCCGGTGGCCCTCTACACGGTCGCCCGGGAGATGGGGCACGGGGGAGACAGCCTGGTGAAGAGGATCTACGGACACCTGGGGCAGTTCAGGCATCGCTCCGACGTCGTGGAGTACCCGCAGCAGCTCTCCCGGTTGAACGGGAGCTCCCCCTAAGAAGCCTCCTCGTCATCGCGCGAAGCAGGGGCCGATGGAACATCATCCTTGCGTAGGCCCAGAATTAGTGGTACGTGGGGATTGGGATGGATCGCCTCGGTGACACAAGGAACGGTTGTGCATGCACTGGTTGCTTCATAGGGGGGCGGAGGCCGCACCTTTCCGACAGTCGCCATCGCCGTTGCAGAGTTTGGCTCATCAGCGGGAGCTAGACCGCCGTCTCCATGCAGTACGGATTGCAGGTGCATTTGTCCGCTGGACCAGTCTGCCAGGGATATGTGCCCTTGCCTTTGTCTCACTGCGTGGTGCCATCCACGCGGTGGGACTGTTCAACATCGCCACGGTGGGTCTAGGAGCCATGTGGGCCGTTGGTTACGGGGTGCTGCGCTCACTCGGGAAGCGATTGGCCCGTGAAGCGGACAGCCTACAAGAGGAGCTCTTCGACGTTTCCGAGGACGCGCCACCACCTTAGGCGAAGGCCCTCTCGTTCCAGGAAGGCGTCTCCCTCCCCTGTCCTTCCGCTTGAATCAAGTCAACCACGTACCTGACGATGCTCACGGAGACGCTAGGCGAGAGGATCAGGAGGTTGCGCAAGCGCATTGGATTGACCCAAGCGGAGGTTGCTGGGAGGTGTGGTGTCAGCCGGAGGACGGTGAACGCGTGGGAGGCAGGGCGTTCAAGGCCCCGCCTCTGCAACCTGCGCGCCCTTTGCGACACGCTGTCCGTAGAGGAGAGCTACCTTCTTCAAGGGGACCTGGGCGAGTACCGAAGCGCCATGCAGGAGGTTCTCGATAAGCTCGAGACCCGTCTCGGGCACGGGTCTCGATCTGCAATCGAATCCTCCCCCACGGACCAGGAGAGCGTGGCCTGATCGGGTGCGGGCGAGGCAACCACTGGCGGAGCGCGCCACCGTGTGACACCAACCAAGCCCATGCCGATGTCCGTCGGCATTCTGCTCCTGTGAGAAGTGCTCGGGAAACCCCCTCATCACATATGAGAAGTTCCCCTCCATTCGCCCCCTGATTGGCCTTGTCGGTGGGTTTACCAACAGGGTTGTGCAACCCCGCCGGAATCGACAGTTATGCGCCAACCTGCCCGCTCAGCCTACTCGCTCAGGAGCAATGACATGAGTACTCGATCTCGGTGGCTGTTCGGATGCGGCGTCGTCATTCTGGTGGTAGGTGCTTGCGGCAAGGACCTGGCCGCCCCCTTTCAACACGAGCAAGGAGACAAGGTCACCGTCGAAGTCAGCGCCCTCCGCCTGCTTGACGACGGATCGGTCGGTTATGGAATTCACACAAACGCATCGGTCAGCTTCACCCAGCAGACTGCCGAGTCCGCTGTCGTGGAGAACCTGGAGAGCCGCGAACTGACGGATGTGGAAACTGAGGCGCTTGCCTCCTTCGCTGGAAGGTACGGCT
>Ga0307423_1001089_pt1 | contig 16939 bp, 12 predicted proteins | sample SalMarWE160310MG_FD_202154 | JGI IMG/M metagenome (GOLD analysis project Ga0307423, IMG submission 202154) | Salt marsh sediment microbial communities from the Plum Island Ecosystem LTER, Massachusetts, United States - WE1603-10 | ecosystem: Environmental > Aquatic > Marine > Intertidal zone >...
TCGCCAACATGCTCGGGGTGCGCCGCGAAGGCGTTACCGAGGCGGCCGGGAAACTGCAGCGCGCAGGATTGATTCGCTACAGCCGCGGTCACATCACGGTGTTGGATCGGCCCGCTCTGGAGGCGTGCGTCTGCGAATGCTACCAGGTGGTCAAGAAAGAGCTCGATCGCCTGCTCCCGGAAGCCTTCGTTCGGTAGCGACGCGGCTTGATGGAGCGGCTCCCGGCGCCGGACGAGGTCCCCGGATCGGGTGTTCTTCAGCTTGCTTGGGAATATCCGTGCGTTCGTCGGGCAGTCGTGGGTTGTGAGCTTTGCGCCACAGCGGCTTACAAAGGCGTTCTGTGCGTTACCGTACGGACGGTGAAAGAGGTTGCGCGTATACCAATGCCGTCGCAATTGGTCATGTCGGCTTCGCCAGTCGGCACCGGACACGCGGCGCAACCGCAGAAGGGCGTCGCCAGTCGAAGCTGATGGGCCATCCGTTCCGCGGAGGGAATCGAGCCGACAATTTCCCTCCTCAACGGAAACAAGCAAAACAGGAAAGATCACTATGAAAACCTCAATACTTGCTGCCACGATCGTTGCCAGCGCCCTGACTGCATCTATCGTATCAGCGCAGGAAATGTCCGCGCCCGCCGGGTCGGCGAAGAGTATAGACACGGACAAGCAGCTGTCCCAGATGCAGGAGAAAATGAAAGAAATGCAGCAGCAGATGGAAAAACTCCGGCAAAAGTCCAAGTTGCAGGAGAACATGAACGAAATGCAGCGGCAGATGGAGGAGCTTCAGGCGACGACTGACCCGAAGGAACGCCAGAAGCTGATGCAGGAACACATGCAGACCATGCAGGAACATATGAAGATGATGCGTAGCATGAGCGGTTCCAAAGGTGGTCCGGGCATGATGGGCGGTCCCGGTAGACTGGGTGGTCCGGGTGGTATGATGGGCGGTTGCCAGGGCGACCCGCGCATGATGGGCGGTCCCATGGGCGATCCCGGCATGATGGGCGGTCCCATGGGCGATCCGCGCATGATGGGCGGTCCCATGGGCGATCCCGGCATGATGGGCGGTCCCATGGGCGATCCGCGCATGATGGGCGGTCCCCAGGGTGAGCCAAGCTCCGACTGATCTCAAAACCCGTCTGAGATCCGCCAGCATGGATGCCGCCAATCGCACCAGGCGCTGATAACACAAGAACGGGGTTGAGCTTTGCTGACGAGCGTGGCTGGCTGCGCCACCCCGAAACACCACCCCGTAGTGGGCACGGCCTTTGTGCCCACGCGTTCTTTGTATCACAGGCTGAATTCCTGCTTTCTTCTATCGCAGGACTTTCCTGGCAGACCCGCGGGTGCTTACCGCACTTACCCGCCTGCCCCCGATGGACGTGCGTCGTCAACGGCTTAGTCTTCCTCAGGACTTTCCAGGAGTACGCGGTAGGCATCCATGCCTCTATTCAGAAAGGCATAGGTCGACCCCCAGAGATAGAGCCGGAAACGGCGGTACAGCGCCTCGCCCCAGCGGTTGATGATCTCGTCCCGCGCGGCCTCCAGATTCTCCGCCCAGGCCTTGCAAGTGAGGTAGTAGCTATGGCGGTCGTTGTAGACCGCCAGCACGTCCAGCGGCGTTTTGGCCACCGCGGCGAGGAAATCGTGCAGGCAGAAGTAGGAATGGTCGCCCGGAAAGATATAGCGTGAGACGAAGCTCGGCTTCACGTATTTTTCGCGAAAGGCACTGGCGTCCAGGTAGACGCGTCCACCCGGCTTCAGCAACCGCTGGAGTTGCCGCAGCACGGCGGGATAATCGGGCAAGTGCTCCATCACCCCGAGGATGACAATCGCGTCAAAGGGCTCCGGGGAGTCGTACGTCAGGAAATCCTGGTTTAGTACCCGGGCGGGAAGCTGGAGGCGGCGAATCAAGTCCGTCAGAAACTGCTCCGACTTGCAGGAGATCGTCAGGGCCGTAACCTGAATGCCGCGTCGGCCCGCATGCTCCGTGAAACTGCCCCAGCCGCCGCCAACGTCCAGGACGCGATCTCCCGGCTTCAGCCCGCAGGACTCGACGGCAAAATCCAGCTTGCGGGACTGGGCCGTTTCCAGTGCTTCGTCGTCGCGCTCGAACACCGCCTGCGAGTAGCAACGGGTCGCGTCGAGAAATTCGAGATAGAAGTCATTATCGAGCTCATAGTGGGTCGCGATCGCCTGCCGGTTGGTGGTAGACCGTCCGATGAGCCATGGTGCAATGCGACGCCACAGGTAGAACAGCGGGTGGCTGTCGCTCAACACCCCCCGCAGACCGACGAACCGCAGCATATCTCCCACCACGTCCAGGCTGCCGGCCATGTAGGCTTCGCAAATGGCCAGCTCATCCAGTCGGCCGAGGGCGGCCAGGCCTTTGGGATCGCGGACCAGAATATCCACCGCCGGCTCGCCTTCCCCAAAACAGTAGACACGGTCGCCCCACAACCGAATCGCGAAGGGAATCTTGACGCGGTTGGCCAATTGCTCCTGAATCCGCCGAAGTATCCGGTCATATATCGTGGCCGATGCGGGCACGCTATAAGCACTCATCTGTCTCATCTGTTATGCCTCCTCGTCAAACGGCGGGGAGTCGATCCCCGAGTGCAATGCCGTTACAACAGGCGCTGCTTTCCACCGTTGCGCATTTCCGCCGCCAGCCACTGCACGCCGGGCCCCGCTCCCATACATTAAAATTATAGCGATTGATCTTCGCCGTCTGTTCGCTAACGAACACAGGCAGCCCTCCGTTCTGCCGACACCGAGGATGCTGCTCGAGCCGGTTGGCCGGGTGCCGTCTCGCTCGATCCAATGGTCGCGTACCACAACGCCTGACCGGTGTGCTACGTACGCGACCGCACAGACATTCGGCAGATTCCGCACGAAGCTGTTACCTACCCTTCCCGGGGAAGCTTCTCGCCCCTGGTCGGCATCCGACATCGGAACTGCATCTGTTCCGGGCCAATCCGAGCGTCAAACAGGCAACAGACAGGTCGCACCATGTATCACCACCTCGACGTGCAGGAGCTCAGTGATGGACGCGTGGTCGTCAAGCTGGAGCTGGAGCCGGAGCACCCGCGGCAGCCCAGTCTTCTCATGCGCAGCCCGGGCGGACAACTGGAACAGCCGCTCGAGTTTCTGGCCCAAGCCGATGGCCGCGATTATTTCACCGTCGTACTGAGCGCACCCGAGCCGTTCGAATACGCACTGCGTGTAACCACGCCCGCTCAGTGCTGGTGGCTCACTCCGAAGGGCGAGGAGTACGACCAAGTGCCGCACAACTGGTTTCGCTGGCCGCCGTCGCGCCCGGCTGTGGTGCTCGAGGCGATGGCGCGTAACGAGCGGACGCCGGCGGCGGACACTCGGGCGCACGGCGCTGTCACGGGGTGGTTGCTGGACCTTGTCAAGTCCACGATTAGAGACTCGGTAAATCGCATTAGGACGCGATTCTCGAGACCGGCGGTCGCTTCTCTGCCGCAGGCGCGCTCTCCGTTGACGACCGACGAGGCGGTGGGCAATCGAATCGCACAAGCGCTCGATGCGCAGCCGCAGGCAAGCCTGGCGTTTGAAACGCCGGCGTGGGTGCGCGACGCCGTTTTCTATCAGATCTTTCCCGAGCGCTTTGCCCGCGGCAAGCCCGCCCGGGATCCGCTGGGTGTCCTGCCGTGGGGCAGCGCGCCAACCAACGGCAATTTCATGGGCGGCAACCTGCAAGGCATCTTCGACCGATTGGGTTACCTGAGCGACCTCGGTGTGACGGCTTTGTATCTGACCCCGATCTTTCACAGCACCAGCAACCACAAGTACGACACGATGGACTACTTCAAGGTGGACCCGCACCTGGGGGATCTGAAGTTGCTGCAGCGGCTGGTGAAGACCTGTCACCGGCGCGGCCTTCGCGTCGTGCTCGACGGGGTCTTCAACCATTGCTCCGACCAGCATCCGTTCTTCCTCGACGTCAAACGGCGCGGGCCGCAGTCGCCCTACTGGAGCTGGTTTCACGTCCGCAATTGGCCCTTTCCGGAGAGCTTCGGGTCCCACGGCGAGGTGCTGTACTGGTATGACTGCTGGTGGGGCTTCCATACCCTGCCGAAGCTCAACTACGAAAACCCGGAGGTGCAAGACTATTTTCTGCGCGTCGCCAGCTTCTGGCTGCGCGAGGCCGACACGGACGGCTGGCGCCTGGACGTGCCCAACGAGGTGACGCAGAGCTTCTGGCCGAAGTTCCGCCATGCCGTCAAGGCCGCAAAGTCCGACGCCTACATCGTCGGAGAAATCTGGGACGACGCCAGCCCCTGGCTACAGGGCGACCAGTTCGACGCGGCGATGAACTACCGTTTCCAGAAAGCGCTCATCGCGTACTTCGGCGAGGAGGACATGGACACCTGCGCCTTCGCTTACACGCTGCGGGATCTGTCGCGGGCCTACCCCGCGCCGGCCACCGCCGTGATGCTGAACCTGCTTGGCAGCCACGATACCGTGCGCCCTATGACCGTCGTGCGCCGGCGCGATCAGGCCCGCGCCCTCGAGTCCCTGAAGCTGATGGTCGCCATGCAGTTCACCTGCGCCGGCGCCCCGTGCATCTACTATGGTGACGAGATCGGGCTGGAAGGCGACAAGGACCCCGACTGCCGCCGCTGTTATCCCTGGGGTTGGGAGCAACGGGCCGAGGAGAGGGCGCAGAGATCGGAGCTGCTTGCCTACTATAAGCGGCTCATCGCGGTGCGCAAAGCCAACCCCGCGCTGCGCCACGGTGCCTTCCATCTGCTGGAGGCGGACCCCGGACGCCAGCTCTACGCCTTCGAGCGCCGAGCTCCCGACAACCGCTGCGTCGTCGCCCTGAACCGAAGCGGTCACGACCAGGCGTTCCCGGTATCCCCCGACCTGCCTGCCATGGAGTTGCTGAGCAACCAACCGATCCGCGGCGACCGCGTCACCGTACCTGCCCGCCAGGCCGTCATCGTCCGCCTCGAGGAAGGGCGCCGACGGATTGGACGTCGGGCGGTCCCTGGTGCGTTTTGGGCCAGCGCCAGCCGGACGGGCGTTTCGCAGGAGCAGCACGCCCGAGCGTGAGCGGCACAGTCCGAGCCTCCCCCGGGGCGGTGCAAGTTTCTTGATCGCAGCCACCACCCATTGCCGGCGTGCTCGGACGGGCTAGCCTGGCGCTATGTGCGTCACCGTACAGACTGCGCTCGATCATGCGACTAGCCTGCAGTCTGTATTCGGAGCTCTTGTAACATTGGTCCAGCCTGTCGCCACACCGTGCGGAAGGTGCATGAGTAGCGGAAGACCGGTACCGACATCAGGATACTCGATTGGCTGTCGGCCAGTCGGGCTCATCCCAACACCCCAACCAGGAAGACGCATTGACATGTACAACCTACGAAGTAATCGCCTCGCACTCATACTCGCGACGGCATCAATCGTCTCGATGAGCATGATGAATCAGGCAAACGCGGCAACAGCCGAGGATTTGGACAAAGACTCCCGGCAGGCCTTGCAGACGCTCTATAAAGCCGAGCCCCTTGCGGAGACCCTTTCGCGCACCGCCAAGGCAGTGCTCGTCTTCCCGAATATCGTCAAGGCCGGCCTCGTGTTCGGTGGCAGCTATGGCGAAGGCGAGATGATAAAGGGCTCGAAAGTCGTCGATTATTACAACTCCGTCACCGGATCCTGGGGCCTGCAAGCGGGTGCCCAATCCTACGGATATGCCGTGTTTCTGATGACGGATGACGCCGTTCGCTATGTCGAAAAGACGAAGGGCTGGGAAGTCGGCGTCGGTCCGACCGTTGTCGTGGTTGACGCAGGGGTTGCGAAGAATCTTTCGACATCCTCGCTCAAGGACGATGCCTATGCGTTTATTTTCAGCCAACAAGGATTGATGGCGGGAGTCAGCATCGAGGGAACGAAAATCTCCCGAATCGACCGCTAAAGCGGAGAGCGCGTAACAAAGGTTGCGATAGTGACTGAAGAAACAAGCCGCGCCGAAGCGATTCCATCGCGGCCCCTCGAAACTCAATAATCTAAATGGAGAATCCACATGCCTCTTATCAACCTGGTTATCGTCTTGATCGTGGTCGGCGTACTGCTCTGGCTCGTCAATGCGTACATACCCATGGACGGAAAGATCAAGAAAATCCTGAATATCGTCGTCCTCATTGCTGTCGTTTTATGGCTTCTGCAGGCTTTCGGCATATTGGGATCGCTGGGCAGCATCCGGATCGGCAGCTGACGCAAGCGGTTCCGGGCTGGTCGTCGCCATAGGCCCCAACCCGGCGACGACCTTCCGCGGTCCGGCCAACACGTCGAAACCGGAGATCGGGTCGAGCAGCTCCTCGTCGATGCCACTCCGGCGCGAACGATGGAACGTCCCACGGAGATCCTCCGACAATCGATTCATAACGGTTTCTCGCCGGGTCCGGCGAAGCAACAGATATCAAAGCCCCGGAGAAGACTGACGGGTCGCCCTCGGGCCACTGGTCATCCGGATCACCCGGCCCACCGTCAAGCCTTGGACAAGGATCGAGAAAACAACCACGAAGTAGGTGAGGGTCAGCACCAGACTGCGCGAGTCGTTGGCCGGCAGCGACAGCGCCATGGCCACCGAGATGCCGCCGCGCAGGCCGCCCCAGGTGAGGACCGGAATCGCCCCTTTCGCCTGCGTTTTCACCCAGCTGAGCGGTCCCATGATTGCCGCGACACTCAGCCAACGCGCCCCGAGCACGACCGGGATTGCCAGAACCCCGGCCATCAACCACCCGGGCTCGATCGGGAGCACGAGAAGCTCCAAGCCGATCAAGAGAAAGAGAACGACGTTGAGTATCTCGTCGACAAGCTCCCAGAAGGTGTCGACGTGCTCACGCGTCTTCTCTGTCATGGCGAATGCTCGCCCCTGGTTGCCCACGAACAGGCCGGCGATCACAACAGCGATCGGCGCCGACAGATGCAAGGCGTCCGCCAGGGCGTATAGCCCCATGGCCAGGGCGAGCGTGAGCAGGATTTCGACCTGGTAGTTGTCGACACGCCTGAGCATCTGGTAGGCAACCATCCCCGCAGTCAGTGCCAGCACCAGTGCTCCCCCCACTTCCTCGAGCAGCAGCATCGCCACCTCGCCGACTTCAATCGCGACCGGCTCCGTGGTGCCGCTGCCGGCAGCTCCTCCGTCCAAGCCGGCGAGCTGCAGGAGAACCAGAAAGACGACAACAGCAAACCCATCGTTGAACAGAGACTCGCCGGCCACCTGCACCTCCAGCCGCCGGGGTGCACCAACGGACTTCATGATTCCCAGCACCGCGATGGGGTCGGTCGGCGAGATCAGAGCGCCGAACAGTAGCGCATGCAGGAATGGAATGCCCAGGCCCAACCAGCCGAGCACCAGCCAGGTCACCCCGCCGACGATACAGGTGGAGACGAGCATCCCGAAAATGGCGAGCAACGCAACCGGCAGCCATTCACGCGCAAGCTCCTCGAGACTCACCTGTATGGAGCCGGCGAACAGCAGGAACGCGAGCATGCCATGCAGCACGACCTGGTTGAAGTCGATCTGCGAGACCAAGGTGGCCGCCTGCTCGCGAACCCCACCCGTGTAGGGTCCCACAAGGACCAACGCGAGCGACGCGACCAGGGCCACCAGCATGACGCCGATCGTCGTCGGCAGCTTGATATAACGGTAATTGAGGTAGCTCGCGACGGCTGCGAGCGCGACCAGCATGCTAACCAGGGAAAAGAAGCTCAAGATACCTCCCGATACTGATGCTGGAAGCCTGCACCGACGAGGCGATGCGATGAATAAAGAAGTTGCTTGGTCGACGCGATCACCGCGGTTTGCCCGATGCGCCGGTGCGGCGGTCCGGGTCAGGTCCGGTGGCCAGCGTCGCCGCTGCGCCGGGCCAGGAACGCCTGGGCTTCTTCACGTCGCTCGAAGACGTGGGGTGCGATGCCGCGCGCGGATAGGGTCTCGCCCAGCTTGGCGCGCAGGAACGCGCTGGTAGCGTAGCGGGTGATATGACTGAAATAATTGGCCAGGAAGTGGCGGTCCATTTCGGCATAGGCGTCGTACATGTCCTGGTTGATCCGAAACCCGTCGTAATTGATGATCACGCCGACCCGCTTGCCAGCCTCCCGGCAGCGCAGCTCGCAAATATCCCAGATCGCCTTCACGTCCTCGACCACGCGGACATGCATGCCCTCGAAATTGAGGAACAGGATGTTGCGCTCCGGATCGTAAATGACCCGTTCCGGCAATGACAGATTGAGCAGTTCAGCCTCCAGGCCCATCGGGTCGGCATCGAAGATGCGCGCATCCATCTCGCCGTATTCACCGATGATCGGCTCGAAGTCCATGTAGGGTAAAATGTCGCGCTTCACGTCGATGCCGGGCGCCACCTCGATCAGCGCCAGCCCGCCCCTGACCCGACGCAACACGCAGCGTTCGGTGACGTAATAGACCGGCTTGCCGCGATCATAGGCGTACTGGCCATTGAAGGTGATTTGCTCGACCTGCTCGAGGAACTACCGCATCCATGTTGACCCCGGTCCCGAAGTTACCCCCGGTCGATGGAATCCCGCCGATCAGACCTGATTCCACGGTCATGGTCAGCAGGTGCGAGATCCGCTCTTCGTTGGCGACCGTCGCCACCCCTTCGGGCATCCCGACCCCCAGATTGATGATGCCGTTGGGCGGCAATTCGAAGGCAGCACGGCGGGCGATGATCTTGCGCGCGGTCAGCGGAGTCGACACCAGGCTGGGGTGCGGAACACGGAATTCGCCAGCATAGGCGGCGTTGTACTGGGTCGCCAGGGTCTGCATGTGCTGGGCTGGCTCGGCGACCACCACGCAATCGACCAAAATCCCCGGAATCTCGACCTGGCGCGGCGGCAGCCCGTTGCGCTCGGCGATCCGTTCGACCTGGGCGATCACGATGCCGTTACTGTTCTTGGCCGCCATCGCCATGGCGAGATTGTTGAGGGTCAGGGCTTCGCGCTCCATCGTGATGTTGCCGAAAGTATCGGCGGTGGTGCCGCGCACGAAGGCGACGTTGACCTCGCCGACCTTGTAGAACAGCCACTCCTCGTCATCGACTTCGACAACACTGACGATGTCCTTGGTGGTGGCGGCATTGATTCGGCCGCCGCTATAGCGGGGATCGACGAAGGTATGGAGCCCGACCTTGGAGAAGGTGCCCGGTTTGCCGGCAGCCAGATCGCGGAACAGCTGACAGATAATGCCCTGGGGCAGGTTGTAGGCCTGGATGCAGTTGTCGAGTGCCAGTTCTGCCACCTTCGCCATCCGACCCCAGTGGCCCGCCACCACGCGGTGCAACAAGCCTTCGTGGCCCAGGTGATTGAGCCCCAGGGTTTTGCCGTCGCCCTGGCCGGCGGCGGCGAACAACGTCAGGCCCCTTGGGCTGCCGGTGGCGAGGAACCGGCGCTCCAGCGCCGACAGCAGAGCCTCGGCGAAGCCGGTCTGGACGAACCCGGTACTGGCCAGGGTATCGCCGTCCCGGATCAGGGCGATCGCTTCGTCGGCGGTAACGATCTTGCTGCGCATAGTGGTTTGCTCCCGATCATGTTCTCGATTTCCGGCCGAAGGCCCGACAGACGACGCGCCACCTGGACTTGTGTGAATCGTACAATGCATGCAGGCAAGCCAAGGGCAAACCTGAACGTCATTGATGAAGCCCTCGAATCACGGCAGGTGCGTAGGAGGTGAAGCATGACGACGCGTAACCTGAATTATCTCTTCAAGCCGCGCTCGATCGCACTGATCGGCGCCGGCAAGCAGCCTTCGTCCGTGGGCGCGGTGCTGGCGCACAACCTATTCAACGCGGGCTTCGACGGTCCGGTGATGCCGGTCAACCCCAAGCACCGTGCAATCGAGGGCGTGCTCGCCTACCCGGACGTGGCGAGCCTGCCGGTGATTCCGGATCTGGCAGTCATCGCCACACCCGCGGCGACCGTACCGGGCATCGTCGAGCAGCTCGCCGCGCGCGGGACCCGGGCGGCAGTGATTATCACGGCCGGCCTCGGGGAGGGTGCGAACCTGGAGGGAAAGGGCCTGTCGCAGGCCTTCCTGGACGCCGCGCGGCCTAAAATGCTGCGCATTCTCGGACCCAACTGCCTGGGGGTCCTGGTCCCCGGCGTTGGGCTCAACGCGAGCTTCGCCCAGCTTCATCCGCGACCGGGTAAGTTGGCCTTCGTCGCCCAGTCGGGGGCCATGGTGACCGCGGTGCTCGATTGGGCGAGCGCGCGGGGCATCGGCTTTTCTCACCTGGTATCGCTGGGGGATATGGCCGATGTGGATTTTGGCGACATGCTCGATTACCTCGCCAACGAGCCGGACACCCGGGCCATCCTGTTGTACATCGAGGCGGTTACCGCCGCCCGCAAGTTCATCTCCGCGGCGCGAGCCGCCTCTCGCACCAAGCCGGTGATTGTGGTCAAGGCGGGCCGGCACGCCGAGGGGGCCCGGGCCGCCGCGTCCCACACGGGCGCGCTCGCGGGCAGCGATGCCGTCTACGACGCCGTGTTCCGCCGCGCCGGAATGCTCCGTGTCCTGGGTCTCGACGAGCTCTTCGCGGCGGTGGAGACCTTGGAGATGGCGCGCCCGCCACGGGGCGATCGGCTCGCCATCGTCACCAATGGCGGCGGTATGGGTGTATTGGCCACCGACGCCTTGATGGATCGGGGCGGGCACTTGGCCGTCCTCGCGGAGGATACCCGCGCCGCGCTGGACCGCGTGTTGCCGGCGACCTGGTCGCACGGAAACCCGGTGGACATCATCGGCGATGCCCCGGGCAGCCGCTATCGCGACGCCCTGCAGATCGTCCTGCGCGACCCGGGCGTGGACGCCGTGTTGGTGCTCAACTGCCCCACCGCTATCGCCTCCGCAGCCGAGGCCGCCCAGGCGGTCATCGACACGGCGTGCCTGGATCACTGCCCGACGCTGCTCACGAGCTGGGTCGGCGATGGTTTCGCCGAGCAGGGCCGGCGGCTGTTCGTCGAGCACCGTCTTCCGACCTACGACACGCCTGGCGATGCCGTGGAGGCATTCACCTATTTGGTGGATTACGATCGTCGGCGACAAACGCTGATGCAGACACCGCCTTCGGAGCCCGAGGACTTCTCGCCCGAGCCGGCGCGGGTGCGCGCGATTCTGGACAAGGCATTGGACGAGCGGCGCGAGTGGCTCTTCGAGCCCGAAGCCAAGGCGGTGCTCGTCGCCTATGGGGTGCCGGTGGTGGAGACCCGCAGCGCCGAAACACCCGCCGCGGCGGCCGCGCTGGCCGCGGCGATTGGAGGTCCGACGGCGCTCAAGGTGCTTTCTCCCGACATCACCCATAAGTCGGACGTCGGGGGTGTCGCGCTCGATCTCCAGGGCCCCGCCGCGGTTCGGGAGCGTGCCGAGGCCATGGCCAAGCAGCTCTCCCTTTCCCATCCCGAAGCGAAGCTGCTGGGTTTTATGGTACAGCCCATGGTGCACCGCCCCGGCGCCTACGAGCTGATCGTCGGGGCGATGCAGGATGCCCAGTTCGGGCCGGTGCTGCTTTTCGGCCATGGCGGCACCGCGGTGGAGGTGGTGAACGACAAGGCGATCGGGCTGCCGCCGCTCAACATGCGGCTTGCCCGGGAGATGATGGAGCATACCCGGATCTACAAGCTCCTTCAGGGTTACCGTGGTCTGCCGGCAGCGAATCTCGACGCCATCGCAATGACCCTTCTGCGCATCTCGCAGCTGGTCATCGATGTACCCGAGATCCAGGAGCTGGATATCAATCCACTGCTGGCGGACGAGTACGGGGTGATGGCGTTGGACGCGCGGGTGAAGATCGCCCCGGCATCCGGACCGGCCGAGGCGCGTCTCGCGATTCTCCCCTATCCCACGGGGTTGGAGGAGCGGATCGCCATCGAGGACGGCCGCACGCTGCTGTTGCGCCCCATCGTCCCGGAGGACGAGCCCGCGCTGCAGGCCGCGTTCGCCCGCTTGAGTCCGGAGGAAATCCGGTTGCGGTTTTTCGCACCCATGAAATTGCTGCCCCATTTCCAGGCGGCCCGTTTCACGCAGATCGACTATGATCGGGAGATGGCCCTGGTGCTCACCGAGCCCGGACGGCCGGGCCGCACGGAAATCCACGGCGTCGTGCGCTTGTATGCGGACCCGGACAACGAACGCGCGGAGTACGCCATCATCGTGGGCAGGGAGCTGTCCGGGCTCGGCCTGGGCAGGCGCATGATGGAACGCCTCATCGAGTACGCCCGCGGGCGCGGGATCGGGGAGATCTTCGGCGATGTGCTGCAAGAAAACGCCCCGATGCTCCGCTTGTGCCGGGAGCAGGGATTCAGCGAATCGCGTTGCCAGGAGGAGCCCGGTATCGTGCGTGTGACCTTGCCGTTGGGCGAAAGCGGTCATCCGCAACCCGCCTGAGCCGCGGGCGCCGACCAAGGGCGTCGGGAACTGCCGCTGATCGTTGCCGGCCTGGTCTTCGATGAAGTTTAGCGATCAATGCTGACCGGCAAGAGCACTTCGAGCTCAGAAGCCGTAGTAGTTGTCCTCTAAAATGAACACCGGAAACGCCAGGTCCCCGGAAAGTCCAATCCCGGAGAAGGTGGCCAACCTGTTATGAGCTTTACTCGGGAGTGATGACCATGGCAAAAGAGTCCAAACATTCCAAGCGCGAGCAAGATGCCGATAAGCCCCAGCACAGCAACGCAGCAGTTCGCGTTACGCCCGTCGCGACGAAGGGGACAAATGAGCAGAGCTCCGCCGCTACAGTCTCTGCCGAGAGAAAGAGGCTATCGGCGTTGAGCGCGGCAGGCTCGTGCCGTATGTCCCCCGCGCAGCAGTTGCTCGGCCGTTCGCGGATCAATCCGGAAATTGCGCAGACAATCGACCGTAAAGCCCGAGCCGACGTGACCCGCCTCACGATGGGCCTCTCCCCCATCTCCATCGCCATGGACTACTTCGATTGGCTTGCGCATCTGGCCGTGTCCCCCGGCAAACAGGCACGGATGACCGAGAAGGCCCTGCGCAAGGCCGTTCGCTTGGGTATCTATGCGGCCGAGTCTCTGGCGAACCCCGATACGCCCCATTGCATCGAGCCGTTGCCCCAGGATGGACGGTTTGCCCACGAGACGTGGCGGCGCTGGCCCTACAATGTGATCTACCAGAGCTTTCTGCTCAATCAACAATGGTGGCACAACGCCACCACCGGCGTGCGGGGGGTCTCCAAGCACAACGAGCAAGCGGTGACCTTCATCACACGCCAGCTTCTGGATATGTGGTCGCCCTCGAACATTCCCTTCCTCAACCCGGAAATCGTGCAAACGACGATCAAGGAAGGCGGCGCCAATCTGATTCGCGGATGGCAGCACTTCATCGACGATGCGAAACGGGCCATCCGGGACGAAAAACCAGCGGGAGCGGAGGCGTTTCAGGTGGGTCGCGATGTGGCTGCCACGCCCGGCAAGGTCGTTTTCCGCAACCGCATCATGGAGCTGATACAGTACTCGCCGACGACGGATACCGTCTACCGCGAGCCCGTGCTGATGCTCTCGGCGTGGATGATGAAGTACTACATCCTGGACCTGTCCCCTCACAACTCCATGGTCAAGTACCTCGTGGACCGGGGTCATACGGTCTTCATGATTTCCTGGATCAACCCCGGCCCCGAGGACCGGGACCTTTCCATGGACGATTATCGGACGTTCGGGATCATGGCGGCGCTGGATGCCATCTCGGCGATCGTCCCCGATGAAAAAGTGCACGCTGTCGGGTACTGCCTCGGGGGTATTCTGCTCACCATCGCTGCCGCCACCATGGCCCGCGACGGGCAAGAGCGATTGGCGAGCGCCACGCTGTTCACCACCATGACGGATTTCACGGAGGTGGGCGAGATTGCCGTGTTCATGAGTCCGAGCGCGATCTCCTTCCTCGACGACATGATGTGGGATAGTGGTTATCTGGAGGCCCGGCAGGCAGCCGGCGGGTTTCAATTATTGAAATCCAAGGATCTCATTTGGTCCAAGATGATACGCGAGTATTTCCTCGGCAACCCCGCGCCGATGTTCGACCTCATGGCGTGGAATGCCGACACGACGCGGATGCCCTACCGCCAACATTCGGAGCTCATTCGCCGCCTTTATCGCGACAATGAGCTCGCTCAAGGGCATTACCGCGTGAACGGCCAACCCATCGTCCTCAGCGATATCCACGTGCCCATCTTCGCCGTAGCGGCCGAGGGCGATCACGTGGCCCCTTGGCGTTCGGTCTACAAGCTGCACCTGCAGAGCGATTCCGCCGAGCTGACCTTTGTGCTGACCGGCGGCGGTCACAATGTCGGGGTCATCAGTGAGCCGGGCCATCCGCGCCGCAGCTACCGAATTGCGACCAGCAAGGAAGGCGATCGTTATATTGGCCCGAACCTGTGGCAGCAAAAAACCCCAACGCATGAGGGCTCCTGGTGGCCGGCCTGGCAGCAATGGCTGAGGCAGCACTCGATCGACGGCGTTGAGCCGCCCTCCATGGGCGCGCCGGATCGCGGTTATCCGATCCTTGGCGATGCACCGGGGACCTACGTCTACCAACAATAGGCGCAGGCTTCTCTCTGGGGAGGACGTTCATCCCTTCTTGCACTGACGGCGGCGGATCCACCGGAAAGCAAGGCGCATCGCGCCGGGATGGCGAGGCCCGACGCGATACGGGAAACGACGAAAAGCCCTCGAGTCGAGAACAGGTGGAGGATTCGCGATGAATGTGAAAGGCAAGACGATTCTCATCACGGGCGGGGGCCGAGGCCTCGGCCGGGCCATGGCGCTGGCATTCGCGGCCAAGGGCGCCCGCCTGGCGATCGTCGGCGTCAACCAAGGCGTTGTCGAAGAAGCGGCGGCGCTTTGCCGAGAGGCCGGCGCGGAGGCGAATGCCTACTTGGCAGACGTCTCCGACGAGTCGGCAGTGCTGGATGTGCTCGACAAGGTCGCCAACGACTTTCAGGCGCTTCACGGTGTGATCAACAACGCTGGAATCACCCGTGATGGCTTGCTGGTCAAGGCAAAGGACGGCAAAGTGGTCAAGAAGATGTCGCTTGCCGACTGGCGGGCTGTCATCGATATCGACTTGACGGGTGTCTTTCTGTGCGGGCGCGAAGGCGCCGCCAAGATGATCGAGCTGAGCACGCCCGGTGTCATCCTGAATATCACCAGCCTGGGTCGCGCCGGGAATTTCGGCCAGTCCAATTACAGTGCGGCCAAGGCGGGCGTCGCCGCCATGACGGTCACCTGGGCCAAGGAGTTGGCGCGTCATGGCATTCGCGTCGGTGCCATCGCGCCCGGATTCTGCGAGACCCGCTTGGTCACCGGCATGAGGGCCGATGCCCTGGATCGGATGAAGGCCGGTATTCCACTGAAGCGCCTGGGCCGACCCGAGGAGATCGCCCATTCTGCTCTCTATGTTTTCGAGAACGACTACTTTACCGGGCGTGTTTTAGAGGTCGACGGCGGGCTGCGCTTATAGTTGACCACAGCTATTTTGCAGAATGTAGAGGTATGATCTTTGGCCATGCCGCTAATACTCACCTGTATCGAGCCGGCGAACAGCAGGAACGCGAGCATGGCATGAAGCACGACCTGGTTGGAGATCTCCGGCGTTGTTGATCTTTCGTCGCGGACTCGCCGGCTGGTTCGCCCATGTCTTTATTTTTTATGGAGTTGGTTCTTTCGTCTGTTTCTCGGCGAAGGTTGCGGAAGCACCCGGCAAGAGATTCTCCCCTTCCTTCAGCGGTTGTGCCTGCCGTGCCTGTTCCTCGATGACGGTGGCCTCGCTGTATAAGCCGGCTTCCGCTTTCGTGGACACCACATCGAGCTCTTCATGCTGCGCTTCAGCGGAGAACCGTTTCCTCTGCGAAGCAGCGTGCGCCTCTGCCGGTTTCCCCTCGAGCATCGTGACGGGGATGCCTTGCGGGAAGACAACCTCCCGGGCCTCGTCGGGCATCGAGATGCCATGTTCCTGAAAGGCACGTTTCACCAGCCGGATCACCGAAGAGCGCACCTTCAACCAACTGTGTTCGCGGCCGTTGATCCAAAAGTAGACTCGCAGGTTGGCTGTAGACGTCCCCAGACTGTCCGCCAACACTGCGGGCTCGGGATCATTCAGAACGGCCGGGTGGTCCACCAAGACCCCTCGTGCAATCTCCTGAGCCTCGTTGATCGCATCGTCGTAGCCGATGCCGACGACGAAGTCCTCGCGCCGGTTGGCGTTGGTAGTGAAGTTGCTGAGGGTGCTCTTGTAAACGCTGGCGTTGGGGATCTGCACGAGATTTCCATCGAGGGTCATCAAGATCGTGGTGCGCATGTTCAACTGCTGCACGTAGCCGGTCACGCCGGAAATCTCGACCAAGTCGCCGGTCTCAAACGGCGGCTGCATGCTGAGGAAGATGCTCGCCAGGAAATTCTCGGTGATGTCCCGGAATGCGATACCAACGATCAGGCCGATCAGACCGGTGCCGCCGACCAGCGTCAAAGCCAGTTGCGTCAGGCCGGAGACTCTCAGAATGAGATAGACGCCACAGATGACAACGAGTCCGCCCGCCGCACGCGCGATCACATTTTGCAGGAGTTTGGTCCGAATCCGAGGGCGCAGCAGCGCTTGGACGCCGCGAGTTGTCAGCAAGGCACTGCCCACCGACAGAGCCAGAATGAGCAGTGCAAAAACAAGGAACGGTAGCGCGCGGATGAAGTCGCGCCACAATAGCATTACGCCACTCCACGCTTGGCGGAAATCCCATACTGACTGCTGGGTCACCTGCAACCGGTTGGCCACGGCGACAACGTCCTGCGTGTTGTGCGCCAGATCGCCGGCCCATTTCTTCAGCTCATCGGACTCCACCTTGCCATTGAGAAAGACGACGCCTTCCTCGACCCGGACTTGTGGGTCG
>Ga0307423_1001090_pt1 | contig 16935 bp, 11 predicted proteins | sample SalMarWE160310MG_FD_202154 | JGI IMG/M metagenome (GOLD analysis project Ga0307423, IMG submission 202154) | Salt marsh sediment microbial communities from the Plum Island Ecosystem LTER, Massachusetts, United States - WE1603-10 | ecosystem: Environmental > Aquatic > Marine > Intertidal zone >...
AGACGATCTCGCCAGTGCGGTGTCCAAACAGCATGGCAAGACATTCCCCGACGCCCAGGGCGAGGTGGCGCGGGGCTTGGAGGTCGTCGAATTCGCCTGCGGTATTCCACACCTTCTCAAAGGCGACTTCTCGCAGAACGTGTCACGCGGCGTCGATACTTTGACGGTTCGCCAACCGCTTGGCGTCGTAGCAGGCATCACCCCGTTCAACTTCCCGGCGATGGTCCCCATGTGGATGTACCCGATGGCGATCGCCACGGGCAACACCTTCGTGCTGAAGCCGTCGGAGAAGGACCCGTCCGCGTCGCTGATGCTGGCCGAACTGTTCGTCGAGGCAGGTCTTCCCTCCGGGGTGTTCAACGTCATTCACGGCGACAAGGTTGCGGTGGATCGCCTGCTCACCCACTCCGACGTTACAGCGGTGAGTTTCGTCGGCTCCACTCCGATTGCCCGGCACGTGCACCAGACCGCAACCGCCTCCGGCAAGCGGGTCCAAGCGCTCGCTGGAGCAAAGAACCACATGGTGGTCCTCCCCGACGCCGACATGGATCTGGCGGCAGATGCCGCCGTGTCCGCGGGGTTTGGATCCGCGGGCGAACGTTGCATGGCGATCTCGGTTCTCGTGCTGGTCGGCGACGCAGCGGACATGCTCTTGCCCAGAATCGAGGATCGGATCGACCGTCTCAAGGTCGGTCCCGGACTGGACCCCGAATCGGACATGGGACCGCTCGTCACTCCAGAGCATCGGGACCGGGTCGTCGGGTACATCGACAGGGGAATCGAGGAAGGCGCCACACTGGTGGCCGATGGCCGGGGCGTGCAGGTCCCAGGGCACGAGAGCGGCTTCTTCGTTGGACCTACCTTGTTCGACCACGTCACCCGCGACATGACCATCTACCGGGATGAGATCTTCGGGCCGGTGCTCTCGGTTGTTCGGGTTCCGACGTTCGAAGAGGCGATCCGGTTCGTGAACGACAACCCGTGGGGAAACGGCACCGCCGTGTTCACCAACGATGGCGGTGCAGCACGGGCCTTTCAATCGGAAATCCAGGTCGGCATGGTCGGCGTGAATGTGCCGATCCCCGTACCACTGAGTTTCTACTCCTTCGGGGGGTGGAAGGACTCACTCTTCGGTGACCACGCAATCTACGGGCCGGAAGGCATCCACTTCTACACACGGCAGAAGGTCGTGATCGCCCGGTGGAGCGACCCGACCCACCGCGGCGTCGACCTTGGGTTCCCCCAGAACAGGTAGGGCGGCCGCCGTTGTGGGTCGTGAGTCTTGGGTTGTGGGTCGCCCGACGAACGCTCCCCTTGCCAGATCAGGCTCCCACCCAAGACCCACGACAGACGTAGGATCCGTCTACGGATCCTACGTCTTGATCATCACATGCTTGGAGACCGTGTAGTCCAGCATGGCCTCCTCGCTGAGGTCCTTGCCGAACCCTGACTCTTTGAACCCTCCGTGCGGGAACTCTGAGGTCACGGGCAGGTGGTCGTTGATCCACACCGTGCCGAAGTCGAGCGCGGTGGACACCCTCATCGCCCTGCCGATGTCCCTGGTCCACACTGACGCGGCAAGCCCATAGGTGACGTCGTTGCTCAGTCGGATGACCTCCTCCTCGGAGTCGAACGGCAGGACAACGAGCACCGGCCCGAAGATCTCACTCTGGACGATCTCGGAGTGCTGCTCGGCATCGGTGACGACCGTCGGGGAAAAGAAGTACCCGCGGTCAAGACCTGCCGGAATGTCCCCACCGACGACCACCCGCGCTCCTGCAGCGACCGCTCGGTCAACGAAGCCTGTGACCCGCTCGCGGTGGACTTGCGAGATGAGCGGCCCCATGGTCACGTCTTCATCGTATGGATCGCCCACGTTCACCGCAGCCATCGCAGCGACGATTGCATCGACGGCATCCTCGTAGTGGCCGCGTTCGACATAGACGCGGGTAGCCGCGGTGCAGTCCTGGCCCGAGTTGGTGGTCGCCCCCTCGGTGGCACCAATCGCCAGTGCATCCAGGTCGGCGTCCTCGAATACGAGTAGAGGGGCCTTGCCCCCGAGTTCCAGATGGACTCGCTTGAGCGTTTTGGCGGCCGTCTCCATGACCTTTCGACCTGTCCCCGTCGATCCGGTCAGCGACACCATACGGATGCCGGGGTGTTCGACGATCGACTGCCCTGCGACAACTCCCCCGGTCACGACATTGAACACTCCATCGGGGAACCCGGCCTCCTTGGACAGTTCTGCAAGCATCAGCGTCGTGCGGGGGGTGGTCGGTGCCGGCTTGAGTACGATCGTGCAACCCGCGGCGAGAGCCGGCCCGATCTTCCACACGCCCATGTTCAGCGGGTAGTTCCACGGGGTGATCTGCCCTACGACGCCGACCGGCTCACGACGGAGGATCGATGTGTAGCCCTCCATGAAGTCGCCTGCTGCCGTCCCGGCCCAACTCCGGGTCGCTCCCGCGAAGAACTTGAGATTGTCCACGGAGAATGCGACGTCGCCTTCGAGACTCATGGAGCGGTATGGCTTGCCGGTGTCTTCGGTCTCGACCCGCGCGAACTCCTCGGCGCGCTCATCGAGAAGCTGCGCGAGCCGATAGATCATCTCCGATCGTCCGGCCGGGCTGAGACTCCTCCACTCCGGGAATGCGCGTGACGCGGCAGCGACCGCCCTCTCGACGTCGGCGGCGCTCGCCTCGGCCACCTCGTCGGTATGTTCCCCGGTCGCAGGGTTCTCCAACCGGGTGGTAGCCCCGCTGGCAGCCTTCTCCCAGCGACCATCGATCCACATGCCCCAGCTCATCGCTCCTCCTCTGCGGTTGAGGCAAGAGCCTCTTCGAAGATGCCCAACGCCTGGTCGATCTGCTCTCTCGTGACGATCAGGGGTGGAATCCATCGAATGACATTGCCGAGAGGACCACACGTCAGCATCAGCAGACGTCGCCGTTCGACGGCCGCCTGCATGTGCTTGGCTCGAGTCGCGTCTGGTTCGCCGCGGGTCGTGAACTCGGTCGCCACCATCAGCCCCTTGCCACGGACGTCACCGATCACCGGGTAGCGTTGCTGGAGTACCCGGAGCGCGTCCATCAAGTGTGCACCGAGGGTCGCTGCATTCTCGACGAGACCCTCCTTCTCGATGACATCGAGAGTTGCGACGGCGGCTGCACAGGCAACGGCATTCCCGCCATATGTGCCGCCTTGCGACCCTGCCCAAGCACGTTCCATCAGTTCGGTCGACGCGGCAATTGCGGAAAGCGGGAACCCCGAAGCCAGGCCCTTGGCCGTGACGAGCACGTCGGGGTGGACGTTGTAGTGCTCATGGCCCCAGAAGCGCCCGGTGCGCCCGAATCCGGTTTGGACTTCGTCGATCACGAGCAGAATGCTGTGGCGGTCGCAGCGCTCTCGCAAGCCTTCGAGGAAGCCTGGGGTCGCAGGTACATAGCCTCCCTCACCGAGAACCGGCTCGACAACGATGGCCGCGGTCTCTCGCGGCGCCGATTGAGTGGCGAACAGGTAGTCGAGTTCGCGCAGCGCGAATTCGGTTGTCGTGTTCTCGTCCCAGCCATACCGGTACGCGTAGGGGAAAGGCGCGACGAACACACCAGCCATCAAGGGTTGGAGACCGGCCCTATACGCCGCCTTGGAGGTGGTCATCGACAGTGCCGCTGTGGTCCGTCCGTGGAAGGAACCTTGAAACACGATGAGGTTCGTCCGCCCCGTCGTCTGTTTGGCGAGTCTGGTTGCAGCCTCGACTGCCTCCGTCCCGGCAGAGGTGAAGAACAGAGAGTCGAGTCCCGGAGGAAGCACATCTCCCAGCCGTGCGGTCAACTCCAAGAGCGCAGGGTGAAGGACGGTCGTGTACTGACCGTGGATGAGTTCCCCTGTCTGGTGTTGAGCGGCCTCGACGACGGCCGGGTGACAGTGACCGGTGTTGGTGACCCCTATCCCGGATGTGAAGTCCAGGTATCGGCGCCCCTCGGCATCGAACAGGTACACGCCCTCACCCTTGACGGCGGTCACCCCGGTTGCCTGGGTGAGCAGTGGAGAAAGTCTTGTCATCGTGGTGCCTCCTAGCCGAGGTGAACAAAACGGAGCTGGGTCATTTCATGCACCGCAAATGCAGGGCCTTCTCTGGTGTTGCCAGAGTCCTTGACGCCTCCGTACGGCTGCTGGTCCGCGCGATAGGTGGGGACCTCGTTGATGAGCACCCCGCCGAAGTGAAGCTGCCGAACGGCTTTCAGCGCCTTTCGCAGATCGGTCGTGAAGATGCCTGCATGCAGGCCATAGTCGCCTGTGTCGGCGATATCGAGCGCCTCGTCGAACGTGGAGTAGGAGATCACGGCCACCACGGGTCCGAACACCTCCTTCGCACAGAGGTCGACCTCGAGCGGGACATTGTCCACGAGCGTCGGCATGAGCAGCCCGTCCGCCAGCACACCACCGGTCACCACGCTGGCGCCATTGGCGACTGCCGAGTCGATCCAGTCGAGGACCCGCTGTGTTTCTTCGGGCGAGATCAGTGGACCCACGTCGGTCGCCTCATCGAGAGGGTCACCGACAACGAGAGTGCCGATCGCTTCGGCCAGCACCTCGACAAAACGGTCGTGGACCGAATCCTGTACGAGGATCCGTTGGGTCGAGATGCAGCTCTGGCCGGCATGGGAGAACCCCGCAACCCGCACCTTGGAGGCAACCAGATCCAGATCGGCGTCCGGTTCGACAATCAGGGGTGAGTTCGAGCCCAGTTCCAGCGAGATCTTCTTGCGCGGTGCCTGTGCCGGGATGCGCCAGCCCACGGCAGGGCTCCCCGTGAATGTGACCAGCGCCGGAATCGGGTTGGTGATCAGCGGCTCACCGACCTCCTTGCCGGAACCTGTCACGACCGACACCCAGTCGGCGGGCATACCGGCTTCGATCAGCAACTCGACGAGCATGATCGAGGAGAACGGCGTCGAGGATGCCGGCTTGAGAACGACAGGACATCCTGCCGCGATTGCCGGAGCGAGCTTGTGGGCAACGAGATTCAGCGGGAAGTTGAATGGCGTGATGGCGGCTACCACCCCGATCGGAACGCGCAAAGCGAACGCGAGTCGCCCAAACCCCGACTGGGAAGCGTCCATCGGAATCATCTCGCCGGTGAGCTTCCTGGCCTCGGCGGCAGCGAAGGTCAGTGTGTCGACGCAGCGGCCTGCTTCGGCACGGGCCGTGCGAATCGGCTTGCCCGCTTCGAGTGCGATCGTGTGGCCGAAGTCGTCGATTCGCCCGGAGACGAGCCTCGCGGCCCTCTCGAGCACCTCCGCTCTGCGGTACTGAGGGAAGTCCTCCCTGGCCAACGCGACGGCCGCCGCCTCGCAGGCGGTCACGACGGTCGCGGCATCGCATGCTGGAACGAGCCCGATCACCTCGTTCGAGTAGGGGTTGGTGACCTCGATGGATCGATCAGTAGTGATTCGTGTGCCGGCGACACGCACCGGTGTCTGCTCCATTCCGCCTCCTTGTCGTCTTGAGGATATCTCCCGACCGGAGGGGCTGCCCTAGATCGGTGCGGGTGGCCAGAAGGACCCGTGCCATAGCGCCGAGCCGGTGGTAGCACGACCGGTATCGATCTTCGATCGTCAGACCCGAGAAAGCCCGTCCGGATGGCAGCAAAGCCCGTTCCGTTGAAGGTCATCGTCACGGGGTCACTTGCACTCACCTCCCGCGGCGACCCGCCGGATCCGGGTGCGCTCGTACGAACGGCGCTGCCGTCCGGATCAGTTGTTCTGCTCGATCTTGTGACGATTCTCGGATGCCGTGACAGCGACTCGAGTGACGACAACGGCGACGAGGATCGAAATCAGGATCAACAGCCAGGGGTTGATCCTGCGGGTGTTCATGCTGTCCTCCTCTCCTCGAAACTACCCGTTCTAAGGAAGAAGTCCGTTCAGTTCGCCTCGCGCATGCGCATAGCGGCGAGGGTGACCGTCTCGACGAATCCGAGTGACAGTGCGAGACGCCGTGAGCCGGTGTTGTCCCACGTGCATCGATACAGCGGGAGACGACCCCGCTCAAAGATGTCTGCGCAGAGGACCGAGACGGCAGCACTCCCCCACCCTCGCCCCCTGAACTCCGGGTGAGTGGCGATGGCGATGTCGGCGAACTCCTCGCCGTACTCGAAGGAACGTTCACTCGCGTAGGCGCCGATCCTGCCCTGAGGGTCCACCAGCGCGACGATGCGTGGGTCGAGGTGATCGAGATCTAGGTCTGCCTCGTCGGCGTCGTCCGGCCCCACCGCCGCCACCAGGTCACCGATACGGGCCCGATGGGTCGCATCCCCGCGATCGAGCACCGACACACTCGCACCTTCCGGGAGATCGACGGAACGCAACATCGAGAGGTCGATCAGGTGGAGCCAACCTCCTCCTTCGAACTCGAATCCCCGGGTCTTCGCCCAGCCGGCGAGTTCCGAAGGGGGGAACGACTGCGTGGCATCGGCCAACGATCGTACGAGGTCGGCCACGGCAGGATCGCAGTACACGACAGTGTGCACACCGATCCGGTAGGCGGACGCGCGATTGGTTCCTTCTCGGTCTTCGACAGGGGCAATCGTGGTACCTGATGAGTCGAAGAGAGACGGTTCGACATTCCCGTACCGGGCCATGCCCGCGCGATAGCGCCGCTGGATCTCGTGGAATCGCATCGGACGAGATTACCGGGACCTGATATCTTGCGGCCGCAAATTGCGGGAGTCTCTCCCGGCTGCCGGCATACCTGCAGCGTTCGGCGAAACGCCCAGTTGCGAAGCGACCGCGACCTCACAACCGCGTTGCGCGGCCCCGAGTCCTGCGTTGGAGATTCGACCTCAGTGCTCGGACGTCTGGATTGCCTTCACCGACTCGGCCACATCGCGACCCTGGACCCGGAGAGGGCTGCTGCCCGACAGGTCGATGGCCGCAGTCAGGCTCTGTTCGCCCCATGCGGCCAAGAGGTGCTCCCTGTGGACAGTCCTTCCCGGTAGGTGGGCGAAAGTAGTCGTACTCACCGACACCTGCGACGACGTGGATCTGATCGGAATCGATCTGATTGCTGCATCCTGTCCGATTAGAGCGCAAGTGGCAGAATGCGTGTCATGGCTCTTCCGGTCCATGATCTCGACGGCCTCGAAGGCGACTGGCACCTGGAAGGCGAGATTCTCGGCAGACCACTGGTCCAAGAGGTGGTGGTCGAGTGGGTACTCGGCGGCGCCTACATTCGGATGCACTACCTCCCGTCTACGGTCACCCCACTGACCGACGAGCCGTACGAGGCTGTCGCGTACATCGGGTGGAATCCAGAAGGGCAAGGACACATCGTGATGTTCCTGTTCGACACCTTCGGCGCCGCATACTCCTCACCTGGCGTCGGGAGCGCGCTCGACGGGGGTGGTGTCCGCTTCGGTTTCGACTACCCCCAGGGCGGCTTCGTGACCGATCTGATTCCCACGGACGACGGCTGGCGCATCGAGCAGTTCTCTCAAGAGGAGAGTCGGCTCGTTCCTTTCGGCGTCAAGCACCTCTCCCGAACCCAGGAGGGTCGCTTTCCGATCCCCTGATCCCTGGGTTCGCAGCACGGGCGTCAGAACGGCAGCTTCGTTCCGATACCTGCCTCGCGGGCGCGCCGGACGACCTCTGGCGCGACGGCCATGTCGTCGAGCGCAAGACCCAGGTTGATGGCGATGATCCGTTCGTCGTCCCGCTCACGAGCGGGACGAGTACCGATCACGATCTCTCCGAGGTCGGCTGTCGGTGCCGGGGTGACCTGGAAGTACCCGAGGCCGCGGTAGTAGGCGAACTGGTCATGATCGTCGGTCGTCACCCGGTCGAACTCGGCGAGAGCCTCACCCGTCCAATAGCTGTCGAAATCGACGGCACTCGCGAAACTCCCCTCGCGAACCCACCCTGCAGGGATCGTGGGGTCGGGAGTATGGAGGATGGGACCGGAGGTGACGACGAGATCCGAGTCGACAACCGCGTCACGCGGAGAGTCGACAGGGACGATGTCGAGGTCGAGTCGCTCGCTCATCTCGGCTACGAATCGGTCCCGTGATGCGGGGAAGATGTCGTAGGCGTAGACCCGTCGCAGCTGGAAGAGGTGGGCGAGGGCTTCCAGATTGGTTCTGCCCTGCACTCCGCAGGCGAGGATGCCCGCCGTCTCGCTGTCTGGTCGAGCGAGGTACTTGGCGGCGAGGCCGGTGGCGCCGCCGGTTCGCACGCCGGTGATCCACGTGCAGTCCATCACCGCGGTCGGTAAGCCTGTGTCGGCGTCGTTGAGGATGAGGAGGCCGCTGATATAGGGCAGCCCACGCTCCTGGTTGGCCGGGTAGCCGCTCACCCACTTGATGCCGGCCGACTCGAGCGAAGGGATGTAGGCGGGCATGGCATGAATGAACGCGTCAGGCCGGGTGTGGATACCGGGTTTGGGTGGCATCTCGACCCGTCCTTGTCCCTTTTCCCGAAAAGCTTGTTCGAGCAGGTCGATGACGGTTCCCATATCGAGACCGACGGACTCGACGTCTGCTCGTGACAGGTACAGCAGTGAATCGCTCATGCAGCGACTCTACCGGCCTTGAAAGCGCGCCTCCGACCGTTCACTCGCTGTAGGTGATGACCGAAGCGTCCCAATGCTGCAAAGGCCCGACGCCACCTCGAGGAAGGCTCCCAGCGGATCGCAGATCCCCACGACCGACAGTCCTACCTCGAAATCCCCCCGCACTCCCAAGAACTGGCCGCGGCGCTTCCCGACTGACAGGTTGCCGGGTCCCGCTGTGTCCTGATCGACAGACGGCGAGCAATCATCACAGAGGTTTACGGGCCTGCGTCGACTCTCAGGCGCTCCCAAGGAGAGCTCTCGCTTCGGCGAGCTCAGGCTGGTCAAATCCTTCCGAGAACGTCGCGTAGAGGGTGGCCATCTCGTCTCTCTCTCCAGCGTTTCCCGAAAGTCTCGCGAGTCCCACGAGTGCTCCCAGTTCCGTGAGTCGGGCACCGATCATACGGGCACCCCGTCGGGCTGCACGGTAGGAGCCTTCGGCGGCCACCGTCTCCTGGAGCGCGACGAGGATGTCACCCCTGAGAATGCGGAACTCCGGGTAGAAGCTCTCGACTCCAACGAGTTCGACCGCCTCGTCCACAAGCTCCAATGCCCGTTCCGGTCTTCCTGCGAGGAAGAACCCCTGTGCCCGTACCGCCTGAAGCGGAGCCCAGAACACCGGAGGAGTCGTCAATCCCTTGTACAGGTCGGTTCCGGCCTCGGTCATCTCCAAACCCTCTTGAGCTGCTCCGAGCCCGCAGTCGGCCACTCCATGCAGCACGGAGGCAAGCGCCCTCCATACTGGGTAGTCGTTCTGACGTGCGACGGAGTCGAGTTCGATCGCCAGCTCCCGAACCTCCCGGAATCTGCTGCGTCCAAGCTGGAGGTAACCGAAGTGGTAGAGCCCGTAGGCAACGCTGAACGGGTGCTCCAGTTCGCGTGCCAGCGCCAATCCGTCGGTGGCCCTCCCTATTGCCCATTCTGGCCTGCCGAATTGCATCCATAGGATCGCCGCTGCCATGCGCGCCACTACTCCCGGATTCGATCCGAGTCGGAAGCGTCCGGCGCCATGAATCTTCGGGTCGAACAGCTCGATGGCACGCTCGAAGTGATCAAGCGCATCCTGGAGCCCTTCAATGAACGTGGTTGCTCCGACGACAACGTGTCCTTCGATCATCACCCCTGTGTCGCCCTCGCGTCGACCCATGTCCAGCAACGCGTGCCCCATGGCCGAGGCAGACTCCATGTCAGCTACGTTCAGGTAGTAGGTGGCGAGCGACCGCATGACCGGTACTCGGCTCGTCAGGTCGTCCCCGGTCGAGGAGAGGGCCAGGGCCCGCTGGAACTGTTCCTCTACTTCGACGGTGAAACCACCCGTTGCCATGAGTGAGCGGGCGAGACTGGTTCGGAGCGACATTTCCTCCGCATCTCGCTCGGCAGACGGTTCGGTCTGCAGCAGCACCGTCAGAAGATCCGAGACGAGCTCGACGGCAGCGTGGTACCAACCGCGTGAGTCGGTTAGTGCCCACAGCCCATCCAGCATCAGATTCAGCGTGTCCAGGTCACCAGCCTCCACCCAGAAGCGCCAGGCCGAACGCAGGTTGTCGATGTCTGTCAGCAGGCTCGCGAGGGCGACGTCATGGTCCCCTGCGCGCAGCGCATCACCGAGTCGGGCAGCATGGTCAGAGAAGAAGCGAGCGTGGGCCACCCGAACCGCTGTCTCGATATCGGGGGTCGCCGCGAGTCGGCCGGCTGCGTACTCCCTGATGGTCCTGAGCATGGAGAATCTACGGGATCCGTCTGTATCTGTACCACGTATGAGGCTCTTGGTCACAAGGGATCCCACTACCTCGACTGAGTCGATGTCGCCGTAGACCTGGCCAACAACCGCCTCGATTGCTTCGAGTCGTGCGCCGGAGAACACGGACACCAGCTCGAATACGCGACACTCGTCCGTGTCGAGCAGCTCGTAGCTCCACTCGATGGTGTTGTGCAGGGTTCGTTGTCGATCGGGAAGATCGCGCGCCCCGTGTCCCAGCACGTCGATCCTCGTGCGGAGCCTGGCCCGCAGATCGGAAGCGCTGAACACCGCTAGCCGGGCGGCCGCCAGCTCGATCGCCAGCGGGAGTCCGTCCAGGTCCATGGTGATGTCAGCAACGGATCTCGCGTTCTCCGGTGTCAACGTGAAGCCCGACTGCACGGATCTCGCTCGATCGACGAAGAGCTGAACCGCCTCCGACTGGGCGATCTCCACGGGTTGTGCGAGTGGCCCGGGTAGCGACAGTGTTGGCACCGGGAACACCCTCTCGCCCCTGACCCGAAGCGTTTCACGACTCGTGACCACTATCTCGAGGTCGGGGCAGAACTGCAACAACTCGACGACACCTACCCCGGCTGCGGTCACTTGCTCGAAGTTGTCGAGCACCACCAGCCGGGCTCCTTCCCTGAGCTTGGCCTTCAACACCTGTAGTGGGGATCCCTCCCGTGCGCCGGCGAGGCCGAGGTCGCGGATGACGGCCTCGAACGCTCCGTCCGCATCCCGTTCGGCCGACAAGTCGACGAAGTAGACACCGTCGGGGTACGCCTCTACGAGCTCAGCCGCGAGCTGGAGTGCGAGCCGGGTCTTTCCCGTACCACCTGGACCGCTGAGTGTCAGGAGCCTCACACCGGGTGTTGTCAGGATCGACCGTGCCCTTTCGAGCTCTGTTTCGCGCCCCAGGAACTCGGAGACCTGGATAGGGAGGTTGTTCGGCGTCCGATCGAGAGTGCCGAGCGGAGGGAAGTCCGCCGGCAGATCCGAGGCAACCAGCTGGAACAGCTGGTCGGGTTCTCGCAGGTCCTTGAGCCGGTGGGTCCCCAGACCTCGAAGTCCCACGCCTTCCGCGAGTGTGCCCTCAGCGAACTGGGCTGCGGCGGCTGAGAGCAGCACTTGGCCACCGTGCCCTGCAGCCATGATTCGGGCGGCCCGGTTCACGGCGGTTCCGTAGTAGTCGCCTTCTCTCGGCTCCGCGTCTCCGATGTGCACCCCCATCCGTACCCGAAGGGGCTCGTCGACGGGCCACTCGGCGCTGTGCAGCGCTCTCTGAGCGGCGACGCAGGCGCCGACACAATCGGGGACGCGTGCAAAGGTGGCCATCAGCCCATCACCGGTGGTCTTCACCACGCTGCCACTGCTCGTCACGACCGCTTCGCGCAGGATCATGTCGTGGAGAGCAAGTGCCGGTCCCATCGTCTCCGGGTAACGCTCCCAGAGGCGAGTGCTCGCCTCTAGATCCGTGAACAGAAAGACGAGCATGGCCGCCATGCTAGATGCAAGGGGTGAGTTGCGAGCGTCGGTCGGCAGCGCGTTCACCCGAGAGGAGTAGGGCCTATCGAGCACAGGTGGTGGACGAGCGAGCCTGACTTCCATCGGTTGCACCACTCGGCGGTGTTGATTCGAACCGTGACTGAGGATCCTCCGATTCCGGCCTGTAGGCAGCACGAGCCGGTAGTGTCGTAACGCGCTATTGCGGAGCCCCCGTGACCACCACAAGATTTGTCTTCCTCGCAGACACGCAACTCGGGGCTTATGCCACGTTCAGCGGTCTATCCGAAGAAGAGGCCGCTGCGTTCTTGGATCGCGACATGCGCGTCTCGAGCGTCCCACGGGTCGACGGCCACGAGTGGGACGCCATCAGATACCGCGCGGCCATCGACGCCGTCAACGCCCTCGACCCGAGTTTCGTCGTGATCGGCGGTGACATGATCGACGATGCTTCGTCCCAGGAGCAACTGGATGAACTACTCAGGATCAGCGCCCATCTCAACCCTTCGATCCAGGTGCACTGGGTACCCGGCAACCATGACATCGCGCCGGACTCGGTAGCTCCGACCAACGAGAGCATCGATCGTTACCGGCAGGTGTTCGGACCGGACTTCTACTCGTTCGGCGCGAATGGAACCCGCTTCATCGTCATGAACACTGTCGTCTTCGACCAGCCTCAGAACGTTCCGGATCACCTCGAGCACCAATTCGCGTTCCTCGAAGAAGAGCTGAACGGAGCCGAGGGCGCCGACCACATAGTCCTCTTCGGTCATCATCCGCTCTTCGTCGACAACGCCAACGAGGCCGACAGCTATTGGAACATCCCGCGAGAACGGCGGGTGAGGTTGCTTCGATTGATCCATGAACACGGGGTGGAGATCGCGTTCGCCGGCCACCTCCACAGGAACGCAGAAGCTCGCGACGGGGACTTCACCATGGTGACGTCGGGTCCGGTCGGATATCCGCTCGGCTACGACTCTTCAGGTCTACGGGTTGTGGACATAGAACCTGACCGCATTACCCACGAGTATCACCCTCTCCAAATACCCGACCGCCCGACCAAGGAGGCTGAGTGAAGCCGGTGATCCTGACAGTTGACGATGACAGCCTCGTTTTGGAGGCGATCAGGCGGGACCTACGAGCGTCCTATGCGGAGGACTATCAGATCGTCTCCGCGGGCTCAGGCTCGGAGGCCCTGGACACACTGACGAGCATCCAGGGGCGCGGAGGAGTTGCTGCCTTGTTTCTGGTCGACCAGCGCATGCCGGAAATGACAGGTACCGAGTTCATCCGACACGCACGCGAACTCTTCCCTGACGCCAAGCGAGTGCTGCTTACCGCGTACGCGGACACAGAAGCCGCCATCGACGCGATCAACGTTGTGGATCTGGATCACTACCTGATGAAGCCGTGGGATCCTCCGGAGCAACACCTCTACCCGGTTCTGGACGACCTCCTGGATGACTGGAGAGCCAATGTCCCGGCCCCCTTCGACGGCGTTCGTGTCGCCGGCACCACATGGTCGCCGCACACCCACACAATCAAGGACTTCCTTGCCCTCAACCACGTGCCCTATCGCTTCCTCGACATAGAGCGGGAGCCTGGTGCAGCCGAGATGGTGGAGGCGTCAGGTGGAACGATACCCGTCGTGTTCTTCCCGGATGGAACCGTGCTCGTCGACCCCGACAGAAGAATGCTTGCCGAACATGTGGGGCTCAAGACGGAAGCGACGAGCCGCTTCTACGACCTCATCATCATCGGCGGAGGACCCGCAGGACTCGCCGCTGCCGTATACGGAGCATCGGAAGGACTCCGAACGGTGATGATCGAGCAGCAAGCCCCAGGGGGGCAGGCGGGTACGAGCGCCAGGATCGAGAACTACCTTGGGTTCCCGTCGGGCATCAGCGGTGGCGATCTCGCCCGACGGGCGGTTACGCAGGCCATCCGGCTCGGGGCGGAGATTCTCGCCGATACGGTGACGAGTCTCGGAGTTGACGGCTCGGTGAAAACGGTGGGTCTGGAGAGCGGTGGCGAGCTGCAGAGTCACGCCGTTCTTGTCGCCACAGGCATGACCGTGCGGCGCCTCGCCGTGCCCGGATATGAACGGTTCGAAGGAGCCGGCGTCTACTACGGAGCCTCGATCTCAGAGGCAACGACCTACACGGGAGGGAGCGTCTTCGTAGTCGGCGGTGGAAACTCGGCCGGGCAGGCGGCCATGATGTTCTCTAAGTTTGCCGCACACGTCACCCTGATCGTACGAGGCGAATCGCTGGGAGCGAAGATGTCCCAGTACCTCGTCGATCAGATCGCCTCACGAGAGAACATCGAGGTGCTCTCCAGCACTCAAGTGGTCGAGGTCCTCGGAGAACAGAAGGTCGAGAGGATCAAACTCAAGACAGGAACGGACATCAATGAGCGCGACGCATCAGGGATCTTCATCTTCATCGGGGCTGTGCCACACTCGGCGTTCCTCGAGGGGGTCGTAGAGCGCAACGATCGCGGCTTCATCTACACGGGTCCCGACATCTTCCTCGGTGGCACCAAGCCTGCGACGTGGACGGTCGACCGGGATCCCCTCCTCCTCGAAACCAGCGTGCCCGGGGTCTTCGCAGCAGGGGATGTCCGCCACGGCGTCGTCCGAAGGGTCGCATCGGCCGTTGGCCAGGGATCGATCTCCGTCTCGATGGTGCACACGTACCTTGACACGGTCTGAGCGCACCGAGGCTCTCCGAGCCGTCCCACTCTTCGCGACGCTCGCGCAAGAGGACCTCGAACGTCTCGCTTCGGGAGTTGAGCAGATGGATCTTCCCGCAGGCTCCCTCCTGTTCGAGGAAGGTGACAAAGGTGATCACGCCTACGTCATCAACGAAGGGGAGATCGACATCGTGAAGATCACCGACGATCGCGAGATGTTGATCGCACGGCGCGGACCCGGGGAGGTGATCGGCGAGATGGCGCTGCTCGATGTGGCACCCCGTATGGCCAGTGCCAGAGCATCGACGGACGCTTCGCTCCTCTCCATACCGAAAGAGGACCTCGACGACCTCCTTGCGAGCAGTGCTGCTGCGGCACGGGCACTGTTCACCGGCCTGCTGGCCCGATGGCGAGAGACCCAGGGCCGGCTTCGGCAGTCGGAACGTATGGCCCAGTTGGGAACGCTCACCGCAGGATTGGCTCACGAGCTGAACAACCCGGCCGCTGCTGTCCAGAGGAGCGCGGGCAGGCTCGGGCAGGCGGTTGAGAGACTACGCGCTGCTCTCGCGGCCACCTCCACGGTTGCAGTCGCGCATCCAGACCTCGAAGAGCGTCTCCACACGTCACCCCAAGCGCCGCAACGACTGGGGTCGCTCGAAAGAGCCGATCTCGAATCGGAAGTCGAACGCGTCTTGACGGCGCTGGACATTCCGAGACCTTGGGAACTGGCCGAGGGAGTCGCGTCGTCGGGCATGACCGTTGATGCTGTCGAGTCGCTCGTTTCCGACTACGGGGCCGACGCCGCTGTGGTGTTGGAGGCGCTCGTGGCTGCGTCCCTGGTCTCCGGGTTGATCGGACAGGTCGAAGAAGGTGCCTCGAGGATGTCGACGATCGTCGGAGCGCTGAAGTCCTACTCGTATCTCGACCAGGCTCCTCTCCAAGACGTGGACATCCGCAAGGGGATCGAAGACACCCTCGTCATCCTTGAACACAAGCTCAAAGGCATACAGGTGGACCTCGATCTGGAGGACCTCCCGGCCATCACGGCTCACGGAAGTGAACTCAACCAGGTGTGGACGAACCTCCTCGACAACGCTGCCGATGCAGTCTCGGACACGCCCGATGCGAAGATCACGGTCAGCGGACGGGTATCGGATGGTGCCGTCGTTGTCGATGTCGAGGACAACGGAGTCGGCATCCCTGAGGACGTACTCCCCCGGGTCTTCGACGCGTTCTTCACCACGAAGCCTCCAGGATCGGGAACGGGGTTGGGGCTCGACATCAGCTACTCGATCGTGGCGCATCGCCACCGAGGTGAGTTGACGGCCGCATCGCGACCCGGCCGCACGGTCTTCACGGTGACCTTGCCAATGAACCAATAGCCCATTGCCCGGAGACAGAGAGTCTTTTCGTTCATCGGCGTGTACACCTGCCAAGACAAGACTTTGGCCGGCTGCCTGTAGAGCCCGCCATGGCCCGAGGACCGGACCGGTGTTTGCGCCCGAGTGAGCCAACGGGCCCCGCGGGCGTTCCCAACGCTAGCGCCGACCGTTTCACACCGACACGGCGGACCTGAACCCGGCGACCAACGGAACCGGGCCTCAACCAGAGCCAGGTGCACCTCGAAGGAGTCCCAGGCCTCCTTCGAGTCGCACGACCGGAATGTCGAGAATCATGCGCGATGTTGTTGTGCCTGTAGAGAACGATGAACCGTGGACGCACACGCATCGAAGACGGGCACAAGAGGGTTCGTGTCTATCTCGGTGGCGAAGTCATCGCCGACAGCACGGAGGTCAAGCTCGTATGGGAAAGCCCACACTTCCCCGTGTACTACTTCCCAGAACAGGACGTCAGGGTCGAGTTGCTGACCCCACCGGCCAGACCGAGGAATCCCCGAGCCGAGGCCTCGCCGGGACATTCGACGTCAAGAGCGCCGCTCGGATCGCGAAACACGCAGCCTACCGATACCTCGACTCCCCCATCGAGGAACTCCGCCCTCTGATCGCTCGTGTCGAAGGTTTTGTTGCTCGGCTCCGTGCACCACGGCACCCTGTACTGCATCGGGGTGGCGGGGCGCTGAGACCACCCACTAGCCTGAGCTGGGGAATGTGGTGTGATGGATCGAGAGCCGCGTGCTGAGTCCATAGGAGAGCTGATCGGCCGCTTCCGATACGAGGTCGGCGCGTTCGCGGTGGTTGCCCTGATTGCGCTGATCGTCTTCCTCTTCGGGGGTGGATCTGAGCGCACCAAGACGACCCAAGCCACGTCATCGACTACGGCCCCAGTAACCCTCGGTACCACCACACCATCAGACGCCGCCGCGCTCGCCGGCGTCCCCCCAGTGGACTGCGATCCCCTGATCACCTCGATCGAAGTCGATGAGGCACTGG
>Ga0307423_1001091_pt1 | contig 16928 bp, 10 predicted proteins | sample SalMarWE160310MG_FD_202154 | JGI IMG/M metagenome (GOLD analysis project Ga0307423, IMG submission 202154) | Salt marsh sediment microbial communities from the Plum Island Ecosystem LTER, Massachusetts, United States - WE1603-10 | ecosystem: Environmental > Aquatic > Marine > Intertidal zone >...
CTCCCAACACATCTCGGGTTCACGGTTGTACGCCTTCATCTTCTCCTTATCGAGAACCATGAGGTCGTTCGGACAGATGTATTGGCACGCGGTCTTGTCGAGCGCCTTACACCCGTCACACTTTTCCACATTGACGAAACTCGGCATACAGGGTTCCTCCTTTCAATCTCCAACAGTTTGTAAGCCGGTAGGTACACTTTTCCTCATCGCGGCCATCCGAAGCAAGAGCTGTGCCTGTTTTCACAATCGGATTTGAGACAGTGTATATTTTGAAAGGAAAGTCTTGGTGTGGAGTGACTTGAAGAACACTTTGCAGGGGTTTGCGGGGAGATTCATTTGCGTGCTCCGTCAAGTGTCATCTTCTTTGTCGCCGAGTCCGGCTGAGGGTCAATTGTCGACCGGTTGGATCCAGGGGTTCTGAAGACGGACCTAAGTCATGGTTTTGGAGACATTACGGGTGCCGAAAACGATCTCGACTCGAGATCTGTGAATATTTTCACTTGTAATGACAAGAATGACTTGCGAACCCTCGAGACGGCTCTGCGTTACCGATGCGTTACGCTGGCGCAACGTTTTGATCCTAAAAGGTTGCGATAGTGTGTCTTCCGCGGTGTGTGGAGCTGTTACCCGAGTGGAACAGCTCCGCTCTTTTGGTCCCGTTCGGAACCCCGTTGGGTGGTGGAAGAAACGTCGAGAACCAATGTGCTTCCAGGGAGGCCAGGGGAACGGCGTGCAGACTCGGCGGCCAGGTTCGGCCGAAAGGGAGATGGCTCAGTGCTTTCCAGGCTGATAATCTGCACCGGAACCGACAATCTCGGTTCGGCGGGCCAAGACGGCCGGTGAGAAAACCCGGCATTGAATATGCAACGCTTCCGCACATATTAACGCGGTTCGCCGCGGCTCAGGAGGCTCTGCATGCGACTGATTCTTCTCGGACCACCGGGTGCCGGCAAAGGGACCCAGGCCAGGTACATCTGCGAGCGGTACGGAATTCCCCAGATCTCCACCGGTGACATGCTGCGGGCGGCGGTGGCGGCCGGCACCGAACTCGGGAAACAGGCCAAGGCGGTGATGGACAGCGGCGCCCTGGTCTCCGACGACATCATCATCGGTCTCGTCAAAGAACGCATCCAGGAGCCGGACTGTGCGTCGGGTTTCCTGTTTGACGGTTTTCCGCGGACCCTCGCCCAGGCCGAGGCGATGCTCGAGGCCGGAGTGGCGATCGACGCGGTGGTCGAGATTTCGGTGCCCGACGACGACATCGTTGCCAGGCTTTCGGGCAGGCGGTCGCACCCGGGATCGGGGAGGGTCTACCACGTGACCTTCAACCCGCCCAAGGTGGACGGCGTTGACGACGTCACCGGTGAGCCCCTCGTTCACCGCGATGACGACAAGGAGGAGACCATCCGCAACCGGCTCGCGACCTATCACGCGCAGACCGAGGTGCTCACCTCCTTCTACGGTGATCTCGACGCGAAGGGCGATGCGGGCGCACCGAAGCTCATTTCCGTGGATGGTACTCAGGCTATCGACGCGGTCCGGGACGAGGCGCTGGCGGAGTTGGATAAGCTCTGAAGCCGCCCATTCAGAGCGCCAAACCGCGTCGACGACTCAGGTACCACCTTCACCATTGTTGTTTCATCAGCGCCTGTGGGATCAGTTCTCCCTCACGGTGCAACAATGGTGAAGGTGGTACCTTGCACGTCGCAGCCAGAAGCGCTTCCCGACGAGTGGCACCTCGTCCGCCGAAGTGGGAGGCGCGAAGAAGCGTCGACGAGCAAGGTGCCATCTTTTGCATTGTTCGAATTCGTCGCCCTGCAATTTGGTGACGCGTTCCGGGCGAACAATGCTAAAGGTGGCTCCTGATACGACGAAGCGAGAAGTGCTGCGAGTACTCTACTCTTCGAGCGTCAGCTCGAAGGGTATATCCGCCCGGCTTTCCTCGAGCTCGATGATCAGGCGCCAGCGTCCGGGCTGGATGCCGCCCGGAACCTTGAAGACGAGCGGTCCCGAGCAGATCTGGGAGCTGCTGAGCGGAATCTCGTCAAAGGTGATCATTCCGGGAGGGACGACGATAAACCATCGGGTACACGGCACATCCCTACCGGGCTTGTACCTGTCGAGCAACGGCAAATTTGCTAGGGCGCGTTGGGTCGGGATCTGGAGCCTCGGGTAATTCCTGCGAAATTCGTCCTGGCTGACGGGTCTCAGGCGGCGACCGTCCGGGCTTCGAAGCGAAATGTCACTGCGTCTGACGACGACCGGCCCGCTCCCCCGTGTGCAGGTGAGTTCGATGGCGAGGGCCAGCCACTCCTCGCCGAGGCTTCTCTTTCCGCTCGGATGCGCCACGATCGCCGCAATTTCGGGCCCTTCATGGAGCACCGCGAACCTGGTGATTTCACGTGTGCCGGGACCGGTGGACTGAGGTCCCATCGAGGTTGCGCATGCCGCGGTCGCGAGAAGTGCGAGCAGCAGAGTCGAGTATTTCAAGGTGTACGCCTTTCTTCCCTCGCAGGATCCCACGGACCGCTGGAGAATTCCAGCATGCCCACGTCGAAGCGGGAGGCGCGAAGAAGCTTCGGGGCATCATCCTCGCCGAAGCGGGAAGCGCAAAGAAGCGGCGACGAGCAAGGTGCCATCTTTTGCATTGTTCGAATTCGTCACCTCGCAATCTGGTGACGTGTTCCAAGCGAACAATGCTGAAGGTGGCTCCTGTGTCGCCGAAGCCCCAACGCGCCTGGAATCGGTGGGTGGCACCTCTCTCGCGTCGAAGCGGGAGGCGCGAAGAAGCTTCGGTGATCCGGGATCGCTGTTAGACTTCAGTTTGACCGGGGGACGGGCTAGGTTACCCTCAGAAACCGCAGCCCCTGAGGCTGCCCGAGGCGGCTCGCTCGCTGCAAGCAAATGTTCAGAATTGGGGATTTTCGGTGACGGTCGAGACACAGCGGCTCCTTGATCAGCTCGAGGTATTGGAGGCTCGGGGCGAGCTCCCCGCCAACATCGAAGCCCTCGCCTACGATTCCCGGAAAGTGGCGCCGGGCACGTGCTTCATCGCGCTGCGTGGAACTCGCACGGACGGGCATTGCTTTCTGAGCGCCGTGGAATCGGCCGGGGCCGCCGCGGCGGTGGTGGAGGAGATCCCTCGAGACCTGAACCTTCCCTGCGTCCGGGTGCGTGACACGCTGGCGGCAATGCCGCTGCTGGCGGCGGAATTCTTCGGGTACCCGGCTCGCGAAATGACCCTGGCCGGGTTCACCGGCACCAACGGCAAGACCAGCTCGACCTATCTCCTGGAGGCCATCTGGACCGCCGCCGGAGTGCCATCGGCAGTGATCGGAACGATCCAGTACCGGTGGAAGGATCGGGCCCAGAAGGCGCCGAACACGACACCGCTCGCACTCGACCTGCACGGGCTCCTCCACAACATACGGGAGGACGGGGTTCGTCACGTCGCGCTGGAGGTCTCCTCTCACGGCCTCGTGCTCCACCGTGTCGACGGCTTGCTCTTTCGGGCTGCGGCCTTCACCAACCTCTCGCCCGAGCATCTCGACTTTCATCGCGACCTCGAGGACTACCGCGAGGCCAAGGCGGTCCTGTTCGAGAGGCATCTTGAAGCCGACGGGAGAGGTGTCATCAATACCGATGACCCTCACGGGCGGATCATATTTTCGCGGCTGAGCGGTGACCGCAGGATGTCGTTCGGCCTCGAGCCGGGCGTCGACATCACGGCGGAAGACATCGAGCTCTTGCCGGAAGAAACCGTCTTCGACCTCAAGACCCCGAGCTGGAGCAGACGACTCCGATGCCCCCACGTCGGTGAGCACAACCTTCGCAACATGCTCGGCGCGGCGGGGATGGGGATCGCCCTCGGGATCTCCGAGGAGGCCGTGGTTCAGGGCCTGGAGGCGGACACCATCGTTCCCGGGAGGCTCGAAGCGATCGAGAACTCGCGCGGCGCGCGGATCCTGGTCGATTTTGCCCACACTCCCGATGGTCTGTATCAGGTGCTCAGCAGCCTGAATGCCCTCCCACACCGGCGCATCATCACCGTGTTCGGGTGCGGGGGGGATCGCGACCGATCGAAGAGGCCGCTGATGGGCGGGATCGCTCAGCGCCACAGCGATCTGGCGATTCTGACCTCGGACAATCCCCGCACCGAGGACCCGATGGGGATTATCGACGAGGTCGTTGCTGGGATGAATGGGGGTGACGGCCCGTACGAGATCGTGCCCGATCGGCGGGCGGCGATCGCGCGGGCCCTGGATCTCGCCGGCGAGGGGGATTTTCTCCTCGTCGCGGGCAAGGGGCACGAGACTATGCAGATCCTGGGCACGGAGCTCCATCACTTCGACGATCGGACCGTTGTCAAAGAGATTTTGGCCGAGAGAGATGGGGACGCGTCCTCCGAGGAGAAGATTTGAGCCGATTCACTTTGGATGCCACCGCTCTTCGATCCAACCTCGACCTCGCGCGGGAGTGGGCTCCGGCAGAAGCGCGAGTCAGGGCGATGGTCAAGGCGAACGCCTATGGCCATGGTCTCGGGGAGCTCCTCGGAGTTTTCGCCGAGCACTCCGACGAGCTGGGTGTCGCCACCGTCGATGAAGGGCTTCGCGTTCGGTCGCGCCTGACTCGCGAAATTCCGGTTTTCCTGGTGAGCGGGGAGAAGGACTGGGGGAATCGCGGGTACCTCGATGCCATCCGCGAGGCGCGGCTCGTGCCGGCCGTCAGCTCAACGGATGAGCTGCGGCTGCTCGCGGATCGGGTGACGGGAAGGGACCCCATTCAGGTGGAGCTCAAGCTCGACACCGGGATGGGGAGGTTGGGGATCCAGGAACGCGACCTGACGGAGGTGGTTTCAACCATCCGCTCTTCCGACAACCTCCGGGTGGTGGGGCTCATGACCCACTTCGCTTCCTCCGACGAGGAGGATTTGACTGCGACCCGGGAGCAGGAGGCGTGCTTTCAGAGGATGCGCTCCGAGCTCCCTGGCGATCTCGTACAGCAGGCTTCGCTTCATTCGTGCAACAGTGGCGCGCTCATGCAACGGTGCCTCGGTCACACCGACATTGCTCTGGGGACCACCGTCGTCCGACCGGGAGTGATGCTCTACGGTGCCGGTCCATCACGGTACCTGCACGACACACCCGCGGGAGATCGCTTGATGCCCGTCGGCCGGTGGACGACCCGGGTGATCGAGGTCAGGACCGTGGCCCCCGGAGGCGCCGTGGGATATGGCGGCGCCTGGAAGAACGAGGGGAACCGCAAGGTGCAGGTGGCGGTGCTTGCGGTCGGCTACGCCGACGGTTTCCGCAGGAGCCTTGGAAATCGAGGCAGGGTCTTGATCCGCGGTGGGTCCTTTCCGGTCATCGGCCGGGTGAGCATGGATCTGGTCTCGATCCTCGTCGACGATCGGATCCGGGTCGGGGACGAGGCGGTCCTCCTCGGCTCCCAGCGGGGCGAACTGGGCGACGACACGATCCCGGTCTGGGAGTGGGCCGAGCTCTGCGGCACGATCCCCTACGAGATCTGGACCTCGCTTGGGCCGAGGGTGGAGAGGGTGCTCGCCGCCGATTAGGAGCGCTCGGCCGCATCGACGACACCCATTAAGAGCGCGTTGAGGCTTCGACGACACAGGTGCCACCCATGAGGAGCGCAAAGCCGCTTCGGCGACACCGGTGCCACTCTTCGCATTGTTTGCCCATGAGGCGCCGCTCATTTGCAGGTGGTGTCGTCAAACAATGCGAAAGGTGGCACCTTGCATGCCGACGCGGGAGGCGCGAGGAAGCTTCGGTGGCACCTGGCACGTCGAAGCGGGACGTCCTCGCTGAAGCGGGAGGCGCAAAGAAGCGTCGGGGGTACCTCGCTCGTCGAAGCCGGAGGCGCAAAGAAGCGTCGAGGCACCTTCCTCGGAGACAAAAAAGGAGCCGGGCTCATGCCCGGCTCCGTGTGATGCGGGGGAAACCCCGGGTTGTTCTAGAACTGGAAGGCCGCTGTCAGCTGGAAGCGCCGGGGGTCGAAGAAGCTCCTCGGTTCCCCGAAGCCCGCTTCGTTGACCCGCGGTTCGATGTTGTACCCGGTCTGGTTGTCGGTGACATTGAAGACCTCGCCTCGAAGCAGGATGTTGAAGCGCTCGCCGATCGGGAAGTTCTGGGTGTAGCTGAGATCGAGCTGGTAGTGCGCGTCGGTCGTGCGCGAGCCGGCCGGTTCGCCGTAGCGGCTGGTGAAGGAGGTCCCGCTGTAGTACTCGCTCGGGCCCCAGATCTCCCACGGCTGGCCCGACTGGTAGATGCCGTAGGCGCCGAGAGTGCCGTTCCAGTTGAAGTTGTAGTACCCGTAGGCCTTGAGCTGGTGGCGGCGGTCGCCGCGCAGGTTTCCATAACGGTTCTGCCATATCTGGCGGCCCGTACCGTCGGCGAGGTACGACGACCCGATAAAGACGTTGGCATCGTTGCCGGCGGTCGTGTTGTCCTGATCGAAGTTGCCGTAGTAGTGGCTCCACACGTAGGAGCCGCGGAAGAAGACGTTCTTGCCGCGGTACTCGGCCTCAGTGCTGAGCTCGTAGTACTTCGTGAAGGCGCCGTCGAGCTCGGCGATGACGTAGGAGGAGCCGCCGACCTCAGCCCGATAGGCGGCGAACAGGTCATCGGGGATGTAGGGCTCCTGCGGGATCGGCGCGGGCGCGTCTTCCTCGATACGGTCCCAGTTCCAGGTGTCCTCCCAGAAGTGCTGGCCCTTGCGGTGGCGCGCCCAGATGCGGCCGGTCCAGGCGTTCGAGATCTGCTTGGAGTAGCCGACGATGTACTCGTCGATCGAGCGCGGGTCGATGCCTTCCTGGAAGAACTTGCCGGAGGAGGCCCGCAGCGAGCTGAAGTCGATGAAGTTGCCGTCGGCGTCGAAGAAGGCGTTGATCTCGCGTTGCAGGTTGCGCGCCCACGACGCCGCCCGCGGCAGCGAGGTCGCGGCCGGGTAGTAGCGGGCGTAGCTCGCGTACAGTGAATCCTTGCCGTTGGGGCTCCAGGTTGCGCCGAGCCGCGGCGAGATCATCTCGCCGAAGCCGACGTTCTTCATCTCATAGATGCAATCTAAGCAGGGCTCGAAGCCTGAGACGTTGCTCGAGTTTTTCTTGAGGCCCTGCCCGTAGAGCGTGTCGTTCGAGAGGACGACACCGATGTTGAGGGTCCAGTCCTTGAGACGGATCTGGTCGTTGAGCTCGATGCTCTGGGTCTTGAGCTCGGAGTGGATGGTGGGGACCTCGTCGCCCAGGCTCTGCTGCCAGAATTGCGCCCGGTAGTAGACGTCCTCGCCCCACTCGGGATCGATGCCGCCGGGGACGTAGATCAAGCCCCAGCCGTTCGCCGCGCGGAGCAGGTCTTCTTCGCCCTTCTCCCAGCGGTAGCCGATGTGGAGCTCGTGCTTGCCGACGTAGTGGTCGTAGCCGACCTGGAAGCTCTTGCTGTAGAAGTCGTCGGCGTCGAATTGGTAGTCCACGCCGACGGAACCACCGCCGGTGCGCACGCCGTTGTCGAGATAGCCGTACTGCTCGATGAGCGGGGCGATGAACGCGTTGTACTCATCCTCCCCGGGGATCGGCGCCGGCACGACAAAAAGGCCCTGCTGGTCGAGGTTGTCGACGTCAAGCGGGAGGCCTTCCCGGATCTGGAAATCCAGGACGTGGTCCGGGGTGCCGGTGTTCCGGTTCTTGAAGTCGGAGGCCTTGAAGGTGAAGAGGCCGCTGTCCGAGACCACGTAGCTCCCCTCCACCACCGCGATCTTGAGCTCGCTGTCGCCACCGGTAGAGGTGGTGCCCGCCGAGAACTCGCCGACGCCATATCCCGACTCGTCGACTGTGGAGTCGCGGTAGCTGCCGGTGAACATCAGAGAGTTTGTCGGCGTCCAGTTGAGCTTGACGAAGAACTCGTCGCGGATCCTCTCGTAGTTGGGCACGTCGCCATAGACGTTGGCGCGGTTGGTCCGGGTCGTCGTGGGGCGGTAGTAGGAGGCGAAGAAGAAGAGGTTGTCACGGACGATCGGACCGCCGATGTTGGCCGTCAGCCAGTCGAGGTCCTGGTCGTACTCCTGCTCGCTCTCCGCGGTGAGCGAGCCGGTCATGCTGGCGGTCTGCACCTGGTAGCTCAGCTCGCCCCGGAACTGGTTGGTGCCGGACTTGCTCAGGGTGTTGACCAGGAAGCCGCCCGAGCGGTTGAAGCCGATCGCGTTGGCGCCGCCCTTGACCACCGCCATCTCTTCGACGTCCTGCGCGGCGGGCTGGGTCGCCAGCGTGCCGAAGAGCGGCAGGTTGACGCCGACCCCGTCGAACTCGTAGACGTTGTCCTGGCCGTTGCCGCCGGCGCTCGGACCTCTGATCGAGTCCTCGGTGTACTGCACACCCGGAATGAGTTTGATCAGATCGCGGTACTGCTGCCCCATCGGCAGCCCTTCGATGACTTCTTGGGAGATCGAGGCCTTGAGCTCCGCCGAGGTGGTGTCGATGGTCGGGGTTTCGGCGGTGACCAGGATTTCGCCCTCGAACGTGGCGTCCTTCATGGTCACGTTGATGATGGCTCTCTGCTGTAGGGCGACTGGAAACTCCCTCTTTTCCGTTGCAAAACCCTCCATACGGAAGGTCAGCTCGTAGTCGCCGGGCGGCATGGCCGCGAAGCGGTACTGTCCGTCGGCGTCGGTCACGGTGGCGCGCGCCTTGGGCATGACGTCGGCGACGGCGGACACCGCGACACCCGGCAGCGGCGAACCGTCGTCCAGGGTCACGGTGCCCTCGATGCCTCCCGTCTGAAGCTGCTGGGCGTTCGCCACCGAGCACAGCATCAGACCTCCGATGATGATGACAAATACTCTTCTCATGTTCTTCCTCCTATTTCTCCCTATATAAATGCCGAACCCAGAACGCAAAATCCTCGACTCCGGAGATCGGAGCCGAAAGTGTCTCCGCAGGAATATCAGAGAATTGTCATTTTTGAAAGTCAGTCGCTCCTCCTTCCTCGGCAGCCGACCGGCCCGCCAGGGCCTTTCGGACGTGTCCACCGGCCGCACGCAGCCGCTCGCGGGAGGGCTCCACGCCGAGTCCGCAGGAGGCCATGACGATCGCTGTCTTGACTTCGCCGTCGCTGGCTTCGTAGAGCCGTTCCGCTTCCTCTCGCGAGACCGCGCCCGCGGCCTCGATAATGCGCAGGGCCCGGTCCCGGAGCTTGGCGGAGCCGGGGCGCAGATCGACCATGAGGTTCCCGTACACCTTGCCGAGCCGCACCATGGCGGCGGTGGTGATGGCGTTGAGCACGGCCTTGGTCGCCGAGCCGGCCTTGAGGCGCGTCGATCCCGTGAGGACTTCGGGCCCGGTGTCGAGGGCGAGGACGAGATCTGCGACCGCCGAATTGCCGCCGGGCGGGGTGCAGGTGACCAGAATCGTGCGGGCACCGTTGTTCCGAGCCGATGCCAGTGCGCCGAGCACGAAGGGCGTCGCCGAGCTCGCCGACACGGCGATGAGCAGATCGCCGGCCCCAAGGTTTTCGGCGGCGGTGACGCCGTCCGACCGGACGTCTTCAGCGCCCTCGCGAGCTTCGAACACGGCCTCGCGTCCACCGGCGATGACGGCCCGGATCTGGTCCGGGTCCGTGCCGAAGGTCGGGGGGCACTCGGCGGCCTCCAGGATCCCGAGACGGCCGCTGGTTCCGGCGCCAGCAAATACGACCCGCCCGCCAGCACCGAGTGCCTCCGCGACCCATGCGGCGGCGTGGGCGATTTCCTCGCGGGAGCGGTGGGCGGCCTCCAGGCTTCTCCGGTCCTCCTCCAGGAGGAGCGAAACCACTTCTTCGCTCGACAGGGTGTCGAGCGCCTCGCTGGAGGGGTTCGAGGCCTCGGTGGAAAGCCCGCCCCAGTCAGCCATCGAACCCCATCCCCTTGATGGCCGATTCTCTCCATGAAATGCCGTTGCGGAGGTTCATGCGATCACGCGAGGTTACCCGACATCAAAAGGAATGTCTATCACACACGGGAATCGAGGAGAGCTGTGCGTTACCTTGATGTAATCTATTACAGGAGAATGGTTTATCTTCTCCAGGCTGAAACTGATTATTGCTCAACCGAAGAAGAGATAACAGACGAGGATCGCAGCGACGGCCCCGGCCACGTCCGCGGCGAGGCCGCACGGCAGGGCGTGCCGGGTGCGACGGATTCCGACCGATCCGAAATAGACCGCAAGCACGTAGAAGGTGGTTTCGGTGCTGCCCTGGATCACGCTCACCAGCCGCCCCGCGAAGGAGTCGGCGCCGTGCGCCTCCATGGTTTCGAGCATCAGCCCGCGAGCTCCACTTCCGGAGAGGGGCCGCATCAGCGCCGTCGGCAGGCCCTCGACCCAGCGGGTATCGAGACCGATCTGAGCCACCAGCCAACGGACACCGTCGAGCAGGAAATCGAGGGCGCCGCTGGCGCGGACAATGCCGATGGCGACCAGCATCGCCACCAGGTAGGGGATGATGCTGACCGCGACCTTGAAACCATCCTTGGCGCCGTCGACGAATATTTCGTAGAGGGGCAGACGGCGGCGCGCCGCCAGAAAGACAAAGATCACAATGATCGAGAAGATGATGAAGTTCGAGAACACGGAGCTCTGGAGCTCCATCATCTCGCGGTCGAGGCGTGAGAAGTAGAGAATCATCCCGACGACCCCTGCCGTCAAAGCGCCCAGGTAGGCGAGGATGACCGGGTCCCAGAGCCGCAGCAGCTGGACCGCGGCGGTGACGACGAGCCCGACCATCGTAGAACAGAAGGTCGCGATGAGCATGGGAATGAACACGTCGGTCGGGTCGGCCGCGCCCATCTGCGCCCGATACACGAAAATCGTGATCGGGATGATCGTCACCGCGGAGGTGTTGAGGACCAGGAAGAGGATCTGGTCGTTGCTGGCCTGCTCCGGCTCGGGATTGATCTCCTGCAGCTCCTTCATGGCCTTGAGACCCAGGGGGGTGGCCGCGTTGTCGAGCCCCAGCATGTTCGCCGCCATGTTCATCACGATCGAGCCCATCGCCGGATGGCCGTCCGGGATCCCGGGAAAGAGCCGCCGGAGCAGGGGCCCGAAGGCGCGGGCCAGGAAGTCGACCGCGCCGCCCTTTTCGCCCAACCGCATGATGCCCAGCCACAGGCACATGACTCCGGTGAGCCCGAGGGCGATCTCGAAGCCCGTCTTGGCGAGGTCGAAGGACGCGCCGACCATCGCCGCCCACACCCCGTAGTCGCCGAAAAAGACGGACTTCACGAGGCCGACCGCGAAGGCGACCAGGAAGAACGCGCCCCAGATCTTGTTCAGCACGGCGCCACCACCGACAGGGCGTTGAGAACCTGCAACGCGACTCCGATCGCCATCGCACTCTCGTCGACATCGAAGAGCCCGTGGTGGACCGAATGGACGATGCCGTCGGCCTCGTTGCGCACTCCCAGAGAGTAGAAGGCGCCGGGAACCTCTCTCAGGTAGTAGCCGAAGTCCTCGACCCCCATCTGGGGCTTTTCGAAGATCACGACGCCGTCGTCGCCCAAGAGCCCTCTCGAGCCCTCGCGGACGATATCCACCATGGAATCGTCGTTGACGACGGGGTCGTAGCTCGGCTCGATCGTGACCTCGGCTCTCGCACCCATGCCGTGTGCCACGGCCTCGGCTGTCTCCCTGATCCGTTGCAGCACCAAATCGCGAGTCGCCTGGTTCAGGCACCGCACGGTGCCCATCAGCTCCACTCTGTCCGCGAGGATATTGGTCTGGGTTCCTCCGTGGATCGTCCCCAGGCTCACCACGGCGGCCTCCCGCGCGTCCACGTTGCGGCTCACGATGGTCTGCAGTGAAGTGATGACCTGCGCGGCGGCGACGATGGCGTCCACCCCCTCGTAGGGGTAGGCGGCGTGGGCCGCCTTCCCGCGCACGACGATCGTGATGTCGTCTGAGGAAGCGTTGCGCTGTCCGTAATGGAGCCCCACAGTGCCGATCTCGAGGCCCGGGTCGACATGCAGACCGAAGATCGCATCCACCCGTGGATTTTCGAGAGCCCCGGCCTCGATCATCAGCTTGGCCCCGCCCACCGTTTCTTCCGCCGGTTGAAAGAGCAGCTTGACGGTCCCCGCGAACGAGGTCTTCTCCTTCTCGAGCAGCCTGGCAGCGCCGAGAAGAATCGTCGTGTGCACGTCGTGACCGCAGGCGTGCATCCTGCCCGGGACCTTCGAGGCGTAGGCGACGTCCTTGTCGTCCTGGATCGGCAGGGCGTCCAGATCCGCCCGGAGCGCCGCAACCCTACCTTTGCCGTCCCCTCGGATGATTCCGAGAACGCCAGTGCCCCCTAGCCCGTCCTCGTGCTCGATCCCCATTTCATCGAGCAGGGCGCGGACCTTGGCGCTGGTGCGGTGCTCCTCGAGGCCGAGCTCCGGGTGCTGGTGCAGATCACGACGGATCGCGATCATCCAGGGCAGGATTTCCCGCGCCGCAGCGAGGATGCTGGAGGGCGTGTCCAGGCTCACCGCGCGAAGATACCACGGAGCGAGAAGAGAAAGAGTTGAGTTTTGAGTTATGAGTTTTGAGTTCCCACCCACCCTCCCGTATCTCGGGCGTGGGCGGGGGGAAACCTCAAAACTCAAAACTAAGAACTCAAAACTGATTTGAGCGTCAGCTCCCGCGGCGCCATCTCGGTCTCGAGCAGGGAGGCGAGCTTTTGCCGCTCATTGATGACGGTCGCCCGACGACCATCCACCAGGACCTCGGCGGAACGTCCGTGGTCGTTATAGTTCGAGCTCATCGACATGCCGTAGGCGCCGGCGGAAAAAATGGCGATCAGATCTCCCCGGTTGACCTGGGGCAGCTCGCGGCCGCGGGCGAGAAAATCGCCGGTCTCGCAGATCGGGCCGACGATGTCGCACGGTTGGAGATCGGGGAGATCGAGGCGCTCGGCTGCAACGGTCGGGACGTGGCGGGTTTCGACCTGTGCGGGCCATGCGAAGTGGAAGGCCCGGTAGAAGGCGGGTCGGATCAGAGTGTGCATTCCGGCGTCACAGATCACAAAGGTCTTTTGACGACCTTTTTTGACGTGCTGCACGCGGGTCAGAAGCACTCCGGAGTTGGCGAGGATCGACCGGCCCGGCTCGAGTACGATCTTCAGGCCGTTTCGGGCTCGCGTCTCGAGCAGGGGAGTCAGGGCTTCGGCAAAGGTCTCGATCTCCGGCGATTCCCCGTCCGCGTAGCTCATCGGCCAGCCGCCGCCGAGATCCAGGACCCCGACCTCATGGCCCGCCCCCTCGAGCGTATCGATCAACCGTAGGAGCACCCCGACCGCCGACTCGTAGGGCTCGGTCTCGCGCACCGGCGAGCCGATGTGGACGTGCAGGCCGACCAGCTCGATCGACGGCACGTCCCGGAAGGCCGCGAAGATCTCGGGCACTCGGGCCACGGCGACGCCGAACTTGTTCTCCTCCAGACCGGTGGTGGTGTACTCGTGAGTTCGGGCGTCCACATCGGGGTTGACCCGAATACAGGCACGCGCCGCCACGCCGAGCTCGGCCGCGACCTGGGCAAGGACCTCGAGCTCGCTCTCGGACTCCACGTTGAAGAGGCCAACGGGCCCGCGGGTGTCGATGTCCGTTCCGCCCAGGCGCTCGGCATCGTCGTGCAATGGACTCCACCGTCCATCGAGGGCCGCCCGTTGCTCGTCCTCGGTCTTGCCGACGCCGGCGAACACGATCTCCTGCATCGGCGTCCCGGCCAGCCAGGCCCGTTCGAGCTCGCCACCGGAGACCACATCCATGCCGGCGCCCAACTCGCGGAGCAGGCGCAGGATGTGGAGATTGGACGAGGCCTTGACGGCATAGTGGAGATGGGCCCCGAGCGGTGAAAATGCACGTTCGATGCGGCGATAAGAAGACCGGATCGCGTCGGCGGAGTAGACGAAAGTGGGGGTGTTCACGGCGACGGCGATCTCCGAGACCGGGACCTCTCCGGCGTGGAGCGCGCCGTCGCGGTAGGTGAAGGCATCCAGGGGATTCGTCACGTCAATTGTCCTCGGTTCTTTTCGAGATTTACTTTTTCTCTTTGGGGAAGAGGTAGTTGTTGTTTCGCTTGATGCGGACCACGTTGCCATCTTCGTCCAGCTCGAAGGTCAGGAGCTCGTTGTTCGGCCTGCGGAAGGTGGAGCCTTCGATCGGTGTCAGCCGGCTGAAGCCGGACGACGCGTCATCGTATGGTGGGTAGGCGTAGTCGTAGATCACCAGGTCACCTCCCAGGATCAAAACCTCGTACTCCCAACCCCAGGGGTCCGCATAGAGGCCCACATAACGCTGCCACTCCGGATCCGCTTCCGGTTTCGCGGCCTCCGGCAATCTGGTCGCCTTCAGGAGGGCCGGCCCGACGACGTCGTAGGCCTGGTTGGCGACGGTGAGCGGGCTGCCGTCGTCGGCGTTGATCGCGACGATCACGGCGATCTTTTCGCTCGGCACGAGGAGAAGGTTGCTGACGTTGCCGCCGATCGAGCCGCCATGGCCGACGAAGTTCTTGCCGTCTCGGCGGGTGACGGCGAAGCCCAGACCGCGGCCGCCGGTGAAGCTGTCATAAACCCAATGAACCCGCTGCATCTCGCGCAGGGTGCTGCCCTTCAGGATCTGAGCGTCCCCAGCCGGACCCTCGCGAAACTGCAGGGAGGCGAAGCGGCTGAGGTCTTCGACGGTGGAGACGATGCTGCCCGCCGGCGCGATCGCTCCGGTTTCGTAGTAGTCAAAAACCCTCCTGGTACCGTCGGACGCCCGCAGCATATGGGAGGTCGTCAGGCGTCGGAGGAGCTCCTCGCCGGGAGCGGTACTCGAGCTCGACATCCCGAGAGGCTGGAGGATCTTCTCCTGCACGTAGTCCGCCCAGGGTTGGCCCGAGACCTTGGTCACGATCTCTCCGAGCAGGGACATCCCGAGGTTGGAGTAGTGGTAGGTCGTCTCGGGAGGGTTGATGGCGCTCTGGCCGGGCAGCGCCCCGGCCAGCTCTTCCCGAGTCGGAAAGATGTGATCGGTCCAGTAGGGGAAGTCCGCCTCGCGGGGCAGCCCCGAGGTGTGGGTGAGCAGGTGGCGAATCGTGATTTCAGGCGCATCCGGGAAGGGGTTGCGGATGTGGAACCAGGGGAGATAGAGCGACACCGGATCATCGAGCCGGAGCATTCCTTGATCCCTGAGTTGCAGGATCGCGGTCGATGTGAAGAGCTTTGTGATCGAGCCGATCCGGTAGATTGTGGAGGGCGTTGCAGGAATCTTATTTTCAAGGTCGCTGTAACCGTAACCCTTCGCCCAGACGATATCCTGGTCGAAGACGACAGCGATGGAGAGACCCGGCACACCACGATAGGCAACATGCTGCTGGATCCACATGTCCAAGACCGTGAGGGCGTCGGCGACTTCGGGTTGCTCCTGAAGGTTCACCTCAGCTCGAGCGACCACCGATATCGACATCAGCAGCAGGGCTGTGGCGAGGACGGACTTCCAGCGCATCGTCGGGGCTCCTTTCCACCGCTACTGCGGCCTCGAACGTTGGAGTATACGCGATATCAGCATGAATCCTCAGTTCTCAATTCTAAGTTCTCAATTTCCCTCCGCCCACCCCGTTTCTCCGCGACGGTGGGTGGAAATTCAAAACTGAGAATTGAGAATTCAGAATTCGGACGTCGGGCACGGGTACGGACAGACTGAGTGACCGACTACAATGACCCTCATGCATATACTCACGCTGATTCTTACCCTCGCCCTGCAGCCGACAACGACCGGTTTTACCCCCGACCAGCTCTGGCAGAGCTGGCCGGACGAGCGCTTCGTCCAAACCCCTGCTCCTTGCCTGCGGCCCGCCGAGCTGACCGTCGAACTGCAGAGGCTCGCCGAGCTCTACCCAGGGGAGATTGAGCTCGAAGAGATCGGACAGTCCTTTCAAGGACGGCCCATCAGCATGCTGAGTCTGGGGGACGGACCGCGCACGGTACTGCTGTGGTCGCAGATGCACGGCGACGAGCCATCCGCGACCCCCGCTCTGCTCGACATCGCCCACTTCCTGCTCTCACGGGCCGAAGAACCGGAGGCGGCGGCGATCCTCGATGGCCTCACCCTCCTGATGATTCCAATGCTCAATCCGGACGGGGCCGAAATCTACCAGCGCCGCAATTCCCAGGCCGTCGATATCAACCGGGACGCGCTCAATCTCACGACCCCGGAGGGCCGGATCCTGAAGAGAATCCGTGACGAATACGAGCCAATGCTCGGATTCAATCTGCACGACCAGAACCGTCGGACGGCGGTGGGCGACACCGGCGTGCTGGCGACGAACGCCGTCCTGGCGGTGGCCGGTGACCGGGAGGGAACCGTCACTCCCGGGAGATTGCTCGCCAAACGCGCCTGCGCGGCCATCGTCGAGGCTCTGGCGCCGTTCATGCCGGGGGGCATGGCTCGCTACGACGAGGACTGGAGCCCGCGGGCTTTCGGAGACAATCTCACCGCCTGGGGAACTCCCGTGGTGCTCATCGAGAGCGGCGGCTTGCCACCGGGCCGAAATCTAGAAGATCTGACCCGCCTCAATTTCGTGGCCATTTTGACGGTGTTGCAGGGTCTGGTTCGAAACGATCTGGAAGACTACGATCCACAGGTCTATACGGATCTCCTGCGCAACGAGAGCGATGCCTGGGCTGATGCCGTCGTGCGGGGAGGTTTCATCCGACAGCCCGGTTTTGATGATCCGTACCGCGCCGACCTGGCGTTCGACCTCGAACTGGACGATCGCGATGCGGCCGGATGTGCCACTGGCGACGCCCGGCGCTCCCAGATCGTCGAGATCGGAGATGCGCGGTTCCTCGGCGCGGGGCGCGTTGTGGACGCCGGCGACAGCCTGTTGCTCGCGCCGTTCGCGGTCGGGGTCGAGGGCTGGTCGG
>Ga0307423_1001092_pt1 | contig 16920 bp, 21 predicted proteins | sample SalMarWE160310MG_FD_202154 | JGI IMG/M metagenome (GOLD analysis project Ga0307423, IMG submission 202154) | Salt marsh sediment microbial communities from the Plum Island Ecosystem LTER, Massachusetts, United States - WE1603-10 | ecosystem: Environmental > Aquatic > Marine > Intertidal zone >...
TTATTGTGGTACTTCGACTTCACAAAAAGTTCGAGCTGATGATAATCCAAGTTTTAATCATATAATATTGAATGAAGGTGATATAGAAGTTAATCTTGTGGATTCTACAAATCTCAAAAGAACCCTACTTTTGGAACGAAAATCAAGTAGAACAAAATTTGTCAGACCGCGAAGATCGCGTATCGAACACTTATTAAGTTCTTCCGTGTGGGATGATTAATTATGCCAAGACCATCTACTCCATTAGTGGCAGTTGACGCTGTGATTATATTTCAGCAGAATTCAATTGTTTTGATTCGTAGAAAAAATTCTCCTTTTAAGGGAGAGCTTGCTTTACCGGGGGGGTTTGTGGATATAGGTGAAACCGTAGAACAAGCATGCATAAGAGAAGCCTATGAAGAAACAAATATCAATGTGAAAATTCTTAATTTAATTGGTGTTTTTTCCGATCCTCGAAGAGATCCAAGAGGACATAATATTTCTGTTTCTTTTTTGTGTGTTCCTGTTTCAGGAGAGGAGATTCCAAGAGCAAAGGATGATGCAAAATCACTTGAAATAATTCCTCTTGATAAAGTAATAAATTTCAAATTAGCCTTCGATCACATGGAGATAATTAAAGCTTCTGGTTCACTCCCGCCAATTTAATATCTTAAATTATAATTTCAAATGTTATATAATTTAATCGATCTCAAATATTTCTTTATAGCATCTACAACAAGGAATGCCAACTCTAACATTTTTATATTTAGAGACTTCATAATTGGCACTTTCTTCTAAGAAATTTAATAATTGTGTTTTAATAATTATGGAATTAGTATTTTTACTAAAGAATATAGCTTTTAGGGTGTTATAATGTAATTCTGTTTTACATATAGGGCAAATTGAGAATTCATCAACAAAATTTTTAAATTCCTCATCTTCTAATTCTTTAGGGATAATTGAAAAATTGGAGAGGGGATAATTAGGATCGAGCTTTTGCACAATATACTTAAAAATTTCTTGTTTTGTATCATTTTCTTCATAAATTGAAGTAAAAAAGACAGTGTCTAAGTTCTTTTCTTTTACTAAATCTAAAATTTCCCCATCATATACTTCAATATTCTCTAAATCTTTTTTAGTGCCTATTAATATTATTGGAATATTACCAGATCCTTCTCTTAGTAAATCTATCCAAAAATTTAATGCAATGAAAGAATTTCTATCTGTTAAATCAAAACATAGTAAACCAGCATTTGCCCCACGACAAAAATCTTTAAACATGAAATGAAAGCGAGGGTGATCCTTTAAATCCCAAATTAAAAATTTATAGATATCATTCTCGTTTGCATAACATTCTACTAATTTAAATGATAAACCGATTGACCAATCTTTATTAATATCTCCATCTATAAATGAAGTTTTACCAGAACCAGAGCTTCCTAGTAGCATTAATTTGCATTTGTATGATTTGGGCATTTCGATTACCCAGATTTAAATAATATGCATTTAGCACTATTGGTTGTAAAGCCATTCATTCTAAAAAAGTTTATTGTGACTTAATTTCAAATAAATTATCAAAATCATCTTTAATAAATAAGTAGTAATTATCGCTATCTTCCCGAGGTACTTTAATCACGGGATAACCGTTTTTTATTGCTTCATCCACTAATTTATCTCGATCTTCCACAATTATGCAAGTATGAGTAAAATTATCAATTGATTTATCGATCTCATTAGTGATAAAAACCTCTATACTCACTGTTTCATTGGAATAGCGAATAATTTGCTGATCTTTATTCACACCAAAAAATTTATTCATCAATTCTTTCGGAACAGTAAATGATTTGACTTTTTGGAGTTTGAGTAAATTATTATAAAAATTATCACTTTCAACTTCTGAATTGGATGCTACAGCAACATGTTCAATTTTCAAGATAATGATTTAAGGTAAACCGAGCAAAAAAGATCGATTTTCCATATTAAGATATTAATTTATTATTCTATAAATGAATGCAAATTTAATAAATTTTGAAGGTTAATTTATATTAATCTCACTTATAATTGTGTTTTTTAAGACTAAGGTAAAACTGTATGACTGATGTAAAAGAAGATCAATTTTTAGTAAAATTATATGATGTTATTTACAAACTTTCAATCATCGCAAGAACTCAATCCTTTCGTTTTAAAAAAGAATGGGATCTCATTTTTGCTCAATTCAATCCAGATCCACACCTTATACGTCCAATCATTATTGAAAAAGATAATTTTTTGAAAGACAATAACTATAGAATCCGTGTTTTAAACACCCTTAAACTAGCATTAGAGGATTGCTTCCATTCCATCAAAACATTATTAGAAACACTATATCACCATTTTTTCAACGATTCAAATACATTTAAAGAGAGTTTTTCAGAGCAAGATCAATTGGTTCTTAAGTATTTTGTAGCATTCACATTATTGGGAAATCTCGTGCAATACAATATGCTAGATAATGAAACGGTTCCATTGAAATACAATATATTAGCTAGAAATTACTTGATGATTAAAGTAAAGGATTTACGGGGTTTAAAAGACTCGGAAATAATGGAAAATATGAAAAAGATTCGAATAAACTTAACTCTTACTGATACTAGGGAATATCTAAACCAAATCGAAAAGGATGGTTTTATTCAAAAACAAAAAAAGGGAAATTCAAACATCTACAATATTACGAAAGAATTAAAATTAAGCAAGGAAGGAGAAGAGAAATACAATATACTTCTCCGACCGTTGATAGATTGGCCAACAGGAATTTGGAGGAGCTTTTATAATATCCGAGAATTAAACGTAACTGTTATTAATCATAATGGTGAAAAAATCGAATATTTAAATAGTATTTTAGAAGGCGCAGCGACTCAAGGATATATTGCATCTCACCAAGTAATTGAAAAATTGATAAAATATTACTCAAAAGAAAAAAATAACACATAATTGTATAATCAAGTGAAATCTTTAGTCTTTCTAAAAGGGATTTCATATTCGTTCAATATATGTATTAAATGTTGTTTTTCTTCTGAATTAGTTCCTTTCCAATCAATAACAAAATAGTCAATCTTTTCAACCGTGTTTCCAATCATTTGATCAATCATGGATCTATCTAACTCTTTAATGAAATATTTCGGGCATATAAATGAAAAAGCTATGTTGTTTTCTTTCTCTAGCCTGCTGAAATTTGGAGCATAATGAGTTCCTCCAAATCCTAACCCAATTTTATGGTCTTTGTTTTCCTTATATTGAAGAAATCTCAAAATAGTTTCGATTATGCTATCAGCTACGACCTCAGCCGCAAAAATATTAGTCCATTCCTCTTCACTACTACCTAATTCTATAAAAATTAATGGTTTTTTTAAAACAGTTGGACCATGATGGGTTACCTCAACATCAATCACAAATTTTTCTAATTTTACTTTTTGAGAAATGAAAAGTAATGATAGATATCCTGATTTTCGAAGTAGAGCACTAGTGATTGATAATTTATGAGGATTTCCTCCATATTCTGCTTCATTACTCCAATTTCCAGTAGAATGTACTAGTAATGCGGGTCGTGACGTTTTTGATCTATGGCGACTTGCGAAAATAGCATAATCGAAATTAATTTCCGTTTCATTCAATTCGAGATCATTTAAATGGATTAAAGAATTATTAGTTAAACCTAAATATATTCTATTTGTTTCTATTTGAGAATTTCTTTCTTCTTCATTAAATCTTGAAAATTCATATAAAATATTATCGTGCCACAAAGAGTCAATCTTGTTGAAATGATACTGAGAGGACGATAATAATCTTTTACGTATATTCATTGATGCTATATCTTCTGTACTACTTATAATTAGAAAATCAGGCATTTTCTTAACATTAGAATATGATATTTAAGAAAATTAGCTTGAGGTTTATAATTTTTTGGTTTATTATGTTAATTATAAAATTTTTAATATTCGGGGTAATTATTGATAATAATGACTGATTTCTTGATTACAGTTGTAATTTCTTTAATATTAGCAGTGTTATTCTTTATAACTGAATTCTTTGAGAAAAAACATCCACGCCTTCATGTCTCTTTTATCGGCGGAATTTCAGTTGCATATTTTTTTTTGGTCGTTCTTCCAGAAATTTCAGAGAATTTTCCAGAAAATCCTTTTAATTTAGTAATTTTTGAGTATCTTTTTGTGGTGTTTGGATTTGTGTTCGTTCATGTGAGCGAAAAATTGATTCTACAGAAAGTAGAAATTAAATCTCAAAAAAGGATGAGAAAATTAATGGAAAAAGAAAAAATTTTGGAACAAGTAGAAAAAAATATGGAACATGTATTAACTTATCAAATTAATAATGAGGAATTAGACGAATTTGCTTTAAAGGATATTGCCCAAACTCTTAGTACGCTAAATGAAAAAGAAATAGAGTATCAAAATGAAATTAATAGGTATAAATTGAAAATTCAAGTTCGTGTCAGCGAAGATCTAAGGAAGCTTAGATTCTTTACCAACTTTACCTACTATCTGCTAATTGGAATAATTATTGTAGGTCTTTTGAATGATAATTTAATCCCCAACCCTATCATACCAGGGATCTTATTCTTTTTCTTTGCGTGGTTTAGAACTGTAATTTATCAGCGATCAGAAGCTCCCATTATCTTTAGTGATTTAGATATTTGTGAGATTAAGGAAATGTCTCCAAATACCATAAAAAGGATTTTAATCTCTTGCGCAGTTCCATTAGGTGTATTGATTGGGTTAACACTTGAAGTTATCTATCCAATAAATCTGGAAGCTTTATACGTATTATATTCATTCATCTCAGGAGTGATAATGTATACAATTTTTCGAGAGCTACTTCCCGAGAAAGAGAAAGGAAATCCATTATATTTTCTCTTTGGATTCGTTGGTTATACAATATTTATTATAATCTTGAATATCTTCTCAAGCGTTATTTAGTTTTACAAAATTAAGAAGAATATTAAACAAGATTATTCATTAAATTAATTTTAAAAAATCATTTATAATTTAGAAATCATTTAGTCTTATAAAGAATGAATTTTAGTAAAAAACCTTATATTTACTGTATTCTCTAGTGAGAAGGTTTAAATTTCAATTTCTATTCTAGGTCTACGAGAATGATAAAAAAAACATTTAATGAACTTTTAGGGATAGATGAGGATGACAAGAAAATTATCATGCAAATCCAGAAAGATCCGTCAATTACTCATTCCAAAATCGCTCAAGAGATTGATAAATCTCAACCAGCAGTAGGAGCGAGAATAATAAAGCTTGAACGAAAGAATCTCTTAACAAAACAAGTTGGTTTTAATATTAAGGAAGTGGATATTAAGACTGCTATAGTTTTCATCTCTACAAAAGATGTAGAAAACGTAGTCACCAAGATATCAAACTGTCCCTTTATCAATCATGCTTTTAAAATTTCGGGAGAATTCAACTTATTATGTTTTATTGCAGCGACTGATCTCCAAACAATAGAAAAATTAGTAGATGTATGCTTTAGAAAGGATCCTAATGTCATTAACGTAAAAACCAATATTCTAATAGAATCAGTTCATGATTTTGTTGTACCTATCGATTTCCAAATTGAAAAATTCGATTTTCACGCTTTAAATTGCAGTCCTGATTGTAATCTAAATGTGAACCTTCCAAAATATCAGTTTAATAAAGCTAAGGCAGAAGCTGAGGTTGAGGAAGAGGAAGAATAATTTATAAGATGCTAATTTTTATTATACCAATCCTTTTGATTTGGCAATCTTAACTTTACACTTCTCTCCACAACCATCCTCTAATGTAGGAGTGTGTCTTTCTGAATCAAAGTCAATAGGTAAGATTAAATCTTTCGAAATTTCTGTAACAACTTCCATTGAACATGAATTAATATCTGGATTGTTGCGAAAATGATAATTTACGATTTTATCTAATTTATCAAGTTTCGAACTCGCAAGTAAGATACATATATTATGATCTCCACTTAATCTGAACGCATTAAGTATAAAGGGGCAAAACTTGGCCATTTCTATAATTTCTTCTGGTTTTCTCGTATTCACTTCTACAGTAGCAAGGAAAAGATCTACTATCTTAAAGTTAATACCTGGTTGAAATTGTAAAACACCTTCCTTTTCTAGCTTTTTAATGCGCATGCCAACAGTTGGTTGACTCCTATTGATATTTTCGGCAATTTGGGTATGAGTAAGGCTAGGGTTTTCTTGAACTAGTGTTATTATTTGTCGATCAATATCATCTAGCTTTAATTTTTCTGAAATCATAAGATTATCTCAAAAATATATATTCCTTAGAATTGAATAATTGCTCATCATTTATAACTATAAATAACAATCTCACTTTCAAAATTAGAGATAAAAATTATAATGTTTTTAAAATACTACGTTAATCAATAGTTATAGCTTCAAATTTACACGCGGTTGTACACATGTGACATTTTACACACATTTCTTCACGATCTTCTACCACCACGCATTTTGGTTCAGTATCTTTATTGATAACCTCATATATCCCCCGAAAGCAAGCTTCTTCACAACTAAACGACGAGCACGCACGACATTTGCTTGTATCAATGTGATGGAACTTATAACTTTCGATTGTATTTGATTTTTTAGCGTTATTCATCAAGAAATTCTAGCTAATTAAAATTATTATCTGTTCATATTATATTATATAACAAGATCTTTTAATTTTTAAAAAGTACTACTTTTCATAAGCTTTAAGAATATTTTTTAGGAAATTGATGGAACCAAAGCATCTCCCTCTTTTTAAAATTCCTGATCTAAAGGAAGGAATCTTTTGTAAGCGACCTAATCGATTTGTGAGCGAAATAATGCATAATACGAAAAATTATACTGCTCACGTTCACGATCCAGGGCGTCTCACTGAATTATTAGTTAAAGGAAGAAAAGTGTTGTTTAACGAATCTAGGGGAAAACTTGATTACTACTTGCGTGCTGTGAAGGCTGATGATGAATGGGTGTTAATCGATACAGCACAACATTCCAAAATTGCGATGGAACTCTTTAAAAAACTTCCAAATTACTCAGATGTGCAAGAAATAAAAAAAGAGGTTTTTATTGGAAAAAGTCGGATAGATTTTACTTTAGATGGGACACCTCTTGAAGTTAAAGGCGTTACCCTGGTAAAAGGGGATATTGCTCTGTTTCCCGATGCCCCTACCGAACGAGGTGCTAGACACGTTCAAGAAATTATTGATCATGGAGGGATTATTTTATTCTTAATTTTTAGGGAAGCAAAATTCTTTGGTCCAAATCAACATACTGATCCCAAATTTACTCGAAAACTTTCCGATGCAAGATCAAAAGGCATTCAAATAATCACAGTAAGAATTAGTTTTGACGGTGAAATGCTCTATTATGAAGGAAATATCCCTTTGTTTAATTTTTAAATTCTTGAATTTTACTGCAAGTTTCTTTTAAGTGATAACTGGATCCTTCATAATTTTTATATTTAATTATCAGAAGTTTTAATATGCCCAATTTTTCTCATTCAGTGTTGAAAATAAATTAAAAAATAAATAGGAAGTGATATATATGACTGAAGAAAAAGAAAAGTTTGTTTCTTCTCCAGATGTTTGCTCGTGGGCAGATGATGAAACCGAGAATTATCATTTTGAGATTACCATGCCGGGAGTTGAAAAAGATACTATTAAGTTAAAAGTTCATGAAGATTCGTTTTTCGTCAAAGGAGAAACTGAAAATACTGTTTATGTAGGAAGCTATGCTATTTGTTGCCCAGTTAAAGCCGAAGAAAGTAAAGCCGTGTACAAAAACGGAATATTGAAAATAGATATTCCTTTTAAAGATCCGATGGAAGATGCAGTTGAAGTTCCAATCGAATAATTTTATTGATGGTGATATAAATGTCTGAAGAAAAGGAAAAAACATATGTTTCTCCGGAAATCTTTATGTATCCAAATGATAATCACGATACATATTTCATTGACATAAACTTACCTGGCATTGAAAAAGAAAGTATAAAGCTTAAGATGCAAGAGGATTCTTTTTTTATCAAAGGTGAACGAGAAGATAAAATCTATATTGGAACATATGCCGTCTGTTGTCCAATTGCAGTAGATAAAGCAAAAGCGCGATTAAAAAATGGTCAATTAAAAATAGAAGTACCTTTCAAAGAACCAGAATTCCACAGTTTTGATGTGAATATTGAATAACTTTTTTTCTTTTTTCATTTTTTATAATAAATGAGCACAGAAAATATAATAATTTATATAGACAATAGTAATTTGTTTCATTCTTTTCAATCTCTAAATTTTCAGTGCGATTACAGTAAGTTAAAGAAAATAATTAAAAAACAAAGAAATTTACTTGAAGCTAATATTTATACAGGATTAATGTACCCTGTTAGAGATAAAGAGAAAGCGTGGTTTAGTTCTTTAAATAAAATGGGGTATAATTTAAAGACACGAGCGATTAAAGTTGCTCCTAATGGGAAGAAAATAGAAAAAAGGATAGACGTCTTGATGGCAGTTGACATAATATCATCTGCTTACGAAAAAGGTGTTGATACGATAATAATCGTAAGCGGAGACAGTGATTTTGTTCCGGTAGTCAAAAAGTTAAAAGATTTAAATAAAAAAGTTGAAATATGGTCATTTAGAAAACTATTATCTCAGCAGATGATGGATCTATTAGATCCCGAAAATATATACTTTATTGATGATTTTTTAGACCAAATAAGATTGCTATGAGTTACAGGATTTTATTTTGAGATTCTTTACAGTCATTTTATCTGCTGTTGGAGTGCACATAATTGAAATTAATCTCAATTTCCAAACAATAAGACAGTTTAGTATTCAATATCTACATCCTTTATATAATCAAATGCAGAATAAGCGGCAATAACTCCTTCCGCAACCCCTGTAATTGCTTGTTTAAAAGGAGCATCTGCTACATCTCCCGCAGCAAATATTCCTAGTATGTTGGTTTCAGACTTTCTATTAATGAAGATTTCTCCTTTTTCATTTGTCTTAACTCCTATTCTTTTGGCAATCTCGGAATTAGGGATTGAACCAATCTCAATAAAAACCCCATCAACCTCTAGTTCTTTTCCATTGTCAAAAATTATATGATTTACATTTGTTTTACCAACAATTTCTACCACGTTTGTGTTATTGATTATTTCAATTTTGCCATTTTCGTAAACCTTTTTCTTGTTTATAGGTTCTGCTCGAATTTCTTCTCTTCGATAAATAATATATACTTTTTTTGAATTTTGAGCTAAATATAAGGCTTCTTTTGCTGCGGAATCACTCCCTCCAATAACACAAACCACTTTATCTCTATAAAAGGGACCATCACATGTAGCGCAATAAGAGACTCCTTTCCCTGCAAATTGATCCTCACCGGGAATTCCTAATTTTCGCCTTTCTGAACCCGTAGCAATACAGATCGACTTTGCCTTGAATTTTTGAAAAAATGAATGCAAAGTAAAATAGTCTCCAGCATTTTCAATGCTTCTAATTTCATCAGAAATATAAGGGATACTTAATGAGTTCATGTGGTCTTTGAACATTTCCATTAACCCTTGACCGCTTGTTGAGGTGATTCCAGGATAATTCTCGACAATATCCGTCGTTGCGATTAATCCTCCAAATATCTTACCTACGACTAATACATCTAAAGCGAATCGTGCGGCATAAATCGCACATGCTATTGCAGTAGGTCCACCACCCAATACTACTAGATCATATGTTTTCTCTAAATCTAAACTATTCATATCAATATTTAACAATTCAACTTCCTCCTATCAGTTCTTGCAGGACCTCATCTGGTCCAACCATTCCAGTAAATGATTTTTTATCATTTATTACTGTAATTGGGACGCTTGAAATATCATATGACTCACTAATGTCTGAATGTGTCATGATATCAATGATAACTGATCTTATTTTACCATTTGACGCTATTGCGAATTTATTTACGAAAGTTATTATCTCTGGGCAATATGCACAAGAATCTGTAATCATCACTTTGATAATTGAAGGTTTAATCTTTTCTATATTTTCTTTAATTACCAATTCATAATAATTTGGGTCCCCTGAAAACGTGATTAATGTTTCAATAAAAGGACGAATTTCAGCACCAAATGGTTTTGCTAAATAACGAATTATTTCTTTCCCATCTGTATTAATAAATAAAATGGCAGGGAAGTGTTTGATATCATAATTCTTAGAGATAATTGGATTAGAAACCTCCTTAATTGAAAGTAAATCCTTAGAACTTTCTACATATATTTTGAGTATTGATCTTATCTTCTCATTATCCTCAGTATTAACACCCAAAAAGAGTGATAATTCTACTGGTTTTGTTAGTTTTACCATCTCATTATTGATTATTTTATTAAAAACGTAAGATATTGGCATTTCTTTTCTCACTTCATTAAGTTTAAAAAATGATGCTTTAATACTGGACGTGTATGTTTCCTCCTATTAATTCCCGTATAATCTCATTGGGACCAACCATACCAACTAAAGTCTTCCGATCATTAACAATAGTATACGGAACTCCCGATGCATCATAATATTGTCCTATATCTTGGTTTGCATTAACATCGATAATTATAGTCCTTATTTTTCCTCCAGAAGCTAATGCAAATTGATTACAGATAGAAACAACTGACGGACAGTATGGGCAAGTATTTGTTATCATGACTTTAATTGTAGCAGGTTCAATTCGATTTAAGTTTTGTTTAATTGTAGCCTCATAATAATTCGGAATCCCAGCAAATGTAAATATCGCTTGGATAAATGGTTGGATCTCAGCACCTTGAGGTGCTGCTAAATATCGAATAAATTCGGTACCATTCTCATCTACAAACAAAATAGTAGGAACACGTTGAATATCATAACGTTTTGCAAATTCTGGATTTTCATCAATAGATAATTCTTCAATCGTTAACATGCCATTTGAATTTTCTTCATATACTCTTAATAAAGACATGAATTGACTGCAATTCATGCAAGCTTTTATTTTTGTTCCATCAGGTTTAGCACTTTGAGATGTAAATACCTTTAACTTCACGGGTTTTTTTAGCTTACCCATTTCTTGTTTGATAATTTCTCGATATTTATCATCTTGAGACAATTTATTCTACCCCTTTTACAATTTCTTTAGGCATACATGCCTCCAAAATCTCTTTGTCCTTTTGTCAATTTATCCAATAAATCTTGAGGTGAAAACATTCCATAAATGTTCTCTTTTTCATTCACTATCGTGTGAGGTACACCTTGAACTTGATATTTCATCGCGATATCTGGATTCAAGTTTACATCAATTACTTCAGCTGTTATCTTTCCTTTGGATACTATTGCAAATAAAGTCACAACTGGTACTGTTGCAGGACAATATGGACATGTTGGGGTGATAAAAATCTTCATATTTGATTGAGGAATTTTTTTGAGATGCGTTTGGATTTGATCGGTATAAAAAGGTCTCACTCCAGAAAAATATTGTATGCTATTAAGGAAAGGTACGAATTCTGATCCCGAAGGATAAGCTGAATATCTAATAATTTCCTTGCCATTTTCATCAACAAAAAGTATTGCAGGAATCCGATTCACGTTATAAAATTTTGTTTCTTCTTTATTCTCCTCAGTTGACAGCTCTTTATGATCTAATTTTCCATCTGAAAGTTCTGAAAGGGTTTTTAATAGGTCATGCGTCCCCTCGCAAGCCATGCACATTCTTTTTTTTGTACCATCTTCTTGGGTTTTAAAATCTGTGAATAACTTTAGCACAACCCTATCTTTTAATTTACTCAATTCAATTTTGATATTCTTCATTTCATTTTCTGAGAATAGCATTTCATCACCCATTTCTAATGATTCTATTATTCATATTAAATTCAACTCTTATAATAGTTTTTTCTTTAAATTATAAAATCGAAAAGTGAAAATTAAAGTTGAGATAAATAAAAGCTCTAATGAGTTTTTATTATCATAAATCTCGTTTTAAATATCTTAATTTTAATCATAAGCCGAATTCTTTAAATCACATGGTTTATATCATTTGAATGGTATCTTTTATATGCTAGTATTAAATTAATCAGATTAATTATTTCAGAATCATCAAAAGTGTATTAATCAAGAATGATACCGACATATTCATCAGCTATTGTTTACATCGATTTAAATGGATCAAATATACCAAAGATCAATTTTTGGTATCCTCATGAACTTCCAGAAGACGTGAGAACATTAATTGGTATGAAATGTAGTTCTATCATTTCTGACGATATGAGCTTCATACCCGAAGTACTTTTAGTATTTCCAATCCCCTCATTAAAATTAAAAATGTTGATTAAATATTTTGAAAAATATAAAACGTCAGAACAAGAAATTACATGCCAATCAGCACTAATATTTCTTTTTCCTGAAGAAGTTGACGTGATTTTTTATAGATATATGAGTTATATTGATTCATATTTCGCAGATACAATAAAAAAAATTAAAGAGCTTGAAGCAAATGTGAGTGAAGAACAAATGATTTTCACTGAGGTCATCAAGTTAAAAGATACACTCATCGAATCTACTGAATATTTATACTCAAAAAGCCAATTTTCATTGAATTCGCAAAGCTCTCAAAGTTTTCCAACAATTCTAGAATCTAAAGTAGATCCTTTATCCAAATTTAAAGTAGTGATTTTAGGAGATCCGAGCGTTGGTAAAACATCCAGTATTTTAAGATTTACTGATAATGTTTTTTTACGTGCCTATATTCCGACAATGGGTTTAAATATTACCCAAAAAAGATTTCAAATAAATAAAAATTCATTAGAGCTCGTATTATGGGATATAGGTGGACAGCAGAAATTTGAAACAATAAGAAAGCAATTTTATGAAGGTGCAAGTGCTTATATTTTATTATTTGATCTTACGAATGCAAAATCTTTTGCAAAAATACCAAAATGGCATAATGATATTTTGAATTATTTAGGGAACAGATCCCAAATTAATGGATATCTCATAGGAAATAAAATAGACTTAGTTAAAGATAGGATTGTTAGTGTAATAGACGGAATTAGACTTGCAAAAGCATTGGACGTGGATTATTTTGAATCCTCTGCCTTAACTGGACACAATATAGAATTTTATTTTAAGAAAATAGCAAATGACCTATTACAATAATAATTCGCATGGATCTTTGAGTTTGAATATAAATTTTTTCTTTCGGCTATAAAACTTTAAAATCCAAAAAGCATCAGGGCAATATGTCGTTATAAAACCTTGTAAAATTTCAGTTGGAAAATTAGTTTCAATTTCTTTAAATTCTGCCATCCTTCTAATAGCAATCTTTTCAGCAATATCCACTCTTAATTGATGTCCTACTCCTCCTCCACAACAATTATGGGGTACATCCAAAATAGAGTATCCACTTTTTATATAAATATCATTTATATATTTCTCTATTTCTGGGAATTCAATGTATTTCAAGGGACACGCATGTTGAATCACCAGATTTCCAGATTTTTTTTTACTTGAATGAGTTAAATATTCTGTGAAATACTTGATTTCAATCCCAAGTTCACTGTAATGCTTTTTAAAAACCATATAACAACTAGGACAAGTAGTAATTATTTTCTTATAACCCTTCTGGGTGAAAAATTGCTTGTTTTTCTCCACTAATTGTTCATATGTATTTAGTTCACCAGTGCAAAGGATTGGGTATCCGCAACATAATTCTTGGTTAATTATAGTGAAATCAACTTCTTTTTTAATTAAATATCGAGCAATATTTTCGGCAAATTTGGGTGTTTTGACTGTTGTAAAACATCCAAAATAAAGCAACGTTTTACTTTCCTTCGGTATTCCTACAGGTAATTTGACTCGGCTTTTATTTTTGGTAAATGGCGTCCCATATATTTTTAAAGCTTCGATAGCAGAATTTAATCCATCAATTTTATTACCATCTTTTAAAAATTTTTGTTTAAGCAAGAAACGTTCAGATTGCATCCCACAGGCTCCACAATGAACGCAGTTGTATACCTTATAATAATCCTCTTGCTTGAATGAATAAGAATTTGCATCTTTAAGGAGATTTAAAACTTCTTGATTTGTTAAGAAATTATCAGGGTCCACATTTTGACAAGGACAGTCATAATCTTCCTTCATAATTTAATTTAAAGTAGTAATTCGAATATATCCTTAGCTTTTGGTTCTATTTTACAGATTTTACTAAATCGTGCTAGAATCCACCAACAACTGGGACAATAAGTTGTAGCATAATCAATATCTGGTTTGTTGAAATCTTCCATTCTCTTATGGGCAATGGTCTCAATAATGTCCGTGCGATGCATGTATCCTATTCCACCTCCACAACACCACATTGGAATATCTTCTACTATATATCCGCTTTTTTCGAGTATTTTATTAACCATGATATCAACTCCTTCTCTTCCCCTGTTAATTAATTGGCACAAATGTTGCACTCCTATTTTCCCCTCCTTCTTGTTCTCAGATGGTCTTAGATAATCACTTATATAGACAAAACCCACTTCCTTTTCCATTTCTGGCAGATAATATTCATTAAATAGATAATAACAAGCTGGACACAAGCAGATTATTTTCTTGAACTGGTTAAAAATTTCAATATTTTCCTTTTTACATGTTTCAAACTCCTCCATTGAGCCACTTGCAAACCATGGCCACCCGCAACAGATTTCCTCATCTAAAATGGTAAAATCTATACCTTGTTTAAGTAGATATTGAAGGGAATGTTCCGTATATCGTGGAATTCTAATAGTCGAAAGGCATCCCATAAAATATAATGTATCAGATTTTTCGGGAATTCCATCAGGACGTCGTATACGCATCTTTTTTGAAGGATAAGGGGTTCTATACTTCTCAAAACAATCTTGAAGTTCCTTTAAACCTTTAAAAGTATTCCCATCTTTGAGAAATTTCTCTTTTAACTGAATTCTCTCTTCTTCAGTTTCGCATTCCCCACAATCAACGCAATTATATATTTTATAATAATCATCCCTATTAAACTTATAAGTATCTTTAGTTCGTATTAATTTCCTTATTTTTTCATCAGAAAGAAAATTCCTTGAATCGACTTCTTTTGTAGGGTAATTTTTTCGACCTTTAATTCTTTCTTTCACTGTTTCCACCAAATATTTGAAGGATATAATAATTATTAAAAATTGGGGTTTAAGGATAAAAACATAGTTAACAATATATTTTCAAAAAAGAATTAATTAATAACTAAGAATTAAAATAATTAAACATGATTGACGCCTTATTGATAATAAACGAGTCGGGGTCACTTATTTTTAATTGGCATCCTGAATCGAATAATGATGAAGCTAGAGATGATTTGTTAAGCGGTTTTTTAACAGCTTTAAATAGCTTCGCTACTGTAGAGCGAGGAGAAGATATTAAGTCTTTAAAATTAAAAGAAACCACAATTATTTTTGAAAAGTTTGATGAGTACTATCAAAAGTTAACTTTTGTCGTGACCACCAAAAATGAGAAGCTAATTGATCTCTTGCATTTATTCATCCACGAAGTTATGGATCAGTTTGTTAATGAATTTAAAGATCAATTAACCCAAGAATTTGATGGGAATATTACCATATTCCGCAATTTTAATGGGAAATTAAAAGAAGTATTTATAGCATTAGGATTAGACATTTTAACAGAATCTGTTCAAAGTGTTAACGAGAATGAATTATTAAAATCAATTATTTTTCTTGAGCCAAAAGGTGGAAAGATTTTTTTTATTCATGCAAAGCATTATTTAAATAGAGAGAAAATAATTTATCTAATTCCTTTACTATTAAATTCTGCTCGTTTATTATACAACACAAATCTAAATGAAGAAATTAGGTGGTTCCTATTGAATACGATCCAAAACGATACTCTTGTGGTAGAATTAAGAAATAAACTTCTCATCGTAAAACAATATCAACTAAACGATAAATTTGAAGAAGAAATTATATCTGAAGATTATATAAATAAAAAGGAAAAACTCTTCAAAAAAACCGATAAAATTCCCCCACTTTTTAAAAACATTGAGTTAAATCCAAAAATTAAGCAACTTTTTATTGTTAATTTTGATGGTAAGATACAATATTCTAAGATAATAAATAATACAAATGATTACTCTGATTTTATTCCCGAAACTATTAGTTTTTTATTAGCTTCAAGAAAAACATCTGAAGAAATATATAATCGAGTATTATTTAATTGCATTATCGGAGGAGAAAAGTCTACGACTATATGTATGAATTTCAACCAATTTGGTTTAGTTCTAATTGGAAACACAGGAGATTTTGCTAGTTTTGAAGACTTTCAGAAGCTAAGTTCCTCAGTTATTAAGCAATTATAAATAAAGAGTTAAAATTATAGTTTAACACTTTAAGAAACTTAAAAATTACAATAGTTATATTTATAATTTTAAAAAATCATTATTTTGATTATTAAATTAATTTCAGTGGAAATTTTATGCCAGCGATATGGGTAGAATTAATGATCCTCCAAACAATGGTAGGTTATTGTTTTGTCATTGCTAATGCGCTAATTGGATTAACAAATATTAAAGATTTGAACAATCTTAAAGGAGATATTAGGACTGTAAAATATCATAAACTTTTTGGAAGAATCGAAGGGTTGATCTTCTATATAATAGCTATCCAATGCTTGTACATGTTTGCAGTTAATGTTCAAGCAAATAATCCTTTATTATATGTTCCTTCAGGAACTTGGGCTCATTCGTGGATAGGTGGATTTATTGCAGTAGTACTTGTAACTTCTAAATTGGTAATTGCTCGTTATAAAAAAGATGTAATTTACCAATACGGGAAATATTTAGGACCTATCGGTGTATTGGGTTGGAGTTTATCTCATTGGACAAGTCTA
>Ga0307423_1001093_pt1 | contig 16915 bp, 15 predicted proteins | sample SalMarWE160310MG_FD_202154 | JGI IMG/M metagenome (GOLD analysis project Ga0307423, IMG submission 202154) | Salt marsh sediment microbial communities from the Plum Island Ecosystem LTER, Massachusetts, United States - WE1603-10 | ecosystem: Environmental > Aquatic > Marine > Intertidal zone >...
TTCTGGCGGTGGCGTCTGTTACCATGTGCATTTTATTTATTTTTGTGGATCTTGGACAGCCCATACGCGTAATGAATGTTCTGTTGCACCCCACACCCAACTCGATCCTTTTTTGGGATATGATTGTGTTGAACGGGTATCTTTTTCTGAACATCATTATCGGATGGAAGGTGCTTGAAGCAGAAAGAAACAATGTTGCCCCGGCAGGCTGGTTAAAACCGTTGATATATCTTTCCATCCCATGGGCAGTCAGTATCCATACGGTAACAGCCTATCTTTACTGCGGCCTTCCCGGACGAGGCTTCTGGTTGACCGCCATATTGGCGCCTCGGTTTCTTTCTTCGGCGTTTGCTGCAGGTCCGGCATTTTTAATCCTCCTGTGCATGATTGTTAGAAAGCTTTCTAAATTTGATCCTGGAAAAGAACAGATTCAGTCGCTTGCCAAGGTCGTGGCATATGCCATCACGGTGAATGTATTCTTTTTTCTCTGTGAGGTATTTGTTGTTTTTTACAGCAACATACCCGAACATATGGACCATTTAAAATACCTGTTTGTTGGACTGCACGGGCATGGTGTCCTGGTGCCCTGGATGTGGGCATCCATGATACTGATGGTGGTATCGATTATTCTGCTGGTGAATCCGGTCACCCGTAAAAACGAGACCGTTCTGGTGGTTGCCTGTATCACCGTATTTATAGGCACATGGATTGATAAGGGGCTGGGAATGATCTCCGGCGGGTTTGTACCGAATCCTTTGCATCATGTGAATGAATATGTCCCGACATTACCCGAAATTTTGATTGCCCTCGCGATATGGGCCATAGGTTTTCTGGTATTAACCGCCCTGTTTAAGATTGCGGTGACGATAAAAGAAGAGGTTGCGGGATTGGCATAATATATTACTGCTGCAGTTTTAAAAAAGGGGGCATTTGTAAAAAATGCCCCCTTTTTTATAGGTAATTTACATTATGAGGTGGACATCGTTGAAACCTTACCCTGTCACCCAGGCTGTACGTTCATTACGGACCGGAAAAATTGATTTTATCCCGCATTTTTATCTATACGAGGAACACGGTGGAACGCATCAAGCGGCCTCAATTCTCAATGTGCCGGAACATGAAGTGATAAAAACACTGGTGATGGAAGCTGATTCACGTTGGCAATTGCTGGTTTTGATGCACGGTGACCGGGAAGTGTCAACCAAACAATTGGCCCGCGAACTCGGTGTAAAACGCGTCAGTCCCTGCGACCCGATATCTGCTGAAAAATATACCGGATATAAAGTGGGGGGAATCAGTCCCTTTGGCATTCGAAAATTCCTTCCGGTGTATGTGGAATCATCAATTATGATGCTTGGCAGAATATTCATCAACGGCGGCAGGCAAGGGTTTATGGTTGAAATCGATCCCGGTGATCTTGAAAAAGTATTTCCGGTGAAAAAAGTGAACGTATCTGTTCGGGCATCAGCTGTTTAAGTGAACGGGATGTTTTTTAAAAGAGCTGCTTCATGGTTTAAACCTTATGAACTTGCGACAGTGGACCGCTCGAGACTCCTTATTTTTACATGGTTTTTCGATTAAATGTGTCTCCGGACCATCAAGATAAATAAAAAAACTTGACTTCCCATGAAATCTCAATTATGAGATTTCAAATCAACATGCGGCAGAAGCTGCTCAGGGTTGTACTGTTAAGGTAATCACCGAAACATAGAAATCTTCGCCGGAAAGTAGCGGAGATGCAATAAAACTGAAGTTGAAAGGCCACGAAGGTCAATGCTTCCGGAAATGGAAGCGACCATGTGGCCTTTTTTTGTTTTAAATGGGAAACGCGCCATAAGGTTAAGTCGCTTCAGCCGACGTCCGTAATTGAATGTTAAAGAAAGGAGGTTGCGTTAGATGAAAAAAATGATCTTTTTGTTTCTAGGTTTGATGATGGTTTTTTCACAAGCCGGCCTTATTATGGCGCAGGACTCGAGGCCGTCCGGCCAAACGCAACAAATAGACAAGGTAGGCGGCGTCAAAAGCCTTGAAGATCGAATCGAGCAACTTGAAGACGCTATAAAGAGAAAACCGGAAAGCGACAAGTGGTACGATCGTATCCAAATCAGCGGTCTCATCGAGGTCGAGGCCAGCCATGGGAAAATCGATTTCAAAGACCCGGCCGCAGGGGATGAAAAAAACAGCGACGTGGATCTGGCCACCGTTGAACTGGTGATGGATGCTAAAATTGCAGCACACGTCGAAGGGCATGTCATGTTCAAATATGAAGATGACGATCTTTTTGTGGATGAGGGATTTATCACTTTAGTAGGTACGGAATCCTTTCCCGCTTATCTGATCGCCGGGCGGCAGTATATCCCTTTTGGCAACTTTGATAGTCATTTCGTTACCGATCCGACGACCCTGATTTTAGGGGAGACCAATGAGGGGGCGGTGGTGGCCGGATATCGGTATGGCGGTGAAATGGTCGATGTTTCGGTGGGTGCCTTTAACGGCAGGGCTAAAAAAATTGGCAAGGATGACGCCATCGACAGTTTTGTTGGGAGCATCGTTGTGAATCCCTTTGAAAACCTGATGCTGGGTGCTTCGTATACATCTAACCTGGCCGGTTCGGATTCGTTCAGCGAAGCCGTGGTGGATAAGGACAATCTTGATTCGCTGGTCGGCGGTTGGAGTGCCTTTCTCACTTTCGAATTTTTAGAACGCTTTAAGGTGATTGGTGAATATGTCGGTGCACTCGACAGTTTTAAAGCCGGAGAAATATATGATGCCGCCGATACCAAAGAGCGAAAGCCTTCGGCCTGGAATGTGGAATTGGGCGTGGCCGTTATTGATAATCTTGAACTGGCGGCTCGCTATGAGGGATCGGATGATGGTGGAGCAGAATTTTTACCGGAATCCCGGTATGGTGTTGTTTTAAACTGGGGCATTTTTGAAAACACCAATCTGGCCCTTGAATATTTGCATGGAGAATACGAAGATGATGCCCAGGAGACTGATTCTTTTGTCGCTCAGCTTGCAATCGAGTTTTAGCTGTTTTGGTGAATATTTTTTAAAGAAGGCATTATCGAAATTGTTTTCTGACCTAGTTGACTCAATGATATGTTGTTAATCTATAAAAAATTGAAATATAATTTATATCAAGGAAAGGAGGCATATATTATGCGCAAAGCAAATTCAATTCTATCCGTCCTCGTGGCTGCGGTAATGTTGTTGGCCGCCAGTCCGGTATCGGCCCATTTCGGCATGATTATACCGTCTGATTCCATGGTCATGCAAAAGGACAATCGGAACGTTGATCTGGTTCTTTCCTTTTCCCATCCCTTTGAAGGGCATGGAATGGAAATGGCAAAGCCCGTAGCTTTCGGAGTTTTTACAAATGGAAAAAAGATAAACCTATTATCAACGCTAAAAGAGACAAAAGTTTTAGGGCATACTGCATGGAAAACTGCTTATAAAGTCAACAGACCGGGGGTCTATATGTTTTATATGGAGCCCGAGCCGTATTGGGAGCCGGCAGAAGACTGTTACATTGTTCATTACACAAAGACCATGGTAACTGCTTTTGGTGATGATGAGGGCTGGGATCAGGAAATTGGACTCAAGACAGAAATTGTGCCCCTTTCAAAACCATATGGCCTTTATGCAGGAAATGTCTTTCAGGGTATTGTTAAGCTTAACGGAAAACCGGTCCCATTTTGCGAGGTTGAGGTGGAGTATTATAACAAGGACAAAAAAGCGCAAGCCCCAACAGACTATATGGTCACACAGACGATCAAGGCCGACATGAATGGCGTGTTTACCTATGCCACACCAAAAGCCGGCTGGTGGGGATTTGCCGGCCTTAACACATCAGACAAGAAAATCAAGGGCAAGGATGTGGAAATAGGAGCCGTCCTGTGGGTCAAATTTCATGACTGGAAATAGAAAAGTTATCAAGCTTGCATTAAAATTAATAAAAATATAAATTAACCCTAAACAGTTACAAAAAATATGAATCAGGGTGAGTAAATGCATATATCTGAAGGCGTGTTGTCCGCACCTGTGCTTGTCACGGGTGCGGTCCTGGCTGCAGCCGGGGTTTCAGTGGGTCTGAAAAAGATGGATTACGAAAAGATTCCGCAGGCGGCGGTCCTGTCGGCTGCTTTTTTTGTCGCCTCTTTGATCCACGTTCCAATGGGTCCATCCAGTGTTCACCTCGTCCTGAATGGTATAAACGGACTCTTGCTGGGCTGGGTCTGTTTTCCTTCAATACTGATCGCTTTAACACTTCAGGCAATCCTCTTCCAGTTCGGGGGCGTCACTGTGCTTGGCGTAAATACGGTAACAATGGCCCTGCCCGGTTTAATCGGTTATTACCTTTTCGGCAGACTTATCAAAGGAGAAAACAGGCTTATAAGCTTGGCCGCCGCCTTTGCCTGTGGATTTTTCTCTGTTCTCCTTTCGGGCATTCTTGTGGCAGGTGCTTTGTTATCTACAGGAGAATCATTTACAACAGCGGCCAAACTCATTTTATTGGCTCATCTACCCGTAATGATTATTGAAGGAATCATTACGCTTTTTTGTGTGGCATTTTTGAGGAAGGTAAAACCCGAACTTCTGGGAGGTGTTTATGAAAAAGCGTTATAATACCCGGTACTCCTTTATCATTCTTTTTTTAACCGCTATCATTCTAATAGGTAGCAATGGTCCTGCACTGGCCCATAAAGTAATAATTTTTGCCTGGGTGGAGGGAGATACCGTTTTTACCGAGAGCAAGTTCAGCGGAGGGAAAAAGGCCATTAATGCTCCGGTTGTGATATTTGATAAAGATGGCACAAAACTTCTGGAGGGAAAGACCGATAACAAAGGGGAATTTTCTTTTAAAATACCCAAAGTAACTGATTTAAAGATCGTCCTTAATGCCGCCATGGGCCATAAAGCAGAGTGGATGATTCCGGAATCAGAAATTCGTGAAGCAGGCCCTATTGTGGAGAAAAAAAGTGCTGCTGAACCTTCCGGACCAATATCTGTCGGGTTTAGCAAAGAAGAGGTCCAGAAGATTGTTGAGGATTCCCTGGATAAAAAACTCAGGCCCATTGTCAGGATGATGACTGAATCCAAGAATACTAAGCCTTCTCTCACTGAAATAATTGGAGGCATAGGCTATATCTTCGGACTCATGGGAGTCGCACTATATTTTAAAAACAGAAGTAAAAAGTGATAGGGCTCAGAAATTCAAGATGATTGAAGAACCATTTTCTACGGGCAACTCCATCATTCATGGCCTGGATCCAAGGGTTAAAATTATCGTAGTTACCCTTTTTTCTGTGGTGGTGGCCACATCGAGCAGATTCTTAGCACTGCTTCCCGCACTGGCAATATCCCTATTTCTTGTGACCATGGCCAAACTTCCAATAAAAAAAGTCTTCTACAGGTTATTATTAGTCAATGGATTAATCCTCTTCCTCTGGTTGGTTCTTCCGTTTACATACAACGGCCATAAATTATTTACCATAGGGCCGTTTATCGCAACCAAAGAAGGGATATTACTTGCGGGTCAAATTACAATCAAAAGCAATTCTATCCTTTTGTCCATGATTGCTCTTTTGTCCACAACACAGATTTTTTCACTGGGTCATGCCATGGGGCAGCTCCATTTTCCAGATAAAATAACACACCTTTTTTTATTTACTTTCCGCTATATTCATGTAATTTATCAAGAGTATCACAGGCTGATTAATGCAATGAAGATGCGTGGCTTTGTGCCCCGAACAAATATGCACACTTACAAGAGTTATGCTTATCTTGTGGGAATGCTTCTGGTCAAAAGCTATGACAGGGCGGAAAGAATACACAAGGCCATGCTTTGCAGAGGATTTAACAAAAAATATCATTCATTAACACAATTTTCCCTCAAAATGGAAGATATCTTTTGTCTGTCCCTGATGTTGGCTGTAATTTCAGGATTGGCGGTTTTGCAATGGATCGTAACAACCTGATCATTAATTTAAGAGGGTTGTCCTTTTCATATTCAGCGGATAATCCCGTAATTGACAACCTGAGTTTTCATCTTTATCGAGGTGATCGGATCGGTCTTGTTGGGTCGAACGGAAGCGGAAAGACCACGCTTTTTCATATTATTCTTGGTCTTTTAAGACCCTCTTCAGGCACCATCGAACTTTTCGGCAAACCAACCAAAAAGGAAAAGGACTTTAGGGAGGTCAGAAAAAGGATAGGGCTTCTTTTCCAGGATCCTGACGACCAATTATTCAGTCCAACGGTCCTCGAAGATGTGGCCTTTGGACCGCTCAACCTGGGAAAATCGTCGGAAGAGGCAAGAGACATTGCCCTGAGAACACTTGCCAGACTTGACCTTTCCGGCTTCGAGGAAAGAACAACCTACAAGCTTTCAGGGGGCGAGAAAAGGCTTGTCTCTCTGGCTACGGTTCTTGCCATGGACCCGGAGGTCCTTCTTCTTGACGAACCGACCAATGGGCTGGATGAGGAAACAGAACAAAAAATAACGCATATCTTAAAGGAATTAAAGTTATCATACATTTTCATCTCTCATAATTTCGATTTCCTTTCGAAAACCACTGATAAGATATATGCCATGGCCAAGGGAAAAATTTCTCTGGATGAGGCCATGGCGCCCCATCCCCATGTTCATGTTCATAAATCCGGCAGACTACCCCATAAACATAGATCTTGAGCCATTCCTTGGAGGATTCAGCAGACAGAACTTACGCCGCATTTTTTCACCATCACCAACTACGACTCGTAAATCGTTCGTTTGTTTTCCCTGTGGTCCACCATGTAAAGAAGGGTTCCTTTTTCTCTTATTTTGTCTAAAAGACTCGGGAGTTTCTGTCTATCGATTTGGTAAATCCTGAAGTAGAAATTTAAATATCCTTCGGGGACATTGTCAAATGAACTCAGTATGCTGGCGGTACGTCCTCCATATTCATGAATGAGTTCTCTGACTTCTTTGATGAGACCCGGCATATCTTTGATTTGAATGGCAAACTGAATGCCTTTTTTCCCCAATCCACTCAAGGATATGAGGACCCTGAAAAGATCACTTCGAGTGATAATGCCGACCAGTCGATCACTTTCATCGAGAACCGGTAGACCTGAAACCCTTTTTTCCAGAAGGCGGGCGGCAGCTTCTTCCACCGTGTCGTCCGGCTTTGCGGTATAAACCGGTTTTTTCATTAAATCTCTGACTTTTATTTTGGATACCAGGAATAACAATTCGTGCATATCGAGGGTCGTCGCATCGGAAGGGGATGCTTTTTTCAGATCTCTGTCGGTGATGATGCCTACAAGATTTGCATCATCCATTACCGGCAGGATTTTTATATTTTGCTCCTGTAAAATATAAATGGCGTTTTGCATAGTATCATCGGCATTTACGGTTATCACCTTTTTGCTCATCCAATTTTTAACCAGCATCTTTCACCTCTTTTGTGTTGTTTCAAGCACGGCATTTTTTAAAAGATTTGGATCCACCCTCCATGTTGCATCTATTATCTCATAAATGGGGGTATGCTTCAAGTGCTCCGAAATAATTTTGATCCCAAAGTGTCTTGACTTGGAAATGAAAAGTCTTTATGAATTGAAACTCTTATAAAAAAGAAATATCCAGCGATTATCAGAGGTAGAAAGCGTAAAATCAATGAAAGAAAAAATAAAGAACATCATCTCAGGTGCCATTTTACTTGCACATAAAAATAAAGCGCTTCCTTTTGCCGAGTTTTCCGAAATCGAAATTGAAGTGCCGAAAGTTCAATCCCATGGTGACTTTTCCACCAATATTGCCATGGTTAGCGCATCTATTCAAAAGATGCCGCCACGAAAAATTGCAGAAGCGATTCTGAAATATATCAAAGATCCGGACAGAATTCTGGCGAAAACACAGATCGCCGGTCCTGGATTCATCAATTTTTTTATAAATACAATGTCCTGGCATTATTTTCTGCACAAAATTCATCAAGAGGATATTGTTTATGGCACTTCGAACATTGGGAACGGCCAAAAAATACAAGTGGAATTTGTAAGTTCCAATCCCACAGGCCCGCTGCATGTCGGTCATGGACGGGGTGCTGCTGTGGGGGATAGTGTAGCGAATATTTTGCGGTTTTGCGGTTATGATGTTCAAAAAGAGTACTACATCAACGATTCGGGCCGTCAGGTAAATACCCTGGGTATATCTGTTTATCTGCGCTATAAGGAGTTGATGGGACAAAATATTCAATTTCCGGATGAGTGTTATCAGGGCGATTATATCCGCGATTATGCTAAAGAGATAATGGAATTGAAGAGGAAGACGCTGTTTGACCAGGATGAGGAGCAGTCGATTGCCTTTTGTGCCCGTTTTGCAGCAGAGCGAATTATTAAAGATATCCGAAATGATCTAATGGATTTCGGCATCGAGTTTGATAACTGGTTCAGCGAACAGAGCCTTTACGATACCGGCAAAGTGGACGCTGTTATTGAGGCTTTTAAAGAAAAAAACATTATTTACGAAAAAGATGGGGCGTTATGGTTTAAAACCACGGAGTTTGGCGATGAAAAAGATCGTGTCGTTGTCCGTAAAAACGGACAGACCACGTATTTTGCATCCGACATCGCATATCACATGGATAAATTTGAACGCGGCTTTCATCGGGTTATCGATGTCTGGGGGGCTGACCATCACGGATATATTCCACGAGTCACCGGCGCCATTGAAGCATCGGGATTGAACAGAGATCGATTTAGCGTTATCCTGGTGCAACTCGTTAACCTCCTTCGAGAAAAAGAGCCGGTGGCCATGTCGACCCGGGCCGGTGAATTTGTGACATTAAAAGAAGTCGTAAAAGAAGTCGGTAGGGATGCTGCAAGGTTTATATTCCTTACGCGTCATTATGAAAGCCCTCTTGACTTTGATCTGGAACTGGCAAAGAAAAAGACGAATGATAACCCGGTGTTCTATGTCCAATACGTTCATGCCAGAATATCGAGCATTTTGCGGAAAAGCCGGGAAAGAGGTTTGGACGAATTGGAATGGGATGAAACAGCTGTAGCGATGCTGCAAGAACCCGAGGAAATCAACCTCATGAAAGCTATGACCCGTTATCCGGAAGTTGTCGAAGACAGCGCAACATATATGGAACCGCACAGAATAACATTTTATCTGATGGATCTTGCGTCTTCTTTTCACGCTTATTACAATAAGCACAGGGTTCTATCCGATGATCCGCTGTTGTCGAAAGGGCGACTCTATCTGGTGCTGGCGGTTCAGAAAGTTATTCGAAACGGACTGACGCTGCTGGGTGTGTCTGCACCGGAAAAAATGTAATTGATAATTAAAAGCATAAACTTGTATTTTTCATCCCAGAGCCGAAGTAAATAATAAAAAATAATGGGTAAAAAAGAAAAAACACCTTCCCCAAAAAAGAAATCTTCCAAAAAACAGACGCGCAAAGGACTGATTCTATGGATAGGATTGACGTTGTTTTTCTGTGCATGGATGTTTGTTCTTGGCATTCTTGTGGGAAGAGAGATGGTCCCTGTAAAGTTTGATATGGAAAAGCTTCAGAATGAATTGGCTGCCTTGAAGGAAGCCGTTATCAAAAAGGAACTGGATCAGTATAAAATAAATTCAAATACCGATGAAAGCAAAACAAAACTAGAGTTTTATGAAACACTTAAGAAGACGGGCGATGGAGCGGGACTGAAAGACGACAGCATCGAACATCGGCAAAAATCAGAGCCGAAAAAGACTGCTTCTTTGCAAAAGAAAAAGATGTCAACCCAAAAAACCGGTCCGGCGCCAAAAGCAAAAACTTCCGATGTAAAAAAGGTAACTCAAAACAACCCGCCTGCCGTTGCAAGCTCACCCGCCAGCCAAGCAGGGCAAGGCGGCCAGGGGAACGAGCGGGCAGGTAAATTTACAATTCAGGTCTCTTCATTGAAAGATTCCGGGATTGCCGACAAGTTGGTGAGCCGATTAAAAAAAGGGGGATTCCCGGCATATCGAAGTATTGGAAAGATCCCCGGGAAAGGCATCTGGTACAGAGTGCGGGTTGGGTATTTTAACAGCAGGTCCGAAGCCGGTCCAACGCTTAACCGGCTAAAAAAAGAAAAAATGAACGCTATCATTGTTCAGCGCTAACCGGTTGAACCTGTCGACCCGTATAGCTTTTAGCGACAACAAAATTTTGGAAAAATTGAACATAGGTAACATCTTAGCCTTTGAAAATATTACCGCTTCAGGTATGATTAAATTTTTGCCGAAAGAACTCGTGAATAAGGGCTCGTAATGAAAGAACCTGCATAGGCTATTAATAAAGGTTTCTGCTTTAATAGGGGTGTATATTTTTAACGTTAAATCGTATATGGTTCTTTCAAAACGATCCCTAATCCACTCAGACAGCTTCCAGGAAAAAATTTAATCATACCTGAAGCTCCTTAGAGATCGGTTTGTTTCAAAAAACGGTTATTACGAACGTAAAGGTTACGACCCAAAATATCTTCTCAAGTGTTCGGTAAAACGCCAACAGGCTCAACCGGCTCAACCGGCTCAACAGGCTCAACCGGCTCAACCGGCGCAACCGGCTTAACCGGCTCAACCGACTTAACCAGATTGGGAAAACATTATGAAAATAAGCAGAGAAGAAGTTATCCATGTGGCAGACCTTGCCCGTTTGGATGTGGACAAAGAACGTATCGATAAATTTGCCGTTCAACTTGGAACCATTCTGGAATATGTGGATACCTTGGAAAATGTTGATACGAAAGGCGTGCGTCCGACCTCTCATGCCATTTCCATGACCAATGCTTTTCGGGAAGATGAAGAAAAACAGCTTTCTAACAGGGATTCAGCCCTGGCCAATGCCCCGGATAAAGCAGATGGAAATTTCATTGTTCCCAAGGTAGTTGGGTAAACGATTTTGGATTTTGACCTGCGGAATTTAGATTTAGTAAATATTGCCGCTTCAGATATAATTAAATCAGTTCGTTGCAATAACACGGAATAAAAGGATTAGCAGGAATGAAGCTTTATGAACTGACCATACAAGAAGCCCATCGACTCTTAAGAGAAAAAGAGATCTCTTCGCAGGATCTGACCCGAGCAATTCTTGATCGCATCAATGCCGTCGATGAAGCCGTGGGTGCATATATCACCGTAGACGGTGAAATGGCCATGGCCCAGGCCAAGATTGCCGACAAAGCAATTTCAGACGGCATTATTAGACCACTTACGGGAATTCCCATTGCGCTAAAGGATCTTATCTGCACAAAAGGTCTTCGGACGACATGCGGGTCAAAGATCCTTGAAAATTTCATACCCCCATACGATGCAACGGTGGTAAAAAAATTAAAAAGAGAACATGCGGTCATTGTCGGGAAACTGAACATGGATGAATTTGCCATGGGGTCATCCACCGAAAACTCAGGCTTCAAACTCACACGTAATCCATGGGATCTGACACGTATCCCTGGCGGATCGAGCGGTGGATCCGCAGCGGCGATAGCAGCAGATATGTGTATTGGCGCCCTGGGTTCGGATACCGGAGGATCCATTCGCCAGCCCGCGTCTCACTGCGGTGTGGTGGGGTTGAAGCCGACGTATGGCAGGGTTTCTCGCTTTGGTCTGGTGGCATTTGCTTCCTCTTTGGACCAGATCGGACCTTTGACGAAGAATGTCACCGATAGTGCCTTATTAATGAATACTATCTCAGGTTATGATGCCTCGGATTCCACATCGGTGCCAAAGGATGTTCCTGACTATATATCCTTTCTTAAAAATGGTCTGAAAGGGATGACCGTGGGTATTCCCAAAGAATATACGGCCACCCAGGGGCTTGACCCTGATGTTTTTCATGCCGTGGAAGGTGCTGTTAAAAAAATTGAGAATCTGGGCGCCCAATGCATTGAAATCTCTTTACCGCACACGGATTACGTGGTGGCGGCTTACTATGTCATTGCACCTTCTGAAGCCAGTTCGAACTTGGCCCGATATGACGGTGTTAAATATGGTTACAGGGATAAAGAAAAAACACATCTCATGGATATGTACAAAAGCACGCGATCCAAAGGATTTGGCCCTGAAGTGCAGCGACGAATTCTGTTGGGGACCTATTCGCTTTCTGCGGGATATTACGATGCATATTACGGAAAAGCTTCCCAGGTGAGAACACTGATCATAGAAGATTTTAACAAAGCGTTTGATACCTGCGACGTAATCCTTTCCCCGGTGGCGCCCACTCCGGCGTTTAAAATCGGGGAAATGTCCGATGATCCGTTGACCATGTATTTGTCCGATATATTTACAATTTCAGCAAACCTTGCCGGAATTCCCGGAATTTCCGTTCCTTGCGGATTCTCATCCGAAGGTCTTCCCGTGGGACTCCAGATCATGGCCAGGCATTTTGAGGAAGGAAAGCTTTTAAAGGTGGCCTACAATTTCGAACAGGCAACGGATTTTCATACGAAAAAACCACAATTATAAAAGCTTGTTAAATCATTTATTCCTTTATGTAACCGCCGATGAACACAGAAACACGCAGACGTTTTGTTCGGCCGACTTGGCCGAACAAAAAGATGTATTCAGTTAATGAAAGAAATGAAATATGGATATTAATGATATCACCTATGCCATAAATGGTGCAGCTTTTGAGGTTAATCGAGTACTTGGTTCCGGTTTTCTTGAAAAAGTTTATGAAAATGCTTTATTGGCTGAATTAAAAACACGAGGGCTTAACGCTGAAAGCCAGATGCCAGTTAAAGTTTTTTATAAGAAAAAGGTTGTAGGTGAATATGTTATCGATATATTTGTTGAAAATAAGGTAATCGTTGAACTCAAAACGGTTGAAAAATTTGATAATGTGCATGAAGCTCAACTGCTGAATTACTTAAAAGCCTCAGGGATACAAGTTGGGCTTTTAATCAATTTCAAGCATCCAAAAGTTGAGATAAAAAGAATGGTTTTGGGTTTGCCCGAAGGGCATGGCATTTAATCGGTGGCCATGTCGGCCACCGAATTGTCCGCGTGAATCTGCGGTTAAAATAAAAAAGGAAAAAAGACGATGAGTATTCAGCCGAAAGGGGAAGATTTAAGAAGAGCCGTCAAGTGGGTTTCAGAGGAAAGGGCGGATAACTCGGAAAAGGAGGTGAAGGCCATCGTTCAAGAGGCCTGCATGAAATTCGATCTGTCACCCAAAGATGAGGAATTTTTACTTCGCTACCTGCTTGAGAAAGAACAGTAATCAGTCAATGGTGAACAGTGAATAGTGACGAGTGGAACGATGCCCAATATTACTCGTTATTCATCACTATTTAAATTCTGATAATAGTTTAGTACTTTGAAACAAATCGACTTTAAAGGAGCTTCAGGTATAATTAAATTTTTGGCTGGAAGCTGTCTGAGTGGATTAGGGATCGTTTTGAAAGAACCATCGGCAATTTAACTTTATGGATGAAACCCTCTGTTAAAATAGAGGCCTTTGTTAATTACCCGGGCAGGTTCTTTCATTACGAGGCCTTATTCACGAGTTCTTTCACCAAAAATTTAATCATACCTGAAGCGGTAATGTTTTCAAAAGACTAAGGTATTACAAATTCTGATATGCCATCTCTGAGGCACCAAACACTAATCATGTCCAAAATTAAAATCCTTCCCGAGATCCTTTCTAACAAAATCGCCGCCGGTGAGGTGGTGGAACGCCCGGCTTCCATTGTCAAAGAACTCGTTGAAAATGCGTTGGATGCAGGCAGCAGCCGAATCATGGTAGAAGTGAGAAAAGGCGGGCGGTCTCTGATTCGGGTTTCAGACAACGGTGTCGGCATGAGCTCCGATGATGCCATGCTGTCACTGGAACGTTATGCGACAAGCAAAATATACACAGATGGGGATCTGTTTGCCATTAACACCCTTGGTTTCAGGGGAGAGGCCCTGCCGAGCATTGCCGCGGTTTCAAAATTTTGTCTGATTACCAGGGAGGACACCGCTGCGTCGGGCACCGAGATTATCGTTCACGGGGGTACCATACAAAAGGTTTCAGAGATCGGTGCTCCCCAGGGGACCATGGTGACCGCAGCGCATCTTTTTTTTAACATGCCGGCCCGCCGAAAATTTTTAAAGACCGTTACCACAGAGATGGGGCACATTGTCGATGCCATTACAAAAATCGCTTTGGGATGGCCTGATGTCCAGTTCAAATTGACACATAACGAGAAGCTGGTTAAAAACTGGCCGGCAACAGGCGATTCCGTTGACAGGATTGCGGATGTCCTTGGCATTGATATCAAAGATGATCTATGCAAAATAAAATTATCAGCAGACGATCTTACAATTACCGGCTGGATATCTTCTGCCCGGAACGCGCGTAAGACCTCCCGCGGAATTTATCTCTACGTCAACGGCAGGGTTGTCCGTGACCGGATCATCCAGCATGCCCTGTTCGAAGGGTATTCCGGAAGGTTGGTGAAGGGGCAGTTTCCGTTGGCGGTGCTTTTTATTCATGTTCCCTATGATCAGGTGGATGTGAATGTCCATCCTGCCAAGCACGAAGTCCGGTTTGCACAGCAGAAAAATGTTCATGAAGCGGTAAGAAGGTCTGTGGCAGAGGCATTACAACGTGCTGATCGATCCGGGTGGAATGCTCCGGGGGCTCAACCAAACCTGTCGACTGTGGGACAGTCCGGCATTTTTGAGCCAATGGCTGATTTCAAAATACTTGAAAGACAAAGAAAGGACCCGCTTTCCCGTGAGATAGAGACCTTTGCTTCGTTTCGACCGGCATTTTCGCTGGACAAGGATCCAAGCCTGGCCCGGACCGGGGTCCAGACGCCGCTGTGGAAAAAAAAACGGTTTGGAGATTTGCGAGTGATCGGACAGTTTCGTGACATGTTCATTCTTGGCGAATCCGGTGACGGACTGATCCTTATCGATCAGCACGCCGCCCACGAACGGGTTCTTTTCGAAGAGCTTAAAAACCGATTTCAGGATTCAAGAAAGACATCTCAGAAACTTTTGATTCCCGAAACCATCGATCTTGGATACCGGGAAGCGAAAATTCTCGAAAGACTGATTCCAAATCTTACTGATCTTGGACTGGAAATAGCGCCTTTTGGCGGAGATACTTTTGTGGTAAAAGCGGTTCCTTTGCTTTTGAAAAACAAAGAGATTAAGCCCCTTGTTGTTGAAATTGTGGAAAAAACTGCCCAGATTGGCTTTTCTTCCGGCATGGAAACGGTTCTTGACCAGTGCCTTGAGCTCATGGCATGCCACGGTGCCATTCGGGCCAATCAGAAGCTTTCAGATAAAGAGATCGAAAAATTGCTCCATCAGCTCGATACATGCGACCAGCCCTCAAACTGCCCCCATGGCCGCCCAACGTGGATCCGAATCGGTCTAAAAGAGTTAGAAAAAATGTTTAAAAGGATTGTTTGAAGAAATAGGAGAGAGGAAATAGGAATTAGAAAATAGTAAATAGTGAATAGTGACAAGTTGTGAAAAAATAAAAACGAATCACGAAAACACGAAAGAAAAAAGCACGAAATAAATTCTCTTTTTCGTGTCTTCGTATTTTCGTGCTTTCGTGATTAACTCATTAATTGATGGTTTAGGATCGAACGTTATATCAAAAACAAAGGCCGGGATATTCCCGGCCTTTTCGTTTGAATGCGTTTTTTTGAGTCTCGCCTAAAGCGAGACGTTATATAAAATCTTGAAACGATTATATTAAAAGAATTTATATTGAACCCCCAATGCGATAATGACGACGTCTTTTTCGTATTTTATGCCGGTTGTTCCGGGTATTGGAGGTGGAGCTGTGGCATCATCATAGAATGTTTTGAGGATACCGAGATTCAAATCCCAGCTGGGCGCGGGTTTAAACGCGACCCCGGCGGCAACGGTGCTGGCATCCAGTTCTGGATTTTCGACGGACATGTTGACCGGATCGATGCCCACATCCGTGTACATGTATCCTACGCTGGCCTTCCATTTGGGGGTGAAGGTGTATTCACAGGCAATACCGAGGTCAAATCCATTGTCTTTTTTAGACTCATCCCCCAATGTTCCCGGATTATCGGTCCAGTCTGCATCCTCGTTGAAATAGTAGGTAAGATCCGCTTCGACCCTGATTTTTGGGGTAAACTTATAGGATACTCCCAGACCCAAAAGGGCCGGGAGGTCTCTGTTTCTCTTAGCACCCTCGGTGATAGCGCCGGTGTTGTCGCTATTGATGTGAGTTGTATATTCGATGTCGGTCTTGGTTTCATACCGAAGCCCTATGTTGAGTTCTTCTGTTGGCGCAACATTGACACCGATGATGCCGCCCCAGCCATTGCCTGTTACTTCATAGTCGGCGAGAAATGGAGTCATAGAGGCACCCGGTGCTGCACTGTTGAAAAGCACAGCATTGATTGTATACTCATTTTTGGCGTCAACATATCTGGCCCCCAAAGAAACAGATATCATATCATTGATGGCATATGCCCCGCCAAATGTATATCCAATAGAATAGGCTTTACTTTCAAGGCTATGACTGGAAAGGGAGTCTAATAAACCTCCTGAACCGGCAATTATTTGCTGGGCTTGGAGAAAGGTTGTGGTACTCCCGTTTTTATATTCTACCTCTCCCCCGGCCACAACGATAGTGACAGCACCGTAGGCAGCCCACTTGTCTTTCTTGTAAAGGGCAAATAAAGTGGGTACAAAATCAGATTCATCCTGTTCGTACTTTGTTCCGAGAAAGGTATTGGAATAGTCCTTGAAGACATACTGGCCACTGGCATTTAAATAAAAGCCGTTGTCCATTTTCATGACACCGGCCGGGTTGTAGGCCACCGCGTCTGCAGAGTCGGTTGCCGCATTTCTATTTAATGTACGAACCCACTCGGCACTCCAGTTATGCTTGTTTTCAATCCCGCCGGCAAA
>Ga0307423_1001094_pt1 | contig 16911 bp, 10 predicted proteins | sample SalMarWE160310MG_FD_202154 | JGI IMG/M metagenome (GOLD analysis project Ga0307423, IMG submission 202154) | Salt marsh sediment microbial communities from the Plum Island Ecosystem LTER, Massachusetts, United States - WE1603-10 | ecosystem: Environmental > Aquatic > Marine > Intertidal zone >...
TGTTCATCGACGCCGACGCCTCCGGCCCCGGGCCCTTCGGTTTCGAGCCGGTGATCCCGGCGGCGTATGCCGGCCCGATCACCCACGCCCTCTCCCCGGCGGCCGTGCTGGAGGCGTTTCAGCGTGTCAGCGCGGCGCCGCTGCCCGCCGCGTTCGTGCTCGCCGTGCGTGGCTACGACTTCGAACTGGGCGCCGCCCTGAGCGATACCGCTGCCGCGAACCTCGATGCGGCATTGCTCATGCTGGTTTCACGTCTCAACCCGGGCTCGTAACGGCCGGGCAAATACGCTGCACAGCGGCGGCTGTCATGAACGAACAGCGGCGGCACGCTCGCTGTCGCGCATACCTCGATCCGCGGGCCGATCGCCGTGCCGGTGGCGCGACGGGCCATGCACTGTCGCAGCGCGGGGCTAGTCCCACCCCGATGTACTAGACCGGGATTGATGTTCGACCACGACGCAGGCGTGCAGGACGCCCGACCGAGGTGCTCGTGCGGGTGACCGTGCCGGGGATTGGCCGGGTCTTGCACCATAACAAGGCGGACACGCGGCATTAAGCCGGATCCTGGTGCAACAGGCCCTGACGGCAGCCGCGCATCTAACTGTTTCATATGAATATTTCAGATGACATCGCCTGGCACGGATGTTGCCTTTGGGTAATTGCAGTACCGTCATACCGCGCATGCCCGGGCGGTCCGCCCGCCGTCATGACCGGTCGCCCGGTGTACCAGGTCACGGCCACGCATGACACCCGGCCGCTGCTGCACGGATGAACGGTCTGTCGTCAACCAACAGGAGTGCAGGCGCATGAACAGTGTCCTGGAACGAGTAACGCTGCGCAGTGTTGAATCATCCGGCAAGCTGCTGCCCGGCAACGGGCAGCTGGGCGAGAGCCTGCGCCACGCCCGGCTGCATATGGATCTGCCGGTCCCGAAACTGGTCGAGATGGCGCTGCAGCGCGGCGAGGGGGTGCTGGCCGATAACGGCGCCCTGTGCGTGCGCACGGGGATGCGCACCGGACGTTCGCCCATGGACCGCTACATCGTGGATGATCCGCTCGTGGACGCCGAGGTGGACTGGGGCAAGGTCAATCACCCCTTCGACCCGGCAGCCTTCGAGGCGCTCTGGGCCCGCGCCTGCAACTGGCTGCGCGGCCGCGAACTGTTCACGGCGCAGCTCCAGGCCGGGACCCATGCACGCCATGCCCTGCCCCTGTTCGTGGTGACGGAATATGCCTGGCACAACCTGTTTGCTCACCAGCTTTTCGTCCGCCCGGACCCCGCCGCCCCCGAGGCAGCCGGTCCCGAGTGGACCATCCTCAACCTGCCCTCGCTGGAGACCGACCCCGCGCGCGACGGGACCCACAGCGACGGTGCGGTGATCCTGGATTTCACCGGCCGGCGCATCCTGCTGCTCGGCATGCGCTACGCCGGCGAGATGAAGAAGGCGGTGTTTTCCGCCCTGAACTACCTGGCCCCGGAACGCGATGTCCTGCCGATGCACTGCGCCGCCAATGTAGGCGAGAGCGGCGATGTGGCGCTGTTTTTCGGGTTGTCCGGCACGGGCAAGACCACGCTGTCGGCCGATCCCATGCGCTTCCTGATCGGTGACGACGAGCATGGCTGGGACGACGAGGGTATTTTCAACTTCGAGGGCGGCTGCTACGCCAAGTGCATCAACCTGAACCCGGAACGGGAACCGGTGATCTGGAACGCCATCCGTTTCGGCGCGGCGATGGAAAACGTGGTGCTCGCCGGCGATACCCACTCGCCCGTGTTCGACGATGGCAGTATTACCGAGAACACGCGGGTTGCCTATCCGCGCGAGTTCGTGCAGATGCGCATGCCCGGCAACCAGGGCGGACACCCGAATGCCGTGATCTTCCTCACCTGCGATCTCTACGGCGTGCTGCCCCCGGTCGCCGTGCTGACGCGCGAACAGGCCGCCTATCATTTCCTGAGCGGCTATACCGCGCTGGTCGGCAGCACCGAGGTGGGCCAGATGGAGGGGATCACACCGACATTCAGTGCGTGCTTTGGCGCACCCTTCTTTCCGCGTCATGCCAGCGTCTATGCCGAACTGCTCATGGACAAGATCGAGCGCTACAACGCGCCCGTCTACCTCGTCAATACCGGCTGGACGGGCGGCCCGTACGGCGTGGGCCGGCGCTTCAGCATCGCCACGACACGCGCCATCGTGCATGCCGTGCTGCGCGGTGATCTGGAGGATGTCGAGACCAGGCTCCTGCCGGAATTCAACCTGCGCATACCGCTGAAAGTCCATGGCATCGACGAACGCATCCTGGATCCGCGCGCAACCTGGAACGACCCGGCCGCGTTTGACCGCAATACCCGGGAACTCATCGGACGCTTCCGCGACAATTTTGCGCGTTTCGACGTCCCGGCCGGGATTGCCGCGGCGGGCCCGCAGGTTTGATCGGGGCATGGCCATGGTCTATTTTTATAAGGGACGGTAACCGCAAAAGCGGTGGGGTCGTTTTCAGGAATATTGATCTATCGACCAGCTGAATGATCCTGCTTGCAGCCTGTGATTTCAGGATGGTTGTAACAGATCGGTCAGGGACAATCCCCGGCTGATGACGTTGCAGCAATCTACCCGTCGTGACCGTTGCGAAGGCATCACCATGAAGGATCCCTTTCATTATCTGAAGGTACCGCGTACCGACCCACCCGTCGTCACACCCGGGCGGCGGGTCCGGGAATTCGCGGAAATCCATGCGCCGTTCAGGGCCGATGATGCCATGCTCCAGGCCGACCGTTGCCTGGCCTGCGGCAATCCCTACTGCGAGTGGAAGTGTCCGGTCCACAACTACATCCCCGACTGGCTGAAACTCGCTGCACAGGGCAGGATCCGGGAAGCGGCCGAACTCGCCCACCGCACCAATTCGCTGCCCGAGATCTGCGGACGGATCTGCCCGCAGGACCGTTTGTGCGAAGGCGCCTGCACCCTGAATGACGGGTTCGGGGCCGTCACCATCGGCGCCGTGGAACGCTACATTACCGACACCGCCCTGGACGCGGGCTGGCGCCCGGACCTCTCCGGTATCGAGGCAACGGGATGGCGTGTGGCCGTCGTCGGCGCCGGGCCGGCCGGCCTGGGCTGTGCCGACATCCTGGTGCGCAACGGCGTGTCCGCGACCGTCTACGACCGGCATCCCGAGATCGGCGGACTGCTGACCTTCGGTATCCCGGAATTCAAGCTGGAAGCTGCCGTGATACGCCGGCGACGCACCATCCTCGAGGGGATGGGCGTCAAGTTTGTGCTGAACACCCGGATCGGTACTGACCTCCCCTTTGCGCAGCTCCTGGAGCAATACGATGCCGTGTTCCTGGGCATGGGCACCTGTCGCGGCATACAGGGCGATTTTCCCGGCGCACAACTCGCCGGCGTGGAACTCGCCCTGCCCTACCTGCTGAGCAGCGCACGCCGCATCCTGGACCTCCCCCAGGACGCGCGCGGCTACCTCGACATGGCGGGACAACAGGTTGTGGTCCTCGGCGGCGGCGACACCGCCATGGACTGCAACCGGACCGCGATACGCCAGGGGGCGAAGTCCGTCACCTGCGTCTACCGCCGGGACGAGGACAACATGCCCGGCAGTCGCCGCGAGCTGCAGCACGCCCGGGAGGAAGGGGTGGATTTTCTGTGGAATCGCCAGCCGGTCGCCATCGCGGGCGCACACAGGGTGACGGGAATAAAGCTGATGGAAACGCAGCTCGGTGAACCGGACGCACAGGGACGCCGCCGCCCGCAGATCATCCCCGGCTCCGGACAGGTCCTGCCCGCCGACCGGGTCATCATGGCCTTCGGTTTTCTGCCCGACCCGGCCGACTGGTTCGGCGCGGCAGGCATCGATACCCGTGCGAACGGCCTGGTCGCCACCCGCGGAGAAGACGGCGAGTTTCCCTTCCAGACCGGCAACCCGAAGGTATTCGCCGGCGGTGACATGGTGCGCGGATCAAGCCTCGTGGTGCATGCCGTCCACGAGGGCCGCACAGCGGCGCAAGGCATGCTCGATTACCTCGCCGCCCGGCAGGCAACGCCATTGCGCACGGCGGTGCGGTGAGAAGCTCAACAAGGATTAAAGCGGCACCAGCTCGGTAATCGGCGTTGAATTCTTCGCATCGACCTTGCTGTACAGATCATAAAGTGCAGCCTGCAGCGCCTCCTCGATGACCGGATGGTAGAACGGCATCTGCAGGATCTGCCCGACCGTCATTTCCTGCTGAATGGACCAGGCCAGCAGGTGCCCCAGGTTTTCACCCTTCGGGCAGGCCATCTCGGCACCCAGCAGGCGGCCACTGGCCCTGTCGGCATAGACCCGTATCAGGCCACGATTCTTGGCCATGATCATGGCACGGCCCACCGGCCCCATCTGCACCTGCCCGATGACCGTGCTGGCTGGATCGAGGTCGGCAAAGCGCGTGCCGACCACCACGATGTTGGGATCGCAGAAGGTAATGTTGAGCGGCGACTTTCTTCTGAAGGCCGTAGGCGTATCGGAAATCGCATTGTGACCGGCGATGCGTCCCTCGTCACCGGCCTCATGCAGCACGGCCCGCCTGCCGGTGGCATCACCGGCGATATAGATCGGGGTATCACCAATACGCATGGTACGCGGGTCAAACACCGGTATACCGCGTGCGTTGAGTTCAACACCGATGTCCGCCAGTCCGAGCTTGTCGAGATTGGGCGTGCGGCCCAGGCTGGCAAAGACACGCTCGACCTCGACCACCTGCTCACCGGCCTGTACGCGCAGCATACCGTTGCCGGTTTCTGTTACCTCTGCAGCATGCCCTAGCCAGAGCGGCATCTCCTTGCCGATGGCCTCGATGGCGGTCCGGGCGACTTCCGGGTCACTCAGGCCACCGATGGTCTGGAGTCGATCGATACCGGTGACCTCGAGGCCCATGCGCCCGAGCGACTGGCCTATTTCCAGTCCGATCACACCGAGCCCGATGACCGCAATCGACTGTGGCAAGTCCTCCAGCTCGAAGAATTCATCGGTTGTAATGATCCGGTCGCGGAAGGACTCCCAGCCCCGCGGCACGAGCGGTCGCGAACCGGTGGCGATAATGATGTGTTCCGCGCGCAGGCGTTCACCGGTGTCGATTTCCAGCAGGTTCGTCTCGACAAACCGGGCATAACCCTGGATGAAGTTTTCCCCGGGCAGCTTGTCGGTACTGTTGGCAAGCACCCGCTCGACAAAGATGTCGCGCAAATCCTGTACATATTCCATCGCCTCCGGGAGGCTGAGCTGCATGTCCTCATGCCCCTCGATCCCGTAGCGATTGAATACGTTGCGACGGTAATAATCCTCGGCAACCTGGATCACGACCTTGGAGGGCATACAACCCACGCGCGCACAGGTGGTCCCCAGCGCACCGCCATTGATCAGCACAAAGGATTTACCGCTGGAGCGCACCTTCCCCAGCGCATACAGTCCGGCACTGCCGGAGCCTATGATTGCAACGTCGACCTTGCGTTCTGTCACAGTGACCTCTCTTGCATGCAAAGGATTGCGTTTGTGTGTCCGACGCCACGACCCTGGCGCTTCGGACGCGAAGGATAAACACAGACAGACCGCTTATCCAGCCGGTAAACCCGCATTTCTCACCGGGATCCCGGATGCTGGTCGCTCCCGACGGTCGCTACGGGCATCCTGCCCTCTCGCGACACTTGTGCATCCCTGCACATCGTCCTGCCTCCCGCGACACTTGTACCTCCCTGTACATCGGCGCAGGGCTCGTGTGACCGGACGCCGCTCTGGAATGAAGGACCCGCTCGAGGTGCAGAGCAGGGGCCCCGGCGTAGCCGGGGATGCGACCGCCGGTGAGTGGAACAGCGCTTCGAATCTCACCGCGGGTCATCGCTTCACCGGGGGTCAGATCCCCACCGCTGCGCGGCGGGGGCCCCTCTTCCGCCCCTCGAAACGATGCAGCCGTAGCGACCACTTGAACATCCCTGTACATCGCAAGTACGGGTGCACGAGAACCAGCCAGGGCCGGGACAGGCCTTGCCAGAATACACTCTGTTTTTTGCAGGATTGGTTTCTCTTTCCTGATATCAATTCATTCTGTTCTGCAACTGCCGCCCGGTGAGAAAGGCGGGTAAACACATGTCTGGAGCAGGACCCGCCGCCGATCACAGGTCTCGCCCGGACATGCGCCTGGCGCCCCGTCAACCCACCGCACTATCGAGGAGCTGCAGCCTCTCCGGCCGGAGTTCCTGTTATCCAGGGCTCAGCTGAGCCTGTCCGGCATGCGCAGCGGGAATGACACCCTGGTCAACCCGGAGACCTTCTACCGCCACAAATCGCATCCCGCGGGGCGCAACAGCAAAGCCGTCATTCCGGCGTATGCCGGAATCCAGGGCATACCGGCAAGGAGGCCTGTATGAAAAGACAGCCGTGCTGAATTGCCCGGGTCCGAACCTGCAGTATTCAACTATCATTTCAACAGCAGCGGCAGCTACAGCAAAGCCGTCATTCCGGCGTATGCCGGAATCCAGGGCGTACCGGCAAGGAGGCCTGTATGGAAAGACAGCCGTGTGTGTACCTGCTGGCAAGCAGACGGAATGGGACGCTGTATACAGGAGTGACATCCAATCTGGTAAAGCGGGTTTGGGAACACAAGCAGCATGCTGTCGAAGGGTTTACCAAAAAGTACGGTGTGAATACCCTGGTCTGGTATGAATTGCATGCAACGATGGAGTCAGCAATCCGTCGTGAAAAGGCGATCAAGATCTGGAAGCGGGCATGGAAAATCAACGTCATTGAATCGGTAAATCCGGGGTGGCGGGATTTATATGATGACCTGCTGTGATAACCAGCTGGATTCCGGCATGCGCCGGAATGACGTGTTCTCACCGTTTCTGCGCTTCATGGCGGGAAACGGACATCCAGCTGCTGAAATCCTGCTTGTGTATCGCACATACGCCGCGCAGGGCAGTGGCAATTCAGGCAGAATGTTCAAGCAACCTGCGGGGCGCTTTGGTTCAGAGGCATGCTACCGGCGCGCCTGCGTCTCATCGCCCTCGCCTAGGCTGCCTGCACCATGGCTTCCGCAAGGGCGTCGAGTTGCGCAGTCCTTGGTTTGACCAGCCAGAATCGGTTGACGTAATCCGGGAAGTCATCCAGCAAGGTCTGGCCCCAACGGCTGCCGGTATCCGCAACGAAATCGCCGATCATACGGTACAACAGGTTGCGGTGGGCTTCGGTCTGCTCGCTGTCAATGCGGTGGATGTCCACCAGTTCATGGTTGTAGTGATCGACGAAGACATTGTTGCGATCGAGTACGAACGCGAAACCGCCGGTCATGCCAGCTCCGAAGTTGATGCCGGTATCGCCGAGCACGGCGACGACGCCGCCGGTCATGTATTCGCAGCAGTGATCGCCGGCACCCTCGACCACGGCGATCGCACCCGAATTGCGCACCGCGAAACGCTCGCCCACCTGGCCCGCCGCATACAGGCGCCCGCCGGTCGCGCCGTACAGGCAGGTATTGCCCATGACGACGTTATCCTGGCTGGGGTAGTCGCTGGCGTACGGCGGATAGACGACGATCTTGCCGCCCGCCATGCCCTTGCCCACATAATCGTTGGCATCCCCTTCCAGGTACAGGTGCAGGCCGCCGGCATTCCACACCCCGAGGCTCTGGCCCGCGGTCCCGCGCAGCCGCACCACCAACGGCCGGTCCTCAAGGCCGCCGTTGCCGTAGCGCCGTGCGATTTCACCCGACACGCGCGCGCCGATGGAACGGTTGTCGTTGTGTATGGCGTAACGGAATTCGCCGCCCTCGCCCGCCTCGATCAGGGGCAGCATGTCGCTGACCATGCGCTCGGCCATCTCCCCCTTGTCGAAGGATGCATTGCGCGACTGCAGGCAATGACGCGGCTTGTCCGCGGCCACGTCGTCGTCGTTCAGCAGCGGCCGGAGGTCGAGCCGGCGCTGCTTGCCGGTATCCCCGGGCAGCAGGCACAGCAGGTCCGTACGGCCGACGAGATCATCGAACCGGCGCACGCCGAGCCGCGCCATCCCTTCACGCACTTCCTGCGCCACCCAGCGGAAGAAGGTCATCACCTTTTCGGCCTCGCCGCGGTAGTGCAGATTCCGGAGCACGGGATCCTGGGTCGCCACCCCGGTTGCACAATTGTTGAGGTGGCAGATGCGCAGGTACTTGCAGCCCAGCACGATCAGCGGGGCCGTGCCGAACCCGAAACTCTCCGCACCCAGCAGCGCGGCCTTGATGACATCCAGGCCGGTCTTCATCCCGCCGTCGATCTGCAGGCGTACGCGCTCGCGCAGGTCGTTGGCACGCAGGATCTGGTGTGTCTCGCGCAGGCCCAGTTCCCAGGGACTGCCGGCGTATTTCACGGACGACAAGGGACTTGCGCCGGTACCGCCGTCGTAACCGGAGACGGTGATCTGGTCGGCATAGGCCTTGGCGACACCGGCGGCGATGGTGCCGACACCCGCCTCGGAGACCAGCTTCACGGATACCAGCGCCGCCGGGTTGACCTGCTTGAGGTCGAAGATCAGTTGCGCCAGATCCTCGATCGAATAGATGTCGTGATGCGGCGGCGGCGAGATCAGCGGGGTGCCGACCTCGGCATGCCGCAGGCGGGCGATCAGTTCATTCACTTTCAGGCCGGCGAGCTGCCCACCCTCGCCCGGCTTGGCGCCCTGCGCAATCTTGATCTGCAGCACGTCGGCATTGACCAGGTAATGCGGCGTGACACCGAAGCGGCCGGAGGCCACCTGCTTGATCCGGGAGACGCGTTCGGTTCCGAAGCGTTGCGGGTCCTCGCCACCCTCGCCGGAATTGGAACGGCCCCCCAGGCGATTCATGGCGATGGCCAGGGACTCGTGCGCCTCCGGCGAGAGCGCACCGAGGGACATCGCACCGGTCTCGAAACGCCTGACGATGTCCTCGACCGGTTCGACCTCCTCGAGCGGTACGCACTCGATATCCTCCCGGACCCCGAGCAGGTCCCGCAGCACCAGCGGCGGTCGCCCGTTGATCAGTGCCGCATAGCGCTGGTAGTCCACGTACTCGCCGCTGGCCACGGCCCGGTGCAGGGTCGTGACGACATCCGGATTGAAGGCATGGGATTCCCCGCCGGCGATGAATTTCAGCCGTCCGCCCGGCTCGACAGCCCGGCGGACGTCCCAGGCCGCGGCCGCCAGGCAACGCTGGTCCGCCTCGAGTTCCTCGAAGCCGGCGCCCTGCAGGCGGCAGGGCGTCCCGCTGAAACACCGGTCGATGACCTCGCGATGCAGCCCGATTGCCTCGAAGAGTTGCGCCCCCCGGTAGCTGGTGATGGTCGAGATGCCCATCTTGGACAGGATCTTGTAGAGCCCCTTGTTGATCCCGCGGCGGTAGGCACGCAATGCCACTGCCACCGCAGCATCATCGGCATCTGCGTGATCACCACCCGGCAGGTCGGCAATGCACTGGTACGCCAGATACGGGTGGATGGCCGTGGCACCGAAACCGATCAGGACCGCGAACTCGTGCGGGTTGCGCACGGTGCCGGTGTCGATGACCAGGTTGGCATCGCAGCGCAGCCCGGCCTCGATGAGCCGGTGGTGTATCGCCCCGGTGGCCAGCAGGGCATGCACCGGCAGGCGATCCCGTGCAATGTCCCGGTCCGAAAGCACCAGGATGCACTTGCCACTGCGCACCTGTTCAACGGCCCGTTCGGCCAGTGCATCGAGGGCGCTGCGCAGGTCCAGTGCGCGGTCATGGTTCAGGTCGATGCGCGCATGCCGGTAGCGCGGGTCCGACTGTTCCAGCAGCTGGCTGAATTTGCTGCCCGACAGGACCGGGCTGTTGACCATCAGGCGCGCGGCATGCTGCGGGTCCTCGACGAACAGGTTGCGCTCGACGCCGAAGCAGGTCTCCAGCGACATGACGATCTGCTCGCGCAGGGGATCGATCGGCGGATTGGTGACCTGTGCGAACTGTTGCCGGAAATTGTCGAACAGCGAACGGACCTGGCGGGACAATACCGGCAGGGGGGTATCGTCGCCCATGGAGCCGACCGCCTCCTGTCCGCCCTCGGCCAGCACGCGCAGCACCTGGTCGAGCTCCTCCAGCGTGACCTGGAACAGTTTCTGCCGGATCCGGAGTTGTCCGGGTGACGACGGCCGGCAGTACTGCACCTCCCCGTCGCGGCGTGACTCGATGCGTACGGCATGCTGCTGCAGCCATTTGCGACACGGCCAGCGACCTTTCAGATCATCCTCGATCATGTCCGGGCTCAGCAGCCGGCCGGTACGGGTGTCCACCGCCAGCATGTCGCCGGGTGCCAGGCGGCCCCTTGCAACGACATCCTGCGGTTCGTGTTCGGTCACCCCGATCTCCGAGGCGAGGGTGATGCAGCGGTCGCGGGTGATCACGTAGCGTGCCGGGCGCAGCCCGTTGCGATCCATCACGCAGGCGGCATAACGGCCATCGGTCAGGACGATCCCCGCCGGCCCGTCCCACGGCTCCATGTGCATGGAGTGGTATTCGTAGAATGCCCGCAGATCCGGATCCATGGTCTCTATGTTCTGCCAGGCGCGCGGGATCAGGAGACGCATGGCCAGGAAGATATCCATGCCACCGGCCAGCAGCGCCTCCAGCATGTTGTCCAGGCTGCAGGAATCCGAGCCCGACATCGACACCCAGGGACGGATGGCTTCCATGTCGGGAATCAGCGGCGTCTCGAACTTGTGGCTGCGCGCGCGGGCCCAGTTGCGATTGCCCTGGATGGTATTGATTTCGCCGTTATGCGCCAGGTAGCGGAACGGTTGCGCGAGCCGCCACTCCGGCCAGGTGTTGGTGGAAAAACGCTGATGAAACACGCACAGCGAGGATGCGAGGCGTTCATCGCACAGGTCCGGGTAAAACACCGGCAGGTTGTGCGGCATGACCAGGCCCTTGTAGCAGATCACCCGGCAGGACAGGCTGGCGACGTAAAAGGTGCTGTCCTCGTCCTTGAGCGCCTTCCTGACACGGCGCCGGGCGATGTACAGACGCCGTTCCAGTTCGTCCTCCGGCAGCTTCGGCGGCGCATTGACGAAGACCTGCTCTATCAGCGGCAGGCTCTCCAGTGCCCGCGCACCGCACGCTTCCGGTGCAACGGGCACACTGCGCCAGCCGGCCACTGCCAGGTCCTGTGCCTCGAGTTCGAACCTGAGCCGCCAGCGCGCCGCCTCGGCACGTTCCGGATCCCGGTGGAGGAACAGCATCCCCACGGCATAGCGGGATGACAGTTTGATGTCCGCGTCAAGCGCAACGGCCTGCAGAAAACCGTGCGGCAGCGTCATCAGCAGTCCGCAGCCGTCGCCGCTCTTGCCATCGGCTGCGACCGCCCCGCGGTGGGTCAGACGCGACAGCGCCCGGATTGCCCGGTGCACCAGTGCATGCCCGGGTTTGCCGTCCATCTGCGCGATCAGGCCGAAACCGCAACCGTCATGTTCGAATGCCGGTTGATACAGCCCACTGCCGTCATGCGTGATCATAACCATCCCCGCTCATGAGTGACTGCGGCCCCTGCAGGAAGGTCACCGGTACCGGTGTGGCGCCAGGACTGTCTGTAAATAACCTGTGACATTGAGGGTATTGGTGACGCCTGGTTATGCGACTTCCTGCGGCACCTCGAAGTAGGTTGCGACGAGCTGTTCATGCAACTCTTTATGCACCAATTGTAGACCGTCGATGAAATCGTTCAATCCGGCCGTGACGCTCTCCCCGACCTTGAATTCCTGCGCCATGCGCTGCGCGCGTCCGAGCACCCGGAGCACCGACTCGTTGCCGGGCAGGCGGCGCAGGCAGTGGCCGACCTCGGCCAGACAGAAATGAATAGACCGCGGGAATTCCTCTTCCTGCAACAGGAAGCGCAGCGCCTCCCTGCCGCGCACGCCCGTGTGCACACGACGCCGGTACATCTGGTAGCCCATCACCAGGTCCAGCACGCTCTTCCACTGGATATCGTCAAAGGGTTTGAGTTCGTCGGTCTGCCTGGGCAACAGGTTGGTGGCCCGCACATCGATGATGCGGCTGGTCATGTCGGCGCGTTCCATGAAGCGGCCGATGCGCAGGAACTCATAGGCCATGTCATGGCTCATGGTGCCGGACAGCTTGCCGGCCAGCAGCTGGCAGGAATCGACCACCCGTTTCATGTAGGCGTAGCGACCGCGGCGGTTGATGCCGCTGGTGGCGTGCTCCCGGGTGAATTCATACAGGTCGTTCAGGGTCTCCCAGGCCGCGCGCGGCACGATGGCCCGGATGGTGCGCAGGTTTTCACGCGCCTGGCCCAGCGAGCAGGTGATGCAGCTAGAATTGTTCCTGTCGGAGACAAGGAAACGCAACACGTTGCGTTCGCTGGCTTCCTCGTAGCGTTCGCTGAACGCGTCCATGGAACCCATGATGAAGACCAGCGGGTCCCAGCCGATGGGAATTCTGCGCGGCATATCGAGCATCAGGTTGTTGTGCACGAGGATGATACGCGCGGTGTTCTCGGCCCGTTCGATATAGCGGGACAGCCAGTAGATATGCTCGGCGACACTGGACAGCAGCATACTCAGGTTTTCTCCAGATCCACGACCCAGGTATCCTTGCTGCCGCCGCCCTGCGAGGAGTTCACCACGAGCGAACCCTTCTTCAGTGCCACCCGCGTCAGGCCGCCACGCGTGACATGACTCGTCTGGCCGGTCAGGATAAAGGGACGCAGATCGATATGGCGCGGCTCGATGTGACCGTCGCACAGCGTCGGCGTGGTGGACAAGGCGAGGGTCGGCTGGGCGATGTAGTTGCGCGGTTTCGCCTTGATGAGTTCGGCAAACTTCTGGCGTTCCGCCTTGCTGGCAAACGGACCGACCAGCATGCCGTAGCCGCCCGATTCGTTGGCGGGCTTGACCACCAGCTTGTCGAGATTGGCCAGCACATAGCCGCGCTGCTTCTCGTCCATGCACAGGTAGGTCTCGACATTGGGCAGGATCGGCTTTTCATCCAGGTAGTAGCGGATCATGTCCGGCACGAAGGCGTACACGACCTTGTCGTCCGCGACGCCGGCACCGGGGGCATTGGCAATCGCAACCTTGCCCGCGCGCCAGGCGCGCATCAGGCCGGGCACCCCGAGCATGGAGTCCTTGTGAAAGACCTCGGGATCGAGAAACAGGTCGTCGACCCGGCGGTAGATGACATCGACCCGTTCCAGCCCGCCGACGGTGCGCAAATAGACACAATCATCGTCCATCACGACCAGGTCCCTGCCGACCACCAGTTCCACGCCCATCTGCTGTGCGAGATAGGAGTGTTCGAAATAGGCGGAATTGTAGATGCCCGGCGACAGGACGACGACCGTCGGGTAGTCGGCCGGCCGCGGGGACAGCGAGGCCAGGGTATCGAACAGGCGTGTCGGATAGCCGTCCACCGGCAGGATGCTGACCTCATCGAACAGCTCGGGAAAGACGCGCTTCATGACCTGGCGGTTCTCCAGCATGTAGGAAACGCCCGATGGCACCCGCAGGTTGTCTTCCAGGACGTAGAATTTCCCGTCGCGGTCCCGCACCAGGTCACTGCCGCAGATATGCGCCCAGATATCGAGCGGCGGCCGGATACCAACGCACTGGCTGCGAAAATTCACCGATTCCGACAGCAGCTCGCCAGGGAAGACCTTGTCCTTGATGATGCGCTGTTCGCCGTAGATATCGGCGATGAACCTGTTCAGCGCGGTCGCGCGCTGGATCAGGCCGGCCTCGGTGGTGCGCCATTCGCGGGCGGGGATGATGCGCGGAATGATATCGAACGGCCAGACCCGGTCGATGCCGGTCTCGTTGGTGTAGACGGTGAAGGTGATACCCATGACGCGCATGGCCAGTTCCGCGGCATCGCGTCGCTCGCCCCATTCCGCGTCGCTCAATGCGCTGATGTAACGCACGGCATGCTGTGCCGCCCTGCGCGCGCGCCCGGCCGGCGTAATCAATTCGTCGTAGGAATCACCGCTTGAATAATCTTGCCACCGAATCGTCATGTCACCGAAGTCCCGCCGGATCACCCCTGCCGTCACACCTGTTGCTGGCGAGCGATGCTCAATCCGGCCGGAGGGTTCCCGCAGCCGGGAAGTCCCGGCATCGCTGCCACTGCATGCTTTACACCACAGCAAACAACGTGCCAGCGCCAGTGCCGGCCGGCACAGCCTGTCCAGTGCTGTCCGGATCGTCCTTCGGGGGGATGGGGCGGGTGACGCAACGATATGCCAGCCCGGGTTTTGATATCAGGGTCTTGGCGGATCCGTGCTGTAGCAGACAGCGACAACGGGCGCTTCTTTAACATGTCACCGGGCCATAATGACAGCAGCGGCTGGGATTCTTTCTGCACTACCATGGCACACGCAGGGCGTGCGACGACGCGCCATGCACCAGTCCGGTACAAAACGGTCCTGACAGGCTTCGGTTACGGGTTGGCCTTGCCGCGCTGCGCCAGCAGGGCCGTGACGGCGCGCCACAGGGCGCGACGGTCCAGCCCGAAGGGCCGTATGTCCATATGGGCCAGGCCGTCGACGAGATACAGCTCGGCCTGGCCGGGCGGGACGGCAGCGGCCAGGGCCATGCTCTCGGTATAGGGAATCATGCCATCGATGGTACCGTGCAGCAGGATCAGCCTCGCCCGCAGCCGGGAGAGATCCCGGCCGGCGAGGTTCAGCGCCCCGATGTCGGTGCGGATGGCCGCCGGCAGTGCGTCGATCAGCGCCGGCGTCTGCAGCGGGTCACGGTTCTCCAGCAGGGCCAGCAGCGCCCGCCCCTCGGGCATCAGGTTCACGCCCAGGTCATCGATCGGCGCATGGGGGTCTCCCAGCCGGCGTCCGGCCATGACCCGGAAGGCCGAGCGGTCGCCCGGGTCAGCGAGGCGCTCGAGGTTGCTGAGCACGAACACCCACTTCCCGTAACGGTTGGGTTCCAGGTAGGTCCATTCCCCGTGCCGCTTGAAATAGCCGGTGGTAAAGAAGGTGACCACCTGGCGCAGGTCGTAATAGCCGCCGACCCCCAGCAGGAAATCCACCCGCGCGCGGATCGCGGGATCGAGCGCCGCCAGTACCGCCGGCCCCACTGCATAGCTGAAGGCGCCGACGCCGACCCGGCCGTCGCGCGGCAATTCGGCGCGGGACAGCAGGCAGTCGAAGGCATCCACCACCCCCTGCGCATCGGACGCCTGCACCCTGAGCGCGCGCAGGTTGGGCAGATCCGGCACCAGCACCAGAAAGCGTGCCCGTGCCAGTGTCGTGGCGAAGGCCACCAGGCGGGCATCGTCCTTGCCACGCTCGGCCACCCCGGGCACCAGTACGATACCGGCGTGCGGCGGATCCCCGGGGACGTACAGGTCACCCGCGCAGGTGCGGCCCTGCAGCGCATACGCCAGCGTGCGGCGCGCGGGATCGGGGGTGAGTTGCTTGAGGCGGCTCGGGCCCGCGCCGGCCGCCAGGTCCGCCAGCACCCGGGCCGCCTCATCGTCCGGCAGCGGGGCGCAGCCCGCCAGCAGGGTAATGAGCAGGCCCGCCAGCCACCGGCGGCTTACTGCAAACGGGCGCCCCGACATGGCCCGTTCCGGTTCAGTGCGGGTGACAGGCGCCATCCTCAGTCAGCCCCCGGACAGGTAAACGGATTGATAAACGCACAGGCGGCATGCATGGTTTCAAACATAGCTGCTGGCGATTTCAGGACCAGGGTTGCTCTCTGCTGTCTGTCAGGCCGGTGAAATACCTCCCCGGCCGGATACCATCGCATCTACCCGGTCGAACAGCAAACCCGCCTTCAGGACCAGGACGCTGCCGGACAGCCGCACAGGGATAACGCCCGTGGCGCGGCTCTGCTAAGCTTGGGTGAACGGCCTGCCGGCTACGGAGCTGTCCGGAGCTGCAATGTGTAGAACAAACCCCGGCGTGATGTGTCCAACGGGCCATGGCACCTGGATCAGCAAGGCCCTGACCGGCATCGAGGACGTCAGATGAGCGACAACCGGGAACGGCATACCGGAGCCGGCGAACATGAAGAGGAAATACCCGCCATCCGGGTCGAATGCTATGCCGGTTACCGCGCGGAAGAATCACCGCGCCGGTTCTTCATCGGAAAGCGCGAAGTCGGGGTAGTGGAAATCATCGACCGCTGGCTCGACCCGGCCCATAGCTACTACAAGGTACGCGCTGACGACGGCGGCATCTACATACTGCGTTTTGAGCCGGCATCCGGTTCATGGAACATGATACTGTTCAACAGCGGCACGCTGGAAGAAATGCGCCTGTCCTCGACCTGAAGCACGACCCCTCAACGCAGCGCCCACTTCACCAGCCACATGCCGGGCAACATGGGTACCCAGAGGGTAAAACCGCGCAGCAACAGGGTCGCGGCAAGCGCTGCCTCGATAGGTACTCCCAGCAGCCCGAGCATACTGACACAGGTCACTTCAAAGGTACCGAGCCCCAGGGGGAACCGGGCTGACCGTGGCAACCATGGATGCCATCAAGAAACTCGGAAAAGCGGCCCAGTAAGATATGTGCTCGCCAACCACCTGGAGCATGACCCACAAGGTCGCTGCATCCAGGGCAAAACGGCCCCGTGCAGCAGCATGGTCATGACGACCAGCGCAGGACTGCGCAACAATTCGCCTGGTGCGTTTGACACGGATTCCATCAAGTGAGCCAGTCCGGGGAAGCGCTGGAAGAACGGAGGCAGCTGCCTCCTCCCCAGGCTGCGCAGCCACATGGCTGCAGCGGGGATGCCCGGCGCGACGAGGAAAAAAACGACCACGACGGTAATCACCCGGACGTCGATGGCTTGATAAAACCACAGCAACAGGACACACAGGGCCGCTGCGAGCAGGCAGGCGCCGTAAACGCCACCAGGCTC
>Ga0307423_1001095_pt1 | contig 16909 bp, 15 predicted proteins | sample SalMarWE160310MG_FD_202154 | JGI IMG/M metagenome (GOLD analysis project Ga0307423, IMG submission 202154) | Salt marsh sediment microbial communities from the Plum Island Ecosystem LTER, Massachusetts, United States - WE1603-10 | ecosystem: Environmental > Aquatic > Marine > Intertidal zone >...
ACAGTTTTTCATACCAAGCTCTTGAACCAAATCAAAAATGAGGTTCTCAAACTCGCGCGGAGAAATTGTGCGAAGTGTCTTTCTCATTTTATGAAATCAAAATACCGACGCCCCCAACTCCCGCACCGCCACCAGCATCTCCGCATCATCCGTCAGCGCCTCCGCAATACAACTCCTGCACGCCACCACCGGGTTAATCCCCGAGTGGATGAGTTTCGCCGCATGCACCAGCAACCGCGTGCTCGCGCCCTCCTCCAGCCCGCTGCCTTTCAGGTTGCGCGTCATCTGCGCAAACTTGATGAGCTGCTCGGCGGTCTTCTGGTCGATGCCGGTCTCGTTGACCAGGATCTTTGTTTCCAGTTGGGCTGACGGGTAGTCGAACTCCAGCGCCACGAAGCGCTGGCGGGTGGACTGCTTGAGGTCCTTGAGCACGCTCTGGTAGCCGGGGTTGTAGGAGATGGCCAGGCAGAACTCGGGGCCGGCCTCGATCACCTCGCCGAGCTTTTCCATGGGCAGCACGCGGCGGTCGTCGGCGAGCGGGTGGATGACCACGGTGGTGTCCTTACGCGCCTCGACGATTTCATCCAGGTAGCAGATGGCGCCGCTGCGCACGGCTCTTGCCAGCGGCCCGTCGACCCAGACGGTCTCGCCGCCGGTGACCAGGTAACGGCCAACCAGGTCGGAGGCGGTCAGGTCGTCGTGGCAGGAGACGGTGATCAGCGGGCGCTTGAGGCGCCAGGCCATGTGCTCCATGAAGCGTGTCTTGCCGCAGCCGGTCGGGCCCTTGAGCAGGACGGGTAATTGATTTTTATAGGCCGCTTCGAAGATGGTGATCTCGTCGCCGACCGGTTCGTAGTAGGGTTCCTGCTCGATGAAATATTCTTCGGGTTTGAGGGTGCGGACGGTCACTGGGGTTTTAACTCCGTGATTTATCTGGTCGGTCAGGGAATGTTGCCATAGTGAAGGGCGGGAACACAGTGCAAGCTGGTATCTGTGATGGCTTACGGATGGCTGGATTTCAGATTTTATTGCCGGTTTCGCCCTGCCGGGGCGAGGTACTTTTCTTTGCTCCGCCAAAGAAAAGTACCCAAAAGAAAGGCGGGCCCGAAGGCTTGCCCGACCAGCCATCTTCGATGCCTGGTCGGGTTCCCTGCGCTTCTCGCCATTTTGGGCGCTCGCCGAACTCGCAGGATTTGCCGCGCCTTATGGCTAGCAAATCCAGCTCGACACGGCGGCTCGCTTAATCCCAAAATGCCTGCGATGCTCGGCTGCGCCTAACGGAACAACCCCCAAGCGCCATTTATATGGCGTTCACTAGTAAGATCTTCGTATTCTCTCTGGCGTTTCCTTCTCTGCGTCTCTCGGCAACTGCTCCTGCGTCGCCTGAAGCGCCTACTGTTGGTGGCCTACCTCCTACATGGCCCAGGCCAGTCTCTCGACCGGTTCCCGGCCTCACCTCCTCCTTGTAGTCGTGCGCGGGGCCAGTCACTGACCCCCTCCGGTGCGTAGCCTATACCTTATATATTGTTTCTATTTCAGCATCGTAAATTTCGATAGCATTCATCACCTTCTGCATATGGCGCGGCATTGACAGACACGGTAAGGTTGTCGCCCTGATTTTTCCTGGCACGTTTTCATGCGCGCGCCCTTCGCGCCAGCCACCGGGCCGGACGCGAGATATCTAATGAATTCATGTAGTTATATGCGCCCCGGGCGTTTACTGGAGGGATATCAATGTCGGATGTAATCGCAACCAACCAGACCATTCTGGTGGTGGGAGGCGGCATCAGCGGCGTCACCGCCGCCATCGAGGCTGCCGAATGCGGCAAGCAGGTGATACTCGTCGAGAAGAACCCGTCCCTGGGCGGCCGGGTGAGCCAGCTCTACAAGTACTTCCCCAAGCTGTGCTTCCCGTCCTGCGGCATGGAGATCAACCTGCGCCGCATCAAGGCCAACCGCAACCTGACCGTGCTGACCATGAGCGAGGTGTCCGCGGTCAGCGGCGAGGCCGGCAACTACAGCGTCACCCTGAAGACCCGCCCGCGCTATGTGAACGCCAACTGCACCGCCTGCGGCGAGTGCGAAAAGGCCGTGGAGAGCGAATTCGACAGCGAGTACGACTACGGCATGAAAAAGCGCAAGGGCGCCTACCTGCCGTTCAACATGTCCTACCCGCAGCGCTACGTGCTCGACCCCGGGATGATCGGCACGCCGGACGCCGACAAGGCGAAGGCCGCGTGCAAGTACGACGCCATCGACCTGGACATGCAGGAATCCGAGGCCACGTTGACCGTCGGCGCCATCATCTGGGCCACCGGCTGGCGGCCGTACGATGCCGACAGGATCCAGCCCTACGGCCACGACCGCTTCGACAACGTGGTGAGCAGCGTGGAATTCGAGCGCATGCTCGACCCGTTCGGCCCGACCGGCGGCAGGATCCTGCGCCCCTCCGACGGCAAGGAGGCAAAGGACGTGGCGTTTATCCAGTGCGCCGGTTCGCGTGACCGCAACCACCTCAAGCACTGCTCGCGCATCTGCTGCATGGCGACGCTCAAGCAGACCACCTACCTGCGCGAGAAATTCGCGGACGACTTCAAGGCCAGCGTGTACTACATCGACATCCGCGCCATCGACCGCATCGACGACTTCTACCAGAAGGTGCAGGACGACCCGAACGTCACCTTCATCAAGTCCAAGGTCGCCAACATCACCGAGGACAAGGGCACGGGCAACCCGATCCTGCACGGCGTGGACACCGAGGGCTACCACCGCTACAGCAACCCGCACGACCTGTGCGTGCTGGCGGTCGGCATGGAGCCGAGCGTGGCGAAGGGTGACTTCCCCATCGACGTCGTGCTGAACGACAACGGCTACATCGAGGCCTCTGATGCGAATGGCGGCATTTTCGCGGCCGGGTGTTCATCCGACGCGCTGGATGTGAACCGCGCGGTACAGAGCGCAACGGCAAGTGCATTACGTGCAATCCAGGTCGTCAACCGGGTTGCCGGAGCGGAGGGCTGAACATGTCAGACGAAATCAAGGTAGGTGCCTATATCTGCAAGGGCTGCGGCCTGGGCGAACGGCTCGACTGCGGCCAGCTGGCCACCATCGCCGAGCGCGAGGGCAAGGCCAACCTGGTGCGCGAGCACGACTTCCTGTGCAACGCCGAAGGCGTGGCCATGATCCAGAACGATATCGACAACGAGGGCGTCAACAAGGTCATGATCGCCGCCTGCTCGCGGCGCTCCAAGAACGAGGCCTTCAGCTTCGAGAATGTCGCCATCACCCGCGCCAACCTGCGCGAGGGCGTGATCTGGACCCGCCCGGACACCGACGAGGCGCGCGAGCTCACGCAGGAGATGGCCGCGGACTACGTGCGCATGGGCTGCTCCGAAATCAAGTACATGACGCTGCCGCACGTCAACGAGGCGGCGGCCAGCAACGACCACCTGCTGGTGGTCGGCGGCGGCATCGTCGGCATGACCGCGGCGATCGAGGCGGCAGCGGCCGGTTACCCGGTCACCATCGTCGAGAAGAGCAGCCAGCTCGGCGGCGGCGCCGCCTTCGAATACAAGCGCGTCCCCGAGCACATGCCCTACGCCGACCCGGAAGACACCGGCGTGGCGGAGATGGTGGCGAGTATCGAGGGCAACAGCAACATCACCGTGCACCTCAACTCCACGCTGACCAAGACCAGCGGCGCGCCGGGCCGTTTCTCGGCGGACATCTCCACCGAGTCCGGCTCCACCACGACGGAAAACTTCGGCGCCATCATCATGGCCTCGGGTGCGCGCAACTACGACGCCAGCCGGCTGCCGGAACTCGGTTACGGCAAGACCCCGGACGTGGTCGACCAGGCCGGCCTGGAGAAGCTCGCGCTGGAGGCGAACGGCGGCCCGATCAAGCGCCCGTCCGACGGCAAGGAAGTGCAGAATGTGGTGTTCGTGCAGTGCGCCGGCCAGCGTTCCACCAAGGAAGGCCACCTGCCCTACTGCTCCGGCCACTGCTGCCTGACCTCGATCAAGCAGGCCATGTACTTCAAGGACCAGAACCCGAAGATCGACACCAACATCATCTACAGCGACATGCGTACCCCGGGCGCCGGCGGCGAGGATTTCTACCGCAGCGGCCAGCAGAAGGGCATCACCTTCACCAAGGGTACGGTCAGCGAAGTGGTCGTCAACGGCGGCAGCGTGCAGGTGAAATTCAACGACCTGATCCTCGACCAGGAAGTGAACGAGAGCGCCGACCTGGTGGTGCTGGCCACCGGCATGGTGCCGAACTCGGGCGTCGACATCGACCTGCCGGTCACGGCGGATGTAGAGGAAATCGACATGGATAACCTGGTACCCGAGGTCAAGGTCGAGTCCATCCTCAACCTGACCTACCGCCAGGGCCCGGACCTGCCGCACCTGAAGTACGGCTTCAACGACTCGCACTTCATCTGCTTCCCGTACGAGACGCGCCGTACCGGCATCTACTCCGCCGGCCCGGTGCGCCGGCCGATGGACATGGCACAGGCCAAGGAAGACGCCACCGGCGCCGCGCTGAAGGCCATCCAGGCACTGGAAAACGCCAAGCTCGGCCGCGCCGCGCACCCGCGCTCCGGCGACCTGTCGTTCCCGAGCTTCCGCAAGGAAGGCTGCACGCAGTGCAAGCGCTGCACGGTGGAATGCCCGTTCGGCGCCATCGACGAGGACGAGAAACGCTACCCGGTATTCAACGAGGCGCGCTGCCGCCGCTGCGGCACCTGCATGGGCGCCTGCCCGGTGCGCGTGATCTCCTTCGAGAATTACTCGGTGGAGACCGTCGGCCAGCAGCTGAAGAACATCGAGATCCCGGACGAGTTCGAGGAGAAACCCCGCATCCTGGTGCTGGCCTGCGAGAACGACGCCTACCCGGCGCTCGACATGGCTGCCCAGAACGGCAATCACTACTCGCCGTTCGCCCGCGTCATCCCGGTGCGCTGTCTGGGTTCCATCAACACCATCTGGGTGACCGACGCGCTGAACAGCGGCTACGACGGTATCGTGCTGATGGGCTGCCAGAAGGGCGAGAACTACCAGTGCCACTTCGTCAAGGGCTCCGAGATCGCGCAGGTCCGCATGAGCAAGATCGATGATACGCTGCAATCACTGAGCCTCGAGAAGGAACGCGTGGCCACCTACGAGGTCGCGATCACGGATATCGAACGTGCGCCGCGCCTCATCAACGAGATGGCCGAAACCGTTGAAAAAGTCGGCATGAGCCCGTTCAAGTTCTAGGAGAAAACCAATGACTGATGCCAATCAACAAATGGTCGAGCAGTACCGCAACGACTTTCTCCGTGAAGTCGAGGAAAACGTCGAGGAAGGCGAATGGGTGAAGATGTGCATGCAGTGCGGCGTGTGCTCCGGCTCATGCCCGCTGGGACCGCACTGGGATCACCCGCCGCAGGAACTGTTCATGATGATCCGCGCAGGCCAAAGAGACGAAGTGCTGCAGTCCACCTCCATGTGGATGTGCACCTCGTGCTACAACTGCATCGTGCGCTGCCCGCGCGAACTGCCGATCACCCATATCATGCACGGCCTCGCACACTACGCGAAGCGTCTGGGCATTGCCCCGAAGAACCAGCCCACCCACAAGTTCTCGCAGCTGTTCTGGAACAACCTGAGCAAGACCGGCCGCGTCAACGAGCTGAAGCTGGGCCTGGCACTGTACTTCATGAACGGCATCGGCGAGGGCATCAAGACCTCGCTGAAGATGAAGGATGTCGGCCTCGGCATGCTGCTGACCAAGCGCATGAGTCCGATGGAACTGATCGGCGGTCACAAGTGCAAGGACGCCAAGGGCCTGCAGGCCATCCTGAAAAAGGCAGAAGAACTCGAGGCCGCCCGGATCCCCGTGGCCGGCAAGTGAGGTAATTACACATGTCCAAGAAATCCTATTCATTCTATCCCGGCTGTTCCTCGCAGAAGGCCGCGTCCGCGTCCAACTACATGGTGTCGGTGAACAGCATGTGCGAGACACTGGATATCGAGCTGAACGAAATCCCGGACTGGAACTGCTGCTCCGCCTCCATCGGCTACGCCGGCGGCGGCGAGCTGCCGCGCCTGGCGCTCTCCGCGCGCAACATGGCCATTTCCGAAAAGGAAAATCCCGGCCAGGACATCGTCGCCACCTGCGCCGCCTGCTGGCTGGCCACCAAGGAAACCCAGGAGCGCCTGCACAGCGACAACACGCTGATGGCGGAAACCAACGAGGCGCTCTCCGCGGCCGGCCTCAACGTCAAGGCCGACCAGAAGGTGCGGCACATGGTCGAGGTGCTGATCGAGGACTTCGGTTACGACGCGCTCGGCAAGCACGTGAAGAAGCCGCTGGACGGCATCAAGATCGCCGGCTACGTCGGCTGCCAGACCAACCGCCCGTTCGGCATCGACGGCGAGTCCTACGAGAACCCGAAGTACCTCGACAAGCTGGTCGAGACCATGGGCGCCGAGCCGGTCGAGAACTACGACAAGAAGGTGTCCTGCTGCGGCGGCGCGCTGGCCTTCTCGGAGCCTGAAAAGAGCCAGGCCCTGATCAAGGACATCATCGAGTCCGCCTACGACGGCGGTGCCGACATGATCGTCACGCCCTGCCCGGTCTGCCAGATGAACGTCGAGGTGTACCAGAACCACATCAACCAGAAGTACAAGACCAGCTTCAAGATGCCGGTGGTGTACTACTCCACGCTGATGAGCGTGGCCTACGGCAAGAGCGGCAAGGAAGCGGGTCTCGACGGCCAGGTGATCAAGGCCAAGCAGCTGGAAGAGATCGCCTCGAAGTAGGCCCAATCCCGGGACAGGTTCACCCCAGCCCCGATCCGTGTTTCACAAGCCCCTCAACCGAGGGGCTTTTTTTGCCTACAGGGATGGTCACTCCGGGCTTCCTGCCCTCTCGTGACACTCGTACATCCCTGTACATCTTAGGTACGTCGCGGGAGGCAGGGAGGCCGGGAGCGACGCGCCTGCAGGGAGAAGGTGAGACCGTGAAACGGTCGAGAGGCTGGCCTGGGCCATGGCCGCTCTCGCACCTCCCTGTGCTCTGCGGCACTCGAACCTCCCTGTACATCGTAGGTACGTCGCGGGAGGCATGGACGATGTCCATGGATGGACAAGCGCCGCGAGAAGGCAGGATGCCTGTAGCGGCCGCCGGGAGCGACGCGCCTGCAGGGAGAAGGTGAGACCGTGAAACGGTCGAGAGGCTGGCCTGGGCCATGGCCACTCTCGCACTTCCATGTGCTCTGCGGCGCTCGCACCTCCCTGTACATCGCAGGTACATCGCGGGAGGCCGCGAGCGGCATGCCAGTTGGCATTATCGATCGATAATGCCTATATTCTGTCCATGACAACAGAAGCACCGTGGAGGTGACGTCATGTCGGATGTGCTCGATCCAATTGTGATGAATTTTATCTACGCGGCCATCGGCGGGCTGATGACGCTCGGGTTCATGTGGCTGGGCTGCGCGATGTTCAACAAGATTGTCTGCAGTTTCGACATCGGCGAGGAACTCCGCAAGGGCAACCAGGCCGTCGGTCTGATGGTGATGGGGATGTTCATCGGCATCGGTGTCGGCATCGGCCTGGTCATCGGCCTGGGGCTGAACTAGCGATGCCACCTCCCGCAGTCGCACTGCTCCTGCTCGTGCTGGCCACGACCGTTTATGCAGGCACCAGCCAGAAGAAGAAGGTCGCTGACTGGTCGGACAAGTATGACGTGCACTTCAGGAAATACGCGAAACATTACTTCGGGCCGAGCCTGGACTGGCGCTGGTTCAAGGCACAGGCCATTGCCGAATCCGGCCTGAACCCGAAAGCCAAAAACAAATCCGGCGCCCGCGGCATCATGCAGATACTGCCCAGTACCTATCGCGAGATCCAGGAAAGGAATCCCCACATGCAGGACATGGACTCGCCGCGCTGGAATATCGCCGCCGGTATCTATTACGACCGCACGCTGTACAAGCGCTGGAAATCCCCGCCGCCCGGTGACGAGCGCCTGTATTTCGCCTTCGGCAGCTACAATGCCGGCTATGCACGCATCAAAAATACCCTGCAGCGCCTCGACCCGCCAACCACATCCTGGGAACAGGTCGCGCCGCATGTCCCGGGCCAGACGCGCCACTACGTCCGGCGTATCCGCCGGCTGATGGACAAGCACTAGCCGACAGGTTGACACCCGTCATGCGCTACCGCATCGGTGAACAACCCGACCTGCCGGCTGGCCCGCTGGTGGACCAGGGCGCCTTTGCCGGTATCGCGGTGCTGAGCTGCCTGATCGGTATCGGTTTCGTATTGGCCGGCCTGCGCAGTCGCCATTACTGGCTCACCATCTGGGGGTCCGGACTGTCGCTCACCAGTATCGGCTACCTCGCCTTTCTTGTCCTGACCTGACGGTCGCCACCGACTCCGGGTCAGGCGCCACGCACAGGCATCCCGGGTTCAGCACGCGGCCGGCCTGGCCGATATCAGCACGTATGCCGCCTCCCGCGAGAGGCCCGGCACCGAATCACGGACGAACCTCGCAACCATGGACGAGTGAAATCATGAACAATTCACAGAATGCTGCCTTCGCCTTCGTAAAGACCCTGGGACAGGAACTGTCCCACCAGGAATTCGACATCCCCCCCTTTCCGGATATCGCCATCAAGATCCGCGATGCCATGAGCAACCCCGATTACAGCATCGAGAAGATCGCCCGCATCATCGTTGCCGACCCGGTGCTCACCACCCGCCTGATCAGAATGGCGAACTCGGCACTGCTGCGTCGTGGCACCATCGAGATCACCGACGTTAAAACTGCGCTGGGCCGGATCGGCATGGAAATAGTGCGCAACACCGTCGTGTCGACGGCCCTGGACACCACCTTCAAAGCGCCGGCGGGCACCATCCTGCACGATCGCATCGATGCCGTCAGGAAACACAGCTCGCATGTCGCGGCGCTGGCCTACATCCTGGCCAGGCGCCTGCCGGGATTCAAGCAGGCGGAAGACGCGATGCTGGCGGGCCTGCTGCACGACATCGGCAAGTTCTACATCCTGAATCGCGTGCAGGACTTCCCGGGGCTGTTCGAGGATCCGCAGCAGCTCGACGACCTGCTGGCCAGCTGGCACACCGGTGTCGGCAAGGCGATCGTGGACTCGTGGGGATTCCCGGAGTCGATTGCCCAGGCCGTGGACGAACACGAAGACCTCGAACGCACCCATCACGCCTCGCCGGACCTGGTCGATATCGTGCTGGTGGCGAACCTGATCGACAACATCAAGCACCTGCCTGCCGATGCAGCGCCCGACCTTGCCGCGATACCGGCCTGCCAGCGCATGGGCATCAGCCATGAATCCTTGCGCAAGATCCTCGAGGAATCCACAGAGGAGATCAGCAACATGGAGCAGGCCCTGGGCGGTCGATAGTCCGGATATCCCGTTCTTCCACCGCGTACCGGGCCCTGCCTGCCCCGGCCGGCCATTTTCCGGATACGGCGGCCCCGTGATATACGAACTAGTATGCCCGGCGAGCGGGATCCGGACAGCGTAGCGCTTCACTCTGGTATGATCTGCCCCGGAATTTGCATACCGCCGCAGGACCGGGCCGGAAACACCATGACCGAACACCGTATCGAAGATATCAATATCAGCGCCGTCAAGCGCCTGATCACGCCGCGGGATCTCAAGCGCAAGCTGCCGGTCACCGAAGACATTGCGAATTCTGTCATTCGCAACCGCGCCATCGTGCGGGACATCCTGGATCGCAAGGACAAGCGCCAGATGATCGTGGTGGGACCCTGCTCGATCCATGACCCGGCTGCCGCCATAGAATACGGAAAACGGCTCAGGGGGCTGGCCGACAAGGTCAGCGATACCCTGTTCCTGGTCATGCGCAGCTATTTCGAGAAACCGCGCAGCACCATTGGCTGGAAAGGGCTGATCAACGATCCGCACATGAACGGTTCCTTCGAAATCGAGGAAGGCCTGCACATCGCACGCCGGCTGTTACTGGGCCTGGCCGACATGGGCCTGCCGCTTGCGACCGAGGCGCTGGATCCGATTTCGCCGCAATACATCCAGGACCTGATCTCCTGGTCGGCGATCGGCGCCCGCACCACCGAGTCCCAGACCCACCGTGTCATGTCGAGCGGCCTGTCCTGTGCGATCGGTTTCAAGAACGGCACCGACGGCAGCTTCGCCATCGCGATCGATGCCCTCAAGTCGATCAGCCATCCGCATAGCTTTCTGGGCATTGATCCGGATGGCCATGTCGCCACCGTGAAGACCACCGGCAACAGGTACGGCCACATCGTGCTGCGTGGTGGCAACGGACAACCGAACTATGATGAATCGAATATCGCACGCTGCGAGCAGGCGCTGGCCAGTGCCGGCGTCTGTCCCTACATCATGGTCGACTGCAGTCACGACAACTCGCGCAAGAACCCGGACCTGCAGCCAATCGTAGCGGCAGAGGTCACCCGGCAGATACTGGCGGGCAACAAGTCCATTATCGGACTGATGATGGAGAGCAACATCCATGCCGGCAAACAGCCCATCCACGCAAATATCGCCGACCTGAAATACGGCGTTTCGGTGACGGACGCCTGTATGAGCTGGGAAGCCACACAGGCCTGCCTGCTGGAAATACACCATCGCCTGAAGTCAGGCTGATCGGCGCGACTTTATAAAATATCCCGCGCACGAGTCCATGGGGATCGTGGCATGTATCGGGGAACGGGGGTCCGGATACAGTTCAAGCAAGCTCCGGGTCAGGAGATCGATTATTTTCCACGTTGACCGTAACATGCCTCCGGCGCATTAAATTCATATCAATCCATGACTGACATCGAACAGATAACGGATCCAGTACGGATGGCCAAGCTGCTCGAACGGCTTGCGCGCCAGCATGCGCTGCTCACTGTCCGGATACCCGGCCACAGCGAGCTCTACACCAGCTGCATCGTGGATGTAGACAGGCCGTATATTCTGCTGGACGAACTGCTGCCATCCACCGGCCACCAGTTGCTGATTGCAGAACGCAAACTGCAGGTAACGGGAAAACTGGACGGCATCGAGATCCGTTTTGATACCACGCTGGAGCATTTCGATAACCGGGACAATTTGATTACCTACCACGCAAACCTGCCCGGGCATCTCGAATACCGGCAACGCCGCCTGGACTACAGGGCACATATCCCCATGGCGCAGACATTACGCGTCGTAATCGACACCCTGGACGGGGACGCGATCGAAGGCAAGTTGCATGATTTGTCACACGGTGGCGCGGGCGTGATCTATACCGATGCCATACCTGCGGTGGAACGCGGCCACACGTATCAATGTGCTATCGAATTGCCCGATGCGACCTGGCTCTTTTGTACCGTCGAGCTGCGTTACTCAAAATCCGTCTCTGCACGCGACCGGCACCTGATCGGCGCACGGTTTGCCGACCTCAGCCCTGCACAGGCACGGCTTGTCGGTCATTGCATCAACCAGCTGCAACTGGAATTTATCAGGAAACGCACGGCGGATTGACAGCTGTCATCGAGTACCGCTGCCGGATCAGCGCAAGCGTGATCCTGCAGCGGTGCGTCGGATTACATCGCAGAGCGCGTGACACGACCTGCGACCTGCATCCGCCCACCCGGGCACGGGCCTGCTCGCTCATGCCTGTGTTCCTGCACCAATCGATATACGGGCAGGCGCGGATGTGATTTGCTTCAGCACTCGATCACGTTGACGGCGAGCCCGCCGCGCGCGGTTTCCTTGTACTTGGTCTTCATATCGGCACCTGTTTCGCGCATCGTCTTGATGACCTTGTCGAGTGATACGAAGTGCTTGCCGTCGCCGCGCAGTGCCATGCGCGAGGCATTGATCGCCTTCACCGCGCCCATCGCATTGCGCTCGATACAGGGCACCTGCACCAGCCCGCCCACGGGATCACAGGTGAGGCCGAGGTTGTGCTCCATGGCGATCTCGGCAGCATTCTCAACCTGCGGTGGCGTCCCGCCGGTCACCTCGGTCAGGGCAGCGGCCGCCATGGAACAGGCCGATCCCACCTCGCCCTGGCAGCCGACCTCGGCACCCGAGATGGAGGCGTTTTCCTTGTAGAGGATGCCGATCGCGCCGGCCGTCAGCAGAAAACGTACGATCGCGTCTTCACTGTAACCGGAGCAGAACTTCCAGAAGTAATGCATCACGGACGGGATGATCCCGGCAGCGCCGTTGGTCGGCGCGGTGACCACGCGGCCACCGGCTGCATTTTCCTCGTTCACCGCCAGTGCGAACAGGTTGACCCAGTCCATGGTACCCAGCGGCACCCTGTGCAGCTCCTTCTCGCCAATCAGCTGGCGATGCAGGCGGGCGGCGCGGCGCTTGACCTTCAGTCCGCCGGGCAATACGCCTTCGGTGCGGCAGCCGCGCTCGACACAGGCCTGCATGACCGACCAGATATGCAGCAGGCCCGCACGAATCTCGGCGTCGCTGCGCCACGCCCGCTCGTTCAGCAGCATGATCTCGCTCATCGACACGCCCTGTTCCTCGCAGTGCGCAAGCAGTTGCGCACCGGTCGTGAACGGGAATGGCAGTACCGTGGCATCCGCCACGATGCGGTCTTCGCCGGCCGCTGTTTCGTTGATGACAAAACCGCCACCGACCGAGTAATAGGTGCGGCTGTAGAGGCTGTTGCCGTCATTGTCATAGGCGTGAAATTTCATACCGTTCGGGTGATAGGGCAGCGCCTTCTGCCGGTAGAACTGAAGATCCTGCTCTGCGTCGAAGGTCAGCTCACGTTCACCCAGGAGATTGAGGCGGCCTGCTGCACTCACCTGCGCAAGCCGCGCGGGTATGCTGTCGGTATCGATTCGGTCCGGTTCCTCGCCTTCAAGCCCGAGGATGACCGCCTTGTCGGTACCGTGCCCCTTACCGGTCGCACCCAGGGAACCGTACAATTCCACCCTGATGCGCGCCAGTGCATCACCCGGTTTGCGCTCCAGCAGGCCATGCGCGAACATGCCGGCCGCCCGCATGGGACCGACGGTATGTGAACTGGAGGGACCGATACCGACCTTGAAAAGGTCAAAGACACTGATTGCCATGCCATTACCCTGATTGTCACCGGGAATAAAATGGCAGCTGCCGGCTGCGCTTGTCCGGGATGCATGAAACAATACAGGAAAATCCACCATTCACCTAGTAGGTACGCGTCGCGTACCCGCAGGATTCCATCTCATGAACAGCAGGCGGCGACGTTCCCGGCACAGGAATCACTTACATCGTCTGAAGCAATTCCTGCTGTTGTCCGTGACCGCACTGCTGCTGCTCAGCATCGTGCCGGTTATTGCCCTGCGCTGGCTGCAGCCGCCGACGTCTGCGGTCATGCTGCAGCGCACCCTTGCGGAAGGGCGGCAGCAGACCTGGCACTGGGTCGGCATTGACAGGATATCCGCGCACGCGGCACTTGCCGTGGTGGCGGCCGAGGACCAGAAATTTCCCGACCACTACGGCTTCGACCTGCAGGCGATTCGGGAAGCAATCACGCACAACGAACGCGGGCAGCGCCTGCGTGGCGCCAGCACACTCACCCAGCAGGTGGCACGCAACCTGTTCCTGTGGCAGGGACGCAGCTACCTGCGCAAGGGGCTGGAGGCCTGGATGACCTTGCTGCTGGAACTGTTCTGGCCCAAGCAACGCATTCTCGAGGTTTACCTGAATATTGCCGAAACCGGTCAGCGTACCTTTGGCATCGAGGCAGCCGCACGGCGTTACTTCGGCCAGCCTGCCAGCGCCCTCACCCCGGAGCAGGCGGCTCTGATTGCCGCGGTGCTGCCGAATCCGCGCCGCATGCAGGTCGACAGGCCGTCGGCATATGTCCTCGAGCGTCGTGACCACATCCTGCAGCAGATGGAGCTGCTCGGCGGGACCGCCTACCTCGAACGGATCCTGCCATGACCGGGCACCGACAGGCGGGACAGCGGCACTGCGGCTGTTCTACAATTCCCGGCCAGCATACTTCAGCACGAAGGGGACGGTGATATGGACGGTTTTTCAACCTTTACGATAATCATCCTGGTACTGGCCGTGGTCACGGTCATGATGGGCATCAAGACCGTGCCGCAGGGCTATGAATGGACCGTCGAGCGCTTCGGACGTTACCGCAAGACACTGCGCCCGGGCCTCAACCTGATCGTGCCCTACGTCGACCGTATTGGCCACAAGCTCAACATGATGGAGACCGTGTTCGATATCAACAGCCAGGAAGTCATCACGCGCGATAATGCGATGGTGAAGGCCGATGGCGTGGTGTTCTTCCAGGTACTCGATGCCGCCAAGGCGGCCTACGAGGTAAGCGGGCTGGATCGCGCCATCATGAATCTCACCATGACCAACATCCGTACGGTGATGGGCAGCATGGACCTCGATGAACTGCTCTCGCAGCGCGACAACATCAATGCCCGGCTGCTGACCGTGGTCGACGCCGCCACCACGCCCTGGGGCATCAAGGTCACCCGTATCGAGATCAAGGATATCCAGCCGCCCCAGGACCTGATCGACTCCATGGCACGCCAGATGAAGGCCGAGCGCGAGAAACGCGCCGTGATCCTCGAGGCCGAGGGCCAGCGCCAGTCGGAGATCCTGCGCGCCGAGGGTGAAAAGCAGGCCGTCGTACTCGACGCCGAGGGTCGCCGCGAGGCCGCCTTCAGGGACGCCGAAGCCCGCGAGCGCGCGGCGGAAGCCGAGGCCAGGGCCACGACCATGGTATCCGAGGCCATCGCGAAGGGCGATATCAACGCCATCAACTACTTCATTGCCCAGAACTATGTCAGTGCACTGAAAGAAATCGGGGCGGCACCCAACCAGAAACTGGTCCTGTTGCCGCTGGAGGCCTCCAGTGTGATCGGTTCGCTCGCCGGCATCGCCGAGGTGGCGAAGTCTGCCTTCCGGAAAGAGGGGGCGGCGTGATGGAGGAATGGCTCGGCCGGGTCGATTACTGGCACTGGTGGATACTGGGCGGCATCCTGTTGCTGGTCGAGGTCATGGCGCCGAGCTTCTACTTTCTCTGGCTGGCCATTGCCGCGGCGGTCGTCGGATTTGTAATGCTGCTGGTCCCCGACCTTGGCTGGCAGTACCAGATCATCATCTTCTCGGGGCTGTCGGTTATCAGTATCGCGCTGTTTCGCAGGTACCAGCGCGAGAATCCCGCGGTCTCCGACCAGCCGGCACTCAACCGGCGCGGCGAGCAGTACATCGGTCGAACCTTTACCCTGCAGGAACCGATCGATAACCGTATCGGGATGCTGCGCGTCGATGATACAACCTGGCGCATCTCCGGCGATGACCTGCCGGCCGGCACGCATGTCGTCGTGGTCGGTGTCGACGGCGTCATCCTCAAGGTGCAGCGACAAAATGCTTGATCGAGTTTAATTTATTAATAATCATAGCGTTATAATGATATGCAAGGCGCTGGCGGAAACGGCTCCATATATCGGTAGCCATGCCGATAAAGTCGATGCGACAAACGACTGTTATTCGACCACACTTATCGGAACACAGACATGGGAACATCGGAGCGGAACACAAGGAAATTCAGCGGCAAGGAAATCCTGCGTGACCTGATACCACTGAATGCCCTCACTGATGAACGTTTCAGGGAAATCGCTTCCAGCCTGTCGATCATGGATGTGAATGCCGGCAGCTACCTGTTCGGCGAAGGCGATACCGACAATCGCTCGATCTACCTGCTGGACGGCGTCGTTAATTTCATAGACAAGAGCGGCAAGGTCACCGGCGTCGTGAGTGCCGGCACCGACCCGGCCCGCTATCCGCTGGCCAACCGGCAGCCGCGCATCATCACGGCGCGTGCCGCAACCAAGTCGGTCATCGCTGCTATCGATTCCACCCTGCTGGACGTCATGCTGACGCTTGACCAGTCCACGGAAACCGGCGCGGTCAAGATCAATGCGGGCGCGGAGCAGGACTGGATGTCGCGCATGTTGCAGTCGGACGTTTTTTCACGGCTGCCGCCCTCGGAAATCCAGCGTCTCATCCAGGCACTGGAGCCGGTCACCTACAACGCCGGCGACAAGGTTATCCGCCAGGGCGATGAAGGCGACTACTTCTATATCATTCGCGAGGGAAGCTGTTCGGTCAGTCGCCTTGCCTCGGGCAAGGGCTGGGATGTACCGCTGGCGGAACTGAAGGCCGGCGACAGCTTCGGCGAAGACGCGCTGGTATCGAATGCGCGGCGCAATGCCACGGTCACCATGCTCACCGACGGCTGGCTGATGCGGCTCTCCAAGCACTATTTCCTGGACATTCTCAAGAAACAGCTGGTGCACTACCTGAATTACGACATGGCACTTTCAGCGGTCAACGCCGGTGATTGCTGGCTGGATGTGCGCCTGCCCGAGGAATTCGAGAACAACGCGCTGGAGAACAGTATCAACATCCCTCTGGCAACGATACGCAACAGCTACGCCAGACTCGACAAGGTCAAAAAATACATCGTCTACTGCGATACCGGGCGCAGAAGTGCTGCAGCCGCCTTCCTGCTTGGCAAGCGCGGCTTTAACGTCGCCGTGCTGGAAGGCGGACTCAACCAGGGCGTTCCCGACAAGGACTTGAACAAGGGCGAGGGCGCACCGCAAACAAAACCAGCCGCCAAAAAAGCCGTGCCTGCAGCTACGCCACCTGCACAGCAGCCCGCCAGGGTCAAACCCTCCGGCCCCGACAATCAGGCCGCCAGACAACCTGCACCCGCTGCTGCTGCGAACTCACAGCTGATCGAGAAATTGCAGCGCGAACTGGGCGTCCTGCGCAGCGAACTGGACAACTATGCAATCAAGGCCAAGCAAATGGAGTCCGCCTACCAGGCGGAACAAAAGGCCCGGGAACAATTGATGA
>Ga0307423_1001097_pt1 | contig 16890 bp, 17 predicted proteins | sample SalMarWE160310MG_FD_202154 | JGI IMG/M metagenome (GOLD analysis project Ga0307423, IMG submission 202154) | Salt marsh sediment microbial communities from the Plum Island Ecosystem LTER, Massachusetts, United States - WE1603-10 | ecosystem: Environmental > Aquatic > Marine > Intertidal zone >...
CCTGTATGGTGATGGGAACCGCATCGACCATGGCTTGTATTCTGGAAGCCTTGGGATTGATGTTGCCGGGAGGGGCGACAGCGCCCCATCCATCCGGAGATCGACTCAAGAGCTGCGTTGCTTCGGGTAGACAGGCAGTGGAACTGGTTAAAAAGAACCTGAAGCCTTCTGATATTTTGAGCCGTCGGTCATTCCACAATGCAGTTACTGTTTTAATGGCAATCGGGGGATCCACCAATGCCATTATACATTTGCTGGCAATTGCCCGGCGTGCAGGAGTGGAACTGACACTGAACGATTTTAGTGCCGTCTCATCCCGTACCCCGATGCTGGTTGACTGCAAACCGGCTGGTAAGGGATATATGGAGGATTTTCATCATGCCGGGGGCATGCCGGTATTGCTGAGACAGCTCGAACCGCTACTGGAGCTTTCCGCCCAGACCCTTTGTGGCAAAACCCTGGGAGAGCTCGTTATTGGATTTCCCGAAGTGGGAGATTGGCAGCACACCATTCGCAAAAGGACGAATCCATTACAGGAACGAGGTGCAATCAGGGTGGTTTTCGGATCACTTGCACCCCAGGGAGCGATCATAAAAGCCGCAACCGCGACCGGGTTATTGATGAAACACCGGGGACCTGCCGTTGTATTCGAATCTCCCCAGGATGCGGTGGAGAGGGTCGATAATCCCGAACTGGGAATTACGCCGCAACATGTCATGGTTCTGAGAAACGGTGGCCCAGTGGGGGCTGGAATGCCGGAGGCAGGAGCCCTGCCTATCCCAAGATACTTGGCATCGCAGGGAGTTAAAGACATGGTCAGGGTTGCCGATGCGCGCATGAGCGGGACGGCATATGGCACCATCGTGCTTCACTGTTCTCCGGAGGCTGCCGTGGGAGGCCCTATTGCCTTGGTCAATGATGGTGATATGATTGAGCTGGATGTGGAAAACAACCGCCTGGATCTCCTGGTTGCTCAGGATGAACTGAATCGAAGGAGGGAGAAACTGGTGCTGCCGGTAAAAGCGGAGCGGGGCTGGCTCAGGTTACATCAGGAGCATGTACTGCAGGCCCATCTCGGCTGTGATCTTGACTTTCTTTAATACGGTCATGCCTCTGCTCTCTCAACAATCCTGCCGACATCAATCCCCCTGGCCTTCAAGCGATATTTCCTCTCGGTTACCCTCCCCATAAGCACGCTATGCCCGCTGGACGGATGGTTATCCACCGAGATAAGCTCTCTTGACAATCCCATTCGCCATAAACTTCTCAATGCTACCCTCCAAGACGACTTTGCCTACCTGGAGCGCGTAACCCCGATCCGCCACGCGGAGTGCCAAAGGGATATTCTGCTCCACCAGCAGGACGCTTACTCCCTTATTGTTGATATTCTTAATCACAGGGACCAGTTCGGCCACCAGGATCGGGGCAAGACCCAAAGAGGGTTCATCCATCAGCAACAACTTTGGATTTGCCATCAGACCGCGTCCGATAGCCAGCATCTGTTGTTCGCCGCCGCTCAGGGTGCCGGCATTTTGGTTACTTCGTTCCCGAAGCCTGGGAAAATGATCAAAGACCTCCTCAAGGTCTTTTTTTATCCCATCCTTGTCCTTCCTCAAACTGGCCCCGAGCTTCAGATTGCTAATGACGGGGAGAAATGGGAAAAGCTTGCGACCTTCCGGGACATGGGCGAGCCCGATTTTCACGATTTCATAAGGTTTCAAACCATCTATTCTTTGTCCCGCAAAACGGATTTTTCCACAGGACAAAGGTGTCAGTCCTGACAAGGCTTTCAATATCGTCGACTTCCCCGCCCCGTTGGCTCCGATAATACTGACCACCTTGCTCTCCGGAACCTCGATCGAAACCCCCTCCACCGCGGTAGCTTTTCCATATTTTATTGTAATGTTATCAACTTGAAGCAGCATCCTGTTCCACTCCGAAATAGGCGGCGATCACCTCCCTATTTTCCCTGAGTTCCTCAATGGTGCCGGTGGCGATTTTGCGTCCAAAATTGATGACGAAAACCCGATCGACAATATCCATAATCTGCATATTGTGCTCGACCAACAGGATGGTGACGCCGCTATCTCGTATTTTTTTTATTATTTCCATGGTGAATTCAATTTCACCGACGCTCATACCACCGAGAGGTTCGTCCAATAACAACAATTTCGGATTGGTGGCCAGTGCCCGGGCGATGCCAAGCATTTTCTGATACCCTTGTGGGAGGTTTTTGGCCAACTCGTCCTTCACTTTGTTCAATCCCAACAATTCCAGAATCTTAAGCGCTTCTACCGACACATAGGCTTCGTTGCGATGATAGGTGGGTAAATTGAAAAAGGCAGCCAGGAGACTCGATTTCGGGTGCAGATAAAATGATGCAGCTACGTTTTGAAAAACGGTAAAATCGGCGAAAAGGGGGTTCAGTTGAAAGGTTCGGCCGATCCCCATCCTGGCGATAACGTGGGGCTTTTGACCGACAATATCTTTCTCCCCAAATTCGACCCGTCCTTTGGTTGGCCGGAGAAAGCCGGTAATCAAATTAAAAAGTGTGGTCTTGCCGGCGCCGTTAGGACCGATGATCCCGACCATCTCCCCTTCTTCGACATTGATATCGACATCGGAGACCGCGGCCAGTCCACCAAAATATTTCGTCAATTTGACAGTTTCAAGAAGCACGAAAGCGACCTCGCCAATTATTCTTTCTTGTTGACCAAAGATCTGATTTGGTCAAACAATCCAACGACTCCCTGTGGCATTACGAAAACTACCAGAATCAAGATCCCGGCAAAAAGAAATGGCGTATACTCTTTAAGCTGTCGAAATATTTCAGGGATCATGAACAATACAGCCGTTCCAATTATCGGGCCGGCGAAACTTACTATTCCACCGATCAGCATATAAACGAGCATGTTGATACTAGCCGACAAGTTGAAGCTGCTGTAGGATATGACCATATTGTAATGAGCGTAACCCGCACCGACCAACCCCACAACGAAACAACTCACTCCCATAGCCAGTACCCTGAATTTGGTCTCACTGATCCCGATGCTGGCCGCGACCTCACGGGATTGATCGATGGCCTTTAAACAAACACCGATGCGGCACGTTTCAAAGCGCCAAAGAACAATCAGGCAAACAACCATCAAGGCCAAAAAAAAGAAATAATAAGGGATTCTTGAGCCGATAAACAAGGGGGGGATGCCGATCATACCGTTAATGTGACCGGTGTATTTGCCGAATATCGAATTGATTGACAGAATGCCGATCCCGAAAAACAAACTGACCATGGAAAAGTAGATCGTCCTGACCCTGGAGAAGGGGAAACCGACCAAAACAGCGACCAGCATGGTCGCCAACGCGCCCAGGGGCATGGTTAGCCAAGGCGACCATCCCACATATCGGGCCAGTACCGCCGAGGTATAGGCTCCGATGCTCATGAAGGCGGCGTGGCCCATCGACACCTGTCCCGAAATGGCCAAGGTTCGCAGGCTGCTTGTGGCGGTGATGTAGACGAAGGTAAGGATAAGTATGTGATAGGTGTATGGTGATTTGACAAAAATCGGCAAGAAGGCCAAAATAACTACCGTGGCCAAATATATCATCCCTTGCCTCTTGGTTACTATTGAAAATCCGTCCTGCTCGCTCATAGTTTTCCCAGATTAGTCCATCTCTCGACCGAAAAGGCCCTGGGGTCTGATAAGTAGTAGCACGATAATTATTGTCAGTCCGATTGTTTGGGTAATTGCGGGGGTGGTATACAAAGGCAGGACAGAATCCAAAGTGCCGATGATCAATCCCCCGATCAGGACACCCCCGATACTGCCGATGCCGCTCAGGATAACCACCTGAATAGCCTTGACGAGAATCAGATCGCCCATGAAGGTATTCAGATCGAAAACGGCCCCCATCAGCGACCCGGCCACCGCGGCCAAGGCACAACCGAGCGCCATCGCGATGGCAGCCACCCGATGGATTCGAATCCCCTGAAGGGCGGCGCCTTCAGAGTTTTGAGCGACGGCCAGCATTTGTTGTCCCGTCTTGGACTTGCGGATGAATAAGGTCAGAGCAAATAGCAGGCTCACCCCGATGACGGCGGTGAACAGTCTTTCCATGCTGACCGAGACCCCGCCGACCTTGAACATCCCGGAAACAAAGGCCGGTAAAGACCTGACGTGAACGCCGACCGTCAAATTGATGCTTGTCTGAAGGATGAATATCAGTGCGATGGAGATGATGACCGAGCTGAAAAAATCGCCATAAAAGGGGCGGAAGCAAAATCGTTCCAAAAACAAGCCGAAGAGAGCCATAATGCCTGCAGCCAGGAAGAGCGACAGCCATGGATTCAGACCATATTCAATCGCCAGTTGATAGCAGGCATAGCCGCCGACCATATAGATTGCGCCGTGCGCGAAGTTCAGGACGCCCATGATACTGAGAACCAAGGCGAAACCCGACGCGGCCAGAACATACATCGATGACAGCAGGATGGCATTGATGATGATCTCTACGATTATTTCCATCGGTCTTCCATCTTAATACTACAGAAACGACATCTTTACTTTCGCCCCTAGGATTATCTTACTCATGGAACTTTAATATCCCTCATCCAACCAAAGGATTTGACTGCGCCTTTTTCCAGACCCTCAATGGCCCTTGGACCGACAACTGCGTGACGGAGACCGTAGGTCTCCTGGCCTTCCATATGAGCCAGCCCATAGGCTGTATTAATATCGTCCATTTTTTCCCATGCATTTTTTACATCGTCCGTATCCAGACTCTGGGCTTTCTCAATAGCCTGAGCGAGAACAAAGACTGAATCGAAGCCCTCAATAAAAAACGCAACCCGCTGGTGCCCGTACTTGGTCTGGCCTCTATCCAAAATCCATTTTACAATATCAGTCTTTTGAGGAGTATTGGTATTTATACCGTGGATAAAATAGTTGTCTGACGCCTCTTTACCTGCAACTTCCATAACATCCTTTGCCTGGGAGTAGTGGAGGCCTATAACGGGCTTGTGATAACCGTTTTCCCGGAGAGCTTTCAGTACACCACCAATCATCGCCGGCCAGCCGTTCGCCATGGCAACGGCATCTGCGTTGATTTTGATGGCTTTTAGAGCGAAAGGCGTGAAGTCCACGGTATTCAGAGGCCAACCGACGATATCTCCCTTCACTTCCATTCCGTTATTCTTGGCCCATTTCCTCACTTGTGGTTCGAGATATGGGATGGAGCCGTCATCGGGAATGAAAACTGCGATGGTCTTTACCTCGGGACGAGCCTTTTTTAGGAACTTGAGCCCGGATATAATCGCCCCAATGGTCCCGTTCTGAGAAAGAAAGGTATAGGGCGTTTTGGCGCTGAACTCCTGCGGTGTGCCACAGTTGTAGGCCACTGACCTTATCACATGGGCCGGCTCCGTCACCGTCGTCACGGCCGCGATAATAAACGGCATGATCGTACCGGCGATGTACTTTACCTTTTGATCGTAAACGAGTTTCGTCGCCCCGGCGACCGCACCATCGGCGGTGCACTTGTGGTCTTCGGGAACCAACTCAACCAGATATTTCTCACCCTTGATGGTCACCCCGCCCTTTTCATTTACCCAATCCCTCGCCAATTCAGCTCCCTGAAGGTGGACTCGCTCGGAGTCTGAAGCGAAACCGGTCAGGCCGGTCAGGAAACCTATCCTCAAGGTCTTTGGCTTGGCTGTGGCATGGGGCTCCATGCAAAGAAAAAACATCAATGCTACGACCAAAGACACTCCGCCACGTAATTTGAACAAACTATTTCTTTTCATTTCGGTCCTCCTTTTTGGATGTTTGATTGTTTGTGTTTAATGGTAGATCTGGTACATAACTTTGCTAAATTAGTTCATTCAAATATTTAAGGGTTAGATTTTATATATACGAGTTTTCATTACGCTACCATTTGTTGCCAATCAGTTGTTTCTGCGCCTTTTTGGGAGCCGGCAGCAGCTTTAATCTTCGGGATCATGTTCTACGCTATCCGAAAGCATATGGATGGCCTCTCCCGATGAGGCGAGGGCCGCCTCAAAGAAGGACTCTGAGATTGTCAGATGGGGAAGAACCGTTTTCTTCAGGTCTTCAACTGTCAATCCATTCTTCATTGCCAGAACTCCCAAAGAGACAAGTTCCGTGGCTCTGGGCCCCAGGATATGAACCCCCAGGACATTGCCTGTGTCCTCATCCGAGACGATCAAGACGAGTCCCTCCTCCTTGCCCATGGTACCGGCGCGTCCATTGCCCACAAGATAGAATTCGCCCGTTTTCACATTCAAACCGGCTTTTCGGGCCCCATAGTCCGTCAGGCCGACCGAGCCTATTTCAGGATCCCCATAAATACAGTTGGGGACGAATCGCGGGCGGCCGTCGGGGTCCAGGCCCAGCATATGATCCACCGCAGCAATGCCCTGGGCAATGGCCTTGTGAGCCAAATAGGGGGCGCCAACTGCATCGCCCACCACATAAATGCCCCCCACCTCGCTCTGCATTCCCGGGCCGTAAGACAGCATCCCCTCTGAAAGAGGCAACCCGGCCGCTTCTAGATTTAGAGCCCTGAAAGAGGGCCGCCTGGACAGAGCAAGAATGACTTTCTTGACCTTGAGTTGATTCGGATCCCTTCTCGATTCAAGCGCCAGCAAAACACCGTTCTCTCTCTCGGACTCTGCCGCCACTACCTTCGAGCGGGTCAAAACCTGTATGTTTCGCTCCGTAAGGATCTTTTTGTACCTTCCGGACAGCCAGCGGTGTTCTCTGGGCAGAATTCTTTTCTCCTTTTCTATGAGAACCACCCTCGATCCCAGGTTACTGTAAATGCCGGCAAACTCCACACCCCGGTTGCCCGCCCCGACAATGGCCACCGTGGAAGGTACCGACTTGAGATTGAGGGCGCCGTCCGTGCTCAAAATATTTTCTTCATCGACCGCCAGATCCCCGTAGTCCACCTCTGCGCCTGTTGCCAGGATAATATTCTTTGCCGAGATCTCTTTCCGCTGTCCTTCCCCGGTCTCAATCTCCATTTTCTTCGGCGCGGTGAAGCTGGCGTTGCCTTTCAGGATCTCCGCCCCATTCCCTTTGATGACGCCTGTGATTCCCGCTACTGCTCCTTCAACCACCACCTCCTTCCGCTCGAGGATCCGTTTGAAATTGATCTTCATGTCCCCTTTCAAGAACCGGGATTGGCGAATCTTGAAGATTGTGAGGGTGTCTTCGAGAAAGGTTTTTGTGGGCAGACAACCTCGGTTGAGACAGGTCCCCCCAAGAGCGTCACGTTCAATCAGAAGGGTTTTCATGCCCTTCTGCGCCCCTCGAACGGCCGCCGTGTACCCTCCTGGGCCACCCCCCACAACAAGTAAATCAAACGCCTGCGTACTCATTCGTACCAACTCCTTGGATCCTTCATTTTCGCTTCTAGGCAGGAACTCCGGCTTTGGTTTCTCGATCCCTAAATGATTCATCATTTGAGGACTTGTTGAAATTGCTCCGGGTGTTCGATGATCTCCTTCAATCTCCCCAGAAACATGCCGGCCGGTGCCCCATCGATGACCCGATGGTCGTGGGTCAAACACAAATAACTCATCGTTCGGATTGCCAATTGTCCCTGGTGAACAGCCGGCCTTGGTCCGATTTTCCCAATTCCCAGGATGGCATTTTGCGGTGGATTGATAATCGGCGTCATGAAATCCACATCGACTTTTCCTCCACTGCTCAGCGTGAATGTCCCCCCCCGGTAATGCTCCTGATTGAGCTCGCTTTTCTGAGCCTTTCGTGCCAGCTTCTTGATTTCTCGGCTAATAGCCAAAAGACTTTTCTGATCGGCATTTCTTACGACGGGAACCACCAGTCCGTCCTCGAGCGCCACGGCTACGCCGATATGATATTCCCCCCAGCAGATGATTTCATTGCCGGCTACGCTGGAGTTAACAATAGGAAACTCCTTCAAAACGGAGGCCAGCAGTTTGACAAGCATGTCTACAAAAGTGACTTTTTCGCCGAGGCCGTCCAGCATCAATTCTTTCCGAAAATGGGTCATCTCTGTCATGTCGACTTCGGCGACAACCGTCAATTGCGCTCCTGTGCTGAGGCTTGCGACGAGGTTATCCGCAATGGTCCGGCGCATACCGATAAACGGAATCCGTTTGAGCACAACACGATCTCCTACCTCAGCAGTGGGGGCGACCGGAGGGCTCTCCTCTTCCTCTTCCTCAAAGGATAGGCGGATACCTTCTTCTGTCTCACCCTTTTCTTCCTCGAAAACGATACCCGCGCTGACTTCCGGCTTCTTGGTCAGAGTTTCCTTGTATGACTCGAACTCCTCCCGGCTATCCGCTACTACCCCGAGGGGATCTCCTATCTTCACTTTATCCTCGACCTTCTTCAGTTTGAACACGCTACCCGATGCTTGAGCTTCTATTTCATAGGTCACTTTGGCGGTCTCTATGATAACGATAGGTTCGCCCTTTTTTACTGGGTCTCCGTCGCTTTTGATCCATTTTACCAACGTAACTTCTTCACTGGTCGACATTCCCAATTTAGGTACCAAAATGGGTGTGAGCATTGCCTTGCAACTCCTCTTTATTCACTACGGTGTCACCGCGATCTTGACCATACCCTGAGACGCAATGAGACGTTTAAAACCCTTTTCCTCAAGGTCGGTTATCCCAATCATTCTCATATTCTTAAAAGACGGCGGCGAATTGGACCGAAGTCCAAGCGAAATCCAACCGGTTTGTGCCCCGGCCGCTTTACTCCCTCATTCACAGAGTGCGCTTCACAGCCCGGACTATGGTTTCCTTATTGGGAAGGTACAGGTCTTCCAAAACCGGACTCCCCGGAATGGGCACCATGGGAGCAGCGACCCTCTTCACCGGGGCTTTGAGCAAAGAAAAATAGTCTCCACAGGCCAGAGCCGCGATTTCGGCTCCCACACCCCCTCTCATCCTGCCCTCCTCAACCGTAACCAACCGGCCCGTTTTTTCCAGCGATTCAAAAATCGTATCTGTGTCAAGAGGGACTATCGTCCGGAGATCGATCACCTCAACATCAATACCTTCATGCGCCAGCTCTTGCGCTGCATTCAATGCCTCATATACCATAAATCCGATGGCCACCACCGTCGCATCCTTACCCACTTTTCGGACCACGGCCTCACCGAATGGAATCGTGTAGTCTTCCTCCGGGACGTCTCCTTTTACGCTTCCCAAAAGTAGTTTTTTATGCTCAAAAAATATAACTGGATCGTCACTTCTGATGGCCGATTTCAGAAGGCCTTTTGCGTCGTACGGCGTCGATGGTTCAGCCAAGATGAGACCGGGAACCTGGATTAGCTGCGATTCAATAGACTGCGAATGGCCGTATCCGCTGCGGAAGCCGCCACCCACGGCAGTGCGAATGGTCACCGGAAGACCATACTGGTTTCCGGTTATGTAGCGCCACTGGGCCAGATTGTTGCATATCTGATCCATAGCCAACATAACAAAATCACAAAACATCAGTTCCAGAATAGGTCGTAAACCATTCATGGCCGCACCAATGGCGACACCCGCAATTGCATTTTCCGCAATGGGCGTATTCAACACTCGATCTTCACCAAACTCTTTGACCAATCCTGCGGTTTGGCCAAAGACGCCCGTCCGAACATCCTCCCCAAGCACGAAAACGCTTGGGTCCCGGCGCATTTCTTCAGCCATGGCCTCATTGAGAGCCTTCAAGTAAGTGATATTTCTTCCCACTACCCAACCTCTTTCTGAGCATATACGTCTTCAAACAAATCTTCCAAATTCGGCTCCGGTGCCGCAAAGGCCTCTGCCAATGCCTGAGAGACCTCGGTCTGGACGGCATCGCTATATTTCTGATCTTCTTCAGGTGACAAAATCTTGCGATGGAAGATCTTTTGTTGACACAGGTTTATGGGATCCCGCTTTCCCCATTCATCCAAGTCTTCCTGCTTAACGTAGCCGCCCAGATCTCCCGAATGATGTGGAGCCATTCGGAAAGTCTTGAATTCCAACAGGTAAGGGCCCTTTTTGCTGCGAGCATGCTCCACTGCTCTTTCTGCAGCCTCATAGGTTGTTTCGATATCCTGTCCATCCACTATTTCATAGGGAATTCCATAGCCCGCAGCTCTCGGTGCTACGTCCTCCGTGGGAAAATGCTCACACATATAGCCCATCTCGCAGAATTGGTTCGTACACACCGCGAAGACCAACGGCAGGCTCCAAAGGGCCGCCATGCACATAGAGGGGTTGGCATCACCCTCGTTACAGGCTCCTTCGCCGACAAAGAATAAAGTGATCTGATCCATATCTCTCATCTTAGCCGCTAAGGCGGTGCCCACAGCCATGGAAAAATCCGATCCCAGGCACGCGGCTAAACCGGGAATGTTATTTTTGCGATCGGCCAAGTGTTGCGTCCCCTTGCCTTTGCATGGACCTGTCTTCTTGCCCAGATATTCCAGCCAAATGTCTTTTGGACTCATTCCTTTGCCAATATATTCGCCCACACCTCTATGGGTTCCAAATAAGATATCGCCCTGCCTCAAGGGGCCAGTCACTCCAACGGATACGGCCTCCTGTCCCGTTCCCAAATGGGAATTCACCTGTATCCTGCCTTCTTTTAGAAGCCGATTATGGGTCTCCTCAATAGTCCGGACCAAAAGCATCTTGCGGTAGATTTCTAATAGCTTTTCATTGTCCAAATCCATATTTCCTCAGTTTCTTCAAAATCCTATGAATATCCATCTTTCTAATTCAGCTGAAAATAACCTTGCCGAATTTATTCATTCAAAACCAAAGCTATTATTCATTATGGTAAATATAGTAAATGTCCGCTTGGCCACGGTCAATAGCTGAAATCAGTCATTTTTCTGTCATTTTTCTTGAGATATGGTTTGTAGTGGTATAAAATATGGAATGAGCCAACCTTCTCTTGGTTTGTGATTTGGGGTGGATTGCCCGGAATATGGAGTGTTCCGATACCCATGGCAATTCAAGGGGACCGAATCCTCTTGCATGCACGAGTTTGGCATGACATTGAAAACGATGACATCCAAGGACCTCAGGGATGTGCTGCTCGTGAGCGGCAAGGCCTTCGAGGTTAGTGATGCAGACGAGCAGCTATCCGAAGTGCTTTGCCTTCTGGAACAAATTTTCAAGACCGGCAATAACAACTTTTATTTTGCAAGTAGCAGTGGCCAGAGCCTCAATCTGAGCCGAGTGGTTAGCCGTGGCCTCGAAAGAAAGTTTTTCTCCAAGTTTAAGAAATATTACCACAAATTGGACCCCTTCTATAATATTCTATCTTTCAATCCGCCCCCAACTGTTGTTGTCAGGGATCATTCAAAAAACAGAGGAAGATTGGTCGAATATTACAGTGATTTTCTAAAGCCCCAGTCCATTCACCACCAGATGAGTATTTATCTGAAGAGCAACCAGCGGTTTTTGGGTGTGCTCGGTCTATATCGCCCGCAGAACGCAAACGAATTCTCCTCACTTGATCAAGCCAAAGCGAACATGATGGCCCCCTATTTGGCAGGAGCACTGGAAAATGCCATAATTTCAGAACAAAAAACCAAACAGGCCACCATTATTGATTCCATTGCGACCCATATGCCCTACAAAGGAATCATTGTCCTGGATGGATCTTTGGAGCTGATCTACCAAAACAAGTATGCCACTCGCTTTTTCTCTTATCTGACGCCCCCGGGAAAAGAACAAAGGTTTCCCGCTCACTCTCTTCCAAAGGAGATTTATTCTCACTGCAAAGACTTCCTGAGGGTCAGCGCGGAGGATGAGGATTCAGAAACTCCCCAGAAGCTGTTCGAATTTTTCTGCCAGGCGGACAATAAGAAACTGCCTGTTCATCTGCGATTGATAACCTATGGCAAAAAAAAGCCGCTCTTATTGCTCTGCTTTTCCCGCGAAGGATATGAGTGCAACCTATTAAAACGAATAAGGCAATACGGCCTTTCTCAACGGCAGGCAGAGGTCGTTTTTCTGGTCGACAAAGGTCTGACAAATAAGGAAATTGGGACAAAATTATTTATTAGCAAGTATACAGTTGAAAATCACCTCAAATCCATTTATGAAAAAATGAATGTAAAGAGTCGTACCGAACTGTCATATCGCCTGCGCCAGGTGTCCGAGACCTAAAATCTGCTTTATATGCCACATCTTGTTTGATTTCGAGTTCAGATCCATCTAATGAGCAATGACTTCAATAGGCAATAGACCACTACTAAGAAACATTCGTCTGATTCTTATCAACAGTGTCCGTGTAATACGAAATCCATGGAACCGGCTTTGTAGCGGCGGATTGAATTTGGGGAAGAAGAAAAACTTAAAGTTTAACACTCTCAAAAAAAAGAGATTTGAATACATGTCGGTAATCAGTTAAGAATAAGCTGGCAAATCTCCTCCAAACTTTTCTCAATCGATCCGGTGGTGTCAATTGTGTAATACCCCTCCCCATCCGATACTTCATCGAATGCGGCATGTATAGGACCATAAAGTTCATCGAGATCTATGGCGATCTTTAACTTTTCCGGTTGGCTGGCTAATTTCTGCGCACGTGCCTGCTGGCGCTGCTGAATAGCTTTCCTAGATTCACATTGGAGTAGGATGGGAATGAGGTGGTAGTTACTATTTCGAATCCAGTACATCAATTCACCGCGATGCTTTGCCTGCATGATGCCCAACTCCACATATATGCGCGATTCCTGAGTGTTGCCGATGAGTTCAATAATTCGCTCGACGAAACGAGGCCCTTCCTCAAGCCAGCGCTCCAGACAAACGTCTTCCTCAGAAACGAAATCCCGAAAAAGGCCGTCGATATAAATCGCTCTTCCCGGTAACCTTTTTAAAAGCCGGTGGATAATGGCAGTTTTTCCTGAATACGGTAATCCGGAAAAAAGAACTACCGCTTGTTTAGCATCGGAGTTCATCGTAACAGAACGTCCTTCCTGGCCATCTCATGTTCGGAGGGGCATAAGCAGCTCGTCGAAAATTCGCAGGAACTCCCCCGCAGGCTCCTTCACTAAAAAAAAGCGACCTGATCCATATCTCTCATCTTAGCCGCTAAGGCGGTGCCCACAGCCATGGAAAAAACCGATCCCAGACGTGCGGCTAAGCCTGGAATTTTGTTTTTGCGATCGGCCAACTGTTGTGTCCCCTTACCTTTGCATGGACCTGTCTTATGGGCCTTCTCAATAGTCCGGATCAAAAGCATCTTGCGGTAGATTTCCCATTGCTTTTCATTGTCCAAATCCATATTTCCTATATTCTTTCAAATCTTATGAATCTCCATCTTTATAGTTTAACTGAAGTTAACTCTACCGAAATTATCCGTCTAACACCAAAGCAATTAATTATTATAGTAAATATCCGCTTGGTTATGGTCAATAGCTGAAATCAGTCAATTTTTATTTGATATATGGTTTTTGATCGTATCCAATTGCCAAGCTGAAATTTCACCGAAATTGTGTCCTAGTTGTTTGGAATTGTCACAGGCCACACACATTCTGGTTGCTCATGGCATGTCCCATTCGGCCAGTATTATGCTACGCTCTCTTATGGAGGCAATGTTCGTCCTCTGCGATACGGCAAAAGATGATGATGCCCTCAAAGCATATATGATTGACGGCGAACGAGAAAAGATGTGGATCACCAAGAAACTATTGGCTGACAAAGACAGCCCCCTCTCTAAGGATCGCCTCGAAATCCTATGGAAATTCAGAATGAACTTGATGAGAAAATGAAGAAGCAGAAGATTAAGAAGTGCTCAACCGAAGACTTCGCCAAGAAAGCGGATCTTCAGAGTGGGTACGTGACCGCATATACAAAAACAAGTTGGGCCGTGCATACGACTATCAGAGACATGGAACGGTACCTGGTGCTGTAACCTCAAATCGATCAGATTCATTTCTACTGCTATAAAGACCGGGTTCACCGGGTCGACTGGAAAGGGCGCCCGCCTCCCGGCGACCCAGGCGTTGGCGACTCACCCCAACTGCGACGGGGGTATACATAAAGCAACTTGCCACAAATATGGCGTGTGAGGAAGACTCACCTCCCACTCCATGCCGTTTCTAACCGGCCCTTTCCCAGAACCCCTTATCACAAATTCACAAATGAGAACGGGTGAGCATGTTCTCTTGCTCACCCGTTGAATGGAGTGGAGGCGGCAACCGGAGTCGAACCGGTGAATAACGGTTTTGCAGACCGCTGCCTTAGCCTCTTGGCTATGCCGCCCTGTTTTTTAAGGCCCATGACGCGCTGGTTTGCATGATGGGCCTTGGATTTTCTGGAGCGGGAAACGGGACTTGAACCCGCGACAATCACGTTGGCAACGTGAGGCTCTACCAGCTGAGCTATTCCCGCGCAATCAATAAATTATTCTACAGCTTGACCAGCCTTTGTCAACAAAAAATTAAGGACTCTTCATGAATACTTTCCGGCTGAACTGGCTGAAATAGTCCCATCCGGACCATATGGTAAAGGCGAGTGCCACCCACAGGACCGTCATGCCAACCAGATGGAAATTGATGCGAAAGTAGGAATAGTGAAGGCAGAGACCCACGAGGGCTACACATTGAAAGATGGTCTTGTATTTGCCCAGCCAGCTCGCCTGAATGACGATGCCTTCACTCACAGCGATGCCTCGCAGCCCGGTAATCGCCATCTCCCGGGCAATGATCACGATGACCATCCACACGGGGATCCGCTCCAGTGGAATGAGCATGATCATGGTGACCGAGACCAGGATCTTGTCGGCCAGGGGATCAAGAAACTTTCCCAGGGTTGTGACCGCTTCATAACGCCTGGCAAAGAAACCGTCCAGCATGTCCGTGACAAAAGCCAGCGTGAGGAGAAGGGCTGCAAGGAAACTGCCCAGTTTCTTGCCAATGTCAAGGGCAGTAAGGAAGCTACTCGTTTCCCCGGAAACCGTTAGGAAGAGCAGGACCAGAGGGATACACGCAATCCTGAAAAACGTCAGGCTGTTGGGAAGGTTCAGAACCTCCCCGCGAAAACCTGTTTTCGATTGCTTATCATTCATTTTCTTGAGTCGTTCCTTCTCTGCACCTTGAAAACGCTTACTGTTTTGCAGACTTATAGTGCCGGTAATATCTCATGACCTTGTCGACGAAGTCCCTCGTCTCGGGAATGGGGGGGACGTCCTGATATTTTTCCACCAAATCAGGGCCCGCATTGTAGGCGGCCAGGGCCTTCTTGACATCCTTGAAACGTGCCAGCAGCTGGCTGAAATAGCGCGTCCCCCCGAAAATATTTTCCTCAGGGTCATAGGGGTCCTTCACCTCCATGGCGTCAGCCGTTTTCGGCATGAGCTGCATGAGCCCCTTTGCGCCCCGGTGAGAGACGGCCCTGTGATCGAAGTCCGACTCGGTCTTGATGATCGCCCTGATCAACCGAGGCTCAACCCCGAAACGTGAAGAAGCCTGGTTAATGATACTGGCGTATTTCCTGATGTAAGCGGTGGGACTCACCCGGGGAGTCCGGATGTAGAGCCTGTACCGTTGATCATTTTTAACGTTGGTAAAGTGCCAGACCCCGTTTTCGTCCTTGTAGCGATAGATATCGGAAAAAGCCGGGGTGCAGAAGGAAATCACCAGCGTGAAAACCAGCGTCGCAGGCCCCAGCTTTTTCCTAAAGTGCATTTCTATCCCTGTTTCTTCCAGTCTGCCAGAAACTTCTCAAGCCCGATATCCGTCAAGGGATGTTTGATGAGTTGCGAAATAACCTTGTACGGAATGGTGGCAATATCCGCACCCATCAGTGCGGCGTCCAGGACGTGGGTCGGGTTGCGAACGCTTGCCACGATGACTTCCGTCTCATAGCCGTAGTTGTCATAAATGGTAACGATCTGATCAACCAGTTCCATGCCGACCTGGCTGATATCGTCCAGCCGGCCCACAAAAGGGCTCACATAGGTCGCTCCCGCCTTGGCGGCCATGAGGGCCTGGACAGGGGAAAAGCAGAGGGTCACATTGGTCTTGATCCCTTCTTTGCTCAGGACCCTGGCCGCCTTCAACCCTTCTTCAATCAAGGGGACTTTGACCACGATATTGTCTGCTATGGAGGCCAGGTCCCTGGCCTCCCGCAGCATTCCTTCAGCCTCCACGCTCACCACTTCAGCGCTCACAGGGCCTTCGACGATACTGCATATCTCTTCCAGGAGTCCCCTGAACTCCCTCCCTTCCTTGGCAACGAGTGAAGGGTTCGTGGTCACGCCGTCCACCATGCCCAGCTCGGTGGCCTTCTTGATCTCATCTATATTGGCCGTATCAATAAAAAATTTCATTTTCTGCTCCTTTCTATCATAAAAATAAACAAGGTCCGGTCATCAGGACTTTCGACAAAGTCGTCCTATTCACCGGAGTTCAGGAGGAGGACCTGAGGGTCTTTTCAGATGCTTTCTCATAGGGCACACTTGGCAACCAATCCCGACATGGACGCCTATTTGGGGTTTACATCTCCAAAAGCCCTGGCGCTATCTAACGGCTACCCTCAAACCCCAAATGGACGTCCATCTCCTCCGGGGTGTTTAGAAAGCGTCTGAAAAAGAGTTTCAGGTTCTCCTCCACTTCGTTGCTCATAGTCTGCCGGTTTCGGCACCAATCAGCTTCCAACGAAGTCATCAATATTCGATTTGAGGTAACATCCTTTCAATCGGATCTCACAATTTCATACGCTCTTCATAGATATCCGCACACTTTTTGCTGCAGAAATAGCAGGTCCTGCCCCCGATGAACCGTTTTTCCGCCTCCCGCACAGGCACATAGGTCTCACAAACAGGATCCTGGACCATCTCATCTATGGCACCCCCCTCTTCATGCCGACCGAGTGTCTGTCTT
>Ga0307423_1001098_pt1 | contig 16885 bp, 10 predicted proteins | sample SalMarWE160310MG_FD_202154 | JGI IMG/M metagenome (GOLD analysis project Ga0307423, IMG submission 202154) | Salt marsh sediment microbial communities from the Plum Island Ecosystem LTER, Massachusetts, United States - WE1603-10 | ecosystem: Environmental > Aquatic > Marine > Intertidal zone >...
ATCGTGACAACTCAAATTGGGCAAATTCAACACAAGCAATGGATAGATTGTGGACTGAAAGAATTAAAAATGATGCGCTAAACCTTAGCTTAAGTGGTAAAACCGAGGATGAAATAGTTTCTAATCTCAAAAAAAGGTATGATAATTACATCCACGCTCTTTCTCAATACAACAGTGAAGATGTATTCCAGTTAGCTATGGACTCTTATACTACTTCAATTGATCCTCATACAGATTATTTCTCACCTGTAACATCGGAAAATTTTAAGATAGATATGAGCTTATCATTGGAGGGTATAGGCGCGAGATTGATGACTGAGGATGGATATACAAAAGTGGTAGAAATTATTCCAGGGGGACCTGCATTCAAATCGAAGAAATTAAATGCCGATGACAGAATAATAGCAGTTGCACAGGGAGTTGATGGAGAATTTGTAGATGTTGTTGGATGGAGAATTACCGATGTTGTTCAGCTCATCCGCGGACCTAAAGAATCTACAGTTCGTTTACAGATATTACGCGCAACCGACGGACTTTTAGCAAAACCTGTAGAAATTAGCCTCGTACGAGATAAAGTAAAACTAGAAGAACAGGCAGCAAAAAGTAAGATTTTAGAAATTAACAACAACGGAATCCCGTACCAGATTGGTGTAATAACAATTCCAAAATTTTATACCGATTTTGAAGGGACGCAAAATGGCGATGCTGATTCAAAGAGTACAGTGACGGATGTTAAGAAACTTTTAGAAGAACTGAAACAAAAAAATGTTGATGGCGTGGTTATAGATTTAAGAAATAATGGCGGTGGTGCACTTTCTGAAGCTATTGATGTTACCGGGTTATTTATTGATAAAGGTCCGGTGGTCCAGGTAAAAGATGCGCAAGGTAAAGTTGAAGTTGGAGCAGATCTGGATCCTGAACTTGTTTACAGTGGACCGTTAGCGGTGCTTGTTAATCGATTTAGTGCCTCTGCTTCAGAAATTTTTGCTGCTGCGATTCAAGATTATGAGCGTGGAGTGATTGTAGGCGAACAAACTTATGGTAAAGGTACAGTTCAAAACCTGATTGATTTAAACAAAGTTTCAAGAAACGGGTCGAATAAATTCGGACAGTTAAAACTAACCATCGCAAAATATTACCGGATTAATGGCGGTAGTACTCAAAGACTCGGAGTAATTCCCGATATTCCTTTCCCCTCTTATACCGATCCGCAGGAATTTGGTGAAAGTTCTGAGATTTCTGCACTTCCGTGGGATAAAATAAATCCAACTAATTATAAATTATTTAGCAATTTAAGTGAAGTTATTCCGAGGCTTCTATCATCTTCCGAAAATAGAAGAAACAACGATCCCGAATTTCAATATCTTAACCAAGATATTCAGGATTACAAAAAATCTAAAAATCAGAAATATCTTTCTCTTAATGAAGAAGTAAGAAAACAGAAAAAAGATGAACAGGATGAAAAGGAATTTCAGCGGGAGAATGAAAGACGGAAAAGAAAAGGATTGAAGTTATTAGAAAAGGGAGAAACACCGGAAAAAAGTGATGAAGAAAGTGATATCTTCCTGACTGAAACAGCGACTATTGTGACTGATATGATTAATATATCAAGCGAATTGACAAAGGTTCGTTAACAGCTAAGATGTTTCAATAGTTTTTCTTCAGCAATCGGAAAGATTGTTTCGTTGTATGGAAAATCAAGATCGGTCTCAAATACAAAAATAACCGGCTCGTGTAAAACCTGCGAGTGAGCTATAAAATCTCTCATTAGATCTTCCACTGAAGATTTTATCATCTTTTGATGAATTGATCTTACTTTGGCAGACACAATTCTTTGATACAAATTTTCCTGGGACCAATCCCAGATAATTTCGTATAAGTAAATATTTAAAAGTTCATTTTTATTATCAGGTAAAGTAAAATATCCTTTACCGTGATAATTTTTTTCAACAGTAGAAATTCTTTTTATAAGAAGATTATCCTCAACAAAATTTTTTATAATTCTCCCCTCTTCCAAAACCGGTTTGTTTAGTTTTAAAGACCAATCGATAAAATTCAAAAGCTTATCCAGCTGGTTACCAATCTGGTGGGCTTTTTCATATACCATAATCCTCTCATTTATTTTTCTGGCCCTAATCTCATTATCAAACCATAACTTACATTCTATATTTTCCCTGAGAATATCTTCAAGTGAAAGATTAAACTGAACAGATTCCTCTATAGCAGGAAATAATCTATTTTTATGAAAATCAGATAACCACTCTTTAACTTTTATTAATATTTTATATTGATTGGATTCCCAATCTGATCCGCAAGAAGTTAATTTTTTTAAATCCAGAGTAGTCATCTACCTACCTAATGATGAAATAACTTATTTAGTTTGGTTTATTCCAAAAGCTTGCCAAAAGCTTGTAGGAAAGGAGGGTGGAATGTCTTTATTGAATTAATACACTCTTAAGAAATAATTGCAAACTTCTGTTGAATATTCAGGTAAAAATTCCTGAATAATTCTCGGAATGATATTTAATGGTAAAAAGGAAATTAGGAATGGAATTTTTACATAAAAAAAGGAACGGAAAAAAATTCCCGTCCCTTACAAAAATACCTCAAGATGATAAATTTAAATATCGAACTTTATCCCTTGCGCCAAAGGAAGCTTAGAACCGAAATTTATCGTATTAGTTTGCCTTCTCATATAAGCTTTCCAGGCATCTGAACCGGATTCTCTGCCTCCACCAGTTTCCTTTTCGCCACCAAATGCACCGCCAATTTCAGCGCCTGAAGTGCCAATGTTCACATTGGCAATACCGCAGTCAGATCCGACGCATGAAAGAAATCTTTCAGCTTCCTTTATGTTATTCGTAAAGATCGCTGACGAAAGTCCCTGAACTACTCCATTATGTAATGAAATAGCTTCGTCAACATCTTTCTTATATTTAATCAGGTAAAGAATAGGTGCGAATGTTTCCTCCTGTACAATCTCATAATGATTTTGTGCTTCGACTATCGCAGGAGTAACATAACAACCAGATTTAAAATCTTTTCCACCAAGAACTTCGCCTCCAATAAGTACTTTTCCCCCTTCCTCTTTAACCTTCTTTATCGCGTTCTCAAAATTTCTTACAGCATCAGTATTTATTAATGGTCCCATATGATTTTTTTCATTTAGCGGGTTACCAATTTTAATACTCTTATAAGCTTTAAGAAGTGAATCTCTAACTTTGTTATAAATTGATTCGTAAATAATAAGTCTCCTGGTTGTTGTACATCTCTGTCCGGCAGTTCCAACCGCTCCAAAAACTACTGCGGGAATAGCTAATTTAAGATCAGCATCAGGTGTTATTATGATGGCATTATTACCTCCAAGTTCCAGAATTGTTTTTCCAAACCGAGCCGCAACAATTTCCGCAGCATGCTGACCGACTTTAGTAGATCCCGTTACAGATATCAACTGCACTCTTTTATCTTTTAATATTCTTTCTCCCACAGTCGAACCTTTGCCAATCACAAGTGAAAATATTCCTTCGGGCAGATTATTTTCTTTTAAAACCTGAGCAATTATTTTCTGAGTAGCGATAGCAGTCAACGGCACTTTAGATGAAGGTTTCCAAATATTAACATCTCCGCAAACTGCTGCAATCATTGCGTTCCAACTCCATACAGCAACAGGAAAGTTAAATGCAGAGATAGTACAAACAATTCCAAGTGGATGATATTGATCATACATTCGGTGCATTGGTCTTTCGGACTGCATAGTAAATCCGTACAACTGGCGTGACTGCCCAACTGCAAAATCACAAATGTCAATCATCTCTTGTACTTCTCCTAAACCTTCCTGAAGAGATTTACCCATTTCATACGAAACAAGAGTGCCAAGAGGTTCTTTGTACTCACGAAGTCTGTTTCCAATTTGTCGAACAATTTCTCCTCTTTTAGGAGCAGGTATCATTCTCCATTCTTTAAATGCTTTTTCAGCTTCCTTCACAACTTTTTCATAATCTTTTTCTGATGCCTGGTAAACCGTTGCAACAAGTTTTCCGTCAACTGGTGAATATACTTTTATCTCTCCACCTGATTTAGATTTATTCCATTTTAGTCCGGTTGAAGAACCGTAATTATTTTTTTGAATATCCAGCCTTTTCAGAAAATCCATCTTTATCTCCTTTATTTAATTCAATTATTTTAGATATTTTAAAAACTCATTACAAAATTAGTAATAATATCTTCAACTATCTTGGTCATTCATTATTGCGAATTTGTTTAATTATTAGTCCATTTGAATTACACATTCTCAATACTCAATTTTTTGTTGCAAAAGCATTCTCTGAAATTCTAAAATAGAGTTTGTTTATTTTGAGACAGTTGTGCTGTTCAATCGTTATCTTAAATAGGTGAAAACCTCATTAAATAAACAAAAAGTTATAAACCGCATTTCCACAAACTCTTTTTTATTTAAGCAATTCTAATCAGTAACTTGACAGCATCATTTACATTTATTATGTTGTAACAAATTTTCTTCCTTTGTTTTATAAATGGTTACCATTTTAAGCCGTGGGCAGACGATAACTTACCATAGTTTCGGTTAGAAATATATTTCTTATTCGTGCCTTTAAATATTTGACTGAATTGGTTCTTATTCTTATAAGAGTAATTGCTATAGTAATAATTAATTCCTTTAACATAAAGGAAGAATACTATGGAGTAATAATAATTTGAGGTTTTATATTACATCTAATTAATAAATTATCATCAACTAATTTTATGAGGGCACCATTATGAATCTTAAATACTTTTTTAGTGGTATACTTACCATTCTCATCTTTCTAGTCTTTCCCAATACTTCAATATTTGCCCAACTATCAGGTACTTATACAATCCCAGGTACTCCATTTGCAACAATTCAAGCTGCTATTGATTCTTTGAATCAAGTTGGAGTAGGAACTGGAGGAGTAGCATTTAACATTACTGCAGGTCATACTGAAACATTCACTTCTGATTCAGCAGGAAATATTACGACAACAGGAACAGCATCCGATCCAATCATCTTTCAGAAATCAGGTGCAGGTGCAAATCCATTAATTACCGCCTCAGGTTTAGGAACAATTGCGTCCTCAACAACTAATGGTGCTGACGGTGATGGTATAATATTTATCGATGGGGGTGATTACATAACTTTTGATGCTATCGATTTGCAGGAGAATGTAGCAGCTACCGGCGATCAGTTTATGGAATATGGTTACTACCTGAAAAAGGCTTCGGGAGATGATGCTTGTAAAAACGTTACAATTAAAAATTGTACTATTACACTAGATAAGGCTACCATATATTCCTATGGAATTTACATTTCAAATAAGGTTGGCTCAAACGATGCTACTGTTACATCTACCGGGGGACGCACAGAAGATGTAAAAGTATTCAGTTGCTCAATTTCCGATTGTTATGGTGGTATTCAGGTTAGAGGTGATGCTGCATCAGCACCGTACGATTTTTATGACCAGAATATTGAAATTGGTGTTGATGGTGGAAACTCAATTACTGACTTTGGTGGTGGTGGTTCTTCCTGCTATGTGATTTATGCCATTTACCAGAATAATCTTAAAATTGCTAATAACACGATCAACGGCGGCACTGGATCAACATCTTTAATGTATGGAATATACACTTCGACAGGCAATAATTCTAATATCGATATATATTCAAATACAGTAACAGTAACATCAGATGCTTCGTCGAGTAGTGTTTATTGTATTTACAATTTAATGGGTAGTTCCGGAACTGATAATACGATTAATATTTACGATAATATAATCGAGAATATTTCCTCAACTTCTACCGGAACATGGTACATATTGTACAATAATGGATCGGCATTTACTGTAAACATATATGGCAACACTATCCGCAACGTTACCAGACCAGGAAGCGGTACAACTTACCTTCTGCGTCAATATAACACTGCGTCAGACGGAACAGAAAACGTTTATAATAATAATATATACAATAATACAAATGGTACCTCTTCGTTATATTGTTTATATTCATATCCGACATCCTCGACGACAAAATATATTCATAATAATAATATTTATTCGAACACTGGGGGAAGTACTATCTATACACTTTACGATTATTCCGGAACAGCTTCTTATGTTTACGAAAACAATATTTATAATATAGAAAGCACCACTACTTCTAGTTCTGTTCTTTATGGAATTTATTGTGCTTCAGGAACGGATCATTATTATTATAATAATTTTATTTCGGACGTTAAAGCACCAAATTCAACAAGTACTGCTGCCGGAACGAGAGGAATATATCTATCCAGTGGTACAAATATAGGTTTGTATTACAACACAGTCTATCTAGACTATACAGCTGCAGCAGGTAATATTAGTGCTGTTTTTTATCCAAGCACATCTCCTACAAGCATTGATTTACGTAACAATATTTTTGTAAACAATGTTGATAATTCAGCTGGAGCAGATGCTATTGTTTTCCGTGGTGGTGGAACAGCAACCCTAACTGATCTTGCAGCAACTACTAATAATAATTTATATTATGCAGGAACGCCTTCTGCTACTAACTTAATTTATTATGATGGTACTAATACTGCTCAAACACTAGGTGAGTACCAGGCTCTTGTTTCACCATTGGAATTATCATCAGTTACAAGTCTGCCTCCATTTGTTAATACAACAACTCCACCTTACGATTTACATATTGACCCAACTACGCCTACACAAACTGAAAGTGGTGGAACACCTGTTACCACTCCGATTGCTATTACAACAGACTATGATGGCGATACGCGTAATGTTTCAACACCGGATATTGGAGCAGATGAATTTGATGGTATTGGCGCAGATTTAACACCTCCTGACATCACTTATGATATACTACCAAATGTGTCTTCTACTCAAACTTCAGTCACATTAACTGCAACCATTACAGATGCAAGCGGTATTGCAGGCGGGGCAAATTTACCAAGGTTATATATTAAGAAAACAACTGACGTCTCATATGTCTTTGACAATAATCCTTCAATAGCAGGAGACGATTACACATTCACTATTAATTATTCGGCTATTGGTGGTATTTCTATAGGTGACACTATTGAGTACTATGTTGCTGCACAGGATGTAAATGATAATGTAGCAACAAATCCTCCAGGGGGTTCAGGAATAAATCCACCAGGTACCACACCTCCTCCTTCACCTAATACTTATTTAGTTGTTGATGTTCCATTAAGTGGAATTTATACAGTTGGTCTTGCTGCATTTAAGAATGCAACAGGAAAGAATGTCTATTTTGAAACAAGGACAAGGACAGTAGCCAAAAAAATTCAAGAAGATCCTTTTGCACTTAATGAAGATCAGACAGAAACAAAAACTGAAATTGTAAGTCAGGATTTATCTCCTAAAAACATTACAGTTACAGAAACTTATAAAGTACTGATGGAGAATGGTAAACCATTTGATACAAAATTTTTCCAATCTCCTGAATCAATGGGTGTTTACCCAACACTTACAGCTGCGATAAATGATCTTAATTTAAGAGGTGTATCGGGTCCCGTCGAATTCTCGTTAGTTGATACATTCTATCCAAATGAAACTTATCCAATATTGATAGGAGAGGTTGTAGGAGTAAGTCAAACAAATACAGTAACAATTAAACCGGCTACAGGTATTCAAGCTGAAATTCCAGGTGATATTAGTCAGACTCAGCCAACAATATATTGTTATAATACCGATTGGTTGATTGTTGATGGTTCTAATACACCTGGCGGAACAACAAAGGACTTGAAAATTGTAGGACTAACTAATGAAAGTGTAGCCAGTTCTATTTATTTAGAGGAAGATGCAGATAACAACGTGTTTAAGAATTTGATTTTAGAAAGTCAGGAAACTAGTACAGGATTTGGAACATTTGTGTTTGGTCCTGGTCCATTAGATAGTAACACAGTTCAGAATTGTACAGTTAAGAATATTGATTCGATTGCCTATAAGCCCCGAGTAGGTGTTTATACTTATTCTACTAATACTGGAACTGGAAACCAAATTATTGATTGTTCTGTTTACGATTGGTATACATATGGAATAAGACTACAAGGTGCACCCAGTGCAAATACACTCGTTTCTGGATGCGATATTTATCAGACATCACCAGGTACTGCTTCACCTTATGGAATTTACATAAGCAGAGTAGAAGGTTTGATTGTAGAAAAATGTAAGATAACAGAACTAATGGGTACTAGCACGATCAGAGGAGTTTATTATTTTGGAAGTAGTACTTCGGGAGATGCAATTTTTAGAAATAACTTCATCTCGCTATCAGGTTCTACTAATTTAACAAGCGGTAGTATTTATGGCTTGGATTATTTCGCTTATGCAGCAAATAATTTTGAAGCTTACCATAATTCTATTTATATCGGTGGTACAGATGTTACTACGGGTAGCTCATACGCACTTACCAAAAGAGATGACGCTAATATTTATAAAGCTTATGATAATGCAGTGTATAATGCTAGATCAAATAGTACCGGTACAGGTACTCATTATGCAGTATATGTAGGTGACACAAATACTGTTACACTTGAAATAGATTATAACGACTTTTTTGCAGATGGAACCGGTGGTACTTTTGGTTATTACCAGGGTCCAGGTGCACTTGCAGATTTGGCTACCTGGCAAACAGCTACTGGAATGGATGCAAACAGTGTTTCAGGAGATCCCGGATATGTAGGCAATGATGATTTACATATTCAATCTAGTTTTAATACTCTGGATGGTAATGGACTATATTTTGCATCTATACCAGATGATATTGATGGGGATATAAGAAATATGACTACCCCTGATATCGGTGCTGATGAATACACATACGTGTTCCTAATTTCCGCTCCAACAAATTTGGTTGCCATACCTGATACTTTCACAGTTGATTTGAGTTGGCAGGATAATTCAAATAATGAGATGGGATTTGTAATTGAGAGAAAAGACGGAGATTCACTAAGTGTTAATCCTTTCAATCCGATTGATACCGTTGCTGCTGACACAATCCATTACCTTGATACCGGATTGAGTGCTAACACTACTTATACCTACCGTGTTTATGGTTACAACACTGAAGGTAATTCCGCTTATAGTAACTTAGCAGAAGCAACGACATTCATCCCCGTTGAATTAACATCCTTCACTGCAGAAATAAATGAACGTGACGTAATGATTAAATGGGAAACTGCAACCGAAACAAACAACCAGGGATTTGATATCGAACGGAGGACGGATAGCGAATGGGAGAAGATAGGATTCAAGGATGGTAAAGGTTCAACAACTGAACCAACCACTTATTCATTTGTCGATAAGTTCACATATAAATCTTATAAAGGCACAATAACTTATCGTTTAAGGCAGATGGATTTCGATGGTACTTACGAATACTCGAATGAGATAGAAGTCGATGCTGATTTTACTCCCAAGGAGTACACCTTATACCAGAACTACCCGAATCCGTTCAATCCTACTACTACTATTAAATTCTCGTTGCCATTTGAGAGCAACGTTCAAATAACGGTATACAACATACTTGGAGAATTAGTTGATGTCGTAGTCGATGAATTAAAGGAAGTCGGATTCCACAATTATGTTTGGAATGCATCGAACCTGACATCAGGAATATATATCTATACAATAGATGCTAAAGCCGTTGATGGAAGTAAGAACTATTCTTCAGTTAAGAAGATGATACTAATGAAATAAAGGGAATAAAATCCTTTTTACAGTCCCGGTCCATAAGGACCGGGATTTTTTTATTAAATCTGTTATAAATCATTGAATTAAAAGTTATTTAGCTTCTATTAATTGAAATTATATTGCTCCTTTTGTATGTTTCGGGTGCATTTTTAATACTTATGAAAAAATTAAACAGAAATAAAATTCTTACCTTCTTTCTCTACCGGCATAGAAGCTATTTCGTATCAGCATACGAAAACGTTTTTTAATTTTTCAGCTCTTCTCTTTTCTCGTTAAGATAATAAATAACTAATGTTTGGGAAATTATTATGAAAATTCTACGGAAGTTTAAATGATAATAGGAATAAGACGGGCAGATAAAAATAAGTGGGAAAGGCGCACTCCTTTAATTCCCGATGATTTAAAATATTTGAAGGAAAAATATGGTATTCAAACTCTCGTTCAACCATCTGAAATAAGAGCATATACCAATGCGCAGTATAAAGAAGCAGGTGTGGAGGTAGTTGAAGATATTCAAAACGTCAAAATTATTTTTGCTGTAAAGGAAATACCACTGCACTTTTACCGAGAAAGGAAGACTTATATTTTCTTTTCACATACGATCAAAGGGCAATCTTACAATATGCCTTTACTTAAAAAAATGATGGAATTGAAATGTAACTTAATTGACTACGAGAGAATTGTTGATGAATCGAATCGAAGATTGATTTTTTTCGGTAAGTACGCCGGTCTTGCAGGAATGGTAGAAACCCTTCACGCTCTCGGTCAAAAATTAAAACTTAAAGGATATAAAACTCCTCTTGAAAAAATTAAACAAGCTTATCAATATGATTCAATCGAAGAAGTAAAGCAGGAGTTAAAAAAAATAGGTGAAGAAATAAAATCAGGAGGAATTCCAGAGGATGTTCAGCCTTTGATAATTGGTTTTGCTGGATATGGAAATGTATCAAAAGGTTCGCAAGAAATTATTGACATCCTGCCAATTATTTTAATTCAACCCGATGAACTTCAAGACTTAAGTAAATATTCTAAAGAAGAAATCTCCAGAAATTTATTTAAAGTCGTTTTTAAAGAAGAAGATCTTGTTAAGCCTAAAGAAGGAATATTCAAGTTGCAGGATTACTACGATAATCCTGAGAAATACGAAGGAAAATTTGAAGAATATATTCCTTATCTAACAGTACTGGTCAATTGTATTTACTGGACTAACCGATATCCACGTTTAGTAACAAAAGAATATCTTCGAAGTGAGAATTATTTGAATTCTGATCAAAAGTTACTTGTAATCGGTGACATTTCTGTTGATGTCAACGGTGCCATTGAAATAACATACAAAGCTACCGATCCGGGGAATGCATTTTACACTTATCAGCCTGATAATGATAAATTTGAAGATAGCATAAAAAAAGAAGGCATCACAATAATGGCCGTTGATAATTTGCCTTGCGAATTTCCTAAAGAATCATCAAAAGAATTTTCCTCTATCCTAAAAAATTACGTATACGAAATTGTAAATGAAGATTTTAATAAATCATTTGAAGAACTATCGTTATCCAATCCGATAAAGAAAGCATTAATTCTTCAGAATGGTGAATTAACTAAAGACTATCAGTATTTAAAAAAATATTTAAACAAGGTATAAAAAATGAAAAATATATTAGTATTAGGTGCCGGGTTAGTAAGCAAACCGGGCGTAACATATTTACTTAAACAAAAAAATATATCTGTAACAGTAGCATCCAGGACAGTAAGTAAAGCTGAAAATCTAATAAAAGGTTTTACTAACGGTAAAGCTGTCCAGTTAAATGTTGAGAATAAAGAACAGCTAGCACAATTAATAAAAGCGAACGATGTTATTGTAAGTCTGCTTCCCTGGGTTCATCATCTTAAAGTTGCAAAGTTATGTTTAGAACATAACAAACATATGGCTACAACTTCCTACGTAAGTGACGATATGAAAAAATTGGATAATGAAGCTAAATCAAAAAATCTTTTATTCCTTAATGAGATTGGTGTTGATCCGGGAATTGACCATATGTCCGCGATGAAAATAATAAATGAAGTTTATGAAAATGGTGGTAAGGTAGTTCATTTCTATTCCTATTGCGGTGGTCTTCCGGCACCAGAAGATAATGATAATCCATTCGGTTATAAATTTTCCTGGAGTCCGAAAGGAGTTGTACTTGCTTCAAGAAACTCAGCTCAATTTCTAGAGAATGGAAAAATTGTTGCTATCGAAGGCAAAAACTTATTCCTTAATTACAGAATAGAAGAAATAAAAGGACTTGGAAAATTTGAAGTATACCCAAATCGTAATTCCCTCCCCTACAAAGATCTTTATAACTTGAAGGATGCACAAACTGTTATGAGAGGAACCTACAGAAATTTAGGATGGTGCGATACTCTTAAAAAAATGGTTGACCTCGGTTTAATTAATGAAGAAAAACAGAATAACCTAAAGGGGATCACTTATAGAAAAATGATGGCTGATATGGTTGAAGCTAAAGATGATGCTAACTTAGAGAAAAAAGTTGCTGAGAAACTTAAACTGGATAGAAATTCTGAAGTTATGAAAAGATTTGAATGGCTTGGTTTGTTCAGCGATAAAAAGGTACCGGACTTTGATAATCGATTAGATATTCTAAGCGAGCTTCTCCAGGAAAAATTAGTCTTTAAGAACAAAGAAAAAGATATGCTCATTCTGCAGCATAAATTTACAGTTGAAAATGCTGACAAAACCAAAGATCTTATTACATCAACCTTAATCGACTTTGGTGAAGCATTAAAGGAATCATCGATGGCAAGAACAGTTAGTTTACCACTTGCTATAGGTGTAAGATTTATGGCTGAAGGTAAATTCAATTTAATAGGAGTGCAGATTCCGATTCATAAGCAGATATACGAACCCGTGCTAAAGGAGCTTGAAACTCTCGGAATAAAAATGGATGAAAAGAAATACCGACTAAATTAATCCTTTAAAAAGATTATACGTATTATTTTTAGAGTAAATAATTTTTTATGAAACTAAATAGGACTTGAAGATTATTTAGAAAGTTATTAGAATTATGTCGTCCTAAAAATAATATAAGGATAAAACTACTTGCCGGGAGCGGCTCCAATTTGGAGCCGTTCCTGTTTTAAACTATTTTTGAATCTATGCAAGGTAAACTTTACATTGTAAGCACACCGATTGGTAACCTCAAAGACATCACTCTACGGGCAATTGAAACCCTTAACGAAGTTGATTTCATTCTTTGCGAAGATACTCGAGTTACTTCAATTCTGCTTAAACAATACAATATCATTAAACAGTTAATTTCTTTTAACGCTGTAAGTGAGATAAAAAAAATCCCTTCAATTATTGATCGGCTGCAGAATGGGCAAAGTTATGCATTGGTTTCAGATGCAGGTACTCCCGCTATTTCTGATCCCGGAATCCGACTTGTGTCGGAAGCAGTAAAGAACAAAATTCAAGTAATAACGATTCCCGGAGCTACCGCATTAATTGCTGCATTAACTGTCAGTGGACTCCCAACAGATTCATTCGTCTTCGAGGGTTTCCTTCCTCAAAAGAAAGGAAGACAGAAAAAGCTTAAAGAACTAACTGAAGAAGAAAGAACTATTGTTCTTTATGAATCCTCGCATAGAATTACAAAACTAATTAATGAACTGGTCGAATACTTTCCAAATAGATATGTAGTTGTCTGCCGTGAAATGACTAAAAAGTTTGAAGAAACCTGGCGTGGTTATCCTGCTGAATTAAAAGAAAATCTTGGTGATAAAATTGTTAAGGGTGAATTTGTTGTTGTGATTGCACCTACTGCTTTTTCAACAATCGTAAAATGAAAACAATTTTGCAAGTAGTTTTATTTCTTTCGATTCTGATCATAAATGTTGAATCATATCCACAATTAATTAATAATTTTTCAGACTTTCCCTGGAAATCATCAAAAGAAAATGTTATGTCTCTAATGCATGGATTAGATTTTGTAAAATTAAATTCCGAGGGTGGCGATTTTATTGTTTTCGAAAATGGAATATTTGGAGACTTTCCAGTAAAATATTGGGACTATAGATTTTATAATGATAGCCTTTACTCTGTCATAATTGTAATAGATTCGACAACAATATATGATACTTTAAAAATTGAAAATTTGAAAAACTTTGTTAGACAACAACATATAGTACCTTTCGGCAATTCAGTATTAAAATTAGATTATAACTGGTTGTTATCTGATGTCTCTGGAAACTTAATCGGAATCATTGACATCGAATCTAACCCCACTTTAACTTTTGGAAATAGAATCAGAGTAGTATTCAGATACTATCCCCTATAATTGCAAATAATGAAACAGAAAAAGTTCAAATATTGATCGTCTCTCTACTCACTCAACAAATAGTTATAGTCCTTAAGCACAGTATCCAAAAAAGTTAGCGGGTGAAGATTTGAAGTAACTCCGATCTTCTTTTCAATTGCCTCTTTCGTTTTATGCAAAATCTTTTCATACATCATAGCATCCGGATTTTTGTAATTAAGATCCAGAACCTCCTTAACAATTGAGATATCTTTATCATTAAGATTACTCACCTCAGGTAACTTAACTTCATAATTCACTGGAGTTGCTTGCAGAATTGTATCATCCAGTTTTGCTTCAGTCTTCAACTTCACAATTGTTGTATTTGCAGCTAAATCACCTAATCGCTGCCCTTTTCCGTTTATCAGCATCGTTATTAATCCAACTGAGCCGTAAGTAAAATAGATATCTATGGGAGCTAAGATCCATCGCAAAAAATAACTCCCGATTCCTGCCTGGCTACCATCTAATTTTACTACACGCATCTTCATTATTTTCTTACCAAAAGATTGTCCATTCAAAAAAGTTTCACAAAGAAGATGATAAAAGAAAAGAGGTAAAAATAGTATAACAAAATATGCTACCGGAAAGTGGAGCGGTGATCCTTCAGTTAAATTTAAAAGCCAGATATACAAGAAAATGATAGCTATTAAATACCCCACCATGATAAGTTGATCGATTATCGCGGCAACAACTCTATCGCCAACACTTGCAACAGGATATTCAATATTAACGTTTTGGGCAGTTTGAATTTCGATTGTCTGCATAATCGAATTAAATCAATCCCCGTGCCTTAAGTTCGAGATACTTGTTAATGGTATTTACGGAAAGATTTTGAGGGGTTGTAAGTATCGACTGGATGCTGTACCGTGCAAGCTCTTTAACAATTAACCGTTTTTCGAAAGCAAATTTTTCCGCAATTGTTTTATAATAAATCTCTTCAACCTTCATTGCGGGTTTATCAATCAATGCATAGAGTTCAGTGTTTATGAAGAAAATAATGATAACCTGATGGGCTCTGCTTAATCTTCTTAAATATGAAAGCTGACGCTTTAATGCATTCACAGTTTCAAAATTGGTATAAAGTAGAATTAGACTTCTGTGACTAATCTTTTGCAAAATCATGCTTGATAATATTTCAAAATCAGATTCAAGAAAATCGGTTTTCTGGTTGTAAAGAACTTCCTGAATCTTTTGCATCTGTCGAGCCTGTCTGTCAGCAGGTAAGATATTATTGACTTTATTTGAAAAGGTGATTATCCCGGCTCTGTCCTGTTTCTGCATTGCAATATTCGATATAACCAGAGCTGAATTGATTGCAAAATCGAGCAGGCTCATTCCTTCAAATGGCATTTTCATAACTCTTCCAACATCAATAACGCTGTAAACCTGCTGGGATTTTTCATCTTCATAATGATTTACCATTAAATTTGCTTTTCGTGCTGTTGCTTTCCAGTTTATAGTGCGGTAATCGTCTCCACGCACATACTCTTTTATATGTTCAAACTCCATCGAATGTCCAACCCGTCTTATTCTTTTTACACCTGCTTCGGTCAGTCGATCTGAAATAGCCATCAGCTCATACTTCTTCATCTGAACATAAGAAGGATAAACCGTAACAATTTTAGTTCCTTGAAAGCTAAACCTGCGTCTTACAAAACCGATTGGTGAAGCAGTATAGACATTAGTACTACCAAAATTATATTCTCCCCTCTTTACCGGTCTTAATGTGTAAGTAAATACTTTCGTATTTCCAGCTTCGATTGATAAACGAAATAAAAGATCACGGATTTGAAATTCAAAAGGTATCTCGTCAATTATCTCACATTTAATATTAAAAGCGTAATGATTTTCCAGGAAGATTTTTATTTCATTTTGATCCCCATTGGATAGACGGTTTGGAGTTACTCGATAATCAAATATTCCCTTTTTATTTATATATAAAAGGAAGAGATCAGATATAAGTAAAAATATTACTCCCACAAAAACTAGGTTGGTTATTACTAATAAAGGTTTAAAGAAATACGACAAAACGAATAGTAATACTAGTGATGCAATAACAAGAAAAAATCTAGAAGAGAGATAGAAAGACTTCAAGGTTTTCACTACCTGGGTACCTCAACCCTTTCGAGTATCGTTTTAATTATATCATCGGTCGTTTTACCTTCCATTTCTCTCTCCGGTGTAAGAAGTATGCGATGCCGAAGTGCAGGATAAACAACTTCTCTTACATCATCCGGAGTAACGAAATCTCTGCCCTTCATAGCTGCTGTTGCTTTGGCACCTATCATAATTGATATTGATGCCCTGGGTGAACCGCCTAAATAAAGATCACTGTTGTTTCGGGTGCCGTTGACTATTTTTGCTATATACCCAGCCACTTTCTCATCCAGGTGAGCTGCTCTGACTTTCTCCCTCAACTTTAGAAGAGAATCTTTTGTAAATACTGGTTGAATCAGGTTTAAATCATTAATATTTTTTCTACTATGCAAATCGAGCAGAATTTTTACCTCTTCTTCTGGTAATGGATAATCCATCTCCACTTTAAATAAAAATCTATCAAGCTGAGCTTCCGGAAGTCTGTATGTTCCCTCGTGTTCGATAGGATTTTGAGTTGCAAAAACCGTAAACGGAATATCCAGCTTATATGTAGTTCCATCAACTGTTACCTGTCGTTCTTCCATCGCTTCAAATAAAGCTGATTGTGTTTTGGCAGGTGCCCGGTTTATTTCATCAATTAAAATTATGTTTGAAAAAATAGGGCCGCGGTTAAATTCA
>Ga0307423_1001099_pt1 | contig 16882 bp, 16 predicted proteins | sample SalMarWE160310MG_FD_202154 | JGI IMG/M metagenome (GOLD analysis project Ga0307423, IMG submission 202154) | Salt marsh sediment microbial communities from the Plum Island Ecosystem LTER, Massachusetts, United States - WE1603-10 | ecosystem: Environmental > Aquatic > Marine > Intertidal zone >...
TCTGGCTCGAGGTCGAGCCAGTTTGAGCGCAAAGTCTCCGAGAACCCGGCGATGCTGGTCAGCGGGGTTCGAAACTCATGGCTCACCATGGAAACGAACTCGTCCTTGAGTTCCACAGCGCGCCGTTCTGCATCGAGCGCTGTTCGGTGTCGCATCGTCGACGCATGCAGCGCTTGCGCCGCGGCGTACAGCATCGATCCGACGAGCATTGACATGAGAACAACCCAGACGATGTCGAAGACATTCGACCTGGTCGCGCTGACCTGCCGATCGACGAGAGGAGAGAAGACGGCGACGGGGATGCCCACTCCAAGCGCTATGCCCACAATCGCAGCTGCCCTGGGGATCGGTAGCAGGAGCAGGGCGCCGGAGAGCAGATACATCAACGTCACCGAGATCGAGAGGCTCACGTCGCCCTTGAGCAATTCGATAGTGGCGAAGACGGCAGTGTCGGTGAGCAGCATCGGGAGGGCACTGGTCCCATGGTTGCGGCGCCACAGACCGTCGACGATGAGGTAGATGGCTACTACCGCGGACCATTGGATGCCCGTCTCGACCATTCCACCAAGCGCCAGGGCCAGGACGACGCCGCCGAGCAGTGCCCGTACTGTGTTGACGCGGTTGCGCACTTCCGTGTATGCGACGGGCGCCTGGATTCTGGCCAGCTCGGAGGTGCTCACAACGCGTCCTACTCAGTCCGTAACCGCTAGTCCGCCCCCCGTCGGGGGCAGGATACGCCTTTGTGAGCGTACACCAGGGTCCGGCACGGCTCAGCGTGCGGCTGCGAGGCTGTTGAACACCTCATCCGGGACGCGTAGGTCCCCTTTGCCGGTTCCTATCTGGAGGTGCGGCTTGTATCGACCGTGGTAATCGGATCCGCCGGTGGCCACGATCCCCAGCCCGGCACAGATCGTGGCGATCCTATCCCGCATCTGTGGTGTGTACTCGCCGTAGTAGGCCTCGATGCCTCCCAAACCCAGGTGGACGAGATCCCGGAACCCGGTAGCGAATTCTTCGGCCCGCAGGTTGAGCGTATGGGGATGGGCGATGACAGGTACGGCGCCCGACTTACGGGCCAGCTCGATTGCTTCTGCGGCGGTCAGACGCATCCGCGGCACATAGGCGGGGCGGCCTGCGGCCAGGAAACGGTCAAAAGCTTCCGGTACCGATTCGACGTAGCCCTTGGCAATCATGACCCCGGCAAAATGGGGCCGGCCGACGACGCCGGTACCCGATTCGCGCGATACCTCGTCCATCGTGATGTCCAGACCGATCTCCTGGAGACGAGCCACAATCTGCTCGTTGCGCCATGCGCGTGAATCGCGGAGCTCGGCGAGACGATCCTCGAGCGGGCCTGCCTCAGGATCTAGGAAGTAGACGAGCATGTGCATGCTCTGGTCCTTCCACATCACCGAGAGCTCCGTCCCCCCGATGAATCCGAGCCCATGCGTGGATGCCGCCGCGGCAGCCCTGGGAAGCCCTTCGAGGGTGTCGTGATCGGTTAGAGCAATCGCGGATAGCCCGACGGCTGCCGCTTGTTCAACTATTCGCTCGGGCGTATCGGACCCGTCCGAGAAGATGCTGTGAAGGTGAAGATCGACCGTCACGTGTGCACTCGGACAGGATCAGCCCCAAACAAGATTGGCCAGCACGAGCAGAACGAGGAAGGCGATTGCCCAGATGGCTACCCGCTTGGCAAGGTCGAGGGCCTTCTGTCGCCGCTGCTGCTTGCTCTGTTCTACTTGCTTGACAGCGCGGTTTTGGCGCTGTCGCTCTCGTTTATCAGTCGCCATAGCGTCAAGAGCTTAGCGATCGATACGTGCTCCTACCCATCGATGGTGACCTGTTCTATGTACAGCGTCTCGAGCGGGACGCTTTGCTCGCCGAAAGCGTTGACCCCGAGCGGGATCTGAGCGATGGCATCGAGCGTGTCGAATCCGTCGACGACCTTGCCGAAGAAGGTGTAGTCGTTGGGAAGCGGGGCGTCGGCGAGAGTGATGAAGAACTGTGAGCCCGTTGTTCCGGGGCCCGAGTTGGCCATCGCCAGGGAGCCTGCTTCGTAGAGGAACCCTGCCTCCGGGAGTTCATCGGGGATGGTGTAGCCGGGACCGCCCCGGCCCGTTGCACTCTGGTCCCCTGCTTGAAGGACGAAGCCGGGGACTATGCGGTGCGATACCGAGCCGTCGAAGTATCCACTTCGGGCGAGGAAGACGAACGAGTTGACCGTCTCGGGTGCGATCGACGGGTCCAGCTCGATGATGATGTCCCCGCATGAAGTGGAGATCGTTGCCCGGACGATTTCGCCCGGATCGAGGTTCTGGTCCTCGGGTGCGTCGAACGACATCTCCGCGGCGGGTCGTGGTGCCTCGGCCCCGCATGCGGTCGTCTGGGCTGCGAAACCCGCGTAGTCAGATGGCGGGACGGCGGGAAGTGTGATGTCGGGCACCGTTTCTGTGGACGTGCTTGCAACTGCCGTGCTTGTTGTCGCGTCCGCTGCCGCTCCGTCTGCTGAATAGGCAGAGGCTTCCTGGTCTCCTCCCCCACACGCGGCCGCCAGGAGGACGATCACCAGGGTGAGGAGAGCGAGTTTCGTGGTGTGGGAAAGCATGAGGGACGATGCTAGGGCACCCGGGTGTCTACGGGTGCAGGCACGAGTTAGCCGTCATCACGCTGGCGCTCCCGCCAGCGCCCCAGCATCTGAGGGATCTCATCAGCCATGAAGTCGAAGAAGTCGGCCATGTCTGTGAAACGTCCACCCGCCGCGGTCTCCGGTCCACCCAGGGTGTTCACCCCGCGTCTGGTCCGGTCGGCGACTGTTCTGAAGTAGGCGGTCTTCAGCACCGAAACCTCGTACCAGGCGGCATTCGGTATCGCATAGGTAGCGCGACGACGCCCCGGGTGGGGACGCGGAACCACCAATCCCACGTCGATCAGATATCTGACTGCTCCCGAGATCGCGGCCGGGCTGACCCCAAGGCCTGTAGCCAGCTCTCCGGCATCGAGCGAGTCTTTCTCACTCGCCATCAGCAGCAGCAGCACCCGCGCCGGCATTCTGGGGAAGCCCCACGAGACCATCAGCATGCCGATCTCCTCGACGAGCTCGAGGACGGCAGGGTCGTGTGTTGTTCTCTCTGTCACACCGGAATCATAAACAACATTCCGTATCTTCACAAGTTTGTGAATTTGGTGTAGGTTCACTGGTATGGAATCTGTAATTGAGGTTCATGGTCTAGAGAAGAGTTTTGGATCCACCGTTGCCCTCAACGGTCTCGACCTGTCCGTTGCCCGTGGCGAGGTTCACGGGTTCCTCGGCCCGAACGGGGCAGGCAAGTCGACGACAATCAGGATCCTGCTCGGGCTGATCCGAGCAGACGGTGGCTCTGCCAGAGTGCTCGAAGGCGACCCATGGCGTGACGCCACTGAGTTGCACAAGAGGCTCGCCTACGTGCCGGGAGATGTCGCCTTGTGGCCGATGCTCTCGGGCGGTGAGGTGATAGATCTCCTCGGCCGGATGGGTGGAGGTATTGACGGGGCGAGGAAGCTGAGCCTGATCGAGCGGTTCGAGCTCGATCCCACCAAGAAGTGCAAGACCTACTCGAAGGGCAACCGGCAGAAGGTGGCCCTCATCGCCGCGCTTGCCGCTAACGCCGAGCTCCTGATTCTCGACGAGCCCACCTCGGGTCTGGACCCTTTGATGGAGGCGGAGTTCGGCCGGGTCATCAAGGAAGACGCAGGCAACGGGAGAACCGTGCTCATGGCGAGTCACATCCTCTCGGAGGTCGAGGCGCTGTGCGAGCGTGTGAGCATCGTTCGAACAGGGAGGATCGTCGAGAGCGGGACTCTCGATGATCTCCGCCACCTCACCAGAACGACGATCTCCGCCCGGCTTGTTTCGGTCCCGCCCGATCTCGGCGAGCTGAACGGCGTGCACGATCTCGCCGTCGACGGGACGACCGTCGACTTCCAGGTGGATCAGGCAGCGCTCGAATCAGCGCTCAGAGCCATCACCGCCGCCGGGGTGATCTCGCTGGTGAGCCGTCCCCCGACACTCGAAGAGCTGTTCCTACGGCATTATCAGGGAGCGTCGCTGTGAACGGGATCGCCGGGCTCGGCCAAATGATCCGTATGGTCCTGCGCCGGGACCGGATTCAGCTGCCGATCTGGATTCTCGTCATCGGGATGCTCCCCGCCGGGGTTGCCTCCGCGTTCATAGGCCTCTATCCGACCGATGCCGCCCTGCGCGCCGCGGCAGTCACCATCGAATCGAATTCGGCGTTCGTCGCCTTTCTCGGGCCGGTGCAATCACCGACCCTCGGCGGCCTTGTCGTGTGGCGGATTGGGGCGGCCCTCTCGGTGCTCGTTGGCATCATGAGCGTGCTTCTCGTCACCAGACACACTCGTGCCGAAGAGCAGACGGGGCGTCGTGAGCTGATTGGATCGACCGCGATCGGGAGGCAGGCGCCCCTTGCGGCCGCGGTCGTGGTGGGTCTAGCGGCCAACCTGGTCGCAGGATTGCTCATCGTTGCCGGGTTGCTCCAAGCGGGGCTCGACGTAGGGGGCACGATGGCATTCGCTCTCGCCATCGTCACCGTCGGGTGGCTCTTCGTCGGGATCGCGGCATTCGCCGCCCAGGTTCCTGATAGCAGTCGGACCAGCAACGCCGTCGGCATGGCGGTCATCGGTGCCTCCTTCGCCCTGCGCGTCGCAGGCGACGCCGGTCGTGCCAGCGGAGCTGAGTGGCTCTCGTGGATATCACCGATCGGTCTAGCGGCACGGGTCGGTGCCTTTGCTGGGGAACGATGGTGGCCCATCGTGGTGCTGGCTCTGCTCGCAGTCGTGCTTCTCGTGGTCTCGTTCGCCATCTCGGATCGCCGCGATGTGGGCTCGACGCTCGTACCGACCCGGCTCGGTCCGGCAGAAGCCGGTCCCTCTCTCCGCTCCGCGTGGGCGCTGGGATGGCGGTTACAGCGCGGTCTTGCCGTGACCTGGACCGCTGCATTCCTCGTCTTCGGTCTGTTGCTTGGTGCATTTGCAGACGGTTTTGGGGCCTTGATGGACGAGACGCCAACTCTTAGCGACGTGATCACCCGACTGGGCGGCTCGTCGATCTTCACCAACGCATACCTCGCCTCGATGTTGAGTGTCGCTTCCGGCGTGGCTGCCGCTCACGGTCTGCAGGCCGTGCTCAGGCTCCGTGGCGAGGAGAGTGACGGCCATGCCGAGGTGATTCTCGCCGGCTCCGTCGATCGCCGATCCTGGGTGGGTAGCCATTTGCTCTTTGGAGCCGTGGTTCCTGTCATCGATATTGTGGTGTTCGGGGCAGCCATGGGTTTGTCATTCGGGATCTCAGTGGGTGATCTCACCCAGGTATTCAGGGTGGTTGGCTCGGCGCTCGTCTACGTACCCGCTTCTTGGGTTATGGTCGGGCTGGCGCTCCTCGTGTTCGGCGCCATCCCGCGCCGCAGTGGTCTGGGATGGGCTGCGCTCGGCGTTGCGTTGATCTTGACGCTGCTCGGGGGTGCGCTCAACCTCGACCAATGGCTGCTCGATCTATCCCCGTTCACCCACACACCCAGCCTCCCCGGAGGTGCTCCCGGACTGCTACCCGTCATCGTGTTGCTCGCAGTTGCCGGGGCGCTCGCCGGATCTGGGTTGATGGCCTTCGGGCGCCGCGACCTCGAGTGATCACAGCACCCTCGAGACGACTCGGGCGGTGATTGCTAACCATCTTCATACCCGGGTTACACTCGCCCGATGCCATTCGTAGTGCAGAAGTATGGTGGTACGTCCGTCGCCGACGCGGAGCGTATCAGAGCGGTAGCAGCACGCGCCGTAGCCACCCATGAGTCGGGTAACGATGTTGTGGTCGTTGTCAGCGCGATGGGCAAGAGCACCGACGATTTGATCAAGCTCGCCAACGATGTGACCCCCAACTCCCATCCGCGTGAAATGGACATGCTGCTCACCTCGGGTGAACGCATCTCGATGGCGTTGGTAGCGATGGCAATCCAGGACCACGGTGTTGGCTCGATGAGCCTCACCGGTTCGCAGGCGGGGATCCTCACGACAGACGCCCACGGCCATGCCGAGATCATCGGGATACGTGGAGATCGGGTGCGTGAAGGTCTCGCCGAGGACAAGATCGTCATCGTTGCCGGGTTCCAGGGTGTCAACCCCGAGACCCGTGACGTGACCACGCTCGGCCGGGGCGGATCAGACGCCACTGCTGTTGCCCTTGCAGCCGCATTGCAGGCTGATGTCTGCGAGATCTACACCGATGTCGACGGTGTGTTCACAGCAGATCCTCGTCTGGTGCCGGGTGCAGTGAAGCTAGACGAGATCAACTTCGAAGAGATGCTCGAGATGGCCTCGGCAGGCGCCGGGGTCCTGATGGCCCGCTCGGTCGAGTTCGGCCACCGCTACAAGATTCCGATACACGTCCGTTCGTCTTTCCACGGCGGAGTGGGAACGTGGGTCAAGGAGGAAACCATGGAAGAAGCGATCATCCGGGGCATAGCTCATGACGTTTCGGAGGCCAAGGTCACGGTCCATGGGGTCCCGGATGCACCCGGTCTCGCCGCACGATTGTTCGAGCCACTCGCCGATGCGGGCCTGACTGTGGACATGATCGTCCAGAACGTTTCCCGGCAGGGTGTCACCGACATCAGCTTCACTGTGCCGAGGATCGACCTTGTGACGGCAGAAGACGTCGCCAAGACCACCGCCGCGGCCATCGGGGCAGCGGGTGTCGATGTCGACCAGAACATCGCCAAGGTGTCGCTGGTCGGGGCCGGTATGAAGCACGAGTTTGGTATCGCCGGGAAGATGTTTCGTATCCTCGCCGAGCACGGAGTGAACATAGAGATGATCAGTACATCTCCGATTCGCATATCCTGTGTGGTTCGAGGCGACGATGTCGCGGCCGCAGTGCAGGCTCTGCACGACGGTTTTGAGCTCGGTGCTGAAGAGGAGGCCACGGAGAATGGGTAAGAGAACGGCGATTGTTGGTGCAACCGGTGCCGTCGGCACCACGATGCTCTCGATTCTCGAAGAGCGAGATTTCCCCGTCTCCGACCTGCGGATGTTCGCCTCCAGCCGGTCCGCGGGACGTGTCATCCCCACCAGGTGGGGTGAGGTGACGGTCGAGGACCTCGCAACTGCCGATCCGGCCGGGATCGAGGTGGCGTTGTTCTCCGCAGGCGGGAGCCGGTCCAAGGAGTATGCACCCAAGTTCGCCGCGGCCGGCGCCGTTGTCATCGACAACTCATCGGCATTCCGGCAAGATGACAAGGTCCCGCTGGTGGTTGCCCAGGTCAATGACCATGCGATCAAGGATCACCAGGGCATCGTCGCCAACCCCAATTGCACGACAATGGTGCTGATGATGGCCGCCGGGCCGTTACATCGAGCCGCAGGGTTGAAATCGATGACGGCAACTTCGTACCAATCGGTATCAGGCACCGGCCAAACCGGGATGGACATTCTCGCCCACGAGATCGACGTCCTCGGCAAGGACCGCGAGTTGCTCGCAAAAGGCGGCTGGACCGAGCCGGGTAGCGACGTCTACAGCCGCCCGATCGGATTCAACGTCCTTGCGCACGCCGGCTCGTTCACCGAGCAGGGCTACACCGACGAGGAGTGGAAGCTGGTCAACGAGACCCGCAAGATCCTCGAGGCCCCTGGAATCCGGGTCGAGCCGTTCTGTGTGCGCGTACCGGTAATGGTCGGCCATGGGATCGCCGCCACGATGTTCTTCGACCGGCCCGTTTCCGTGGGTGAGGCGAAGGAGATTCTCGCCGCCGCCCCCGGGGCGCAGCTGTGGGATGACACCAAAGTGCCGACTCCGCTCGACTCGGCGGGGATCGACGACGTCCTGATCGGCAGGGTCCGGCCGACGGTAGGCACCGAAGGCGGAATCAGCCTGTGGAGTGTCGGCGACAATCTCCGCAAGGGCGCCGCGCTGAACGCCGTCCAACTCGCCGAGCTTCTCTAAGGCGTCGTTTGCGGCGCGGTTTGAGTTTGGTTCAGCCAATCCCAGCGGTTCTCCGGCTGTCTCTCAATCGCCTCTTGCCCTCATGATCCTTGACTGACGGTGTAGCCTCAGGATGTTGACCGTAAGGGGGGTTTCGATCGTGAGGAGACAGTTATGGCAGAGGACCAAGGCGGCACATCGGGAGGTCTGAACCTCGGTGGGCTCGATCTAGTGACAATTGGCGCGCTGGTGGTATTTGCGTCGTGGTTCATCTTCGACCTGATTACCGACGACTACCTGGTAGCCACCGTGGCAGTCGCCCTGGCGGCGATCATCGTGCTGCTGCCAAGGATCGACTCGGCTGCGATCACATCGATCGCACCGATCCCGGTGTTCCTGAAGCTGGCCGGCTATACGCTGGCGGTGATCGGTGCCGTCGAGATCCTCACCGATCTCGAGAGCAATCTGTTCGATGCCGGCGGTGCCACCATCTTCGGTGCCCTTATCGCCTGGGTCGGCTATGTAATCGCGGGCGTCGGAGCGCGTCAGGCCTGAGGCCCGGCTCCTGAAATTCTGTAGGCGGTGAGCGAAATGACGGCAAGTGCCGTCAGCTCACCGCCTGCGAACGCATAGGCAACCCTGGTCAGAGGCTCCGCTCCCGAGATCACCAACACGGCCGCTGCCACGCCGGCTGCGATGACCCAACCTATTGCGAGGTCGCGTGTTCGGCCACGGGCGATGACGATCTGGGTTACGAATAGGATCACAAGCGCAGCCACTGCACCGGCGCCACCGAGCCCGCCGACGAGAGCACTCGGGCGGAACTCACTTCCGTAGAGCACCTGGATGATCTCGGGCAGGATGAGATAGCTCACAACGCCCGCGGCCAGAGCCAGAGATCCGCCGATCCCGGCCAGTCGTGCCGCCCAGGTGTGGAGCACCTCAGGTTTGTCCTCGCTCAGCGCCGTCGTCATTGCAGCCAGGAATCGAGTTCCCAGCGGGTACGAGGCGGTGATCGGCCCGCGCAGCAGCGTGAAGGTGATGAAGTAGATGCTCACCTCTGCTGCGGTGCCGCCGACCAGTCCGACGACGAGCGGCCCGCCCGCCAGTATCAGCTGTGACAATGCCGAAGCTACGACTAGAAGTCGCAGCAGACCCGTCGTTGTGGGGATGTCGGTTGCGGTGCGGGTCGGGTCGATCCGGATCTTGTACGGGCGGACCAGTAGCAAGGTGAGGGGTGCGGCTCCCAGGGAGATGGCAAACCAGAACGCACCAACGTCGATCACCGAGAAGATGACGCCAAGCCCGATCAACGCAACCGCCTCGAGGATCATCGTCACGCCATAGGCCATAAAACGCCGTCGTCCCGCCATCACTCCCCGGGCGACGGTCATCAGTGCCCTGACGAAGAGCAGTAGAGCGATCGGGGCGACGAAGACCGCACGCCCGGAGAAGAAACGGTCGACGCCGAGAGCTGCGATCACCAGTCCCAGGACGGCGCCCCCGGCGAGGGTGACGGTGATCTGGCGGCGTGTGTCACTGTCGAGTGCTTCTCCGGCGCGCAGCGTCACGGTCCTGGTTGTCATCTGCTCGACCGGTAGCATCACGATCGTATAGACGAGGAATCCGATCGTCCAGACGGTTGCGACCGGGGCGAATCCATCGGCGCCGAGCGTCCGACCGCCGACGACCTGGAACACGTACGCACCAAGGGAGGCGACTATCGCCCCGAGTGCGATGACCCAGGTGCCATCGTTGGTACGTGAAATGTCGGAGCGAACTGTCTGGTCCATTCGGGGGACATTAACCGCCACCCGGGAAGATGTGGATGGCGGATTGACCTAATGCGCGCGACGCACTATGCCGATAGGTGAGGTACCGTATGGAGTGTCGTGTGAGGTGCCTGATGAATACCAAGAGCTCGATAGTCATAGACAAACCGATTGATGAGGTATTCGCCTACGTGTCCAACGTAGAGAACATGCCGCGCTGGGTCTCGGGCGTTCGCAAGGCACGGCTGGTGTCGAAGAAGCTGAAGGCCGGCGCACGGTTCACCACCGACTACGCCGAAGGCTGGCGCAACGCAAGGATCGACTTCAGCGTCATCGAATTCGACCCGCCCCGGCGTTTTGTCGCCAAGTCGGAGCGCGGGCCATTCTCGTTCCCGTTCCGCGGCACATTCGAGTTCCGATCTGTCCCGGATGGCACAGAGGTGACCACCGACATAGATACAGGTGATGAGAGCCTCGCCAACCGCCTCGCTGATATCTTCCTTGGGCCGGTTGTGAGGCGTGGAATCCACAGACGTCTCCAGGAGGAGCTACAGGCTCTGCGGGCTGGACTGTCCGCCAAGCGGTAGCTACCCCCAATCGCCGATGTCTAGCCGTGAACGGGAAAGGCCGGCGGCTGTTGCCACCGGCCCTGGTCGGGACGGCCGGATTTGAACCGGCGACCTCATCGTCCCGAACGATGCGCGCTACCAAGCTGCGCTACGTCCCGAGAAGTGACGATTGTAGCCGCGCTCTGGGACTGCAAGCACCCGGTGGGCTATCCGAGCTTCTCTACACGGATCCGATCGATGCGGTTGCGGTCCATCCGCATTACGACGAGACGAAAATCGTCGATGGTTAGCTGGTGGCCGTCCGCAGGGATGTGGCCTGCCGTTGCCAGGAAGAGGCCGCCGATTGTCGAGTACGGGCCTTCGGGAAACTCGTGACTCACCGTGCTGTTGAAGTCGTCCATGGATAGCCGACCATCAGCCATCCATCGGTTGGGGCCGATCTTGACTATCGAGGGCACACCGGGGTCGTATTCGTCTTGCAGCTCGCCGACCAGCTCGGAAACGAGATCCTTGATCGTCACGAGTCCTTCTATGCCGCCGTGCTCATCGAGGATCAGAGCGAGAGTGAACCGCTGAACCCGCATGTCCTGAAGTACCCGGAGCAATGGTGCCGATTCCGGCACGTATGTCGGTTTGCGGATCAGCCCGGCGATGGCTTGAGGCGATGGGTCGCCGGTGAAGCGCAGCACATCCTTGACGTAGAGGATGCCGATCAGGTCGTCGAGGTTGCCACCGGTGACGGGGAAGCGGGAGTGTGCCGCCTTGTTGACTGCCGCCCGGACGTCGTCGATGCTCACCGGGTCGCCGAGGGTCACGATGTCGACTCTGGGTGTCATCACCTCGCGGACCGGGCGATCGGCGAGCGTGAATAGAGCGTCGATGATCTCCCGCTCGGCAATCTCGATTTCGCCACCTGCGGCACTCAACTCGGCCAGTGCGAGGATGTCGGCTTCGGTCACCCCGCTCGAGATGTCCCCGGTCACACGAAAGATCCGCAACAATCCTCTGGTTACACCGGTGAAGAGTCGTGCGACCGGGTTCAGCACGAGAGAAAGACGCCAGATCATCGGAGCGACGGCGAGCGAAAAGCGTTCCGGATAGCGGGCGGCAAGGGTCTTCGGAGTGATCTCACCGACGATCAGCACGACGATCGTCACCACAAGTGTCGACACCCACGGGCCCCACCGCTTACCGATCAGCGAGATGAACAGGGTTGTCGCCACTGCGGCACCGAGGATGTTCACCAGGTTGTTGGCGACCAGCAATGTCGACAGCAATCGTTCGGGCTCGGCGACTAGTTGGGCAACGCGTCTTCCACGTTTGCCGTCGTTTGAGATCTGGTGCACACGCTCCCTCCCGATACCGATGAGGGCGGTCTCCGAGCCAGAGAAGAAGCCGGATCCGATCGCGCAAATCGTGAGGATTGCGATGTAGGCGATATTGGTTGGGCTCATGACAATGGAGAATCTGTCGACGTGAATGCGTTAACCGGCGATTGCTTTTTCGACAGCGGTACGAAGATCGTAAGCGGAGAACGGCTTGACAACGGAGCCCGCCACGCCGGCACGCTTGGCCAGAAACGAGTCCGCCTTTCGGTCCAGCAACAGCACCACCGGTATTTCGTCGATGCCCGCCATCGCGGCCTGTTGGTGAATTTCCCTGGCGATCGCCATCCCGCCCATGCTCGACACCTGGAGATCGACGACGAGGGCATCGGCTGCTTCGACTTCGAGCAGTTCTCCGATGGTGCCGGGGTTGCTGTGGTCGACAAGTGTGAAGTCCGGCTCAGTGAGGGCGGCGTGGACCTCGTTCCGAGTCCAGGTCTCGTCTGCGATGACGACTATTCGTGATGGCATGTTGGCAAGGGTAGCGCGCTTGCTGACCACGCCGGCACCCGAATTGGGTACCATGCCCTGTCGTGTTGAGACGTCTTTCTTTCCTCCTGTTGATACTGAGCGCCGTCCTCGTGATCGCCCCGGCGATGGCACAGCAGTCTGACGCGGGCCCGGTCGCGGTGGCCGATGTACGGGGGCCGCTGGATCAGCGTGCACTCGATTTCCTCGAGGAGGTCATTCGTGATGAAGACGCCCAGCTGATCGTGCTCAAGATCGACAACCCCGGTGTTGCCTCGGGTGACATTTCCTCTGTGGTTGAAGCGATAGCTACGTCCGCGACTCCGGTGGCCGCATGGGTGGGGCCCGACGGCGCTGTCGCGTTCGGTGACGTCACCACGATCCTCGATGCGGTTCCGATCGTTGGAGGCGCTCCGGGTGCCCGATACGGCCTGGCAGTTGAATCGGGCTTTGACGTCGAGGCGACCCTGCAAGGGCATCGATTCGGTCTGGTTGGCTCCGAGCACGTAATCGAAGCTGCAGACGATTCCGGCACCTTCGTCGTCCAGCCGACGATCGGCCAGTTCATTGCAGCGCTCGACGGAACGGCGGTCGAGACCGGCTCGGGTCCCGTGATGCTCGAGACGGCGAAAGAGATCACGCTGGGTGACGGTTCGACGGCTGTTGTGTCATCGGTTGACGTGCGATTCCTCAAACCAACGTTGCTCACTCGCTTTCTCAGACTGGGAACTCGTCCGGACGCGGCGTTCTTCTTCCTGCTCGCAGGGTTGGCGGTCGCCGCATTCGAGTTCTATGCGGCCGGTGCCGGTGTTGCCGCGGCCGTGGCCGCACTGTCGCTGTTCCTCGCCGGTTACGGCTTTGCAACGTTGTCGATGAATTGGTGGGCGGTTGCCGCTGCGGTCGTCGGTATCGGCGGGTACACATGGGATTTCCAGAGGCACGAACTCGGAATCCGCAGCATTGTCGGGACCATCCTCATGCTCTGGGGCGGCATTGCCTTTGTCGGGGGCACTCCTCAAATCGGCACGAGCCTCTGGGCGGTGCTGTTGACGGTCATCGGCGTGATGCTCTTCTATCTGTTCGCCATGACGACCATCGTTCGCTCCCGATTCGGGACACCGACGATCGGGCGGGAGCATCTCGTCGGGGCGGTCGGCACGGCTGAATCGGCGCTCGACCCGGACGGGGTGGTGCTCATCGACGGCGCCAAATGGCGTGCCCGATCGCACCGGGCTGCGGTCGTCTTGGCAGGAGAACAAATAGAGGTGCTTTCGGTCGACGGGATCACTCTTCAGGTGGCCCCGGCCGAGACCGCGAAATCCTGATCACGGAAATGCCATAATATTCCTGGCGTGATTTGGATCACATGTCTAGCGTCCAAAGCCCCTGTTTGCCGGTATGTCACATCTTGTGGAGGAGGAGTCTGTGACGTCGAATGACCGTTCTTGGCAGCCCGTAGCACTTTGTCGCGGGAATCATTCCCACCTCTTTTTCCCCCCGACAACGTCAGAACGCAAGGAGGAAAGGGAGCGGCGGGAGTTACGAGCCAAGGCGGTGTGCCGGGTCTGCCCGGTGCGGTCAGACTGTCTCGAATACGCCCTGGACTCCACCGAACAGTACGGCATCTGGGGCGGTTACACCGAGACCGAGCGACGCCAACTTCCCGCGGCACGCAAACGTGTGGCTGCTGCCGTCTGAGCCTGTCCGCGGCCGACGTTAGGACTTGTTCCAGGCGTCCCGCACCACCCTTGTGTCACCGTTTCTGCGCGTGATGCCTTGCTTGTCGAACCACTCCAGCAGGGGGACGGCCTGGCGCCGGGTGACGTCGATCAGATCACGAAAGTCAGCAACGGTGAATTCACCCTCCATCGCCCGCAATGCCGTAATGATTGTCTCGATCTGCTCTGGTAGGTAGACAAGATCTGGAGAGACTCTGACCATCTGATTCTCGCGGATGAGCGCGTGTAACAGCTCCCGATCGAGGCCGAGCTGATCGGCGCGCGGCACTGCAAAGCCGGCTCGCAACATCAGCCGTGCCGCTTGCCAGGCTTTCTCCTCAACGGTGGACATGCCCGGGTCGAAGTCCGCGGTGCGGATCGTCGCCCCGTCGTCGACGAGGCCCTCCGCCCCGGACACCACCAGCGTGATCGAATCGACGCCCTGCCCCAGCGTTGTCGCCAGCTCGGCTTTCGGAATGCCGGGGCGGAGCCTGTGCTCGTGCTGAAAACGCTCGGTGGTGTCAGTTACCTGGTCGACCAACCGGCGTGCAGCCGAGTCGGCCATTGCCAGGGAACCGGTGGTGTAGCTCGTCGTGGGTTTCCCACCCCCGGAATCCCGTTCCAGGTCGGCCAGCTGAGCAGTGCCGCGGATCGAAAGCAGCACGTCCGCTACACGTTCGGGGCTCTCCGACAGGGCGGCGAGCAGATTCGGCACGGCCGCGGCCGCCTGTTTCCCCGAGCCCGGTGGGTGTGGGTCAAGCACAACGCCACCGGCGACGACGGCCCGCCGCCCGGTTTCCCTCAGGATGAACCGATCCCCACATCGGACCGGTACCGGGCTCCGTGCCTGGATCATGCCGACGCCGGGCTCGAGGATTCGCAGCCGGATGGGCCAGGAGCCGCTACCCAGATGCAGGTGATATGCCCCCCGTCCGGTCAGCTCCCCCTCGAGTGCCCGAACAGTGCGCAGGCTCACCAGTAGACGGCTCGTCGTCGACACCGAACCAGGGCGTGCCAGCAGCATTCCCCGTCCTATGTTCTCAGTGCCGGTGAGGTTGAGTGCAGCTCGACTCCCGGGACCCACAGAGTCGACCGGGGTGTCGTGATGTTGCAGGCCCCGCACACGGACAGGAGCCTCACCCGGCCACAGCATCAGCTCGTCGCCGGCCGAGACTGAGCCTTCAACCAGGGTCCCTGTGACCACCAGCCCGGCACCGCTGATGTGGAAGGAGCGGTCCACCCACAGACGAGGGCGGCCGCGGTCGGGAGGTTCCCCTGCCGTCTGCAACCGGTCATCGAGCGACCGTCGCAGGTCGTCCATGCCGGTGCCGGTGATCGGTGAGACCCGGACTATCGGCCAATCGCCGAGAACGGTGTCCTCGACGTGCTCGATGATCTCGAGCTCGGCAAGATCAATGGTGTCGTCATCGGCGAGGTCGACCCGGGTCAGGGCAATTACGCCATGACGGATCCCAAGCAGGTCCAACACAGCCAGATGCTCCTCTGTCTGCGGCATCCACCCTTCGTCTGCGGCCACGACAAACAGCGCCACATCGATTGCGCCCATCCCTGCCAGCATGTTCTTGATGAACCGTTCGTGACCGGGCACATCGACGAAGCCAACATCGAAACTGCCAATTTGCTGCCAGGCAAACCCGAGGTCGATGGTCAAACCGCGCTCTTTCTCCTCCGACCAGCGATCCGGGTCTCTGCCGGTGAGCGCTTCGATGAGCGTCGACTTACCGTGATCGACGTGGCCTGCGGTTGCGATGATCGGCATGGTCAGGCCAGGATCTCTGCCACGTACAGATCATCACCCGGATCTACCGTTCTCAAGTCGATGATGAGTTTGCCCTCACGACGTCTGGCCAGGATCGGCGGTGTGGCACCAAGCAGCCGTGCGAACAGGTCGTCGGCATTGCCGGCGACCTGGAGATTCGGTGACGGGATGGTCTCACCAGGCACAGAGCCTGCGCCCGGCACCGAATCGCCGCGCACAACAGTGCCACGGCCGCCGAGATTGTCTAGCAGCTGCTGGTGACGTTGCTCCAGCTCGTTATATCCGAGCGACACCATCGCCCAGAATGGGATTTCGTCCCCTCGATCGTCGGCATACAGCATCAGGGTTCCCACCAGCGCCGCATGGGTAGCCCCGTCGATACGCAGCGCCCTGGCCAGGGGGTGTCGTGCCATCTTGTGTATGAGATCGTCCCGTCCGACGGCGATACCAGCCTGTGGTCCCCCCAGCAGCTTGTCGCCCGAGAACAGGACGACGTCGGCTCCAGCTTCGAGGGTCTGGCGCACCGCCGGCTCTTCGGCAAGCCAGGGTGGTGGGCTGCCTGGCAGCCAGGGCACATTGGCGTCGAGCAAGCCGCTGCCGATGTCTGCGATCAAAGGAACGTCGTAACGTCGTGCCAGCTCCGCCAATGCCGCGAGCGGGGCAGCTTCAGCAAAACCCTGTACCCGGTAGTTGGACGGATGCACCTTGAGTATCACAGCAGCGGACTCGATCTCTCGTTCGTAGTCTTCAAGTCTGGTCCGGTTGGTCGTTCCCACCTCAACCAGGCGGCATCCGGAGGCGGCCATCAGCTCCGGCAGGCGGAACGATCCACCGATCTCGATTTCCTCGCCCCGGGACACGATTGTGTTGCCCGATCCGGCGACCGCAGCCATAGTCAGCAGCAACGCCCCGGCGTTGTTGTTGACCGCCAATGCTGCCCCGGCTCCGGTGAGGGCCCGTAACAGGTGCTCACCATATGCGGCACGTCTCCCACGCTCGCCGGTGCGAATGTCCAGTTCCACATTCCCATAGGTGACGGCCGTTTCCGCGGCGGAATCTGCGGCAAGGCCGGGAAGAATTGCCCTTCCCAGGTTGGTGTGGAGCAGGACACCGGTGGCATTGATGATCCGGGTCGGCCGGGATGCGGCAACGAGCTTTGCGGTTGCGAGCGCGGCAGCCTCCGGGTCCGATGTGCCCCCGTTGCGAATCTCGGTGCGG
>Ga0307423_1001100_pt1 | contig 16866 bp, 17 predicted proteins | sample SalMarWE160310MG_FD_202154 | JGI IMG/M metagenome (GOLD analysis project Ga0307423, IMG submission 202154) | Salt marsh sediment microbial communities from the Plum Island Ecosystem LTER, Massachusetts, United States - WE1603-10 | ecosystem: Environmental > Aquatic > Marine > Intertidal zone >...
TAGTTTTTTAATCGGTCTATTAATAAATAAAATATAAAGGCCTGGTTCCTCTGGTATATCTTTTTCATATTCCCATGTTTCAAAATTATATTTCATATTACACTCCTTTCTTAAATTTATCAAATCTTTGACCAGTTAATGTACTATTAAATTTATAGAACTTTTGAATGTCGATAATTCTATCTATCATTCCCCTCCTTTTTAAATATAGCAATATTTCCATTAATAAATAGACCAGGGACAGGTATGAACTCTTATTTGACCGAAAAAATTATGTCATGATTATGAACCCATTTATTATAAATCCTGATTATATTTCTCTTCTATAGCGAATATAGTATTTTTTATTTCCTCAACCAACCAATCCGGCTTAATCACCTTCGCCCCATCCCCAAAAGAAAGAATCCACGAGATTAATTCCGGCTCTGAAGAAGCGCTGAATCTCAGTTTTACCGTCCCATCTTTCTTTTTTGTCAGCTTTTGATCCGGGCTCCATATTCGTTCAGCAACATATTCTGCCCAATATCCAGTAAACTCCAGCACAACTTCGAACGCCTCCTCTTTAATCACCCCAAAATTTTGATTGAAAAATTTTTCAAAATCATAGTCTTCAGGAAATTGATAAGATCTTTCTGTAAGCTCAAGTTTTTGGACACGGTGTGCTGCAAGCAAAGGATCAAAATCAGGTTCCTTGAATGGTTTTCCAGGATACCGGGCCATCCGAGCATGAAGATAAATAGTATCTTTATGTGAAAATATTTTTAGCGGTTTAATATAAAAGGTTTTGGATCTATCAGTCATTACTCTTTTGTAAGTGATCTTACAGACCTTTTTTTCATCCATAGCTTTTATCAAACGACGGATTACTTGATGATGACCGGTGTAATCTATGCTTCCCGGAATAAAAGTGGAAAAATGTCTTGAATCAACTCGCTGATTTTCAGGTAGGTGTGCTTGGCTCTTCAAAAGCGCTTGTGTAGCTTCTTCAAACAACTTCCGCCCCAACAGATGTTCTGTAAAAGCACGGCACATTTGCAGAACACTTATTTCAGATTCCGTCAAATTGAGAGTTGGGTCAACCCCCACTCTTCGTTTTAACCGGTAATATTTTTTTCTGTTTTCGATAGATTCTTCAATATCAACACCGTAGGACATCTTTATATCATCGACCAACCGCAATACAGTCTGTTTGGAACAGCTGAGCATCCTCGAAAGTTCGATCAAAGAGTGGCGTTGCCTTGAAAACAATAGCGCCGCAAATAGGCTGATTAATTTTTGACCATAGCTACTGTAAAGATCCCTTTTTTTAGGCATAAATGACCTCCTTAATAATCAAAAGATCGTTACGCATAATGGAACGATAGCATGTTATCATATAGGCAATCAAGTAGGAAAGGAGAACTATTATGCTAACAAGACATCGTTCAAGACATATGCTTAAAGGGAGTGTATTAACAAATGCCATTAATGTTAAGCTTGATAAAATGAATGCTTTGTATCGAATAAATGTATTTTATATTTGCGCCGGCATTTAAAGCACAATTTTACCATAGACAGGGAAACTATGGAAATTCTTTGCTGGGTATTGGGAAACGAAATGGAGCAGATTGGAGGATACCTTTTAGATTTAATTGACAATGATCAGAGAGAAGAGATTGAAGAAAAATTTTTAGAATGTGGAACGGATTATGATGAATATGCCAGTGTGCTTATAAATATGCTCAAGAAAATTAAAAATTATCAGACAAATAAATTCCGACGGTTTATTTTTATTTTATTGGAACAAAGAAAAAAAAATCTTAGATACAGGGGCGTATCTGACATTGAAAAAAATATTTCCCATTTAAAAAAAATGTTCAAGCTGTCGGATCAAGAGATTGAACTATGCACTTTCTTGTTTATCATTACAATCTATGATGATCCTGCATCCTTTTTCGACAGTCATCTTGGTTGCGCCAAATTTTCCGGAAGAAAGTATCTGATTAATATGCTCGAGTTAAGTTATAGTAAAATTAGCGAGGTTTTCAGTGGTACACTTCATAAACTCGAACTGCTTGAGATCGACAAATACGATATAGAGCTCAACGATGAGTTCATCTGTATGTTTCAAAATACGTCTGATCGGATCTTTTCAAAATATTTTTATTCTCGAATTCCACGCAATACTATTCCATTGGATTATCATTTTGTAGATGAAAAACAACTGCAGCATATCATTCAACTTTTAAAAGAAAAACAGAAAACATCAACACATATATTACTTTACGGTCCCCAAGGTACAGGAAAGACCAGTTTTGCCGGTGGCTTGTCGGAAAAACTGAAAGTGCCCACATTTGAAATAATGCGAAGTACAGATAATAAAAGCGTCAACAGAAGAGCTGCTATTTTAGCCTGTTTAAATATGACCACCACAGGAAACGGGTCCATGATCATCGTTGATGAAGCAGAGAATATTCTTAACACTCAATTTTCATGGTTTATGCGTGGGGAAACGCAGGATAAAGGATGGTTGAACTATATTCTGGAACAACCGGGTGCAAGGGTGATTTGGATTACAAACCATATCGATAACATAGAAAAATCTGTTCTGCGCCGTTTTGCATACAGCCTACATTTTAAGGCATTTAACCGTCGTCAGCGAAATCGACTCTGGGATAATATTTTACGTAAGAACAGAGTAAAACTTTTTTTCAAACAAACTGATATAGAAAGTTTTGCCAAGAAATACAGTGTCAGTGCCGGAGTGATCGATCTGGCGATAAAAAAGGCGATTGAAGTAATGCCAAGTTCCAAACAGAATTTTCATCAGACTGTGGAGCTTGCATTAGAAGCACATATTATTCTGGCGAATTCAGGAGAAAAAATTATTAATAAAAATCAGATCGAACAAAACTATTCGCTTGATGGTTTGAACATTCAAGAAGATCTAAATATAATGTTTGGGCAACTGGAAAAATTTGATCAATCGCTAAGGCAATCAGATCAAAATAAAATAATGAATATGAACCTTCTCTTTTACGGTCCTCCCGGCACTGGTAAAAGTGAACTTGCCCGTTATCTCGCTGAACACTTAGACCGGGAGGTAATTTTTAAACGTTATAGCGATCTCCAGAGTATGTGGGTTGGAGAAGGAGAAAAGAACATAAAAAAAGCATTTGCTGAGGCAGAGGCAGAAGAGTCAGTCCTGGTTATTGATGAGGCCGATTCTTTTCTCTCAAGTCGCGATAGGGCATTACATTCATGGGAAATCAGCTTTACCAACGAATTCCTAACACAGATGGAGAGGTTCAGAGGAATTCTTATTTGCACAACTAATCGATTAAAAGATCTTGATAGTGCATCCATCCGGAGGTTCAATCATAAGGTAGAATTTAATAATTTAAACACAGAAGGGAATGTTATTTTCTATAAGAAATTTTTCTCGCCAATGGTCGATGTCCCTCTCGATGAAAAGAGCCTGGATGAAATAAAAACAATGTCCGATCTTTCACCCGGAGATTTTAAAACGGTTAGAGATCGTTATTTATTTTATCCGGCCGGAGATTTAAATCACAAGGTATTGATAAAGGCTCTTAAAGAGGAAGCCAGAATTAAGAATATCCATAAAGGAAATAAACGCATTGGTTTTTAGATCTTTTGTTTAACAGATTATAACGGAGTTTATTGAAATGGAAAGGTTTGAAATACGAAAAACAAAGCGAGAAGACTTGAAAGATATAATAAAAATATTTAAAAGCTGGAAACCGCAAGATTGGGATACTGAAAATGCACATGAATACTTCAAGGATTTTTTCAGGAATAAGAGTTGCCCTCATGATCAGTTCTTTGTCGGAATAATAGATAACAAAATTGTTTCTGTGATTGGATACTGCCCAGATCGTTTAAATGAGATTGGTGTTTATTGGCTCGGTTGGTTTTATACGCATAAGGATTATAACCATCGAGGAATTGGCAAATCTATGTTCGATTTTGTAATTTCTGAATTAAAAGTCAAAAAAGCTTGTAGACTTTTTGTCAACACAAGCTCAGATGAATTTTACAAACCTGCGATGAATTTTTATCAGAAAATGGGATTTAAAAAAATAAATGTCGACGAAGATTTTTATGAGGAAGGTGAAGATAAAATAATTATGAGTAAAAATCTCGATGAATGATTTTTAAGGTTAGGCATATGAGAAATAAGATGACATTTTCATTTAAAGGTGAATTTATGGACAAAAAACAAAAAGATCAGATTATCGATTTGCTTGACGATTTTGAGAGCTGGCTTGGAGGAATCGACATGTTGGCTAAAACTGTTAAAAGTTTAGCTCACAGCAGCCAGACAGTAGGGAGATTGCTCAATTTACAGGAATTCAGCAAACACACCAGCAATTTAAGAAATAAAGTTCAAAATTGTAAATTGACACTTTCAGATAGCTCAAATAACATATAAAATATCTGAAATTTTAATGAGGCACTTAAAATGGCTATAATAAATAAAAAAATTAGCACTTATCTGAGCAAATCCCTCTTTATCAGAGGACTTCAATGTCATAAATCTCTTTATCTTCATAAATACCATCCAGACCTTAAAGACGAAATTTCCGAAGTACAAGAAGCTCTTTTTCAAAGTGGTACTAATGTAGGCATCTATGCCCAAAAACTTTTTCCGGGTGGTGTGGAGATTCCCTTTGATGATGTTTCTCTTTCAAAACAGATTAAGAGAACAATGATTGAAATTGAAAATGGGGCTAAAGTAATTTATGAAGCTGCCTTCAGTTATGATAATGTTTTCGTAAAAGTTGATATCCTTCGAAAGACCAAAATTGGATGGGAAATCTATGAAGTTAAGGGGTCTACTGAAGTTAAAGATGTTTATTATGACGATGTGGCGATTCAATATTATGTTCTCAAGGGTTCCGGCCTTTCAGTTTCAAAAACATTTCTTGTTCATATCAACAATCAGTATGTAAGACAGGGTGAAATAGAGGTCGATAACCTTTTCACAATCCAGGATCTTTCAAATGATGTTATTGAGAAACAAAGGTCTATTAAAAATGAAATCGATAAAATGAGAAGAATGTTAAAAAGTCAGGAGCCACATATCGACATTGGTGAACACTGTACTGATCCATATGATTGTGACTTTTGCGGTTATTGTTGGAAGCACATACCCGAAAATTCCATTTTTAGTTTAAAGGGCGCCGGACCAAATAAATTTGATCTCTACAGGCAGGGAATAATTCGTCTGGAAGATATACCCAAGAATATTTTATCGCGAAACCAAAGGATTCAACTGGAAGGAACACTTGATAAAAAGAACATTACCAATAAAGCAGCGGTGAAAGAATTCCTTGATACCCTGTGGTTCCCGATTTGTTTTTTGGATTTTGAAACCACATTCATGGTTCCCATTCCCATGTTTGATGAGACGAGACCTTATCAGCAGGTTCCATTTCAGTATTCACTCCATTATCTTGAAAAGGAAAATGCAAAGTTACAGCATTATGAGTATCTGGCTCCTGCTCAGGATGACCCGAGAAAAGAACTTTTAGAAAAATTGTTAAAAGAAATTCCTGAAAACGCGTGTGTTCTTGTTTACAATAAAACTTTTGAGATTGGTGTTTTGAAAGATTTAGCAACGTGGCTTCCCGAATACTCAGAGCAGATAGAGAATATCGTCCAAAATATTCGGGATCTAATGGCTCCCTTCAGAAGAAAAGATATTTATCGTTGGGAAATGAAAGGATCATATTCGATAAAATATGTGCTTCCAGCATTGGTGTCTGAAATGAATTATAAAGAAATGGAGATAAGTGACGGTGGAATGGCATCCAGTGCATGGTTTAATATGTGGGCGTTGGAGGATCTTAAAGAGACAGAAAAAATCCGCAAGGCTCTTCTTGAATATTGTAAAATGGATACGTTGGCTATGGTGAGTATATTAGATAAACTAAATAACTTCTAATATTTATTCATTTATGTTTTAAATAAATTCAAGGATGTCTCCTGATATAGTTGCAAACAATTTTTCAATTGATTCTGATATATTTTTCGTGTTCTCGGCCCTGGGTGATAAGTATCGATCCACATTACTTCTTTGCCATTTAATGAAATTAAATAAAGTCCACAATCCTTTATTTCGCCGCTACAATTGTATTTTTTGGCGTGATGTTCCGTTTCATCATATCGAACATACCAAGCATTCTCACCCTGTGCTACTATAATATCAGGGTTAAGAATTTCTACTTCTTTAGGAATATATTTTTTACAATTCGTAAACATTCTCCGCGGGGCTTTTTTCTTTCCTGGCAAATTAGCACAGCACTTTGCACTATTAATGTGTGCAAAATATGGTGTTGTATCCGCAGGTGTGAGGTCAGCCTTAAAATTTTTTAAAATTTCATATGCAAAGACATGAGTTTGATACCAATGAATATTTTCAGAAATATTTTCTATATTAATCCCTTCAAGCGACTCTCTAACTTTTCTCATTTCTCTCCATTCTGGTTCTGATGTATCACCCCCTGAATCTAAAGAGATAAAAAGAATACGCGGACGAAAGTCTCCTTTCTCATATTTAGTACCAACAAAGGCCTCCTTGGCTGTAGTAAAATTTTTTAATTCACCTTCACAGTTATCATGATCATCACAATGAAAATTTTTCGCAGAAATTTTGTTGGTTTCATAATAATTCTTCAATTTCTGTAACATATTTTTCCTCCCTATTAATTTATGCATTGCCATTCGCAGCGCCGGGAATACTGATAACTATAGCTATCACTATTACGTTAATGACACTAAACATAAAGACTCAAACAGATTTTATTCCTCATAATTGAATTTAAATTACATTCGGCATGTTAAATATTTAGAAATACTTAACCATCAATTTTCAAGCAGGATCTGTGCCAAAATATTAGAGGAAAATAAATATTATTTATTACAGTTAGTTAAGCACTATTTCATGGATTTTCTAAAGGATAAAATTGTAAAGTTTTGGTGTAAAATTGTTTGGATGTCAAAATATTGACTTGTTTTTGGAAAATTGTAATAGAAGAGGTGTGAGATGGGCTATCAATGGATGGTTCAAAAAAGATTCATACGTGTCTTCAAAGGAAAATTTTTTATTGGAAATTAGAAAGGTGGAACCGGATGTTGTTGTGATGGATCTTGGCTTGTATGAAAAGATTGATGGGATTGAGATTTCACGAGTGATTCGTTCTCGGCTTGATGTTCTAATTTGGTATGTTTGAATTATGATGTTGATGGTTTGATATCACGCTGAATAATGACTGATTACCTTTTAGGTTGATAACCATTCCAAGGCTTCTTGTTTACTTTTAAATAATTTTATCTTTATTTTTGATAAAGTTATTTGAGGCAGAACCATAGAAATAAAATTAAATACCATTTGCTGGTTAACCAATACTGCCCATTTACAACTATCTCTAATTTTTTCCTTTTCTTTAAAATAAACGTTTAATTGTGATAATTCGTCGAATTTTATACTAATAAATGCTTCTCTTAAATCCGCTAATGTGTTTAAGCCTTTCTTGAATTCCTTATCGTGTTCCACTTTTGTCATATGAATGAGCAAATTAGTAACATTAATTTCTCCCTTTATTCGGGTAAAAATAATATCTTTTTCAGTATCGATGTTGTAAGTAATCTCTTCCATATTCAAAGTACATGTTTTGAAAATTTATTTTTCCTTGTCGTTTGACATATCAGGCACTGTGATATCTGTAAAGATTTTAGGCTTAAAACTCCTGTCATAGATGGCGGAAACAGATAACTTCGTCGATGGGAGAAATTTCATGTATCAAAGATTCAAAATAACATGACAGCACGTGAAACCCAAGGGTGGTTTTCGTTGGCAATAATTTGATTTATCCTTCTAAAGCTACCTCAATTGTAAAACTTCCGGATTCGGTCTTGAAAGGAATAGCAATTTTATGACCTTTGGTCATTGGCATAATCTTATGGTTTCTGCCGGTAACTACTGACGGAATGGCACCATGAAATACTTTACCTATTCCCTCTAATTCTTTTCTTGCCTGACCAGATATCATATTGGTCAATTCTCCCACAGCATCTGAAATTTCATTGTTTATTTCCTTCACCTCTTCCCCGAACATGTTGGAAACAATTTTTAGGATGCATGATTTACAAAATGTGACGGAAACAGTTCCATTTGTTTCACCAGTAAATCCGATGACACCGGAAACATCTCCTTGGGCAACGTCATCTTTTTTGAGATAAGGTTTTCCTGCTTCAGGCTTAATAAATGCCATTATTTCAAGAACATTCAAAGTCGCATTAATAAATGGATTAATAAGGTTTATATCCATTGCCCATCCTCTTTGGTCTCTGGGTGGAATTTAGAAACAATTAAGAATTGAAAACCAATCCTCCTCATCCCCCTTACCTTAGAAATAAAGAGCTTTTACCAATGGCTATGCTATTTTTTTGCCTTGCCATAAAGTATCATATTCGATGTCTTTGCCGCCTTCCTGTTTATTCATAGTAATTTTAAAAAGACGTTTATTTATAATTGATATGACTTGAGATTATCCTTTTCCTAATTTTTTAAGTTGATCAATTAATTCGATAATAATTTTGTGCGTTTCCAAGGCATTTTTTGCGTGATCGTGTGGAAAATCTTTTTCAGATAATTTTCCTTCAGATACATCGCTATAAAACTTTTCAATTGCTGTAAAAGCTTTTGAATATTTATTCAATTCTTCGTTAATTTTTTTTTGCAATTCTTTTCTTTTAGCCATTTTGATTTTTTTATCGATTGTTGTGTAAGCTTCTTTCTTCCCAATTTATTTTCATGTTGTCCAGCTTTGAAACACTCAGGACACTTAGCGAAATAGCCATCAGGTGAGCATTTATATAAAGCGCCCCCCTGTAACCCAAATCCTCCTGATGTGGGTGTTATCTCAATTATCGTATCGCAACCGCAGTCTGAACATTTACCATTTAATACGATTGTCGATCTCCCTGGGTTAGCGTCAAAATTTTTTCTCAATATTTGAATCATTAAGTATTATTTCCTACTGCAACTGTCCCAGTCTTTTAAAAAAATACTAAAAGATTTATTACGTATAAATCTGACAATCCCTATTATACAGCACAAGAGTTACAGGCCGTATAGGCTTCTAATAACACTTATCAATTTCAACTTCTTACTTTCCCATTTTTCACACGTGTCATCGAACTTTACAGGGTTGAAATCTTTAAAAAACTCACAATGGGGAAATTTTTTTACAGATTTGGAATCATCAAGGATTTTATTGGTTGTGGGATCAGGCACGTAATACCAACAGTAATAACATATCTTACTTTCCACCATTCTATTATTTTCTATTGCAATGTTGGTCATATGTGGAAAATTTAAAGAATAAAAACAATATTTGAATGCTTAGGAGGGGTGACTCCGAGTTACAATCACCCCTCACATGAGAAAATCGGGAAATTAAATGGCCAGTTGAGGAAACTGGCTTTCCTTTAAAAAATAAAATCTACAGGTATGCAATAAAAAGTCAAGACTGAATTAATTGGTATTTAATGTGTATTTAAAATACCTAATCATTGGAGGGATAAAAGGTGAGACCTAAGGTTTGCTCTCTTACCCTCTAAACCAATCTTTCTTCGGATATTTTTCCGGTGAGTCTCGACGGTCCTCGGAGATAGGTTCAGAAGTTCTGCTATTTCTTTGGTGGGGCTGCCATGCCTTATTAGATTTGCGATTCGGATTTCTGTGGGTGTAAGGTTTAGATATTTCAGAGACATTTTTCGAGTAAATGGAGATATAATTTCGTTTATATTTGATTCTATAATACTAAGAAAAGTTTTTTGTTGATCATCCAATTCAGTTTTTTTGATTTTTTTAAAAAATGGTTCAATCAGTTCTTTTACGTTTGTTAATACATTATCTTCTATATCCTTTTTATCCTCGTCTCTTTTTTTTAGCAAAACCTTCATTGCAATATTGATTTCCTCAAGGGTTTTTGTTTTAATTTCCAACTCACTGGTTCTTTTTTTCACCCGGTGTTCAAGCTCATTCTTGGCTTTATGAAGCGCTTTCTCAGCCCGAACTTTTTCGGTTATGTCCCTGGAGATTTCTAATACTGCAGTGGGTTTTCCCTCCTTATCTCGTAACGCTACATTAGCAGTACAATGAAAGAAAATCGTGTTTCCATCTTCGCCAACCACTTGAGTATCATGTTCATGAATCGTTCCGTTCTGAAATGCGCTTAGCGTAATACAAGGATAAGGCTCACAGGGTTCTTTTCTTTTATGATATACTTCATAACATTTTTTTCCAATGATATCGTTGCCGAATATTTTCTCAGCGATTTCGTTGGCCCAGAGAATATTTAAGTCTTTATCCATCATGCTCATGTGATCGCCAACAGATGCTAACATTGCACTTAACTTCGACTTGCTCTCCAACAACTCTTCCTCTGCCTGTTTGAGATTTGAAATATCCACCAGTACTCCTAAAATACCAGATATATTCTCTTCATCCCTGATCGGAGCAATTATGTTGTAATAAAAGTATTTCTTTCCTTCTAAACTATGGTACTCCACTTCATCAGCAACTGTTTCTCCGGCAAAGGCTTTACGGTTATTATTCATCCATAAATTTAATGTTTCTTTGTTTACGGGAAGATCCTCTGGGCATTTCCCAATCAAATCACCCCAATTTTTCTTGCAGACTGAGTTTTGCAGAAAATAGCGGTTGTTCGGATCAATGGCAAAAACATCAAAGGGCAAACTGTCAACGATTGCCTTAAGTACCGCCTTATTCTTTTGTTGTGTTTTCTGAATCTGCTTTTGATCGGTCATATCTAAGATAACCTCAATCGCCTTATCAACCGTCCCGTCCGTATTTGTCACCGGCGCCGAAAGAATTTCGTAGTCTCTTCCATCTGAACCTTGCAATTCGGCTTTTTCTAATCTTTTGTTCTTCAGAGCCTTAACCATTGGACAAGAACTGCACGGTTCTTCAAGGGCCATATACTCTTTGTAGCACTTTTTGCCGACCTTATCCCCAAACCGATTAATCAACGTTTGGTTTTGTTGAATAATTTCATGATCGAAACTGACAATATCAACACCGATTCCAGTACTTGCCAATCCATCTATAAGCGTCTTTAATTTGTCCCTTTCAGATCTTAGCGTTTTTTTAACATTCTTGTGCTCAAGAGATTGTTTCTCTAATTCCTTTACCCTTTGTTCCAATTCTTCAGAGGTTGGTTTTGGGGGGATCATTGAATCCTCCGTTAAAGTAAGGTAGATATCGTTTAAAGGTCATTATCAATTCAAGCTCACAACATTACTCAACAATCTCAAGTACGTACCTTTTTCGAGTCTTCCCAGAGGCTGCATTTAATAAAGTCCTGATGGCATGGGCTGTTTTGCCCTGTTTACCGATGACTTTTCCCATGTCACTCTTGTCTACTTTGAGTTCAAGTACAACAGTCTGGACACTTACAATCTCATTAACCTGAACCTGTTCCGGGTTGTCAACCAGAGATTGTGCAATTTGGATTAGAAGGTCTTTCATGAGTTCCGTTCCTTTTTTGATCAATATCAAATCAACATTTGTTTAGAATATAACAGCAACATCAACAGCGGTACAATACATTCCAATACGGGTTCGATTACAATTATAGTAATGGCCCCAGCAACATTCATATGCTCTGGCATACTCTTTATTATCCTGCATGAACCGTATTACTTTTTCACCAGTGTGAGGTCCTTTTTGAGTAATTTCAGATTGCGCAACAAAATCGGTTCCTCTATTTGTTTTGAGTTCTGACGGCCCATGTTTCTCAAGCCAGTTATTATATGCTTTTTGAAATTTGTGTTTGAGTTGGAGAGTTCCTTCGTGTGTCTCGAACATTTCTCACCTAATTTAATTGTCGATATCTCTATAGACAAGGCGGACACTAAATCTTGTAGTCCAAGTCTCGCTTCAGAAATTACATGTATCTTGGAGCTATCTCATAATATTGAAGCCTAAAAAACTATGTGATCATTAACAGATATCTTTAGCATGGCGCTTGACCAGCTCTGTTAAGCATCCGAGTCCGGGCATGTCGTTCTAATCATAGGATTCTCTTGAGAGTTTCAAGTGACTGTTCTATTGTAAACAGAAATTTCGCAATCATGCCGGAATCAACTTCGCTTGGATGATGAACTACTTTGTTCCGGAAAGACCGAATTTGGTCGAGTTGATAGTATAGATCTTTGTTTATTCGTCCTTGTTTATTTAAATCTGAGAGAGCTTGACGAAAGCTTAGATAGCGTCTTTGTCCTTCTCGAGCATGTGTGGTAACCAACCCTTCAATCTCGGCCCAAAGCTTGAGAAAGTCACCCAGGTCTCCTGATTTCAGCTCACGCGAAGCAATATCTCTAATTTCCTCACATAGCGTCTTTATCGGATCAGACTTTGGGTAAAGAGAACTCTCAGGAATCTGATGAAATCCTCGCCCCCAGAATGTTCCCTTTGTAGGAATTTCAAATTTGACGATTAGACGGTTGTTAAAGTCCAACTCGGTTTTTCGGTCGTAGTTGTCAGTAATCTCGTCTGTTCCAGCGAGATAACCTTCCTGGAAATGGGGTCTGAGCGCCTCGGGAGGGCAAATACTCAGCAATCGAACATTAACGAGGTCATGTTCAGAGTTAAGTGATATGCGGTTTGTGAGGTACGGAAAGCCAAACACAAAAACATACGCCTTGTCAGATGAATTCTTTAATTGCGCGAATGAGCACGCGACTCGAAGTGAATGAGTGAAATCCAAGAGTGGAGTATCGCACACTTCGTAGTGCTGAAGAATGCTCCATTGAATCAACTTCCGACGCTTAAGATCTCTATGTCCATCTATTCCACGAAATTCGAACAGATCGATAAGTGCCTTGGCTGATCCTTGGAGAATGTCAAAGCGGTGGCGTAGTTCGCGGTGCTGAAGGTAGTCACCCCGATATATGGTTGGATAGAAAGTTGAGGTTCCGGCCTTGTTCAAATGATCCTGTCTTTGACCTCTGTAGAATAGAAGGTGGTCTTTGTTGTGATAAGCAAACTTTGCCGTTGTCTCTACGAGCTCTCGAAAGGTTTCTACACGCAGAGCCTTCGACGCAGACAACTTAGAAGGATCGCCCACATGCGATTGAAATGCCTCAGGAATTACAGGAACTATATTTCGCATAATTGATTCTTAATCGAATATTAATATTTTGAAACTTTCAAAAACCTATGATCCATATATTATATTAAAAGTGTGATTAACGGCAGCGTCACCGGCAGGAACGCTGCAGAGCGAAGCGGAACATCGTATCCTGTCCGCGTGCATGTATTCAACATTAGATCTTTTTGGTTTCAATGCCTCTACAACCTCTTCGAAGTCTAATCAGGGACGTTGTCCCCCGAAACACACCATTTCCTAATCAGTGATATGGAAGCGTATTTCGAATATCAGCAGTTTGTTTTCCTCGGCGGCGTCCATTGCTGCTTCGATTTCGGCAGATACCTTCACTTCGTCAGTTTCAGTGTTGATAGCGACATACTGTGCGTAGCGCCGCGACGAGATCAGTCGCGCCAACTCGATTGAGAATCCATTCTTCAGGAGTGTGATGATTGTCGGGTTATTCGTTCCATATTTGATTCGCTGATAGAAGTCTTCGTCGAGAAGTTCAATGTCATTGAGGACCTCAACGTACTTGAGCAGGATATTGTCCACAAAATCTTGCTCCTCTTTTATCTTCTTGATGGCGATATTGACCCGTTCCGCTATGCTCTTTTCGGATATATCCACATAGCTGGCAACAAAATCGCCTTCGTTGCGTTTTACCTCCCCCCACTTCGAACCTACATAGATTAATGTATCTGTGATTCCCTCCCAGTAACCTAAGAAACTCGCGATCATTCGACGGTACGAACTACCCTGTTCTCGCCATGACAGAAACATTGAGTAGAAGCTCCTAGCCGCTCTCTCTCGCAGTCGTAAAAACGCCCTATACTCCCTTTCTTGCCGATCAGTGAATGAGATGTTCAGAATGAAGATTCGAGCCAGAGTATTGAGGAGTCCGTCCGTACTATCTATGGGAACAACTCCCTCGTATTCAGCAGCGGCGGCAGAGAGTGCCTTCTCATTCTCGAAAATGTCAAACTCATGTACACCGTTCCGAAAGCAGTGCCTGCCGATCTCAGTCTCGGCATATCTCACTGTTGCACTTTCGACGGTGTGGCGCTCAATGTTCTCCAGGTACTCGATGCCATCATCCAATTCCTGCCGCTCTTGGTCGGAAAGTTCCTCATCAGGCTTGATGAAGGTGTTGTCAACCTCGTCCTTTATCTTCTTGGAAACATTGGCCGAATTTCGTAGGAACATCTTCAGATTAGCGCCTGCGCGGGTATAGGCACCATTGACCAAGAACACCGGAGGTTCCAGTAAGGTCATATCCCCCGAACTTTGGTCAAATATCTCACTAAATCTGCATACTCGACCTACGAGGTTCTGAAACTGGGCGGGCGTGAGACTTCGGCGGCCCTTCATGTTGCTCAGTATGAACATACAATCGGCGGGAAGATTCACCCCTTCAAGCAAAGTAGACGTAGCGATTATATAACGGAATTCATCCATGGAAGAAAAGATGTGCTCCACATAAAGCCGTACAATATCCGGCATTGAACCATGGTGATATACTAGACCTTTCCGCACGCAATCTAAGAGAGCGTAGTCCTCGTGGAGCAGATTTGATATCGCCCTAACGACCATGGCAACTTCTTCAGACGCATCTACAAGATCAGGTAATTCACTTGCCATGCGCCCCGCGACGTGCTCAATGTCCCGAGGGCGGTTCAAGTAAATGATGTTCTTTCTTCTTGCGTATGCAAATACTACCCCTTCATCTCCGTATCCGGGACGAGATTCCAGATCGAGGAAAACATCAAAAAACTGGTCGTAGTAAAACCGTGCTCCTTCGCCATCTTTGTTCTCGATCAGGAAATACCTCTCACTTTTGATGCTCTCGCTTACCGTGAATGCGGCAAGCTGATAGGCTCCGTGTTTAAGTATAAGGTTACCGGCGTCGGATACGAAAGGAGAGTAAAAATTGAACATTATTTCTGGATTACGATGGACCGAGATCAGAAGGACGTAGGCAAGCAGTGCCGAGCGATCGCTGGCCTCCAGAAGATTATGGGCCTCATCGATCATGATGAGATCGAATGAAATGGTCTCGTCTAGTTTCAGGAGCCGAAGTAGGCGCTCCTGAGTAAATACACACACAACCCGATCCATCGTAATTCTATACATGTCCGGATGTGTCAGAAGGCGGTACCCGAGTGTGTGGACCTCACCCTCAATGAGTCTTCTCAACGTCTGCGAGAGCAGTGCCTTAGTGGGCACTATAATGCACGCCCTCTCATAGTCTGCTACCTTCAAGCGAGAAATCAGCATCTCTGACTTACCGTAGGATGTCGGTGCAACGACAGCAAGGCTCCCGTCTTGTTCGACGGGAAATGACATCATGGCCTTCTGTTCTTTTGTAAGATAAATTCCATCCTGCTCAAAACTTTCCATGTGTGCCGATGAAAGTAGCTCCTTGAAATCGCTAAAATCGGAGGTGTCAATCTGATCGTGTGCAATCAGAAACTTCGCGACAGGGATTAGGTCTTTGGCCATCGCCGTGTCGAAAAGAGGTTCGTAGTCGCCAGTTGCATTGCAGTAGCGTAGAATGATCCGATAGCCCAATGCTTCGACATGATGGTCTCCGTGATTCATTAATAGAAGGGCTGTTCTAAGCAGTCGGTACGCTATGGAATCTCGCAACTGCAAGCGCGTGGTGGTGGCACGACACAGCTCTTGGTATTCATCTAAGAATGACGTCCCACGGATATCGTTGCGCAGTTTACGCAGGGTTATGGTGTCGATTGGCATTAGTTCTGTTCACCTCTAAGAAATTCCTCAACTCGCGATATCGTTTCTTTTTGAACCGAAATCACGATTAGGTCATCGAAAAGCTCTTCGCCAGACGCCTCCATGTGGTAGCCAGCAACGTCGTCATATACCACCTCTATCGTGGAGGGTGCATAGACAACAGAGACTAAGATTACTGCCGCGGTAAAATCGTTATCGCGAACCGAAGGGGAATCGTCATCGAGAATTCTTCGTAATAGGGGACGGACAGCTTCATCGACGGTAAGGTTGGAGTCGAAGACAACGCTGTCCCATATCGACTGTCGCCCGTTTTCGAGCTTGTCCGTGAGGTCTGCGCATGCCGTGGATAGAAGGGTGAGCGTCCGAGCAGTTGGGGCCTGGTTTCTGCGGCGGAGTCCCCCAGACTTAACCTCGCAGTACCAGACTGTTTCGTCGAGAGATTCGAAGAAGACTAAATCGAATCCCTTTCGCATGCTGCGCTCTTCCTTGTTGAAGAGTATCGACGCTGGCTGAAGAGATTCCAGGTATTCTCGAACGAGCACGTGCGTCAGCAGTTCACCAATGATTCCTTTTTTTTGCCTGCTGGTTTTGTTGTCATACCGCTCGAAGAATGCTGCAATCGTGGATCTATAGTCAGACTGCCTTGATGGGGTCTGGATAATGACTGAGCCATAGCAGATCTCGGATAGTCGTCTCCGAATAGAGTCCTTGAGATCATCGCTCAAAGTGTCTATGATTATCAAATGGCAGCCGGCGGTTGTATGAGTGTGACGTATACCGTTCACTATCTGCTCCAGCTATCATAGACGACAACCCGTGAATTGCCAATGGACGTCATCGCCATGAGTTTTGGCATAGGCATTTAATTCTCAGAAATTATATGTTTTGTAATTTTATGAAAATATTCTTCCGTTTCCTTCTTTTT
>Ga0307423_1001101_pt1 | contig 16838 bp, 14 predicted proteins | sample SalMarWE160310MG_FD_202154 | JGI IMG/M metagenome (GOLD analysis project Ga0307423, IMG submission 202154) | Salt marsh sediment microbial communities from the Plum Island Ecosystem LTER, Massachusetts, United States - WE1603-10 | ecosystem: Environmental > Aquatic > Marine > Intertidal zone >...
CCGGTCGGCGCGGCGATCTCCGGATTTACGCCTGACACGACGCAAGTCTACTCTGGTCTAGGACGCTGCACGCCGGAGCAGGTCACCTTCAACGCTCACGTGGCGGATCCGTCTGCGGTCAAGGTGGTCGTGTTCTTCTACCGCCTGCAAGATGTCGATAGCGGTGAACAGAGCGATTGGTCGACGGGCCAGGCAATGCAGCAGCAGGGTAGCGGATACTACAGCCTGACGCTCACGGGCTCGGAGCTGGTGGGAAGCAGCGGTTTCACGCATGCCCATGTGCGCTACCAGTTTGCGCTGCAGCCGAAGAGCGGCGCGATTGTGCGCAGCTCGGTTTACGACGACGTCGAGCTGGCTCAGTGCGGCATTATCAGCCTGCCGGCGCTGATTCTTGTCACGCCGACGCCAACGCCGATTATTGTCAAGTGATCAGCCGGGCTTGATAAGGCGGGCTCAGGATGCGAAGGTTGCGCGGCGGGCGGTGGGCAGAGCTTTTACCTGCTGGCTTGCGCTTGACACCTGAGCAGCGCGCCACGTAGAATGTCCGTGTAGCTTTGCACAGAACGAGAAGAGATCCGTTCCAACGGACGCCGAAGGGGCAAATCGCATGTACTCGTGCGGTCATGCGGTGAAACTCTCAGGTACAAGGGACCCGTTCTGGCCGCGACTCTGGAAAGTCTTCGGACACCGAAGGGGCAAATCCCGAACCAGGGATGAATCTCTCAGGTAAATGACAGAGGGCGCACACCCGGTCTTAGGTGTGCGCCTTTGATGTTTTTCAAGCAAAATAAAAGGAGAAGGAGCATAAGATGGAGATCCCCAAGGATTTGAAGTACACCGAAAGCGACGAGTGGGTGCGGGTGGAGGGGAATATCGCAACGACCGGGCTCACGGATTTCGCCCAGGACCAGCTTTCGGATATTGTCTATGTCGAGGCGGTGGCCGATGTGGGCGACAAACTGGAGAAAGGTGAACCGCACTCGGCGGTCGAGTCGGTCAAGGCGGCAGCCGATGTCTACATGCCGGTCAGCGGCACCATCACCGCCGTGAACGAGGCACTGGTCGACACGCCGGAAATTGTCAACAGCGATCCATACGGTAAGGCCTGGCTGGTGAAGTTCGAGATTGAGGATCTTGGCGAGCTTGAGACCTTGATGGACGCCGCTGCCTACCAGAAGCACCTAGAGGAGCGTGAAAGCTGATGGCTTATATTCCCCATACCGAGGACGAACGCCAGCAGATGCTGGCGGCGATCGGCGTGGAGCGGATCGATGACCTGTACGAGGCGGTCCCGGCCGATTTTCGTTTCCCGGATCTCGATTTACCCGAGCCGCTCTCCGAAATGGAGGTCATGGATGAGCTGATGGCGCTGTCTGAGGCGAACCTGGAAGTCAGGCATGTTTCAAGCTTCCTCGGAGCAGGCGCCTACAACCATTTCATCCCCTCCGTCGTCGACCACATCCTGCGCCGCAACGAATTCTATACCGCCTACACGCCTTATCAACCGGAGATCTCACAGGGCACGCTGCAGTCGATCTTCGAATACCAGAGCCTGATGTGCGAACTGACCGGCATGGAAGTATCGAACGCTTCGCATTACGACGGAGCGACGGCGCTGGCCGAGGCGGTCATCCTGGCGCTCAACCATCATCGCGGCAAGCGCAGTAAGGTCGTGCTCTCCCCGACCATTCATCCGCAGTATCGTCAAGTGGTGCGGACCTATACCCAGGGCATGGGATTGACGCTGACCGGTGATGAGGACTGCGAGAATGGCGTGGACGAGCTGAAGGCGCTGCTCGATGAGGACACGACTCTGGTCGCGGTCCAGTATCCGGATTTCCTTGGAAACTTGGAGGACTTCACCGCGCTGGGCGAGGCGGCTCACGCCGTCGGCGCGCTGTTTTGCGTCGTCGTCAACCCGCTGGCGCTGGGCATGCTTAAACCGCCGGCCGAGTTCGGCGCCGACGTCGTGGTTGGCGAAGGCCAGCCGCTGGGCATCCCGGTTTCGTACGGTGGACCCTACGTCGGCATCTTCACCACGCAGGAGAAGTACGTCCGCAAGATGGCCGGCCGGCTGGTCGGCGAGACGGTCGACGTCGAGGGCAAGCGCGGCTACGTGCTCACGCTTACCCCGCGTGAGCAGCACATTCGCCGTGAAAAGGCGACCTCCAACATCTGCACCAACCAGGGCCTGATGGCGCTGGCAGCCGTCGTGTACCTGTCGATGATGGGCAAGCACGGACTGCGCAAAGTGGCGGAGCTTTGTTACCACAAGGCGCACTACGCTGCAAAGCGCATCGACGAACTCGAAGGCTACAGCGTGTGGAACAAGAAACCCTTCTTTCACGAGTTCGTCGTCCAGTGCCCGCGGCCGGTAGCCGAGATCAACGAGGGCCTGCTGGACATCGACATCCTCGGCGGCTACGACCTGAGCGAGGAGTACCCGCAGTTGAAAGACCACATGCTGGTCGCGGTGACGGAGATGCTCTCGAAGGAAGAGATCGATGACTTCGTCGACGCCCTGAAGGAGCTGAGCCATGACTGAACCCCTGATTTACGAACTCTCCTCCCCCGGGCGCGTGGCGGTCACGCTTCCCGAGCCGGACGTGCCCCTGAGCGATATGCCGGCCGGCCTGGTGCGCGAGGATCTGCCGCTGCCCGAGCTGTCCGAGGTCGACGTCGTCCGGCACTTTGTGCGTCTCTCGCAGCTCAATTACGGCGTTGACATCGGCCTATACCCGCTCGGATCCTGCACGATGAAATACAACCCCAAGCTGAACGAGGATGCGGCCCGGCTGACGGGCTTTGCCTTCAGCCACCCGCTGCAGGATCCGGAGACGGCCCAGGGCAACCTGGCGTTGATGTACTCCCTGCAGGAGTGGTTGAAGGAGATCGGCGGCTTCGCCGGCGTTTCGCTCCAACCTGCCGCCGGGGCGCACGGTGAGCTGACCGGCATTCTCATCATTCGTGCCTACCACCAGGATCGCGGCGACAGCAACCGCACCAAGATCCTGATCCCGGATTCGGCGCACGGGACCAACCCGGCCAGCACGACGATGAGCGGGATGGAGGTGATCGAGATCCCCTCCGACGAGCGCGGCAACATTGACCTGGCGGCGTTGAAGGAACAGTGCGACGAGTGCGTCGCCGGCCTGATGCTCACCAACCCGAACACGCTCGGCTTATTCGAAGAGCACGTGAAGGAAGTGATCGACCTGATCCATGGCTGTGGCGGGCTGGTGTACGGTGATGGTGCCAACATGAACGCACTGCTGGGCATCGTCCGACCAGGCGACCTGGGGATTGATGTGCTGCACTATAACCTGCATAAGACGTTCTCCACTCCCCACGGTGGTGGAGGTCCGGGCTCGGGTCCGGTCGGTGCTGCCGAACATCTGGTGAACTTCCTGCCCGGTCCAGTGGTGGGCATCGTTGAGGAGGGGGATGACGAACAGCCGCCGCTCTATGGTCTGGTGAAGCCAGCGAAGAGCATCGGCCGCGTGAAAGCATTCCAGGGCCACTTTGGCGTGATTGTCCGGGCCTATGCCTACATGCGCATGCAGGGCAAGAGTGGCCTGCGCGCCGTTTCGGACTACGCCGTGCTGAACGCGAACTACCTGCGGGTCAAGCTGCGCGATACATATACCGTGCCCTTCGACCGCATCTGCATGCATGAGTTCGTTGCCGAGGGTCACTGGGCCGACGCGCCCGATATCCACGCGCTGGACATCGCGAAAAGGCTGATGGACTACGGGTTCCACCCGCCGACGAACTATTTCCCGCTAATCGTGCCCGAAGCGTTGATGATCGAGCCGACAGAGACGGAGAGCCTGCGCTCGCTCGATTCGTTCGTCGAGGCGATGATCGCCATCGCCCGTGAGGCGCACGAGGATCCTGACCTGCTGCACGGCGCGCCGCACGATGCGCCGGTCGGACGGCTGGACGAAGTTCTGGCCGCGCGGCAACTGGTGCTGTGCTGCAAGCCGGTCGAGGTGGAGTAAGTTCGCACCAGAATCCGCCGTCGAGGCGAAAAGCGAAATCGGGAACCCCCATCGTGAAGCGGTGGGGGTTCCTTTCCTTTATCAGCCCATCCACAGGTCATCGCGAGGAGCCGCAGGCGACGTGGCAATCGGTTTGCGGTGTTGTGGCCCAGCCATCCTTAGGCAGGTTGTAGAGATCACTTAGCTGTGCAAAGGGAAAGCACGATTTTATGTCATCCCGAGCCAGCAGGGCGAGGGATACCCCGTGTGTTCCGGTAAAGCTCTCACCTCAAGGTGGAAGATCGAATCCGTCAGAACAGGTGCGAACATCGATTCATGGCGGAGTCTACAAGGGGGATGTCATAGGTATCCCTCGGCTGTGCCTCGGGATGACAATCTGGAATGACGCCTCTCGCTCTAGGACGGAGGCGGGAGTGAAGACCGGCTGAGCTTAAGGTAGAATCAAAGCCCTGAAGAAAGGCAAACAGCACGATGGCGATGAAGAAGAGCTCGGCCATTCAAGAATCGAAGAAGCGAGCAACGGCTCAGATCCATCTCCCTGACGGTCTCATCCTGGAAGGACCGACCGGCAGCCAGCTGGAAGAGTTCCTCTCCGGGCTTGAAACACCAGCGCCGGTCGTCGGCGCGGTGGTCAACAGCGAGCTGCGTGAACTGACATACCCGATCGAGATGGACGCACGCGTGCGCCCGGTCACGATGGCCGACTCGGATGGCATGCGCATCTACCGCCGTTCGCTCACCTTCCTGCTGGCGGCGGCGTTCGAAGACCTGTTCCAAAAGGAAAAACTGGTCGTCGATCACTCGGTCTCCTCCGGCGGCTATTACTGCCAGGTTGAAGGTTGGGAGGCGATCAGCGCCCAGGACCTACAGGCGCTCGAGAAATGCATGCAGGCCCTGGTGGCCGAAGATCTGCCGTTTGCCAAGACGCAGACCACGCTCGAAGAGGCCATCCGCCATTTCGAGGCGCATGGCTTCGATGATAAAGTCCGGCTGCTGGCACATCGCAAGAAACCCCACCTGGTCCTGTATTCGCTCGGCGATCACCGCGATTACCATCACGGGTACATGGTGCCCTCCACCGGCTACCTGCGCTGGTTCGGGCTGACAGTGACGAATGGCGGATTCACATTACGCTTCCCTCGCCGCCATAAACCAACGGAACTTCTGCCGCTGCCGGAATATCCCAAACTTCTGGCGACCTTCCGTGAGTACGGCGATTGGCTCGACCGCCTGGGAATTTCGAGCATCGGAGCCCTGAATGACGCCATCGCCAACGGGAGGGCACGCGAGGTGATCCTGGTCTCGGAAGCGCTGCATGAGGGACGCATCTCCAAGATTGCCGGAATGATCGCCGACGGCAGCGGTACCTACCGGGTCGTGCTGATTGCCGGCCCATCCTCGTCCGGCAAGACGACCTTCTCCAAGCGGCTTTCAATCCAACTCCTGGCGCGCGGCTACTCACCATTTCCGGTCGAGCTGGATAATTTCTTCGTTGACCGGGAGCTGACACCGCGTGATAAGGTGGGCGAATTCGACTATGAAGCCCTGGGTGCGATCGATCTGCTGCGTCTGAACCACGATCTGCGCAAATTGATTGCTGGTGAGCGGGTGCAGCTGCCGAAGTATGATTTCCTGACCGGCGAACAGGGCGAAGGTGAAGTGATCCAGCTGGCGCCGGACCAGATTATCATTCTGGAAGGCATCCACGGTTTGAACCCCGAACTGGTGCCCGAAATTCCGCCCGAGAACACCTTCCGCATCTATGTCTCAGCTCTGACGCAGCTCAACCTCGACCGTCTGAACCGGGTCTCGACGACCGATACACGCTTGGTGCGGCGTATCGTGCGTGATGCGACCCAGCGCGGCTACACGGCTGTCGATACGATCCGGCGCTGGGAGTCGGTGCGGCGGGGTGAGAAGCGCTACATCTTCCCCTACCAGGAGAACGCCGATGTCATGTTCAACTCGGCGCTGATGTACGAGGGCGCCGCGCTGGCGCCGCTGGCCGAGCCGCTCATCCGCCAGGTGCCCTTCGGCAGCGTCGAGCACGTCGAGGCCAAGCGCCTGCTGGCGTTCCTGGAATGGTTCCTGCCGATCGATACCGAACTCATCCCGGATAACTCGCTGATGCGCGAGTTCATCGGCGGTTCGATCCTGGCCGATTTTGTCCCCTGGAAGACGCTTTGATTTAAACCCTGAGCCTAGCTAGGTAATCCAAGTAATATACCTGGCTGAAGATCACCACACTGGCTGAACTATCCTCAGCGGACCGATTGCGTCGTCGCCTGCGGCTCCTCGCAATGACACCTGGGGGGGTTACTCCTCAAGCGGTGGGGCATTGCGCCGCTTCTTCCGTTCGGAGTGAACCCGTTTCTCGTGCAGCCGGCGCTCGACGGCGCTTTTCGACGGACGGGTCCGCTGGCGGGGGCGCGGCGGCCGTGCGGCGCGGCGCACGAGCTCGATCAACCGCGCACGGGCATCCTGCCGGTTGCGGTCGAGCGAACGGTAGCGGTTCGCTTCGATCACCAGCACGCCTTCCTTCGTAATCCGCCTGCCGGCCAGCGATCGCAGCCGCTGCCGCACCGGTTCGGGCAGCGCCGGGCTGACCTCGATATCAAAACGCAGCTGCACGGCGGTTGCGGCCTTGTTCACATGCTGTCCGCCTGGCCCCGGGGAGCGGATGAAGGTCTCAACCAGCTCCGATTCGTCGATTTGAATCCCCTGAGTGACCTCGATCATGTGACCACCTGGTTTCGCCAGCGACGAGCTTACCACACAGCCTGAGATGCTTGAACTCGATGTTATGTTAAGTATAATACCCTCTGGCAGTGGTGCCGCGGTTACATGGAGGCCGGCACAGATTCGATGGTATATTGGAATCGCACGAGGGATGCGTCTCGTGCATTTTTTCCCTGGACGAAACGCCAGGGCACTTGTCTATGGATGAATCGGTAGGAAAAACCATCGGTCCATACCCGATACGCGGCCGGATCGGCAGCGGCGGGATGTCAACCGTCTACCTGGGAATCGACCCGCGGAGCGGTCGGCCGGTAGCGGTTAAACTGATGGCGTCCTTCCTGCTGCAGGATACCAAGTTCACCGCCCGCTTCAAGCGCGAGGTGAACCTGCTGCGCAACTTCGATCACCCCAATATCGTGCCCGTGCTCGACTTCGGCGAGCATGAGGATTCGCCCTATATCGTTATGCCCTATATGCGCCAGGGCACCCTGCAGGACCGGCTCCAGAAGGGTCCACTCAGCATGACGGAGGCAGCCCGCATCATCGGAGCCATCGCCAGGGCGCTGACCTACGCTCACGAGCACGGCGTGATCCACCGCGATGTGAAACCCTCCAACATCCTGCTCGATGACGATGGCAACATCATGCTCTCCGACTTCGGCTTCGCCAGCTGGCAGGAGGCTTCGCTCACGCTGACTGGCTCGGGCATGGTCGGCACGCCGGCCTTCATGTCGCCTGAGCAGTGCCGGGGCGACGAGGTCGACGCCCGCACCGACCAGTATGCGCTGGGCGTGGTGCTCTACCGCCTGGCAACCGGGCGGCTGCCGTATGACGGCGATTCGCCGCTGGCGATCGCGCTGAAGCAGATCAACGAACCGCTGGTCGACCCGCGCAAGGTCAACCCGCATGTCCCACTGGTGATCGAAGAGGTCATCCTGCGTTCGATGTCCAAGAACCCGCGCGAGCGCTATCCGGATATGCGTACGTTCAACGCCGCCTTCCAGGAGGCGATGCTGCGCGCCTCGCAGAACGGGCAGGACCGCACGGCCGTGATGCAGAGCATCAGCGACGCCCGCATCCGCTACGACCGCTTCCTGCGCACGCTGCGCCGGACGTTCTCGTGGAGCAACCTGCGGCGCTGGCCGGTGGTTGCGACGCTGCTCTTACTGCTCTTCGGTTTCCCACTTGCCGGCTACGCCCTTTACAATCTTTCGAACGGCTCGGCTCCTGACCCGGCTGCGACCGAGGCGGCGCTCTCGCTGCAGGCGACGATCGCCTCGCTTTCGACAGCCGCCGCAGCCCAGGGCGGGGAGGGCATGAATGCGGCTCAGATTCAAACCGTCGTGGCAGCCACGATGGCCGTGCTCGCCTCCACCCCCAGCGCCACACCGATTCCGACACAGCTGCCAGGCGAACCGACCTGGACGCCGACTCCCACACCGACGATCACCGACACGCTTTTCTTCTCGGCATCTCCGACCCGAACTGCGACACGCTCGAGCGGCAGCGGCGGACCGTGGCTATCGGCGACGCCGCCCAACACGCCAACCCGAACTCTAACACCAGTCTCGGGTGCTTCGTCCACCCCTACATTGGAACCAACAGCAACACGAACCCCAACTCTTGTTCCCTTGGCGACGAACACACCCCTCCCGCCATCAAATACGCCGGTGCCCCCTCCAACAAATACCCCAATCCCACCACCGCCTACGGACATTCCTCCCGGTGATTGTAAAAGGCATAAGTGGCAGAATAACTACTGCACACCAATACCTTAATGAGCATTTTTTTCTACATTACCTTGATGTAGATATGGACAGTTTAGGCATTACAAGACCGGCGGGACATCGATCGTAAGTCTTGTTTGGGTGTTCTGAGACCTTTCGCGTGTATCTTGTGGAGCCCAATCTTTGGTCGGTATCAGCAGATGGGAGGATATCTTTTGCTTAGGGGGTTATTCCAGGCTGAATGCTAATCGGCACCTCGTTAGGTCTTCGTATCTGTCGTTCGGTCGAGCCCCTGATCGATGAATGAACGCGGATCTTCCAGCGGTTCGATGTGCGTGAAGACGGTCGCGGAGGGCACGGCCGCACGCAGGTCGCGCTCGACCGCTTCCGCCAGGTCATGCCCACGCTGGATGCTCCAGACCCCCGGGACCTGCAGGTGCAGTGAAATGAAGCAGCGCGCACCGGCCATGCGTGTGCGCATGGCATGGTAGGTCACGCCATCTACCAGGTGCGGAGCGATGGCGGCTTTGGCTGCAGCCAGGTCTTCCGCCGGGATGGCGGTGTCAATCAAGCCCAACGCTGAGCGGCGCAGGATGCGGTAGGCGTTGTAGGCGATCCAGACTGCCACGCCGAGCGCTACGATCGAGTCGAGTGGTTCCCAGCCGGTGAGCGCTACCGCCGAGACACCGATCAGCACACCGATCGAGGTGAAGACATCCGTCATCAGGTGCTGGCCGTCGGCTTCGAGGGCGATCGAGTTTCGTTTCCGTCCCACCCGCAGCAGCACCTGCGCCACGCCGAAATTGATCAGGGACGCTGCCGAGGAGAGCGCCAGGCCAAAACCCAGGCGTGCAATCGGCTGCGGCTCGATCAGCCGCTGAACGGCGGTGATGACGATCGAAAGGGCCGCCAGTGCGATCAGGCCGCCCTCGGCCCCGCTGGACAGGTACTCGACCTTCTGGTGGCCGTACGCGTGCTCTTCGTCCGGCGGCTGGGCGCCGATGTGCAGGGCGGTGAGGGCCGCCAGCGCCGCCACCAGGTTAACGCCCGATTCGAGCGCATCGGAGAGCAAGCCCACCGAATGCGAGACGAAGTACCCGCCAGCCTTGATCGCGATCGTCAGGATGGCGGCCACGATCGAGAGCCAGGCAAATCGAATCAGATCGCTGCGGTCGCGCATGGGTTCAATTTTATCATTCTTGACGGGTGGAGAGGCTTACAGCCTGCTCAAGAACCACAGCGCCAGCATGCCGCAGGCGATCGTCAGCCAGGCGCTGCGTGTGCGCCATGCGACCAGCCAGGCGAGGCCGCCGGCGACAAGCCTTTCGTTGCCGAAAGACAGGTCGAACGCCCCGCCCGGGCGCAGCAGCTCCGGTGTGATCAGCGCGGCCAGCACGGCGGAAGGTACCAGCCGCAGTGCGCGTCGAACCCAGGTCGGCATGCGTTCGTAGGGGATGAAGACGATGAAGGACAGCCGTGTGGCATAGGTGACGAGCAGGCCGCCGATCAGGATCAACCACAGGTCAGGCCGGCTCATACTTCACTCCGCAGGCCGCCTGCAGAGCGCCGGTCAAACCATGCGCCGGCGGTCACCCCAAGCAGCGCCGCCAGCAGCAAGCCGAGCCGGTAAGGCAGCCCAGCCAGGGCGACCGAAAGCACAGCAGCGGTCAGGGCGGCGGCGTTCGCCGGGCGGCTATCAAGCGTTGGCACGAGCAGCGCCATGAAGGTCAGCGGGAGTGCAAAGTCGAGCATCCAGCTGGCCGGGATCAGCCCTCCCAGTGCGATTCCGGCGGCCGTGCTCAGCTGCCAGGAGCCCCACAACGCGAGGCCGGTTCCGAGGAAGAACCAGTGCGCCAAGCGGACGTCTGTCCGGCGGTAGCGCAGCGAACCGACGGCAAAGGCTTCATCCGTTAGCAGCCAGGCCAGCGGTACTTTCCAGCGCAGCGGCAGGGATTGGAAATGGGGTGCCATGGTGGCGCTGTAGAGCATATGGCGCAGGTTCACGACCAGGATCGTGAGTACGACCACAAGTGGTGGCGCGGCTTCGGCTACCAGGCCGGCGGCGATAAATTGGGCGCTGCCAGCAAAGACCAGCACGGAAAAGCCCTGAGCCTCAAGCGGCGGGATGCCGGCCGAGCGTGCCAGAGCGCCGAAGATCACACCGAAGGGCACCACACCGATTAGGATTGGCAGCTGGGCGCGCACGCCGGCCAGGAACTCCCGGGACGGCCCGTCGCTGGGTTCCATCATGGCTCGAGCAGGTAGGCCAGGATCAAGCGCGTCGTCGCCTCGAGCGCCTCGCGGTGGGTACGCTCGTAGTTGTGCGATGCGTCAACGCCTGGGCCGATCAGCGCCACTGCCACATCGGCTCCAGCGCGCCAGTAGGCCTCGCCATCCGACCCGTAGTGTGGGTAGGTGTCGACCCGGGTGGGAATCCCGGCTCCGGCAGCCAGCCCCCGCAGGCGGTTGCTGAGAACCTCGTGATAAGGCCCGCCGCTGTCCTTCAAGCAGATCGTGACGTGGAACTCATCCGAGGCCTGGCCCGGCCCAACGACGGCCATATCGACCGCCACCAGCTCCTCCAGGTCGACAGGAAAACCGGCCGAGGCGCCGTGTCCAACCTCCTCGTAGTTACTGAAATGCAGCGTGGTTGGGCCGGAGGGTTTGAGGCTGGCATCCTGCAGTGCGGCAACTGCCGCCAGCAGGCAGGCCACACCGGCTTTGTCATCCAGGTGCCGCGAGCGGATGAATCCGGCCTGGCCCAGCTCAAGGCGTGGGTCGAAGGCGACAAAATCACCGACCTGGATGCCGAGCTCGAGCGTCTCGCCGGCCGTATCGGTGCGCGCGTCCAGCCGGACTTCGAGTGTATCCTCATCGCGGTCAGTGCTGCCCACTTCCTGGCCGAAAATATGGCCTGAGGCCTTCACCAGGAGCAGCGAACCACGAATTGACTTTCCGTCCTGGGTGAGCACAGTACAGCCTTCGCCCTCAACCGTGTTCCAGGCGTAGCCCCCGATTTGGGTCAGCTTCAGGCGGCCATTGTCCATGACCTCGCGCACCATTGCGCCCAGCGTATCGACGTGCGCCGTGAGGGCACGCGGCCGATGATCGGTTTGGCCTCGCAGGGCGACCGTCAAACCGCCTTTGCGCGTGGTCACCGGTTCCAATCCGGCGGCCACCAGCCGGGAGCGAATGAACTCGATTGCTTGCCGCGTGTGGCCGGTTGGGGAGGGGATCTGCAGCAGCTCGCTCAGCGTTTCCACCAGCTCATCAATGTTGAAATCCGGGATCTTCATAAAGGTTGCCCTCCTGCGGGCGGGGTTTTCACGCTGCACCCGACTCACGACAGCCCGGCCGAAGCGCGGGCTGCCGGTGTTCCGCCTCGCGGCCGCTGGCTGCGATTAGTGGGTAAGGATCTGCGAAAGGAAGAGCTTGGTACGGTCTTCCTGCGGGTTCTTGAAGACCTCGTCCGGCGTGCCGCTTTCGACAACCTGGCCGGCATCAAAGAAGTACATGCGGTGGGCGACGGCGCGGGCAAAGCTCATCTCGTGCGTTACGACCAGCATCGTCATGCCGGTCTTCGCCAGCTCGGTCATCACGTCCAGCACCTCTTTGATCATCTCGGGGTCGAGGGCTGAGGTGGGCTCATCGAAGAGCATGATCTTGGGCTGCATCGCCAGGGCGCGCGCGATGGCGACCCGCTGCTGCTGGCCGCCGGACAGCTGGCCGGGATACTTCTCGGCCTGTTCGGGTATCCCAACCCGTTCAAGCAGATCGTGAGCGACTTGCTCAGCCTTGTCTTTCGGCCACTTGCGGACCCAGATCGGAGCCAGGGTCACGTTCTGAAGTACGCTCAAATGCGGGAAGAGGTTGAACTGCTGGAAGACCATCCCGATCTCGCTGCGGATAGCGGCAATGTTGCGCACGTCATGGGTTAACTCGATGCCATCGACGATGATCGTGCCCTTCTGATGCTCTTCAAGCCGGTTGATAGTGCGGATGAAGGTCGACTTGCCGGAGCCGGAGGGGCCGAAGATCACGATCACCTCGCCCTTCTGCACCTCCATGCTGACGCCTTTCAACGCCTGGAAGTTGCCATACCACTTGTGGACATCCTTGCAGAGAATGATTGGATCGCTCATGATGCGCTCCCGTTTATGAATCCACGACGCCGAGCTGGACTTCCAGGCGCCGGCTGGCAACGGACATGGCATAGCTTACCACGAAGTAGAACAGACCCGCGAAGAGATAAATCTCGCGCACTGCACCCAGGTATTCTCGCTGCTTGATCACGCTCTGGCCAACGGCCAGCAGGTCGAGCAGGCCGACGATCGCCACCAGTGAAGTGTCCTTGAAGATGCTCACGAACTGGCCCATGATCGGCGGGATGACAGCCCGCAGCGCTTGGGGCAGCACAATTAGAACCGTTACCAGGACCTCGCTCAATCCGAGGGCGCGGGCAGCCTCGACCTGCTCATTGCGCACCGCTTGCAATCCGCCGCGCACGATCTCAGCCAGATAAGCGGCTGTGAAGAGCGTCATGCCGGCCATGGCGCGCACAACCCTGTCGATCGAGATCTCGAGCGGCAGGAAGAGCGGCAGCATGACCTGCGCCATGAAGAGGATCGTGATCAAGGGCACGCCGCGCACGACCTCGATAAAGAGGATGCAGAACCCGCGAACGATGGGCAGCTTGCTGCGCCGGCCAAGGGCCAGAAGCACCCCGATCGGGAAAGAAGCGACAATGCTAACCACTGCCAGCAACAGGGTGAGCATGATCCCGCTCCAGATATTCGGAGAGACAATTGGCAGCGTCTCAACCGGTGCCACGCGTGCCACACCGACGTCAAAAGTCGTGAGAAGTATGACCACCAGCAGCAGGGTGAGCCCCCAGATCCATGGCAGCCAGCGGCGCAGTCCCTCGAAGTTCGAAAGCGAGCGTCCGGCGGCGTTTCCGACCAGGGTGGCCAGCAGCAGGTCGATCGCCATGGGGAGTAGAATCGGCACCTGCACTCCAAAGAACCACGGTTCACTTTGCAGGCCGAGTGGCAGCAGGAAGAGCAGGATCAAGCCGCATGCGACCAAGCCAAGGACCCGGCGCCGGCCCTGCAGGTAGCCCCAGGTCAAGCCCCCGAGCAGTCCGATCACGATACAGGCTGCACCGCCACGCCAGCTCTCCTCCAGCAGGGGCAGCACGTCCGGCCGGAAGAGGTAGTAGCCGAAGTTGTTGCTGATTGTGGCCGGGGTAGGCAGCGTGATACCGTGAATCAGGATCGTTAATGCGACTGGTGAAACCGCCCAACCGAAGAGCAGGCCGCGCCGGGCTGGAGATTCTGCCCCGCGCCGCCAGAGCCACCAGGTGAGGCCGCCCAGAACCAGCAGGATTAAGACGCTCACCCCCAGGCGCCAGACCTGACTCTCCGGGTAGCGGCCCCAGGTGAGCACCTGCAGGTTCCCGGTAACCGCGCCCCAGTTAGCCTGCGTGAAAGCCCAGGTCAGGACTGCCTGGCCGAAGAACATCAGGAATGCGGCCGAGATCAACGTCAGCAGTGAATTGGCCACGCTGCTGAATAGGTTCTGACGCAGCCAGCCCAGCACGCCGACGCTGGCGACCGGGGGCTTTTCAGTGGTGGGTATCGATGGAGCAGTCATCTGGCAGCCTCACCGTTCCTTGATCTGCAGGCGCGAGTTGAGATAGTTCATGACCGCCGAGATCAGCAAGCTCATCACCAGGTAGGTCCCCATCATCAGGCTGATCACCTGCACTGCCTGGCCAGATTGGTTGAAGATTGTGGAGGAGACGTTGTACAGGTCCGGATAGCCAACGCCAACCGCCAGGCTCGAGTTCTTGGCCAGGTTCAGAAATTGATTGGTGAGGGGCGGAATGATGACCCGCATCGCCTGTGGGAGCACGACCAGCCGCAGCACCTGGGATTTGCTCAGCCCGAGCGCGGTCGCCGCTTCCTGCTGGCCTTTGGCAACTGCCAGGATGCCTGCCCGAACGATGTCGGCGATGAAGGCGCCCGTGTAGAGCACAAGCCCAACCAGGATGCCGGCGAACTCGGGTGAAAGCGTGGCGCCGCCCTCCATGCGCAGGCCCTGCAGCGCAGGGTAATCGAGGGCCAGCGGGTGACCGGGTGTGAAGATCCAGACCGCGGCCGGGACGCCGATCAATATTATGCCCGACCAGAGCAGGGGGCGGGTTTCAACGCCCTGCTGCACACGGCGGTTGAGCAGGACCCGGTAGAGCACGATGCTCACGACCACGGCCGCCAACGTGACCGCGATCCAGAGCGGAAATCCGGTGCCGGGAATTGGTTTGGGGAAGTAGAAACCGCGGTTGCTGAGAGAAAAAGCTCCAACCGTGATGCGATCTTGAAGTGAAGGAAGCTTGAGAATAATTCCGAAGTAAATGAAGAAAAGCTGGACCAGCAGGGGCGTGTTGCGCATGATCTCGACGTAGATCGAAACCAGTGAGCGCAGCAGCCAGTTGGTGGAGAGCAGCGCGATCCCAGCCAGAACGCCGACAACCGTCGCCAACAGCAGGCCGATCCCGATCACACGCAGCGAGTTGTAAAGGCCGATCAGATAGGCGTACCAGAAGGTATCGGTTCGCTCCATCGGCAGGCCTTCCCCGACGACGAACCCCGCCGTCCGGCGGAAGAAATCGAAGCTCAAGCTGAGGCCGCGCGTCTGGACCGACTCGAGCAGGTTTCCGATCAGCCAGCGCCCGGCTAGCAGCACCAGGATCACGAATACCGCCTGCGCCAGAGCCTGGATAAAGCGCAGGTCGCGAAGAAAGGCGAAGCTGGAGTTCTTCGGGGTTTGTTCCGGGGAGGTCTCGGTCATGTCTTATTCACGGGCGGTGCAGCCCGTAGATTCGGGCTGCACCGCCTTGCGAACCAATCTCAGAACGGGTGCTTAGCGCCAGGGCGGAGCATAGAGCAGTCCACCATCGCTCCAGAGGGCGTTGGCTGAGCCAGCGCGCGGGATGTCGGTGCCGTCTGGCCCGAGGTTGCGTTCGTAGATCTCGCCGTAGTTGCCGGCGGCCGAGATCACGTTCACCATGAAGTCAGGATCGAGGCCAAGCAGCTCACCGAAGGAGCCTTCCAGGCCGAGCAGGCGGCGGACTTCGGGATCCTGAGGATCGCCAGCCGCAGTTTCAGCCACATTGGCAGCGGTGATGTCTTTCTCTTCAGCAATGATGACGCCGTTCACGACCCAGCGAACCAGGTCACCCCACTGCTGATCACCCTGTGCCCAGACGGGGCCGAGCGGTTCCTTGGACATTGTCTCGGGCAGGATCTTATGATCGGCAGGGTTGGTCATCGTCGTGCGCAGGCCGGCCAGCTGAGACTTGTCCGAGGTCAGGCCGTCACAGCGCCCTTCATCGTAGGCGGCGGCCGTCTCGTCCGACTTGTCAAAGACGAGCGTGTCGTAGCTCAAGCCGCGCGAGCTGAAGGCGTCGGCCAGGTTGAGTTCGGTTGTCGTGCCGGAGAGCACGCAGACCGTGGCGCCTTCCATGTCGTTCAGGGAGTCGAATCCGCTGTCCTTGCGGACCATCATGCCCTGTCCATCATAGAACGTGGTTGGACCGAAGTCCGTTCCGAGCTCAACATCGCGTGTAAAGGTCCAGGTGGTGTTGCGGATCAGGACGTCGACTTCGTTCGTCTGCAGCGCGGTAAATCGCTCGGCTGCTGTCAGCGGGCGGAATTCGACCGCGCTGGGATCGCCGAAGATCGCGGTCGCGATCGCGCGGCAGAAGTCGGTATCGAAACCGACGAATTCACCTGATTCATTCAGGAACCCGAAGCCCGGGACGCCGGAGTTCACGCCGCAGCGCAGCACACCGTTGGCCTTGACTGCGGCCAGGCGCTGTGATTCCATCTGGAACGAGACCGGGACGTTGACCTGGACTTCCTGGGTTTCGACGATTGTCACTTCCTGGGTTTCGACCTTGGTGATGACCTCCGGCTCTGCCGGTTGGCAGGCGCCGAGGGCGAGCAGCAAGATCGCTGCGCCTAGCAAGACGATGAGCAATCTACTTCTTCGCATCTTGAAATCTCCTCCTCATAGAACGATTCGATAGGCGTAATACTCAATTCGGGGTAAGGGAGTTATAGGTAGGATACCTTCGCATCACCTCCTTCAGGCTGCATGGGACGGGTTCTATTCAATTGTTGCAGTAGGATGACTGCGTGCTTGGCTAACCAACCTTCGGCGATACTGTCCACGCAAAGCATGCCAGCGAGGTCTGCCTATCCTAGGTTAACTTGCAATCGGAGTCAAGCGGGGCTGTGATGACCGAGCGGAGGGGTCTGACCTTTTTTCCCTTTTACGCCTATTGCTGGGCGTGGTAGCCTGTGCGGGG